>Ga0210018_1000118_pt1 | contig 35498 bp, 39 predicted proteins | sample CryGeyCG2014_010_2_FD_183967 | JGI IMG/M metagenome (GOLD analysis project Ga0210018, IMG submission 183967) | Groundwater microbial communities from aquifer - Crystal Geyser CG09_land_8/20/14_0.10 (SPAdes) (version 2) | ecosystem: Environmental > Aquatic > Deep subsurface > Groundwater | place...
GAAGCCACAATGCTATTTTTAATAGTTGCATAAAACCTATCTCCGTTTCTACGTTTATTATAATATCTAAAAAGCGCTCCGCATATCCAATCAGCGATTTGAATGTTGGGGCTTCCAGCAGAGTCGACTGCTTCTATTTGAATCAAGGTTTTTGGCGATAATTTAGGGAGAAGATCAAATTTTAATATCTCGTTAAATTTCTTCTCGGTAAGTCGGCGCAAATGGCGTTTGTCGCGAAAAATACGAAATTCCAAATCTGTGGTTGGAAGAAGTAAATTAAGGGTTTTTGCCACTACTTCGGCGTAGAGAAGCCCAGTTTCTATGCCTTTTTTCTTTCTATATTCTTGAGGAATATTTTCTCCCCTAAGAAAAGTATAGAAAATCCGGATATCTTGTTTGATAAAGTAAGAAAGAGTTTTTAACCGCAACTCATCATTAAGGCCGGTGTCGTTAAATTTTACTTCACTTTTCCTGCGAATTTTCTTTGGAAATTTAGTATGCTGCCATTTGCGAAAAGCTTTTGCTGTTCGTTTTTGATTTCCAGTCACAAACCCGCCTACAATAAAATAGCGATCTTTATCTCCAGTAAAATTACCCGATTCATCAAGAGAGATAAACATAATAAAAGTTAATTTATTCTCCCATAAAAAATCGGCTTTTTCAAGCCAAGTTTAAACTAGAATTTTAAAGGTTTCAATAGAACTTTTCATTCCAATAGCCATTTCCAAAGGGGAAGGAATTTTATTTTTTTGTCTTTTATTTTTTCTTCGCCTTCCTTTTCTAAGGTTAAAATTAAGAGGTTTTTGCACTTTAATTCTTGGCTGACTTTCAAAAGGGATCTTATTTCTCTTTCCTTTGTTTTAGGGTTTTCTAAATTTTCGCAAACTTGGACGAGCTGATTTATTTTTTTCCCTTCTTTAACCACAAAATCTACTTCCCTTCCTTGATAATCTCTCCAATAAAATATCTCCATTAGAAGATTTTTTGTTTGTTTTTGTTTTAATTTTAAAAAGGCAGTATTCTCTAAAATTTTTCCTAAATCTTGGCTAAACTTAAAACCCAAGGCGGTTCTCAAGCCGTTGTCTACGAGATAAACTTTTTTTGGGGTTTGAGTTTGTTCTTTCAGGGAAAAGGAAAATTTTTTAACAAAAAAGAAAAGCCCAATCTCTTCTAAAAAAGAGGCGTAATTTAGTACTGTCCTTTTTGTTGTAGGATATGTTTGTTTTATCCATTTCCAAAAACTGTTTAAGGAAAACTGCGAAGAAATGTTAGTGGTGAGATATTTGATCATTTCTCTTAAAACTGATTGGTTTTTGACATTAAATCTTTCCACTAAATCTCGGAAAAACATTGTTTCTAAATACTCTTTTAAAATCCTAATTTTAATACCTTTATTTTTTTCTAAAACTACTTCAGGAAAACCTCCTTCGGAAAGATATTGCTCAAAAATTTTCTTCACAAAAAATCTAGTTTTGCTATAAAAAATTTCTTCTTTTGGTTGGATATCTTTAACTAAAAGAATTTCTCTAAAAGAAAATGGCAAAATTTCATAATTTATTGCTCGGCCCCTTAAAGAGGTAGCGATTTCTTTGCTTAAAAATTTTGATGAAGAGCCGGTAAGGAAAATTCTAAAATTTTGACTATCCTGAATTCTTCTTATTGCCGTCTCCCAATTTTTAACATTTTGAATTTCGTCGAAAAAGGCAAAATTTAATTTGTCTTTCAAAGACGGATAAAGTTCAAAAAATGATTCCAATAAATTTTCCATTTCTTTTGCGCTAAAAGGCAAAAGACGGGGATCGTCGAAATTGATGTACAAAATTCTTTCTTTTGGAACTTTTTGTTTTAACAATTTTTGAATTAGATAAAACAAGAGAAAAGTTTTCCCGCTTCGTCTCGGTCCCGAAATGGCAATAATCTTTTTTGAATTCAAAGGAACCTCTATTTCTCTTGGATAAATTTTGGGAAATTTAAATTCCTGAAATTCTTTGATAATTTGTTTTAAAATCGTTTTTTCCATATGTAATACTACTTTTATATTAAAATGGTATCATTAACGATACCTGATTGTCAAGAGAATAAAATTGGTTTGCAATTGGTTTATTTTCGGCTTTATATCCCCGACTAGAAAAATTTTGGGAATTAGAGGAATTAGAGGAGTTTAAAATTGTTTATCAAGAGACCGAATTTGTAACCCAAATATTTTGCCGCCCGCCGACAATAATTCATTCTTTCGGTAAAGATTTCAAAATACTCCATTATCGGAACAAATTTGGTATCAATTCTCAAAGTGAGAGTAATTTTTCTCTGCTTTTTATCGATTTTTAATTTGCTCCAGTAGGTGGCATAATTCACTCGGCTGTGAATGTCTCTTCTAATTTCTCTCAAGTCCCTAATATAAACTCTTTCTTTTCTGACATCCGATTTATCGGCTATGACTAAAACAGCCGAAATAGGATGGGAAAACCTCTTTTCTTCTTTGAGGTCATGACTGGCGATCGCCTCCATAATTATGCTCAGCCTATTTATCGGAAACTCGTCTTTAAACACTTGATAAAAAAGGAGAGCCCCAAAATAATGATGGTGTGAACGGCCCAAAAAATTTCCCATATCATGACAAAATCCGGCAATGGCTGCCATTTCTTGTTCTTCTTTTGATAGACCTATTTCTTTGGCTATCGTTCGAGCCCGATCGCTGACTAATTGAAGATGGGCTAAGCCGTGGTTGGTATAACCTTGATTTTTTAAAACGACCTCGCTTTGCTTTATGAATTCCAGAATATGAGAATTGTTTTTAACTTTAGAAAGAGTAATCGTATTTTGCATTTTATTATTTTAGTGGATGATTTTGACGAATTGGCCGGGTTTGGCTTTTGAGAAGATTTTACATTCCTCGAGGGCTAAATTTGCAAAATCTTTGAGCTCGGCTGGACATTTTCTTTCATATTCTTCCAGAAGTTCAATCGCCTCTTTTGTCCCCTGATGGGCTAAAACGATGAGGATTTTCTTTATTTCATCAATAGATATTTTCTGATTTAGCAATTTTTCTTTTAATTTTTCAAACTCTTCTTGTAAGATTTTTCTTTCAACATTTTCTACTTTGGAATGATACTTTAAATATTCGATTTGAGTTTTTTCATCTTTTGTTTTTGGCGGTTGAAATTCAACGAATTTTTGATTTAGCCCGGCTAACTCCAGTTCCCTTTTAACATCCTCCATTTCCTCTCCGGTTGGCTCTATTTCTAATTGGAGAGAAAGCATATTTCCAATCGTCATCATTTTTAATTCCTGAGGATCTTGTCTCATTTTGTGCATTTTCCCTTTTTCTTTTTCTGGAAATTTTTCAAAATCTTTTGCCATTTTTTTTGCTTCTTTAATTCTCTCTGAAATAAAGGCGTCATTTGGCTTCAAATTTTTGGCTGTTTCCAACCAACGAAAACCTTCTTCAAAATCTAAGGTAAAAATGTAGCTCGCTCCCAAATCGGCATAGGGCAGGGGATTCATCAAATTAGCTGAAATTGCCTCTCTCAATAATTTTCTTCCCTCCTCGATTTTTCCCATTATTACTTTTGCCCAACCCAATTGTCTTTTTATCTCTGGGTCAGCCGGTTTTTTCTTTTCCACAAATTCAAATTCCTTTTCTGCCAAATGAAATCTACCTGCTTTTTGTTGGGCAACTCCCAAAAGATATCTCAAATCGAGATCTTCAGAATCAATTTTTAGACCCTCTTTTAAAATACTAAGTGCCTCGAACGGTTCCCCCATCTTCAATAGAAAATCGGCAAAAGATAGTTTTAGGAGCAGATCTTTCGGATATTGTTCAACAAGTTTTTCAAAAAAATTTAGCGCCTCTTCGATCTTTCCTTCACTAAGATATTTTTCAATTTTCGAAAATTCATCTTTTAGCATATTAAATCAACTTTCTCTCCCTAAAACTAAAAATTTTGCTTTTGGTGATGATTAGGTGGTCCAAGACGTCGATTCCCATTATTTTGCCGGCTTCGATGATTCTTTTTGTGATTTCGAGGTCGGCTTTTGAGGGTTCTGCGTCGCCAGAGGGATGGTTGTGAACTAAGATGATTGAAGCAGCATTGTGAAGTAAAGCATGTTCAAAAATTTCTCTGGGATGAGCAATATTAGCATCCAAAGTTCCAACAAATAAATGTTTTTTGAAAATCATCTCGTTTCTGGCGTTTAAATATAAAGCGGCTAAATGTTCTCTGGTTTTTTCTCTCAAATAACTAAATTGGGCGATGACATCTTTTGTCGAGCGAATGACCGGTAAAGTTTCCTCGCCTATTTTTAATGCCCTTTTGATCAACTCCTGAGCTGCCAAAATTGTGCAGGCTTTGGCCGGACCAACTCCCTTAATTTTTGCTAAATCTTTATATTTCATTTTCAACAATCTTTTCTTTGAATACTTTCTCAAAATTTGTCTTGCTACATCTATCGCGCTTTTGCCTTCCACCCCCGTTCTTATTAAAATCGCCAAAAGCTCCTCGTCTTTTAAATTTTGAGCGCCTTTCTCAATCAACTTTTCCCTTGGCCTATCAGATTTTGGTAATTCTCTGATAGTAAAAGATTTTTTCACCCCGTTAGAAATTTTTGATACATTTTTCATGATTTTAGAGTACCCTGTTAGAAACGCTCTTTTAATATGAAATTTCTAACGGGGTTCATATTTGTAATTTTCTCTGTCTGAAGGTCTTGAGGATTTCAATGGCCGTTTTCTTCCCCAGTTTTGTTAAGGAAAAATATGTTTTTGGGTTGCCGGTGATTAATTTTCTTTTTCTAAGAGTTCGGAGAGGCCGGTCAAGTTTCCGGGAGTCCGGCCATTCAGGATTTTTGGAAAAACAAAATGCTTCCGGAAATAAATTAAAACTTTCTTTAACTAATCTTTCAAACGTACATTTTTCTCCCCTGTTAACTGTGGAGTATATTGCCGAAAGAATCAATTCATTAATCCCTAGATTTTTGTATTGTTCTTTATCAGAGAATGTTTTCATAATAATTTTATTTGGGGATTTTTGTTTTGGATAAATTTTTTAATTTTTTCTATAAATTCTTTAGCAGTTTTAATAGCATTTTCGGTTTCGGTTTTAGATATAGTTAATCCTGCTCCATAAATAAGGTAGTTTCTTTTCTTTCTCATCTTGTCGAATTTTCGGATTAAAATTTTATATTCTTTTCCGAAAACTTCCTCGCAAAAATCAATTACGATTTTGTGAGAACCGACTGTTCTGGGTCTTAATCCATAAGAAAAAACCAAAGCCCTTCCAGCTAATAACATTGATTCATAGGCAAACCGAAAACCCCCTTCTTCCAGATTTTCTCTTAGTAAAACTTTAGCGCTTTTGAGATCTTGATATGATTTTTCTAAAACTTTATTTATCTGATCAAAACCGATTTTCTCTTTTTTTAATAAACCCTTTTTAACGAATTCTTGATAGTTCATCTTTTTTACCAATTAAAAATATTTTTGGCTGGGAGAAAATATTCTCTAAAAAAGAATCCTTTTCTTTAATTTTCTTTTTCCAATCGGTGGGAGAAAAAATACTATAATTTACTTCTCTCTCTAATTTTTTTTCGAGTTCTACGATTTCGGAAACCAATTTATCTTCATCGGGTTTGCCGATTATCATTAAATCAACGTCAGAAAAAGAATCCTCTTTACCTTTAGCGTAAGAGCCGAAAACGAAAGCAATTCTTATATTTTTTATTTTCTTCAAAATTTCTCTTAGTTTTCCTTGGACGCCAAGAGTTTTAAAGAAAATGCTTTTTATTTCCTTATATAAAGGATAGTTTTTATTCAATTTAAAAAAGCGGCTGTTAGCTCGGTATTCGCTTAGCAAAACGCCGTTTTCCACTAATTTATTAATGTCTTTTTGAAAAACGCCCGGTTCTTTCCCGATTAATCTGCCTATCTCTCTTAAATAAAAAGATTTTTCCGGATTATTAAAAAATAATTCAAGGACTAAAGTTTGGTTTTTCGTGAATTTCAAAGTCATATTGTTTGTAATCTACTTACAATTGTATGCTATTAACATACAGCTGTCAACTCCTATTTTAAATTTATTTTCTCCCCTTATTTTTATTGAATCTTCTTCATTTTCCCACAAAAAAGTGGCCTTTTCAAGCCGATTTTTTTCCTAAATTTCTTTCCTATTCTTTCCTAAATGAAAAATTTGGGGTAGGGAGTTTCTCCAGAAGGAGATTCTCCACAATTTCATTTCCAACGTGAGTTGGGAGATTTCCAGCCTGAGCTGGCGGAGATGTTTAGCCTTTTGGGGCTAATCTACGCGCAGATTACGCGTTTCAGTTCTAAGCCTTTCGGCTTTTGTCACGTGCAATTTACGCGCGCCTCTCTTTCAAGGTATCTTCCTAAGAAGATAACCTCTTATTACTCTCGCTAGAAACGAGATTGTATGATGGGACCCTTATTTAATGCCCCACCTAATAGGTTTGTGTCCTATGAACCACAGCTCATTGAACTTGTACCCGTTAAGGCCTTCCTTTTCAGGAAGTAGCAGACAATTGCCTGAGACATTGCAAATATCCCACATCTTTCTTTGCGTTATCATATTAGCAACCCCAAATACCCTGTCAAGAAGCCAAAAGTGGAAATCTTGTGGAAAACTTTCTAGGAAATTATTTCGTAGTTTTTTAGAATTTTGTCGAGGCGAATTTTGCGGCGTTTTGACCGGCCAAATACCCAGTGCTCCAGCAAAGTTGAAGATTGTAGCCGCCGGTCGGGCCGTGCAGATTAATGATTTCTCCGGCAAAAAATAAGTTTTCGATCAGTTTTGATTTCATTGTTTTTGAATCTATTTCTTTCAGAGAAACGCCTCCCGAAGTAACTATCGCCATTTCAAATCCCAAAAGCGAAGAAACCGTCATTTCCAGTCCTTTAAACAACCTAACCAATTTGTGCCTTTCTTCCTTTGTTATTTCATTTACTTTTTTTGAAGGAGTAATGCCGGACAATTCAATAATAATGGGAATCATTTTTTGGGGAAGCAAATCGGATAAGCAATTTTTAAAAACTTTGTTGTTGTATTTCGAAAAATCCGACTGGATTCTTCTATCCAACGTCTGAAAATCCAAAGCCGGTTTTAAATCAAGAAATAATTTCACTTCGCCTTTTTCTAAAAACTCGCCGATTTCTCGGCTTAAATCCAAAACTATGGGGCCTGATAGACCAAAATGGGTAAAAAGAAGTTCTCCAAAGCGGCTGTCTTTCTTTTTGCCATTCTGAAGAACGGTTAATTCAACGTTTTTTAAAGATAAACCCTGGGCTTCTTTTGGCCAGGTTTCTTTGATTTTCAGAGGAACCAAAGCCGGCCTCAATTTAGTAAGAGTATGGCCCATTTCTTTCGCCCATTTATAACCATCTCCGGTGGAGCCGGTGCCAGGAAACGATTTACCGCCAGGGCAAAAAATATAATTTTTAGCCAGAATTTCCCTGCCGTCGCTTAAAGCAATTTTAGTTATTCTATTTTTTTCTTTAACAATCTTTGCCACTTCCGAATTAGTCATTATTTGAACATTATTCTTTTTAAGATAATCAATTAAAATGCCCAAAACATCGCTGGACTTATCGCTTTGAGGAAATATTCTTTTTCCCCGCTCGGTCTTGATTTTTAGCCCTTTTTTCTCAAAAAATTCAATTGTTTCCTTTACTCCAAAAACCGACAAAGGATACAAAAGAAAATCGCCTTCCCTGCCGTATTTTTTGATGAGTTCCTTTGGGTTAAATTCGGCTTTAGCAATATTTCCTCTTCCTTTTCCGGTTAGCAAAAGCTTCCTGCCCAAGCCCTTATTTTTTTCCAAAAGCACCACTTTTGCTCCCAGTTCTCCGGCCCTGCCGGCTGCCATCATCCCGGCAGGGCCGCCGCCAATTACTGCCACATCGAAAATTGTGTCATTCTCTTTAAACATAGTTGGTTTAATATATAGCTTTGAGCCAGCGAAATTTTTTGAATTGGTCTTTATAGAAATTGAATCTGAAATTAGGGGCCCGCGTCGGACGCGGGAGGGCGGGGGGTGGGTTGTAGTCTTTTTCCAAAATCTTTTTTATCTTTTCTTTTTGCAAAGGATCAAATTCCATATAGAAAATTCCGCCTTTTTCGAGATAATTTTTAACTTTTTTTAAAAATTTTTCTATCCAAAACATTCCATCTCTGCCGCCAAAAAGGGATTTTTTGGGATCTTTTTCCAAAACTTCTCTTTGAACTTCGGAAATTCTGTCGAATGCCACATAGGGAGGATTAGCGAAAATAGCATCGTACCTCCTGCCTTTTAATTTTTCAAAAAGAATTGATTTGTAGATTTCGTATCTTTCCGAAGAAATTTTATTCAATTTCAAGTTAATCTTAATTTGTTCTATGGCTTCTTTTGAAATATCGGCAAAATCGACCCTCGTCCTCTCAATGTTTTTTAAAACCGCAATTCCAATACAACCCGTCCCGGCAAAAATATCTAATATCTTCAACTTTCGACTGTCGACTGTCGACTTTCGACTGTCGCCCATGGCTTTTCCAACCCAAAACTCGGTTTCGATTCTCGGCTCGAAAACTTTTTTCGATAAGTTAATTTTGCAGTTTAAAAATTTAATCATGTTATTATTTTAAAATAAAAGACCACCTTCTTTCAATAAAAAATGGCCATTTCAACTTAATAGTTGGCCATTTAACAATTGTTTAGAGACCGTTCTAACGGAGTTCCCATTTAGAAACGCCCTTATTCGAACATTGTCTTCAATAAATACTTCAATACCTTCCTGCCTTATGGCTTCTAACTTTCTTTGTTTTGTTCCTTTCCCAAACCCTACACAATAAATTCTTCGGTAGGGAATTTTGTGATATTTTAGCCAGGTCTCTGTTAGGGCTTTGCTCCATTTTGGTCTGGCAGAAATAATGATTATCTCATGATTTGCCGCAATTTTCTTTAGCTCCTCTTTTTTATCTGGGACAATCAAGAGAATGATTGGAATAATAAAAATGTACAACCATCGAGGCAATTTTAGGCTAGGATTTATTAAGCCAAACGGAGTTATTACTCCATCTAAATCTATTCCGATTTTCATTTTATTTCCTCTTTAAATTTTTAGCGAACTTTTAAAGTTTATCACACCTTGAAAGAAATTTCAAGTATCAGTTATTTTTTGAAGTTTCACTCAATTTCAAAAGTTTCGCCGTGGCCGGGATAAACTTTTACTCCTGGCTTTAAAATTTTTGATAATTTTTTCAAAGAATTTTCCAAATCTTCTTCCGAGCCGCCTTTCAAATCGGTTCTGCCATAGCCATCTTTGAAAATTGTGTCGCCAGTGAAAATGAAATCATTGCCTAAAAGACAAATGCTTCCTCTGGTGTGGCCGGGAGTATGAATAACTTTTAAAATTAAATCTCCAATTTTTATTTCGTCATTTTCCTTTAAAAATTCATCTGCTTTAAACCCCGCACCAGAAACTTTGTTTCGATACGGGGCAGGTTTAATAAACTCTTTTTCTGCCTCGTGTAATAAAATTTTAGCCCCGGTTTTCTCTCTAATTTTTAAAGCCGAAAGAGTATGGTCCCAATGACCATGGGTTAAGATGATAAATTTTAATTTCGCTCCGCTTTCTTCAATTTCCTTTAAAATTGTTTTCGTTCCGCCACCTGGATCAATTACTGCCGCCTCTTTGAGGCGAGCCTCGCCTTTCGGGCGGGCCGCTTCTTTTTCCGAAACTAACAAATAGCAATTGGTTAAAAGCGGCCCAACAACGAAATGTTTAATTTCCATTAGATAATTTTACAATTTTTAATATATTATGAAAATAAAAAACCCTCAAAAAATGAGGGAATTTTTAATTTGAAACTTTTTAATTGTTTAAGTCAATTCTCCGATCTGGACTCCTCGGAATTCCTTACGTTTTTTTACGCTCATTTCTTTTAGTTTCTCAAGATTTTCAGGTGTGACAGCAGCGAGTAGCCCCCCGCACATCTCTCGAGGGATTTCAAAAGACTCGATTGTAGCTTTTCTACCCAAATTTCCAAATAGGTCAGCCGCTACTTGAATTGCTATGGCATCTTCTCCTATATACATAATGTCAGCATCATCACAAACTTTTCCTTTACCATTGAACATCATAGTAAGTCCAACTCCCTTGAGATCCTGGACGCATTTGACATCGGTTTGACTATCGCCAACATACATTACTTTTTCTTTTGGCACATCAAATTTCTCAATAATTTCGAGCATCGCTTGGCGTTTTTGGGTCTGGCCGACAGGATGAACCGTTCGCATTAGTTCACCAACAGGCATATTGTAGACGAATTCCCAAATGAAAGTAGTGAAGGCAAGATAGAGCAATTGATGCTGGGGTATCACTTCACCCGTTTTCGGATCATATTCAATAATTGGAGCCTTTGCTACTTCTTTCATGAAATCTTTGAGCATCTCCGATTCAATCTTTGAGATCGGTATTTCGTCAAACTTTTCGACAGAGGTACAGTAAGTTTTTTTGAAGTCAAAACCAACTAATTCGCAAAACGCTTGGATAAAGAACCCATAGCTTGTTGAAATCTGCCAGACATTATATTTGCTATCGAGACTTCTTATTACCTCGGCAATGTGGGGAACTATTCGAATGCTCTTTTTGGTAAATCCATTAAGCCATTGAGAGGTCGCCCCCATCGCTTTATAAAACGGCAAAGTTACTTTGACGGTATGCCCAGAAGCATAAATCGGATCTTTTTGTATTTTGTGAAAATCTCCCCAGATATCGTCAATATTGCTTAGTGCCTTATAGAAATTAACACCAACTTCTTCTCCAAGACCACATTCTTTAGCCAAAGCAACTGTATTTTCTTGAGCATTGTCATTGAGCGTACAGGGACCCTCATTATCCAATAGAACCCAAATACTCTTTTCTTTCATTAATGACTTCACCTCCTTTTGAATGAACTGTTTCAATGTTAATTTATTATTTCAAAAAAGTCAAATTCAAATAAGCTCTCCTTTTGTTAATTCTGAGAGAATATCTTCAGGAATTGGGGGTGGTTCGTGGATAGGGGAAATGCCTGGATACCGCCAGGCACTAATAATTTTGATTAGTTTTAAGTTTTTAGTTTTAAGTTTTGAGTTTTTTATCTGGTACATCAACCAGATTTCGGTCGGATGTTTCTTGGTGCCGGCGGGTTGCATTATGGCAATGGTATTTGGTGCTATTCCCTCTTCAACCCTCTTTGGATTTGAAAGCACTCTTTTTAATTTGCCTTCGCTCAATCTGTAATATCGCATTTTTTCTTTAGCGTGTTTTGTCCAAGATATATTCTCGCTATTTTTTGGTTCTTTAAAGAATACCATCTTTTTTCATCTGCCCGGTAGTGAAAATTTGACTGTCTTCGACATATTTTGTGTTTTGCTTCGCAAAACATGGTCAAATTTCTACTACCGGGTCTGTCCTAAAAATTCTCTTTGGGCTCCCAAAATAATATCTTTTGTCTTTTCCGGATCAGGAATTTCTTCAAAAATGAGTTCTCTGAATTCACCAGCCGTTTGGATATGTAAATCACCAAAATGAAAAAGGGTAGGAAAGAATCCTTGAATTTTGACAGTGATATCCTGAATTTTGTCATGATTGACGCTGATAATTTCTCGGTTAAAAAGCCCTTTTAATTCGGCATGAATTGTCCTTTGATTGGTGACAATCCAATAATCGAGATACGAAGTAGTGAGAGATAAAAAAATTATTATCCACAAAATTAAAAGAAAAAGAGAAAGAAAAAATAATAAAAGATAGCCCAAATTGTATTTTAAAATTGAAGGAGAAAATTTTGCCAACCAGTGAGGCCAGGAAAGAGACGGGGCAGAAAAGAGAAAGACGATTAAAATTAAAACAGCAATTAATATCAAAATTTCAGGAAAAATTTCTCGCATCAAAGCAAATCGGTGCCGATGTTTAATTAAAATAATTTTTTCATTTGGCTGGAGAGTAATCATTGTTTCAATAAATTTAAAGCCAAAAATAAGAAATGAAAAAGAATAAGGGAAATAGTTCCGATTTCAAAAATTCTGAAAAATTTTTTTGCTATTTTGTCTTCGGGCAGAACAAATTTCCTGAAATGAAAGAAGATTATTATTCCAATTGCCGCCGCGAATAAAATAACTATTGAGGAAAGCGAAACTAAAATTTGAAGAAGCATTATTAAATTATACTGAAAATTTCGAAAAGGTAAAATCTCTTGACCGGAACTTGACAAACGATTTTGGTTTTCCTAAACTGAACTGTAAGATTGAAAATGAGATTATGGCAGAAGAAAAATTTTATTTAACTAAAGAAGGATTGGAAAAGATTAAAAAAGAATACGAAGAATTGAAGGTCTTGAGATTAAAGAAAATCAAAGAAAGAAGGCCGGAAATTTTGCATTCAGAAGATTCAAATCCCGAGTATTTTGCTTTTCAGGAGGATTTGGGTTTGGTAGATTCCAAAATGGCAGAATTGAAACATGTGATTGAGCATGCTGAAGTTATTAAACCTCCGCCAAAGGAAAAACAAAACATTGCCCAATTAGGAGCCTTGGTCACCTTGGAGGAAAAAGACGGCGGAATTAATGAATTTATGATTGTCAGTTCCTTGGAGGCAAATCCTAATGAAGGGAAAATTTCCAATTTGTCTCCGGTTGGCAAAGCCATTTTAGGAAGGAAAATTGGCGAAGAAGTTTTGATCACCTCGCCAATCAAAGTCGTTTACAAAATTAAAAAAATTAGATATCATTCTTCTTAATCAATTTTGGGATTGAAAGATTTTTTGTTTTAGACTGAACTAACAACTCAGTTTTTTGTTTTTTTGGAAGGGAGGAGTATAATAAAATTATGAAAAATCTTTTGAAATTTTTTTTGGAAGTTGAAAAATTAAAGGAAATGCCAAGAACCGGCTGGGTCTTAAGAAATATAAAAAACCCGGAAACTGTTGCCGAACATGCTTTTCGAGTAGCAATTTTGGTTTGGTTATTAAGTGAAAAGAAAAATCTAAATATTGGAAGAACAATTAAAATTGCTCTTGTTCATGATTGTTGCAAAATTTATAGTGGGGATCTACCCCACTTTCTTTATCATGTTCATTCTCCTAAAATGAGGTGGGTCCGTTTATCTCAGCAAGAGAAAGAAAAAAGAGGTAGGAAAAAATTTGAATTAGAAAGAAAATCTCTTTTGAAACTGCTGAAGTTTCTTAATCCGAGATTGAAAAAGGAAATTTTTAGTTACTGGTTAACTTACGAGAGAAGAGCGATAGAGAAAAGAACAATAAGAGGAGGAAATTTTGTTGAACAAGTTCACAGAATTGAAACTTTAATTCAATCCATTGAATATTTTGGTGCCAATGAAAAAAAAGCCGGAACCACTTGGTGGGAATTTACTGAGGAAATAGTAGATGATCCTTTAGTTTTAGATTTTTTAAAAGTTATTCAAAAAAAATTTTATGGAAAAGAAGCAATTTCTGATAAAGACGAAAAAGAATTAGAAAATATCTTAGATTTTATTTTAAAAATTAATAAATTAAAAAAGATGCCAAGGAGCATTTGGGTTTCGATGGGAGTAAAAAATCCCGAAACAGTTGGCGGCCACATTTTTACTACTGCTTTAATGACCTGGGTTTTGGGTCTTGAAAGAAAAGGGATTGATTTGGAAAAAAGTTTGAAAATGGCTCTTTGTCACGAAATGCCTTCAGTTTATACCGGAGATTTGATTACCCCATTTATTTTGCCAAAAGGGGAAAAAGAAAAAAGGAAGGTTTTTGAAAAATGGCCTCGACTTGCTAAAAAAGAAAAGAAAAAAATATTTTTTGAAGATTATCAAAGAGAGAGAAAAGCTATTGAAAGGCTGACTCAAAAATTGGAGCCTACTTTGAAAAAAGAAATTGTTGGGCTTTGGGATGAATACAAAAAGAATCTCACCCCCGAAGCCCTTTTTGTTAATCAAATTAATGTTTTAGCGGTTTTATTGGAGGCCCTTTTGTATCAGAGAAAAGATAAAAATCTACCCATTGGTTGGATCTGGGAATGGGCTTTTGAAAAATGCGAGTGCCCAACAATTTTAAAATTTTTGGAAGAATTAAAGGAAAAATTTTACAAAAAAAGTTTAATTAAAAAGGCTTTTTTTAAAATTTTTGGTATCAAATAACAATGTCCAAATTATTTATTGGCACTTCTGGCTGGGTTTACGGACACTGGGAGGGGATTTTTTATCCTGAGAATTTGCCGTCTAAAGATAAGTTGAAATTTTATTCAGAGCATTTCAAAACCGCTGAAATTAACTACTCTTTCTATCATCTCCCCCGACCTTCAACTTATCAGAATTGGTATTCTCAGACGCCCGATGATTTTTTATTCGCAGTGAAAGCCAGTAGATTTATTACTCATATTAAAAGATTAAAAGGAGTCAAAGATGCCTGGAAACAATTTTTAGAAAACGCCTTAAATTTAAAAGAAAAATTAGGCCCAATTTTATTTCAATTCCCATCTAGTTTTCAAGCGAGTGAGGAGAATACAAAAAGATTGGAAAATTTTTTAAAAATATTAAAAAAAGATTGTTTAAGGTCTAAAGTTTATAGTCTAAGGTTTGCTTTGGAATTCCGGCACAAAAGTTGGTGCGACCCCGAAGGAAAGCCCTCGGCTTCCTATGGGGCAAGCGAAAAAATTTACAAATTGTTAAAAAAATACAATGTTGCCTGGGTGATTGCTGATTCGCCGAGATATCCCTATATCGAAACTTTAAAAAAGTTTCGATCGGGCCGTTCCGCCGAAGGCGGAAATAGGCCTAGGGCCGATGTCATGACCGCCGATTTTGTTTATATTCGCCTTCACGGTTCAAAAATAATGTTTGCCTCAAAATATACCCAGGGAGAAATTAAGAATTTAGCAAAGCAAATCAAAAACTGGTTAAAAAATGGCGATGTCTACTGCTATTTCAACAATGATTTCCAGGGCTATGCAATTGAAAATGCAAAAGAATTGTTAAAATTCTACAGAGTAGCAATTTGAAGAATAACTAAGTTCTACTGTACTTTTGAGAAGTTAGGCAGAAGATATTATTGACTACCAAATCATAAAAAGTGTTAAAATATTTTAATAAAATGAAAATTACAGCCGTAGGAATAAGCGAGATTGGAGTAGCAATTCCAAAATATTTTATTTCAACCAAAGAATTAACTAAGATTCGCAAATTACCACCGGAATTTGCTGCTAAAGGCTTGGGAGTTTTGCAAGCTCGGATTCCTTACGAAACTTCACTAGAAGATTTGGCGGTTGAGGCTTTGAAAAAGATTAATTATCAAGAGAGTCAGAGATTTTATATTGGCACAGAATCAGATTCAGACACTTCTAAACCTTTTAGCGTGAAGATCCTTAACCAAAAATTGGGGTTAACTAAAATTCCCTTTCAGTATAAATTTGCTTGTTTGGGTGGTCTTGAAGCTTTAATTTCAGGTTGTGAATACACTATAGCTAATCATGGAAAACCAGCCGTTGTTTTAGCCGTTGACCGTTCCATTTATCGGGCAACCGAGCCAGCGGCTGAAATTACCCAAGGATGTGCCGCTGTGGCAATGAAGATAGAAACGAATCCCAAACTTTTAATTTTAGATTATGGAAATCTTGGTCAATATGCCATTGACATCGATGATTTTAAGGTTCCAATTACTTCTTTTCCCTTTCCTGAGGTCAATGGGGGGTTGAGCAAGCCTGCTTATTTAGAATGTCAAGAGAGGGCTCTAGAAGATTGGAAAAAAAATAATTCTCAATTTCTTAAAGAACTTCAAAAAAGAAAACAAACCCTGGTCGACTCATTTGATTTTTTTGCTATGCACACTCCTTTTCCTAAAATAGTTGAGTGGACGGCAGCTCTTTTTTGGCGACATGAAACTCAAAACAAAAAGGAACATATCACTTTAAGAGAATGCATCAGAAATCCTAGTCTTTTTAAAGAATACAAAAAGGAGTTAGACAAAATTAGGGAATTGCCAGAATTCCAAAAATTCTTTTTTGAAAAAGTTAAACCCGGCCTAAAATACAATCCTTATATTGGTAACTCCTATACGGCAGCTATTTTTATTTCTCTGATTGCTATTTTAGAGAAAGGAAAAAAAGGAAGAGAAATAGGTATTAATGGTTATGGCGGTGGCGCCGGTTCAATTTGTCTCAGAGGAATATTAACGATGGAAAGAGTTTTTAAAAGCGACCTCGTCCTTCAATTAAAACGGGGGAAAGAATTAACCATTAGAGAATATGAAAAATGGCGGAGAAAAGTGATTAATTCTTAATTTATGGAAACCTCAGCTATTTCCAGTTTTAGTAAATTTAGCCTTAAAAAGAAACTTCAGGTTATCAAAACCTTTTCCAATTTAAATGAAGATGATTTAGATTTGATTAAAAAATATCAAGAGCTTCCCGATTTTTTGGATATCGAAAACAATCTCGGGCCATTTAAAATTGCCACCAATTTTTTAATAAATCGAAAAAATTATTTTGTTCCAATGGAGATTGAAGAACCTTCGGTGGTAGCGGCAGCTTCTCGGGGAGCAAAATTAATTAGAGAAGGGGGAGGCTTTTTGGGAAGATATCTTTCCAATCAGATGTTTGGCCAAATTCAAATTTTGACACCTGAGAATTTTGAGAAAGCAGAAAACAATATCAAAAAAAATAAAGAAAAAATTTTAAAAATGGCAAATAAAACCCAAAAGGAACTTTGTAAATTGGGTGGAGGAGCTAAAGATTTTAAATTAAAAAAAATAAAAAATTACCTTGTTTTTTATTTAATTGTTGATCCAAAAGACGCTTTGGGCTCAAATATGATAGATACAATGCTGGAAAAGATTTCTCCTTTTTTAGCCAAAATTTCAAAGGGAAAGATAGGTGGCGCCATTTTTTCCAATTTTGGAGAAGGGAGAATGGTTTTTGTCAAAGGGAGGGTTCCCTTGGAGAAATTAAAAAGAGGAAAATTTAGCGGGAAAGAGGTAGCCAAGAGAATTTTGGATTTTATGGACTTAGCTAAAAATGATATTTTCCGGGCTATTACCCATAATAAAGGAATAATGAATGGGATTGATGCGGTTTTGTCAGCGACTGGAAATGATTTTCGAGCAGTTGAAGTAACAATCCATAGTTTTGCTGGAAAATCTGGGGAATATCAACCTCTCACTAATTGGAAAATTGAAGAGAATTTTTTAAAAGGGGAGATAAAAATTCCCTTGCCAGTAGCTACGGTTGGAGGGATGACCAATACCAGAAAGGCAAAATTGGCAAAAAAAATTTTAAGAGTAAAAAAAGCCAAAGAATTAGGAATTATTTGTGCTTCGGTTGGGCTTTCAAATAATTTGGCCGCAATTTCAGAGATAGTTACTAGAGGAATTCAAAAGGGCCATCTGAAAATTCATAAAGAATTCTTAAGAAAAATGGGTTAATTTTTTAAAAATATGAAAACTACTACCATTGCTAATGCCAACATCGCTTTAGTCAAATATTGGGGAAAACGGGATAAAAAATTGATTTTACCTTATAACGGTTCTATATCCATGACTTGTGATGGTCTTTTTACAATAACTACTGTCGAATTTTCTGATAAATATAAAAAAGATTTAGTAATCATCAATAATGAAGAATTAAAGATCGAAGAGGATAAATCCTCTTCTCCCACCCTCGTTGGCACTCGGGTAAAAGATGAAAAAGATGTTTTGGGTCATATAGAAAGAATAAGGCAAATGGCAAAAATAAAAGAAAAGGCGAAGATTGTTTCTGAATCAAATTTTCCTATTGCTGCTGGTTTGGCTTCTTCAGCCAGTGGTTTGGCCGCCTTAACAGTCGCTGCAGCAAAAGCGGCTGGTTTAAATTTAAATCAAAGAGAACTTTCTATTCTGGCCAGACAAGGTTCGGGTTCGGCTTGTCGTTCAATCTTTGGCGGATTTGTTGAATGGCTTCGGGGCGAAAACGAAGATGGAAGTGATAGTTATGCAAAACAGATCGTAGATAAAGATTATTGGCCAGAGTTTAGAATGATTACGACAATTGTTACAGAATTAAAAAAGAAAGTGGGTAGCCGGGCCGGTATGGCTCAGACAGTTGAGACCTGCCCTTATTATGAAAGCTGGTTAAAAACAGTAAATCAGGATTTAGATGTTATCAGAGAAGGAATTTTAAAAAGAGATTTCAGAAAGGTTGGTTTGCAAGCCGAACATAATTGTTTGAAAATGCACGCTTTAATGATGACTACCAAGCCCCCGATAATTTATTGGATTCCGGCAACAATGGAAATCATCCAAAATGTAATTAGTTGGCGCGAAGATGGATTGGAATGTTATTTTACAATTGATGCCGGGCCTCAAGTGAAAATAATTTGTTTAGAAAAAGATATTCCAAAAATAAAAAGAAAATTAAAAAATATTAAAGGAATAAAAAAAATTATTGTTTGTAAACCAGGCGAGGACGCAAAATTAATTGATAAACATTTGTTTTAAAAATAATGGCAGAAGAATACTTTGATATTGTTAATGAGAACGATGAAATAATCGGTAAAGCAAATAGGAGCGATTTGTATACAAAGGATTTAATTCACAGATCAGTCATTATTTTTATTTTTAACAAAAAAGGAGAACTTTTATTGCAAAAAAGATCGAAATTTAAAGACCTATGGAAAAGTCGTTGGACCGGTTCAGCTTCGGGCCATGTTGCGCTTCGGGAGAGTTATGAAACAGCTGCGAAAAGAGAGCTAAAGGAAGAGTTAGGGATTAAAATTCCTCTTAAACAGTCCCTTTTTCTTAAAATAAGACAAAAAGTGAACAGTAGAAACATAAAGTTATTTATTGGAGAGAGCAACGGACCGTTTACTTTTAATAAAAAAGAGATCGATAAGATTCGATTTCTTTCTCTTGCCAAGATAAAAAAGAGATTAAAAAAAAGGAAAAAGTTCACTCCCACTTTTGTGGTAGCGCTTAAAGCTTATTTAGAAAATTTAAAGAAGAAAAATTAATGATGGTCAAAGTTTCCGCCCCAGGCAAAATTATTCTTTTTGGTGAACATGCCGTTGTTTATGATAAATTGGGAATTGCCTGCGCTATTGGAAAAAGATGTTCCATAAAAATTTCGTCTTACAAAAAAGAAGGCATTTTCATTAAATCGAAAAATTTAAATTTGAGTAAATTTATGGGGAGAGAAGAGTTATTCAATTTTTTAAAATTGCTTACTGATTTAAAAAGTCAAAAGAAATTTAATCAAATAAGGGAAATTTACAAAAAAGATAAATTAGCCCCTAGTTTTTTTGTTATTGGAAATATCTTTCAAAAATATGGTTTTGAAAGTATAAAAATTGAAATCGAATCGGAAATTCCCAAAAATTTGGGTTCGAGCTCGGCCATTTCCTCTGCTATTTCCTTGGGAGCTTTGAAACTTTTAGGAAGGGAGCCGACAAAAAAAGAAATTTCTGACTTTGCTTTTGAAGGCGATGTCATAGCCCATGGCGGAACACCCTCGGGAATAGATAATGCCACGGTTACTTATGGTGGCTATTTGGAGTACAAAAAATCGAAAGGAATTAAGCCATTGAACATTGATTTTAAAATCCCTCTTTTAATTGTTGATAGCAAAAGAGAGGCAAAAACTGAAGAAACTGTTTCTTATATAAGGAAAGAAAGAGAAGAAAAAAAGAGATTTGTCAATTCTGTTTTGGAAAAATTGGATATCATTTCTAAAAAGGCATTAAAATCTTTAAAATTGAAAAATCTTGAAAACTTGGGTCAATTAATGTTTTGGTATTATCAGGAATTGAGAAAATTGAAAATTTCAACTCCGGAATTGGATAAAATAATAGAGATTTCTCAGAAAAACGGGGCTTTAGGAGCTAAACCTACAGGAGGATGGGGAGGCGGTTGTTGTTTAGTTTTGGCCGAAAATCAAAAGGAAATAACAAATTTGGAAAGAAAATTTGATGAAAATGGTTTTGAATCATTTCAAACAGAAATTGGAGTCGAAGGCGTAAACCCCGTTAGAAATTCCGAAATTTGAAGGGATTTCTGTTTCGAAGTTTTTACATTTGAACTCTAAAATTTCTAACGGGGTAAAATTAATTTCTTAAAAATATGATAAAAGTTTCCGCACCTGGAAAATTAATGCTTTTTGGTGAACATGCTGTTGTTCATGGAAGACCCTGCATTGTTACGGCAATTGATGCTCGAATGAGAGTTTTTTTAAAAAAGAGAGGGGATAACAAAATCATTACAAATGTCCCAGATTTAAATCTGAAAAATTATATTATCTCAATAGAGGATTTAGATAAGCCCTACGCCAAAGAAATTAAATTTGTTTTAACTGCCATAAAAAATTTCTTTGAAAAATATCAAATCAAAAGCGGTTTACCCCCACTACCAAAATTTTGGTGTGGGGGTTTAGAAATAGAGACCAAAAGCGAATTTCCAATGAGATTTGGTTTGGGCAGTTCCTCGGCCGTTACAGTAGCAACAATAAGGGGCCTTTCAAAAATTTTTGGGATAAAAATGAAAAATAAAGAATTGTTTGACTTATCTTACAAGACCATTTTGGATATTCAGGGAGTGGGTTCTGGATTTGATTTGGCAGCCGCAATTTACGGTGGAACCTTATACTTTGTCACAGGCGGTAAAGTTATTAAAAAAATCGAAATTAGAAATATTCCAGTAATTGTTGGCTATACCGGGATAAAGGCTGATACCGCAACTTTAGTAAAAATGGTTAATAGAAAATTGAAAGAAAATCCTGAAAAAATTAATAAAATTTTCGATGAAATTGAAAAAATAGTTAATCAAGCAAAAATTGAAATTGAAAATCAAAATTGGAAAAAAGTTGGAGAATTGATGAATTTAAATCAAGATTTGTTAAGAAAATTAGGTGTCAGTTCAAAAGAATTAGAAAATTTAATAGAGGCCTCTTTAAATTCTGGGGCTTACGGAGCCAAATTATCAGGAGCCGGTGGCGGTGATTGTATGATTGCTATAGCCCAAAAAGAGAATTTAAATAATGTAAAAAGAGCCATTGAAAAAGCGGGCGGTCAAATCATTGATTTAAAAACTTCAGCACAAGGGGTTATATTGGAATAAATCTTTTTTGACGGAACGTTTTTCCAAGGTTAAAATAAAATTAGAATCTCAAAGGTCGAATTTTTTGTTTAATTTTTTATTAAAAAATGAAAAAGAAATTTAGCAGTTTTCTGGTTTTTGCGGTAATAACGGGAATAGTTTTGAGTTTAGTTAGCGTGGCTTTGGTTTCTCAGGCAGCGCCAGTTGAAAAACAGCAGGGCCCAAATAGAGAAGTGCCTAAACCCATTCCTGCTACTAATATAAAAGTGGTAAAGAAAGTTTTTCTTCCGGAAGAGATGGGGGGAGCCAAGGGCAAACCTTCTCCTCCTCCTAAAACGGGGGGCGTGGCAACTGGATTTTTGGGCGATTATCCGGTAACAGGTACTAAATACGCAGTGGTAATTGGGATCTGCGATTATCCCGGTGAAGATTATGATATTTGCTGGTCTGATGGAGATTCAATGAATATGTACAATGCCCTCGTTAATCTCTACGGATACACTTCGGACAATATTTATTTATTAAGGGATACAACTCCCGATCACTCTGAAATCACTGATGGTCCTGCTACATTTAAGAACATTGAAGATGCTGTGTTGAATAGAATAAAGCCCAATGTAAAACCAGGAGATGAAGTAGTATTCTTTTTTAGCGGACACGGGGGTCGGGTTGACGATACCTCGGGCGATGAGACGGACGGAAAAGACGAAGTGCTTCTTGTTCACGATGGTAAGGATATAGTTGGTATTCTTGATGATACGCTTCGACTGTGGTTCAGCGATTTTGAGACCACGAGGATTGCTTTTATTTTTGATACTTGTCTTGCTGGGGGACAGAATGATGTATCTGCTACCGGGCGAGTTATTTCTATGGCAACCGGCGAAAACCAGTCAGCTTATGTGTACTCAACGGGAGATTCGACTACCGGAGAATTGGGCGAGGGGGTGTTCAGCCATTATTTTGTTAATGAAGGAATATTTCAAGGTAAGGCGAATATCCACGATTACACTAAAGTAGAAGGAGATGAACCAACAACAGTAGAAGAAGCTTTTGATTACGCTAAAACAAATATCCCACCCTACCTGAAGGTTAGACAGAAACCCGTAATAAGTGATAGTTTTCCTGACGATTTACTTTTGTAGTCCTGGTTGTAAAGAATTACAATTTGACAAGACGATTCGATGAAATAGAATAAAATTAGGAGATTAAAGGTCGAGAAATTTAGAATTTAATTAAAAATAAAAAATGAAGAAATTAGGTTTAGGAATTTTAATTGGGATAATTGCTTTAGTTTTGGCTGGAATAGCCGTAGCCCAAGGTTCAGATCATTCCCAAAGATTTTCAAGATTGATTGCCCCCAGCACCTCCTTTTTAGACAAAATTCATTATCGCCTTAAGGGCTGCAAAATTATTCACGAGTTAAATGATGCCACCGCCTTGAATTGTCCGGCCGGAATTCAAATTAAAGATGCCTTTGAAGATGAGGTTTATCAGATTATGGATTTGGAAGCCGATGCTCAAATCAATGCCGATGATGTTTGGGCTTTAGGGTATAAAGGAAGCGGCGTAATTGTAGCGGTTTTGGACACCGGCGTTGACACTGATCATCCTGAACTTGTTAGTAGTATTGCCGGCGGAAAAGGTTTTGGTTATGCCACTTATGAAGATGACCATGGTCACGGAACCCATGTTTCAGGAATAATCACAGCCGATGGTGTTGGCGGAAATCCCCAAGGTTTTGCAAAAGGAGTAGCACCTGATGCCAAGATTTGGATGGCAAAAGTTTGTGATGCCTCGGGTTCCTGCTATGTGAGTGATATTGCCGCAGCCATTGAATATGTTGTGAAAAATAACATCGCCAAGATAATGAGCATTAGTTTGGGTGGTGGAGGAACTTCAAGGGCAAACTGCGATACAGATTATCTTGCACAAAAAGTTAACTGGGCCGTAGACAATGGAGTAACGGTAGCAGTAGCTGCTGGAAACACTTCTGGCAGAGTATCAAGTCCAGGTTGTGCTAGTAAAGCTATAGCGGTTGGGGCAGTTGACAAAACCGATATCAGAGCATCTTGGTCTGGTACTGGATTGGCTTTAGACATAATGGCACCCGGAGTAAATATTTATTCCTCTATCATTGGTGGTTATGCTTCTTGGTCAGGAACCTCTATGTCAACTCCCCATATTTCAGCAGCTGTAGCTTTATTGAGACAAGCGAATTTTGCTTTAACCGATAGTCAAATTAAAGATGCTTTATATAACACTGCCAAGGATTTGGGCTTAGCTGGTTGGGACAAATACTATGGTTGGGGAAGGGTAGATGCCTTAGCCGCGGTTAATTATATCAAACCGCCAGAGCCGGAGTGTACAGTAGATTCTGATTGCGATGATGGATTATATTGTAATGGAACGGAAACCTGTGTTAACGGTGTTTGTAAATCTGGAATCCCTGTTGGTTGCTCTCCCTTCAGTGATCAGTGTAATAATGGAGTTTGCCAAGAGGTTGTCGGTGGATATGAATGTATAGCTCAACCAAAACCAGACGGAACATCTTGTGATGATGGGTTGTATTGTAATATTGGAGAAACCTGTCAGGCTGGTGTATGTACTGGTGGTTCAGATCGAAGTTGTGATGATGGAGAGTTTTGTACAACTGATTCTTGCGATGAAAATTCAAAGAGTTGCCTAAATACTTGGCCGGCATGTAATCTAGCAGAAAAAGATGGATGCTGCGGACCGGAATGCAGTTCACCAAATGATGTAGATTGTCCCTCAGCCGTATTGTGTTGGAGCGGTAGCAATCAATATCTCTACCGAAATAATGGTCAGGCTAGCAAGTTCTGTAAATGTGCCTCTGGTATTTACGGCTACAAAAACTACAATTACACTTGGTCAAGAAAGACAGTTTACTTCTATTTGGATAGTGGAGACAACGAAAACTGGGATGTTACCTCAAGATCTTCCTATCTGCTGGTTTATCAAGTGACTTGTACCAACGGTAATGTATATCCGACAAATCAGGATTATTGGTACCCTAAGTAAAGAAATTAGTTTTAATAAAAATACTCTGTGGAACAAAATCTCTTGATTTTGATTTTCCCCCGCTCTTTTGAAAATGGGCGGGGTTTTGTTATAATAAAAAATCATGAAAAATTGGTTGAAAATTTTAATCTTAATAGGAATTTTAGGCTTGATATTAATAGTGATTTTTACTAAAAACAAGAATGAAAAAACAAAAATTCCAAAAGCCGAGACTCAACCCCTCAAAGAAGAGGAAGAAAAAATAGCCGAGAATCTACTAAAAACCAACTGGCAGTGGTTAAATGAACAAAAGAAATTATATAATTTATCGCCAGCGGAAATTAACTCAATTTTAGAAGAACTCTGGGAACGATTTCCTAATAAATCTGAGAGGTTAAAAGCCCTCTCTATTTTAAGATTGGGCACGCCCTATCAATTAGGTTCCTTGGGCGAGGAATCGGGCAGGGACAAAGACCCTATTTTTAGATTAGATGTGACAGATTGCACCACTTTTGTCCTGACTAATGTGGCTTTACTTCATTCCCAATCATTAAAAGAAGCCAAAGAGATGATGAAGTTTGTAAATTACCGGCCGCCCAATTTTGAAATCACTTTTGAGGATCGGCTCCATTTTACAACCGATAGGAATACGGTTTCTCCCTATTTTGGGGTTATTGCCGAAGACCCTTTTTTTGGCTGTAAATTGAAAAAAGTCAGAGTTACTCTAAATAAAATAAAGCCCGACGGTAAGCGTTTGATTGATATCGATTGGGAAAAAGAAATGGAAATCCAATATATTCCCAACCAATGTCTTAGCGAAGAATTCTTTTCACATTTACCTCAAGTTTTAGGTATTGCTTTTTTAAAGGAAGGGGATGATAAAATTGGCTTAGATGTTAGACATGAAGGGATTTTGATTGATAGAAAGTTTCTTTTCCACGCCTCTCCAGTTCAAAATAAAGTAGTAGCCGAAAATTTCTTCGAATATTATTTTAAAAATGGCCAATTTCCAAAATTTGATGGGATAATTTTATTCGAAATAAAATAACTTCCCCTCTTTTAAAAATTTCAGGTCTCGTTTATTATTAAATATATATTATGAAAAACCCCCTGGCAATTACCAAAGAAATGAAAATCAGTGGAATTGTCGAGAAATATCCCCAGACCCTTTCTTTGCTTTTGGAAAAAGGTTTTCATTGCTTTGGTTGCCCTTTGGCTCCGGATGAAACCTTAGAAGAGGCAGCCAAAGTTCATGGCTTTGATTTAGAAAAACTCCTTGAAGAATTAAATAAAGCGACGCAAAAATGAAAAAGATTTTTTTATTTTTCTTTTCTCTTTTGATTGGGATTTTTCTTTTTAGTTGGGTTTTAAAATCGGTCGGCTGGCCAGAAATAAAAAAGGCCTTTTTAATTTTTACTCTCTGGCAGGGAATTTTAATTTTAATTTTGACTTTTGGGAAAATACTAACGGCAACCTGGAAATGGAAAGAAATTTTAAAATCTGAAGGAATTGACCTTCCTTTTTTAAATCTTTTGAATATTTATCTGTCAGGGTTTTCCATTATGTATTTTTTACCCGCCGCCTTTTTAGGTGGAGAAATTTTCCAGAGTTATGTTTTAAAAAGTAAACATTCAATCCCTTGGTCAAAAGGAATGGCTTCTTCAATTTCAGATCAAATCTTAGATTGGACTACAAATTTAGTAGTCATTTTTTTTGGAATGATTTTCTTTATTTTGAAAATTGCTTTTTTGCCAAAGAAAATCGCCCTAATTTCTTTTGTTCTTTTCCCTCTCGCTTTATTTGGAATCTTCTATTTTTATTTCAAAGCCTTTAAAAAAGAAAGTATAATAGAATTTCTTTTTAGGCGTTTTAGCCGTAATTTTAAAAATAGCGAAGCTTTTGAAACCGAAAAAGAAGTTTTCAATTTTTTTAATTTCAAGAAGATTTCATTTTGGAAAGGAGTTTCTTTGGCTTTTTTCGAGGAGGTTTTCTTGCTTTTGAGGATTTGGTTTTTAGTTAATTTTTTTGGGCAAAATATCAATTTTTTATCAACCTTATCTATCCTCGCTTTTTCTTATTTAGCGCTGATGATTCCAATTCCGGCCGTTTTGGGAATTCATGAAGGAGTTCAGGCCTTTGCCTTTGATGCTTTAAAATTGGGCGTAGGTTTGGGAACGGCCTTTGCCTTAGTTATTAGGGGAGCCGATTTAATCTTGGCTTTAATTGGAATATTTATTTCTTTTAAATTGGGTTCGGGATTATTAAGAGAGGAATTACTCAAAAAATGATTGAAAATTTTAAAAGACCAAAAGTGGCAGCCATCGTCCCGGCCTATAACGAAGAAAAGACAATTGGCAATGTTTTAAAAACGCTCAAATTGGCTAAGGAACTTGATGAAATTATTGTTGTCAGCGATGGTTCGACTGATCAGACAGCCCAAATCAGTAAATCTTTCGGAGTGAACCCCGTTAGAAATTTTAAGAACAATGCTTTTAGTAATACTTTTGAATCGAAAATTTCTAACGGGGTGAAAGTTTTAGAAGGGCCAGAAAGAGAAGGAAAGGGAAGGGCGATGAGAAAAGGAGTGAAAAATACTGATGCTGGTATCATTATTTTTTTTGATGCCGATTTAATTGGTTTGAGTCCCGAACATGTTTCTCAATTAGTTCAGCCAATTTTAAAAGGTGAGGCAGAAATGGTGGTTGGAATTCGTGACCGAATCGGAGAAACGCCCCTATTTTTACTCAAAATTGATCCCCTTTTGGCTTTTGGTGGAGAAAGGGCGATGAGAAGGGAAATTTTTGAGAATTTGCCAGAAAGATTTAGCCGAGGTTTTGAAATTGAAACTGCTTTAAATTTTTATTGCCAGATTAATAAACTTTTGGTAAAATATGTAAAACTCAAAGGTTTAAAAATGATTGTTAAAGAAAAAAAGTATGGATTTTTAAAAGGATTTCGGGAAAGATTAAAAATGGAGTTCAAAATTTTAAAAGTGAGAATACTTTTATTGTTTCATAAAAAAGAGTTTCAAAAATAATGGCCCAACTTTTTTTATTAGATAAAGCAAAATTCGGTCTGAGAAGAATATCCAATTTGATTGACCACCGACTTTTGGTTGTTTCTTTTGAGGTAACTTTATCCTGTAATTGCAATTGTCGGCATTGTGATTTGGGAGGATTTAAAAAAGAAGAAAGGCGGATCGGACCCGAAGATTATGCCAGGATAGTCAGAGAATTAAAGCCATTAGTCGTTCAACTTTCTGGAGGCGAAGCCCTTTTAAGACCCGATATTTTAGAGATTGTTAAAGCAACAAAACAATTTGGCAGATTGCCTTACACAATTTTAGTTACCAACGGTGTTTTATTAAATGAAAATATCTATTTAAAACTGGAAGAAGCCGGTCTCAATCAACTTTCCATTTCCCTCGATTTTCCTGACCAAAGACACGATGATTTTCGCAGGCACCCCGGGCTTTTCAAACACTTAGAAGAAACCCTTCCCAAATTAGCAAAATATGGTTTCAGGGATATTATTTTAAATACGGCCATTACCCGAGCTAATTTTCGAGAAGTTATTCCTTTGGCCAAAAAAGCAAGGGAATGGGGAGTGAAAATTTCTTATAGCGCTTATACTCCTCTGAGAACTGGAAATAGAGAATTTACTTTTGAAAATGAAGAAGATTTGAAGGCCCTAGATGAAATTTTTAAAGAACTCATTGAATTTAAAAAGAAAACCGATTGTATAGTGAATTCCAAAACCGTTTTATTAAAAACATTAAAATTTCTTAAGCAAGGATTTATGTCCAATTGCCAGGCCGGTTTAAAATTTGTGGTAGTAATGCCAGACGGAAACCTTGTTCCTTGCTCAATGAGAAGAGAAAAATTTTCTAACCTAAAAGATTTGAGAGAAAAATTTTCCAGAAAGAATTTTTGCGATGGTTGCTGCGGTTGCTATGTCAGTATTCGATGTTATAGCGAAAGATCATTTTGGAAAGAGTTAAGAGAGGTTCCCGAATATCTTAAAATGGTTCCCGGCAGTTTAGCCGAAAAAAGATATTGAAATGTTAAACCCAGTAGTGAGATTTCTCTACCCCGTAGAGAGAATTCTTTTCTACGGGGTCTACTACTGGGTAAATTTAAAATCGGTTTTGGAATCTTGCTTGAACTTTTTTAATACCGTTTGAGAAAAATTGTTTGTAAAGCAAGAATGATTAAATAAACAATCACCAAAACTAAACCTTCTCTTCTTTTAATTTTCCGGTCCTTTTTCAAAGTAATTAAAAAGAGAATAGTGGTAATAAAAATAATCGGCAAAATTGAAAGAAAGAGTTCTAATTTTGTAACTGTTAAAGGTTTCAAAATTCCCACCAATCCTAAAACAACAAACATTGTAAAAATATTGTCGCCCAAAATATTGCCAATGGAAATTTCGCCTTGTTTTTTAAAAACAGCAATAAAAGAAACGGCTGTTTCTGGCAAAATTGAACCCAAAGCCACGATATTTGTTCCAACATATAATTCTGAGATTCCCCATCCCTGAGTAATTCTTAAAGCCGACTCCACAATTAAATAGGCACCAGAAAGTAAGAAAGAACCGCCAACAAAAAATAATAAGGCGGTTTTTAAATTGCTCAATTCCCTAACTTCAATTTGATGATTGCTGTTTCTTTCTTTTTTAATGACATAGATTACCCAAATGAGATAGAAAATTAAAAGTAAAAAGCCTTCCCAGCGACTCAATCTTCCGTCAAACAAAAACAAAAAGGCAAAAAGAGCCGAAATGATCATTATCAAACTAATTTTTCTGGCAAATTTGCTAAAAGTCAGAGTAGTAATTAAAACCGGCAGACCAATTGCTAAGGGAATATTGATAATATTTGAACCCACTAAATTTCCAAAGGCCAACATTTGGCTTTTTCTCAAAGCCAAAAGAGAAATAAAAGTTTCAGGTAAGGCAGTGATGAAAGCAATAAAAACTGCTCCAACAGCTATTCCTGATAATTTTAACTTTTTTGCCAAGTTTAAACTTGAATTGACTGTCAATTCTCCACCAATTCCCAATAAAATTATTCCTAAAATAAAAATGATGATTGCCAAAATTAAAATCATATTTTTCTCCCATATAATGGGAATTATATTCTCTTAAAATCCCCCTGTCAAATAAAAACAGCCCAGCCCCGGGCGGTTTTGATTAAATAAATTCAGAAACGTCCCTAATTTTCCTCTAATTTTCCCTAATTCAGAAACGTCCCTAATTTTCCCAAAATTAGAGTTATAATTAACTAATATGAGGTTTTCGATTCGGACTAAGGGATTAGTTGTCTAAACAAAACTTTCAAAGTATTTACAAAAGTAGAATTACTCCCAAAAAGTGAAGTTAGCAAAAAGATTTGGGAACGGAGAAGAGAGTTAGCTGAAGTTAAGTGAAAAATTTTCCATTATCTCATTTACTATTCTTGCGATAATACATTTGATTAAACTTGACAAGACGAGGTTGAATTTGTTATCTTAAAAATAGAAATACAATATGTCTCTCGAACAAGAATTAAAAACTTACGAAAAAGAAAAAGAAAGACTCCTTCCTGAGGCAAAGGGGAAATTTGTGTTAATAAAAGGAGATAAAATTATTGGAATTTATGTTAGTCAAGAAGACGCTCTCGCCGAGGGATATAAAAAATTTGGGAATGAAGAATTTTTAGTAAAAGAAATTACCGAAATTGAACCGGTTAATTTCTTTACTAGGCCTGTAGTTGTAGAATAATATGCCTTCTCTTACTACTCGAGTTCCAGATTTACAACGGATAGGACCAGTTGTTGAAGCATTAATTGGTCCTTCTTCTATTTTGAAAGAAGCGCTTCAAAGAGAAAAGAAGGAAATTCCTCGACCTGTCTCAGTGAGAATGCTTATAGACACAGGCGCTTCCGTTTCGGCAATCAAAAAGGGAATTGCAGCTCAACTCGGATTAAAACCTCACGGCATAACTAAAATTGCTACCCCATCTAATGGTGCTTTCCAATGTCCTCTTTATGATGTAGATATTCTTTTTCCAGTCCACCATATAGTTATTGGAAACGTGAGAGTGATTGAAGGTATTTTTGAAGGACAAAATATAGATGGCCTTATCGGAAGGGATATTTTGAAATTAGGATTATTTGTTTACACCGGATACGATAATAGTTTCACTATTGCATTTTAATTAAACGCAGATTAAGAAAAAATTCTCTACTTTAAATAATAAAAACTGCCCGGCGATGGGCTTTTTGATTAGGCAAATTCAGAAACGTCCCTAATTTTCCTTATTTTGTCTCGCCTTTCTCTAAATTGTTGATAAAACGTTTTAATTTATTTGAGGATTTTAGTTTTAGAAATTCTTGGGCTGTAACCCATCTGAATTCATCGTGCTCAAAACTGAGAACTACTTTTTCAGAAGCTGTTTTGGCTTTATAAGCAATAGTGATCCAAAACTCACTATTTTCGTCTATATGTGATTCTATATCAAAGGGTTTAATATCTTTTATCTCTAAACCAGTTTCTTCTTTAACTTCTCTAACAAGTCCTTTAATTGGATCTTCGCCAAAATCTAAATCACCTCCTGGTAAATCCCATTTATTGGGGTTGGATGGAGCGGTTGCTGTTCGATGAATAATTAAAAACTTCCCTTCTTCGTTAAAAATAACAACTTTTTGTGAAACCCCTACTTTTTCCATTTATTCTATTCTATCAAAAAACCGTCTTTTTGGCGATAAATAAAAAATGCCCAGCGCTGGGCTTTTTGGTTAGGTAAATTCAGAAACGTCCCTAATTTCATAGTAGAAAATATCTAAGTTTACTCTGAAACAATTGAGAATACCCCACTATATCCTTCAAGGACATCTGGATAGCCATGGGTTAGGTTAAGAATATGGATTTGATAAACATTTCCTACAGACAGAGGAAAATCTGGAACGGTAAAAGAATATTCTCCAGTATTTGGGATATTTGCTTTAGCCCAAATATTTGCAAGTGCAGCAGTTGGCGCAGATAGGTCATTTAATCTTATTTCTACAACTTCTTTAGGATTAGTTGGTGTCCAACGAATTTGATAAGTTTCACCAATAGTCCAGATTTCTCCTTCAGCAGGAGAAGAAATAGTAATTTCCTTTGGGATCTTAACTTCTTTTTTGGAACAGGCGAAAGTTATACCATCACAATAATTTTCTTGACCAGGGTTTACGGTAATTACGTCGGCAAATCCCGTACTATCTACACAAAAATATTTTTCTGAATCTAGTTTAATGTAACCGCAGTACTCATTTTCAGACTGATGAATGATTGGGTTGGAACCTACAATTTCTTCAATCTCCTTACATAGTTTTTCTACTTCCTTGTTGTAATTACAATCAAAATTAGCATAACTTTTTTCCTCCTTGTAAACTGTTTCAGCCATAGATTGAACTTCTTTCATCTTAACTAAAATTCTAGCTTTTTCACTCGATTCTTTAAATCTAGTAAGCAACGTCCAGGTTAAAGATGAAATAATAATCGATGGTATTATAATTATTAACAAAGTGAGAGCAATTTTTATCTCTTTTGGCCAGCTTGTTAGAAACCACATTGCTACCACTCCAAGGATTGGAAAGGCGAGAGGAGCTACGAAGATTACAAAATCCCACCAAATAATAATAATCGTGATATATAGAATTAGTAATGTAAAAATAATCTTTGTTTTTTTCTTCCAGGTTGCTAGAAACCACATTATTACTATTCCTAGAATAGGAAAAATAAAAAGAGCTATGATTGCTAAAATGTCCCGCCAATAGTTCTTCTTTTTCTCTGGTAAAGATTGACTTGAAGTTTTCTGTTGGAATTCTTGGTCCATAAAGAATAATTAAGATATACTTCAATTTAAAAGAAGGATTATCACCTAATTATATCTCAAATCGCTTGCAAAACAAAACCCCCGACGCTACTATTTTCTTTAATTTCAGGATAGCCAAATTTTTTCAAAAATTCAAGGAAAGAAACGGCTTGATTTGGTGATGATTACAAATGATAGAATAAAATTTAAATTTTGATATAATTAAAAAATGAGATTCTCGATTCGGACTAAAGGATTTAATGATATCGTTGATATCACTGATCAGGTTTCGGAAATGGTGGCAAAATCGAAAATTAAAGATGGGATTTGTTTGATTTCTTGTCCGGGGTCAACTTGCGGGATAACTACAATTGAATATGACCCGAATTTATTAGAAGATTTTAAAGAATTTTTGGAAAAAGTTGCCCCATCGAATCGTTCTTATCGCCACGATGAAACTTGGGGAGATAAAAATGCCTATTCTCACATTAGATCTGCTTTAATTAAACCTTTTTTAACTGTTCCAATTGAAAATGGGAAATTGGTTTTGGGCACCTGGCAACAACTCGTCCTCATTGACTTCGATAACCGACCAAGGGAGAGAGGAATAATTATAAAAATAATCCATGTTTAAATCAATCAACAAAGTTATAAAAATAATGATTGCTTCTGATGTTGCTCTTTTGACTGGTTTTGGATTCATTGACCCAATTTTTGCCCTATTTATTACTCAAAAAATTACAGTTGGCAATGTCGGAGAAGCAGCTAGAGTCGCGGGATTTGCTATTGCAATTTATTGGGGAGTGCTTTCTCTTTTAATGATTTCTTTTGGGAGATATTTAGACAAAACTCAAGGCGAAAAAGATGATATTTACTTTATAATTATTGGCAATATTTTAGCAGCTGTTGCTGTTTTTGGCTATATTTTTAGCTCCTTACCTTGGCATATCTATGTTTTAAAAGGAATTTATGCTTTAGGGATGGCAATGAACATTCCTGGTTGGACTGCAATTTTTACTCGTCATATCGATAAAGGGAAAGAAGCTTTTGAGTGGGCGACGAGAGCAACGGTTATTGGAATTGGAGCTGGAGTTTCAGGAGCTTTAGGAGGGGTAATCGCCTCTAAATTCGGATTTAATATTTTATTTGTCGGAGTAGGAATTTTTATTTTAGTCTCTGCCTTATTACCATTTTTAATTTATAGAGAGATTTATCCTAAAGATAAAGTATTGCCAAGGGTTCCCCCAACAAAGGAAGTTTCGCCTCCTTTACCCAAAGTATGAAGAATCAAGAATTAGCGAAAATATTTTATGAGCTCGCAGATTATTTGGAGATGGAAGGTGTTTCTTTTAAACCCTATGCCTATGAAAAGGCAGCTATTATTTTAGAAACTTTAGAAGAAGACGTTGAGGAAATTTACAAAAGAGGGGGATTAGATGCCTTAAAGGAAATTCCCGGGGTTGGGGAAAGCATTGCTTTGAAAATTGAGGAATACTTAAAGACAGGAAAAATAAAATATTATGAAGAATTTAAAAAGAAAATTCCGATTAATTTAGAAGAAATCATTGCTGTTGAGGGAATGGGGCCGAAAAAGGCAAAGGTTCTGTATGAAAAATTGGGAATTAAAAATTTAAAGGATTTGGAAAGGGCAGCCAAAGCCCACAAGATTGCTCCCTTATTTGGTTTTGGCGAAAAAACGGAAAAAAATATTTTGGAAGGAATTGAATTTTTGAAAAGGTCGAAAGGCAGATTTTTATTGGGAGAAATTTTACCAACCGTAAAAGAGGTTTATGAAAAATTGAAAAGTTTGAGAGAGGTAGAAAAAATTGATGTCGCGGGATCGGTAAGAAGAAGAAAAGAAACGATTGGCGATGTTGATTTTTTAGTCATTTCCCGCCCTTCCGGGCGAGGCTCGCCTGATAAGGCGGCAAAAAAAATAATGGACTTTTTTACTTCCTTACCTGAGATAGTAAAAATTTGGGGAAAAGGGACAACCAAGGCATCGGTTAGAATGAAAGAAGGTTTCGATATGGATATCCGGGTTTTACCAAAAAGATCTTATGGCGCCGCTTTACAATATTTTACCGGTTCAAAAGAACACAACATTGCTTTAAGAAAAATCGCCATCGATAAAGGTTTAAAACTTTCTGAATATGGGTTATTTAGGGGTTCAAAAATGATTGCCGGCAAGACAGAAGAAGAAATTTATAGAAAATTAGGGATGGATTGGATGGCACCAGAGATGAGAGAAAATCAAGGAGAAATTGAAATGGCATTGAAGCATAATCTTCCAAAAATCATCGGTTACAAAGATATAAAAGGAGATTTACATTGCCATTCAAATTGGAATCTCCGAACATATCCCACTATCGAAGAGATTGTCGGAACCGCTGAGAAGATGGGATATGAGTATGTGGGAATTTCAGACCATACTAAATTTTTAAGAATCGAACACGGCGTAAATGAAAGAGAATTGGAGTTAAGAAATAGAGAGATTGATAGAATCAATTTAAAATTTAAAGCCAAAAAATCAAAATTCAGAGTATTAAAGGGTTGTGAAGCAAACATCATGCCAGATGGCTCAATCGATATTAAAGACGAAGCATTGAAAAAATTGGATTTTGTCATTGCTGGAATCCATTCCAATTTTAAAATGCCAAAAGAAAAAATGACCGAAAGAATAATTCGAGCAATGAAAAATCCCAATGTTGATATTATTTCCCATCCAACCGGAAGAATAATTAAAAGGCGAGACGAATATCAAATCGATTTTGACAAAATTTTGAGAGTGGCAAAAGAAACCGGAACAATTTTGGAAATTAATTCCTATCCCGAAAGGTTAGATTTAAACGCTGAAAATATTAGGCGGGCAAAGGAAGTTGGTGTAAAAATGGCAATTAACACCGATTCCCATCACCGAGACCAAATGAGGTTCATTGAATATGGCATTGCCCAAGCCCGCCGGGGCTGGGCAGAAAAAGAAGACATTATCAATTGTTGGCCATTAGAGAAATTATTAAAATTTTTCAAATAGAATATAATAAAACTGGAAAATTAAATTCAATATGACTGATCAAGAATCAACTACTTTTTCTAATAAGCCTCGAAAAGCTAGTTTTTGGGATTTTAAAAGTGTCAAAGTTTATACAGATTTAGGAGAAAAAATTTTAGATTTTGTAATAGGGTTTATAATAGGAGGTGTAATTTTGAATTTTACTCCCGGTTATTTTTTAACTCGTTTTGCCTCTCTTCGGTATAAACAATTGAGCGAAATGGGAAGAGAAATACCCGTTTTCCCTATTAAGGAAATTTTATTAATTCTTGCAATCTATGTAGTGGTGATTTTAGTTTTTTTGTATCTTTGGAAACGAAGAAGACATTTTGCTCTTGGATTTTTGATCCCTTTAATCTTCAGTATCTTAGCCTTTATCCTTTTGCTCCATTAAATAAAATAATTAACCAACTTGCATTAAGCATTGGTATGCCATTTTTAACTAAAGGAAAAACAAATTGGAAGTATATTTTGATTGTGTTTGTTTTGGCTGTCATAGTTGGCGGAGGAATTTT
>Ga0210018_1000120_pt1 | contig 35072 bp, 31 predicted proteins | sample CryGeyCG2014_010_2_FD_183967 | JGI IMG/M metagenome (GOLD analysis project Ga0210018, IMG submission 183967) | Groundwater microbial communities from aquifer - Crystal Geyser CG09_land_8/20/14_0.10 (SPAdes) (version 2) | ecosystem: Environmental > Aquatic > Deep subsurface > Groundwater | place...
AGCGTTAAATTGCTAATAGCTTAATAGTAAAAAAAAAATCAGCATTTTGCAAGAAAGTTATCCACAAACACGCTAATCAGCCAATTGCGGCTGAAAAAATTCGTTTATCTTTATTTTATTCTGCTTGACTGAAATTATTTCAGCGCCATCTAAAACAATCTCTAAAGCTAAGCCCTGCATTGTTTCTTTGGAAAAATTTTGGTCAAAAATAAAATTGCCCAAGCTGTAAGCGATGACGCCATTTTTATACTGCTCCACTTCTTGCACAACGTGCGGATGATGTCCAACAACAATTTTCGCGCCGCTATCAATCGCCAAATGAGCCAATTTCTTCTGGCGGTCATTAGCATTTCCTTGGTACTCTTCCCCGAAATGCAAAGAAACAACCAGAATATCAACTTGTGGCGCTGCTTCGCGAATAAGCGAAGAAAAATTTTCGTCATCGGTAATTAAGATTCCTGCCGAGTCTTGAGTTGCCCCAAGCCAATCCGGACCCGCGTCGCTAAAAGAAAGAAATCCGATTCTAAAACCATTTTTTTCTATAATCTTAACTTTTCCAGCGTCTTTTAAATTTTGTCCGCCGCCGATGGTAATAATTCCGCCAGCGTCCAGCCGCGAAATCGTGTCTTCAAAAGCAACTTTCCCCCAATCGCCGATGTGATTATTCGCGACCGATAAAACATCAAAACCGTTGTTCTTTAAGGCTTTTATTGCAAACGGCTCAAAACGAAAAGAATACAAGTTTCTCAAATCTTTTCCTTTGTCGGAAATTGGCCCTTCCAAGTTGCCGAAGCTTATATCGGCATCTTTGATAAAATCGGCATTTTTAAATAAAAACGCGTAGTCCCCATCGCCGTTTTTCACTACCGAATTTTTAACACCCCGGTCAAACATAATATCGCCGACAAAAAGCAAAGAAACGATATTTTTATTTGAAGCTTGTTTTTTACCAACCGATTCTGCGACGCTCGCCGCGGGAATTTTTATTTCCTGTTCTTCTTTTTTTGCTAAATTTATCTCCTTTTTCGGCGAAACGTAAAAATCGCCTGAAGGACTGGAAAAATTATTCGCGAGATGAAAAATTAAAAATGGGACGAAAAAACCCATTGAGAAAACGAAGATGGTCCAAAAAATATACTTTTTCATTTCTCCCTCACCTAAACTTGAAAAATACTTTTTGTCCGAAGCGAAGGTCGATATATTCCAGCTTCGGCTTTTTTTCTTTTATTTGAGTATCAAGAACAAGTTTTAAATTATTAAAAGAGGGATTAGGTTCATTCTTGGCATTCAATAAAATATACCATCCCTCCTTAGAATAAACTTCGTATATTTCTTCGTTTCGCAAAATGATTTTCACTACATTGATATCGTTTTTAACAAGCAAATCTTTAAAAGCGCGCAATTTTTGAAACTCCGCGTCAGAAATCATTTCTTTGCCTATAGCGGATGGCTGCTCGCGCTTATCGAAAAATTTCGGGAAAATTGTTCCGGAAAAAAGGGGCGCCGGACCGAAAATAAATCCTTTTTCGTCGACAAAGGCGCACGAATCAGCCGTACGAATTATTGAAGTCGCAACTAATTCGCTGTCAGGAATTAAACACCAAATAGCTTCCGGTTTCCTTTCTTCAATCACAATGGAAAGATTTTGTGAAAAATCACGGGCTATGGTAATTTTTTTAAGAATCGGGAATTTTTGCGAAAGTTCAGCCGTAATTTTCTCGGCAGGAAAAATAAAAATATTATTATATGGAATAATTTTGTAAAATTTCCCGTTTAGCAAGTTCGTCACTTTTTCCTTGAATTGTTTTGCATCCAGAGTTTCTCCGCCGCTGATTGAAATTTCTTTAATCCTAAATCTGGGTATGTAAAAAAAGGCTGCGAGAGCCGCCGTAAAAATCAAAAAACCGAGCAAGAAAAAAACTGCTTTCAGAATCAATCCTTTGCGCTTCGCGCGCCGCGATGATATGAGGATGTCAACGGACATTAAGAGATGATATTTTTCCCAATATATTTTACTAAAATCTCCGGCACCTTAACGGAGCCGTCTTTTTGCTGATTATTTTCCAGAAGCGCGATCAGAACGCGGGGAGTAGCTATAACGGTATTGTTCAAAGAGTGGCAAAATCTTACTTTTCCTTCGCTCGAGCGATAGCGAATATCAAGTCTCCGCGTTTGAAAATCATGAAAATAAGAAGATGAATGGGTTTCGCGATATCGCCCTTCCGAAGGAATCCATGCCTCTATGTCGTATTTTTTGACCTGACCCAAACCCAAATCAGCGCCGCAATTTAAAACCACTCTATAAGGAATATCGAGCGCTTGCATAATTTCTTCCGAGTTTTTGGTAATTTCTTCGTGCCATTTCACGGATTCTTCGTGGTCGGCGCGGCACAAAATAACCTGCTCGACTTTCATAAATTCGTGAAGCCGAAAAATTCCTTTTTCTTCTTTTCCATAACTTCCGGCTTCTCGACGATAACAGGAAGAAAAAGCGACATATTTTTTAGGCAAATCTTTTTCCTCAAGAATTTCATCCTGATGAAAACCCATTACCGGCACTTCGGCAGTTCCGGCTAAGTACAAATCGTCCTGGGTTTTGTAAATTTCTTCTTTACCCTGCGGAAGCCATCCGCTGCCGGTAAAATTAATTTCGCGGCACAAAGAAGGGGCGATAAGAGGAACGAATCCTTTTTTTGCCCACATCTCAAAAGCCAGCTGCCATAAGGCAACCGATAAAAGAGCGGCGTCGCCTTTCAAAAAATATCCCCTGAAACCCGCCACTTTCACTCCGCGTTCAAAATCAACGAGGTTCAAATTTTCCATCAGCTCAATGTGGCTTTTCAACTCAAAGCCAAAATCCGGAATTTCGCCCCATTTGCGAATTTCTCGGTTATCCAAATCGGAATTCCCCTCGGGCACAGACGGGTCCGGAACATTGGGCACATCAAACATCAAACTTTCCCATTCCTTAACAACTGCCTTAAGCCGAACCTCTTTCGCGGAAAGCTCTTCTTTAACCGCTTTCATTTCCGTAATCAATTTTTGCCTTTCCGAATCTTCTTTTATTTGAGGCATTTGTTCGCTGGCAGTATTTTGTTTGGCGCGCAAATCTTCCGCTTCGGCTAAAATCTTTCTCCTTTCTTCGTCTATTTGCAGTAATTTTTCCACATCGAAATCAATGTGCTTTTTACGAGCAGCTTCCTTGATAAGGTCGGGATTTTCTCGGATAAATTTAATATCTAACATTATTTATATAATAAAGAAATTAAAACAATTTTACAATGTAAATTTCTGCATATACAATGAAATAGCGATGGAAACCGAGAAAATTTACGCCAATGCGTTTAATCAGGCGCAGGAAATCGGGCCCATACGGCTCAAAAAAATCTGCGAGTATTACGGCGGTTTCGCCGTTGCCTGGAAGGCGCCTATTTCTGAAATTAAAAATATAATAAATCTTAAGGAGCTTGAAGATTTCCATAAAAAAATCGACCCTGAAGCCGAATTTTCTATTTTAGAAAAAGAGAGGATAAAAATCATTCTGAAAAAAGATTTTCCCCGCCTGCTTAAAGAAACGCCATTCCCTCCCGAGCTTATATATATGAAAGGGAATCTACCCGACGAAAATCTTATTCATCTCGGCGTTGTCGGCACAAGAAGATGTTCTACTTACGGCAAAGAAGCGTGCGAAAAAATCGTTTCCGAACTAGCCGAATACAAAATAGTCATTGTAAGCGGCCTTGCCATAGGCATAGACATGATCAGCCACAAAACCGCAATTTCAAATAATATGAAAACAATAGCCGTGCTCGGCTCGGGATTAAGCGACGAAGTTTTATATCCCCGGCAGAATCTCCGGCTATCACAGGAAATAGCGGAAAAAGGCGGATGCGTCATTTCCGAATACCCTTACGCCATGAAAGCCGCTCTTCATACCTTTCCCCAAAGGAACAGAATCATTGCCGGGCTTTCAAAAGGGATTTTTGTGGTGGAGGCGCCGGAAAAAAGCGGAGCTCTAATTACGGCTAATTTCGCGGTTGATTACAATCGCGACGTGTTTGCTCTGCCCGGCTCAATTTTTTCCGAAAACTCAAAAGGAACGAATAATCTTATCAAAACGGGCGCTGCTCCTGTTACCTCCGGCGAAGACATTTTGCGGCTGCTCGGTTTTGAAATTGAAACAGCTGAAAAAGAAAAAATCGCCCTCTCCTCTCTTGAAGAAAAAATTGTTTCTGCTTTAATCGAACCCATGACCCGCGATGAACTCATCAGAAAACTCGGTCTACCGGCCAAAGAAATAAATCCTGCATTAAGTATTTTAGAAATCCGGGGCATCATCAAAGAATCCGGCGGCGAAATTTTTAGAATGTAGAAAGCAGAGCGCGGAAAGCAGAACATAGAATCTACGTTAAAAACTTATCGTAAGATAAAGAAACCATTAATATGTTTTTATAATTATGATAATTTTGTTATAATCAATACCATGAAATTAGTAATAGTGGAATCTCCGACAAAAGCTAAAACGATATCTCATTTCCTAAACCAGGATTTCAATATCGAATCAACTTACGGACACGTAAGAGATTTACCTAAAAGCAAACTGGCTATTGATGTTGAAAAAGATTTCGAACCACATTACATTATTCCCCGCAAAGCGCAAAAAACAGTCACCCATCTAAAAGAGGCTTTAGAGAAAGCCGACAAACTAATTCTCGCAACCGACGAGGACCGTGAAGGCGAAGCTATTGCCTGGCATCTTCTTAAGGCGCTTGATGTAAATAAACACAAAAACATCAAAAGCGTCGAACGCATTGCCTTTCATGAAATCACTAAAAATGCCATTAAAGAGGCCCTGGAAAACCCTCGCGAAATTGATATCAATCTCGTAAATGCCCAGCAAGCAAGAAGAGTTTTAGACCGCCTCGTGGGATACAAGCTTTCGCCTTTTCTTTGGAAAAAACTTTTGAGCGGGCTTTCCGCCGGCAGAGTGCAATCCGTTGCCCTGCGCCTCATAGTTGACCGCGAAAAAGAAATACGCGCTTTTAAGCCGGAAGCCTATTGGACTATCGTCGCCAATCTTATCACGAGAAAAGAAGGGGCTTTAGAAGCGCTTTTAATGAAAATTAACGGCGAACCGATTCCTCCTCCCGGCCTGAAAAATAACGAAGAAGCGGAAAACATTATCGCTGATTTGAAAAAAGCGGATTTCGAAATCAGAGAAATAGAACCTCGGACAATCGAAAGAAGACCCTCGCCTCCTTTTATTACAAGCACCTTACAGCAAACCGCCTGGCAGCATCTTCATTTCTCCGCTAAAAAAACAATGCTTATCAGCCAACAGCTTTACGAAGGCATGAAAATCGCAAAAGAAGCAACCGGTCTCATCACTTACATGCGAACCGACTCGGTGAATATTGCCGAAGAGGCTCTAAAAAACGCGCGGAATTTTTTGGAAACCGAACTTGGAAAAAAATACTGCCTTGAAACACCACGCTACTTCAAAACAAAATCGCGAACCAGCCAAGAAGCGCACGAAGCCGTAAGGCCGACAAATCCCGCAAGAACTCCCGATTCCATCAAAGAAAACCTTACACCGGACCAATACAAACTCTATAAACTCATCTGGCAACGGTTCGTCGCGACACAGATGCCCAATGCGATTTTTGAACAAACCAGCATAACCATCGGAGCGGAAACTTCTTCGGAAAAAAATTATCTTCTGCAGACTGATGGGTCAGTAATGAAATTCGATGGATTTCTGAAAATCTATCCTTCAAAAATAGAAGAAAAAATACTCCCGGAAATTTCCCAAGGCGAAAAAATTAATTTGAAAAATGTCGAATCAACCGAACACCAAACAGAACCGCCGCCGCGCTATACCGAAGCTTCGCTCGTTAAAGCCCTCGAAAAATTCGAAATCGGCCGTCCTTCCACTTACGCGCCTATTATGTCCACTATTGAAAGCCGCGGCTATGTCGCCAAAGACCCTCAAAAACATTTTCTACCTTCAGAAATAGGCGAAAAAGTTGTTGATCTTTTGGCAGAAAATTTTCCCGCAATAGTCGATATTAATTTTACCGCCATGATGGAAAACAATCTCGATGATATAGCCGAAAACAAAAAGAATTGGGTTTCGGTCATCAGAGAATTTTACGTTCCTTTCGAAAAAAATCTTAAAGAAAAGTATGAATCGGTGGAAAAACAGAATCTTACGGAACCAACAAAAGAAGTTTGCGAAAAATGCGGCAAGCCGATGATAATCCGCTTCGGCCGTTTCGGAAAATTTATAGCATGCTCCGGCTTTCCAGAATGCAAAACGACGAAAGAACTCCCGCCGGAAAAAATCAATATAGTCTGTCCGCTCTGCAAAGAAGGACAAATCGTGGTGCGAAAAACCAGACGCGGCCGCATTTTTTACGGTTGCGCGAACTGGCCAAAATGCACGTTTGCCACATGGCAAAAGCCTACGGGAAAACTCTGTCCCGAATGCAACGCAGGAATGATTGAACTGCGAGGACAAGAAAAATGTTCCAATAAAAACTGCATATTCAAATACGGCAGGAAATCCAAGAAGGAAAAAAAATAAAAGTCAGCAAAAAATCGCTGACTTTTATTTTTCCAAATTTTCCAAAAATTAGACTATTTCAACGGTCGTAGAAATTGTCTAATTTTAAGAGGTATCCCTAACTTTACGCTATCGCCACAGATTAGGGATAGTTGAGAACTGCCGGAACAAATTTTTGGATTACTTAATTAAGAGTATCAAATCGTCTTGATTTTGTCAAGAATTGGCGTAAAATTATTTCATGACTTGGGAAGAATATAAAAAACAATTGCCTCAATATACCGATGAGGATTTAAAATTCATCGAGTCGGGTTTTGAATTGGCGTCTTTGAGCCATCAGGGCCAAAAACGCGCTTCAGGCGAAGAGTATATCATCCACCCAATTGAAGTATCGCTCAAGACCGCCGAAATAGGATTGGACGCGAAAGCGGTAACCGCCGCCCTCCTCCATGACACCGTAGAAGACACTTCAACCGACCTCAAAACTGTTAAAAAAAAATTCGGCGACGAAGTGACTTTTTTAGTAAACGCTCTCACAAAAGTCAACGTTATTCATCTTCAAAGCGACGAAAAAACAGTAGAATCGGCGCGAAAAATGTTTTTAGCGATATCCCGAGATATCCGCGTCGTCATCATAAAATTATTGGACCGGCTTCATAATATGCAAACAATTTCGGCCCTTCCCGAAAGGGATCGAAAACGCATCAGCCTTGAAACCCTGGAAATTTACGCTCCCCTAGCCGACCGCCTCGGCATGGGAGAACTTAAAGCAAAACTTGAAGATTTGGCTTTTCAATACGCTTATCCGGAAGAATACGAATACATACAGAAAGAACTGAAGGAAAAAATGTCTCAAAGAGAAAAATATCTGGAAAAAATCATTCCTATCGTCGAAAAGGAGCTGATAAAAGAAAAAATTAAAATAATTGATATTCATTCGCGGACAAAACATTACTACAGTCTTTGGAAAAAACTTCTCCGCTATAATATGGATTGGAATCTCATCACCGATTTGATTGCCATCCGTATTATTGTCGGCAGTATTGAAAGTTGTTACGCGACCCTCGGCGTTATTCATAAATTATGGAGGCCTCTGCCGGGCAGGATTAAAGATTATATCGCCTTACCGAAACAAAACGGATATCAAAGCTTGCACACAACAGTATTTTGCGTAGAAAGCAATATCACTGAATTCCAAATCCGCACTCCGGAGATGCACAATAAAGCCGAATGCGGCATTGCCGCGCACTGGGCGTGGGAAATGGAGGGAAAACCGGTTTCCGGAACAAAACTACAATCCTCAAAATTCCATTGGGTCAAACAATTGAGAGAATGGCACAGTGCTTTTGATAAAAATACTTCATCCGATAAATCATTTCTTGAATCTTTAAAAATAGATTTTTTTAAAGACAGAGTTTTCATCCTTACTCCGAAAGGAGATGTTGTCGACCTTCCCGCAGGAGCGACGCCAATAGATTTCGCCTACAATATTCATTCAGAAATAGGCGACCATATGGCGGGCGCGAAAGTAAATAACAGGATAGCGCCGTTTGACCACCAGCTTGTTTCAGGCGACATAGTTGAAATTATCACCCAAAAAAACAAAAAACCGAACACGGAATGGCTTAATGTTGCTAAAACATCTCTGGCGAAAGGGCATATCCGCTCTGCTTTGAAAAAAGAAGGACATTTATTCGGATTGTTTCCCGGAAAAGAAAAAATTGAACAAAAAACGGAAATTATCGTTATTGCTAGGGACCGTGTTGGCCTTTTAAAAGATATTTCCGAGGTGTTTTCTTCCAATCATATCAATATTCAGGATTTTTCCGTGGAAAAAGACGCGAATTATCCCCGCGTTCATATAATTTTTAAACCAAAACATAAAGAGCAGCTTTCTAAAATAAAAACGCGCCTCAAAACAGTAAAAGGCGTGGAAGAAGTCGGTTCCAGGCAGACCGTAATCAAATAGTAAAATTTTCCGAAAGGTCTTCTTCGGTCTGAATATTATCTTGAGGCGTATTTTCGCCGGAAAGTTCGGAATTTTGTCCGATATCAATCTCATCGACAGATTCAATATTTTCTTCTTTTTTAGCGCAAATATCGTGGATACGATTAAGAAGCGCGTTTAATTCTTCGTCCGAAAAAAATTCTATCGAGATTTTTCCTTTTTCTCCATTTTTCTCTATGGAAACCCTTGTGCCGAGAGCATCGGACAGTTTTTCCTCAAACAAGCGTATTTCCGGATTCGGCAATGCTTCCGCTTTCCGGCTTCTGGATACGGCAATGGACCGCGAAAATTTTTCCGCCTCGCGGACCGTCATTTGTTTATAAATAATTTCCTTATAAAGCAATGTCTGCTGGTCAGGATTCTTAATAAGCATCAAAAGCGGTCTTGTGTGGCCTTCTGTTATCAAACCCTTGCTTAGACCATCCTGAATTTCTTCCGGAAGCAATAAGATTCTTAAAGTATTAGTAACAAATTCGCGGCTCTTACCTATTTTCGAGCCGACTTCGTGATGTTTCAATTTAAAACTATCTATTAATTGGCGGAAAGCCCTGGCGCGTTCAACCGGATTCAAATCTTCCCGCTGAATATTTTCAATGAGCGCCAGTTCCAACTTAACTTGCTCTGTGGGTTCTTCGCGGATAATAACTGGCACCTGCCTTAAACTCGCCATCTTAGAAGCCATCAGGCGTCTTTCACCGGCAATTAATTCATACTCAACATCTACCCCCGTTTCAGTTTCATATTCTTTCCGGCTAACTACCAAAGGCTGTAAAACTCCGTATTGACGGATGGATTCGCTCAAACCGGCAAGTTTTTTCTCGTCAAATTCGCGGCGAGGTTGAAATGGATTAGATCTGATTTTCTCTACTTCAATCCAAAAAACGCCATTTTCTTTTTTGAGTGACGCAAATTCATTATCCATGAATAAAATTTTACACAAATTGACTGATGAATGCAAATGAATTAAATTAGAAATTAGAGAAACGCCCAGGTGTTGGAATCGGTAGACAAGATGGTCTCAAAAACCATTGGGAGCAATCCCGTGGGGGTTCGAATCCCCCTCTGGGCACCAGTAAGGAAAAGTCAAATTTCGTTGGCTCGCCTCGCTTCGCTCGGCGACTAATTTGTATTCAATTTTGGGGGTAAAAACGAATTCACGATTTCGCAAAACATGGTTCGAACCGATTGTTTTTCTCCGGGTTCTTTTGCGGTTTTGAGCGGTGCGGCTCCGCTGCCTTTCCGAATTTTCGCGGGGGGACTTCCTCGCTCCGAGCTTGTCGAGGAGCGAAATGCGTTCAGACTATCTTTAGAATACTGCACCAGTATTTGACTTTTGACGCTCTGGCCACGCTAGAAATATTTAGATTTCAGAACGACGGATAAATAGCAGTATGATATAGCAGTATGCGGTCGCATATAGTTATATCACGAGGAAAAACATATTTTTTCTGAAAAAGAAACAGTTATTCGTTAGTTAAATAATGGTGATGAAAAATAAACCTACTTAGAGACGGGTCTCACTCGTCTTTTTTCATTCAAACAGGTTCTAACCTACCTGCCGGCAGGCAAGCCTGTTCCCCCTAAAGTGCGCAAAATAAAACCCCCGTATTTCTACGGGGTTTGAATTTAAACCATTACATTGATTTAAGGTTTTCCCAAAAAATAATTTAAAACATTTTCAAAAATATCCAGTGCTTTATCGATTTCTTCAATGGTCACTATCAAAGGCGGAGTCATACGGATCACTTTCTGACCGCATGGAGCGAGCAGTAAACCGTTCATCTTGCACTCTTTCGCGACCGCGTCCCGGATTTCCGCGGTCTGGAATTCAATTCCAATCATGAGTCCCAATCCTCTTACATCAGAAATTAAAGAAGGCCGTTTTTCTTTTATCGCTTCCAGCCGCCTCAATAGATAAGCGCCGTGATTCGCGGACTGCTCGACTAGATTTTTCCGTAAAATTAAATCAATATTGGCGATTGCCGCGGCAACAGGTATCGGACTGGCATGATGACTTCCCGAATGCATTCCAGGTTCTAAATCTTTAAATTTATCGTCGTTGACGATAACCGCAGATACTCCTCCTATGCCCGCGCTGAAAGATTTTGAAGTAATCAGCATATCAGGCTCAATCCCGAAGTGCTCGCATGCCCACATTTTTCCCGTTCTTCCGAGCCCGGCCTGAATCTCGTCGGCAATAATATAAATTCCTTTTTCTCTTAAATAACCCGCCAACTCTTTTAAAAGAGCGCCATCAGGAACATTTATCCCGCCTTCCCCCTGGACCGGTTCGAAAATAAAAGCAAGGATTGGTGCGAATTTTGAAATATGCTCTTCTGCGCTTTTTACTGTCCGCGAAAATTTCCAGCCATTAATCCCTGGTGTTGGGAACGGCAAGCGGCCAACCGCGCAACTTGAAGACACCGCCCACATCTGTTTTGGCTTGGAATTTGTAAAAAGCTGGGCCAAACCATGGCGGCCGTGAAAAGCGTTTCTGAATACCAAGAATGAAAACTTGAAAAGTTCAAACTCGGAAGGGATAAAGATATCGCTTTCGAAATGACGCTGTAAACTTTCCGTTCCGATGCCACGATTTCTGATATGCGTAATCTCCGCGATTTTTCCCGCGAGGTCAACTGCCGTTGCTCCGGAATCTTCAAAATACACTCTCTTCTTAAAAGGCATTACTTTATCGGTGATTTCAATTAATTTTTCAGCCAAAGCAACCCGCGAAACTTCCAGTTTTCTGCGATTAATAGTGATTTCGTTTAGAAACGGGTAATCCGCGGAAATACAGGAATGGACGCCGCTTTTCGCCTGCTGGCAAATCGCGCTTACAACTTCTTTCGGTCCGTAGCCGGTGTTTAACAGGCTAATCTGTCCGGTAAAATCCAAAAATTCTTTCCCATTCAAATCGTATCCGACGATGCCTTTTCCGCCGATTATAACCGGACCGTCGAAATCAACTGTTGAGGTCCCGATTAATTCTTTCTCTTTGGCAAAATACTCTTCTTTCGTTCTCTTTTTGGACATTTCACGCCTCCTAAATCTATATTGCAAAGAGCGATTAAAATTTCTATTATGCTGATTATAGCATATGAAATATTTTATTGCAACATACGGATGTCAGGCGAATTATGCCGATTCCGAAAGAATTGCCCGGCGCTTGGAAAATATGGGGCACACTCGAACAAACCAAATCGAAAAAGCAAATTTGGTGGTTATTAACGCCTGCTCGGTCCGGCAATCGGCAATGGACAGAGTTTATTCGAAAATCAACCGTTTTGGAAAAAAGCCCTTCGGTAAAGCTCGGGGCAAGAAAATAATTCTGGCGGGATGCGTGCTTCCCGAAGACAGGAAGAAACTAAAATCCAAAGTGAGCGAGATTTGGCATCCAGACGAATATTTTGATCCGCCGGCTGGCGAACCGATTCATTCCGATAATTCCGGCGCCTTCGTGCCAATTATGACCGGATGCAATAATTTTTGCACTTATTGCGCCGTGCCGTATACGCGAGGCCGAGAAAAATCCAGGCCGGCAAATGAAATTATCGCCGAAGTTAAAAATTTGATTAAAAATGGTTGCAAAAAAATCTGGCTTTTGGGCCAAAATGTAAATTCTTATTCAGGAAAGTTCGATTTTTTTTCCGCTTTGCACGAGGAAGAGCCTGATTTTTCTTTTATCGGGCTGGCGGTGGGATCCTTAAGTAAAAATAAAATAAAGGCGGGAAAAGAAAAATCAGGTTCTCCGCCAAAGGATAAGGAATTAAAAAATTCATTTCCTGTAAAATTCCCTGCATTGCTTAGAATAATCAATAATCTGCCAGGCAAATTCCAAATCAAATTCCTTACCAGTCATCCTAAAGATATGTCCGATGAACTTATTAAAACAATCGCCGAATGCCCAAAAATTTCCAAAGAAATTCATTTGCCGCTTCAATCAGGCGATAATACGATCTTAAAAAAGATGAATCGCAAATATACCATTGAACGCTATAAAAATCTGATTAAAAAAATCAGGAAACAAATTCCGGAAGCGAAAATTTCCACGGATATCATTGTCGGATTTCCCGGCGAAACGAAGAAACAGTTTGAAAATACCGCCAAAGCAATGCGGAATATAAAATTTTGCAATGCTTATATCGCCTGCTACTCTCCCCGGCCAGGCACTGCCGCTTTCAAACTAAAAGATAATATTCCTCATCAAGATAAAAAACGTCGAAGAAAAATTTTAGAAGAAATTATAAAATATAAAAATTAGACAACTTGTACGATCGTTGATTTTGTCTAAAGTAATAAATAAAATGCGGAAAAATGCTAAAAACCCAAAAATAGTCGTTATTATCGGGCCGACGGCGTCGGGCAAAAGCGCCTTGGCGGTTAAAATCGCCGGAAAATTCAACGGAGAAATCGTTTCCGCGGACTCGCGCCAAATTTACCGCGGAATGGATATCGGCACGGCGAAACCCACAAAAAAAGAAATGGCCGGAATTAAACACCATCTAATTGACATCAAAAATCCAAATGAAGATTATTCCGCCGGCCAATATAAAAAAGACGCCGTTAAAACGATAAATAAAATAACAGATGCGGGCAAGCTGCCGATTTTAGTCGGCGGAACAGGACTTTATATTTCGACGGTCGTAAACAATTGGGCGATTCCGGAAATAAAAGAAAGCAAGAAATTACGACTGAAGCTGGAAAAAGAAATTGATAAAAAGGGGTTGGATTTTGTTTTCAAGAAATTGATAAAAATCGACCCCGAAACGGCTTACATTATAGACCCGAAAAATCCGCGGCGGGTCATACGCGCATTAGAAATTGCCCTACTTTCCGGCAAAAAATTTTCTGAACAGAGAAAAGTCGGCGAACCTCTTTATAATGTATTGGAAATAGGATTAAATCCTCCGCTTGAAATATTGAAAGAAAGAATCACTAAACGAATTGCCTTAATGATAAAAACAGGATTAATCAATGAAGTCAAAAGATTAGTCAAAAAATACGGATATAAGCAAAGGGTTTTTGACGCAATAGATTACCGTGAAATTATCGATTATTTGCGGAAAAATATATCGCTAAAGGAATCAATCATGCAAATGAACACGAATACTATCAGATATGCCAAGCGTCAGATGACATGGTTCAAAAAATACAATTCCTCTGCACATTGGCTGAAAAACCCTGCTTCGCTAAAGCTTCGCAGGGCAAGCAAAAACGAGGCCTGCCTGCGCAGGCAGGCTTTTGGCCTCGTGAAGAAATTTTTAGATTAATATTCGACAAAATAGTGCGGCCGTACTATTTTGTCGAATTTGGTTAAAGGTTCAAGCGGTAACAATTTGTTTCTCTTTTTTCAAAGCCCATGCTTTCGTACATAGCATTGGCTTCTGCTCTCTTCGGATTAGAGGTAAGCTCGACGCAATCCGCCTTCCGCTTCTTTGCTTCTTTGATAAGCATTTCTGTAAGTTTCCGGCCAATGCCCTTGCCGCGATAATTTTTATCCACCACAACATCTTCGATAATTCCGGTTTTTCTTATCAGCGTTTGGCAAAAGTAGATACTTGCCATGCCGATAAGCAGATTACCTTTAAAAGCACAGGCTAAAAACATTTCTTGTTTTAGAATATTCTTTAAATCTTCTTTTGATATTTTTTGGGCTTTTTCCGAAAGCTGGCGCAATAATGCATTTATTCGATCCAATATGTTTTTGGGAGCTTCTTCAATGTTCATGAATACCTCCTTTTTTAAATAACGGTTCTGGTTCTTAGAATAGCAATAAACGCAGAAAAATCAAATAATGAACAGGTCTGGAAAAAAAAGATGAAGTTTGCTAATATAAATAAAGCTGAAATCGCGCAGGTGGCAGAGTGGTCAATTGCATCAGACTGTAAATCTGACGCCCTGACGGGCTACGGAGGTTCAAATCCTCTCCTGCGCATTATAATTGGCAGCGAGGAAGAATTAAGAATTTATTATTAATGCGACCGAGTGAACCAATTATATCTATAGATATGTCATTATTGCAGGAAAATTTAATAAAATTGCAGTGCGGAAAATGTAAAAGAAACAATTACTGGACGCGGAAAAACAAGAAAAAAGTTGAACGGAAAATTACATTGAAAAAATACTGCAAATGGTGCAAAAAGCGCACTGAACACAAAGAGGCCAAAAAGTGATTTGGTCTTTTGAGGGAGCTTAGTTAAGTGGTATAACAGCGGTCTCCAGAACCGCGGTCGGGGGTTCAATTCCTCCAGCTCCCGCAAGTATGGCGGACAGGCAGAACCATTGGGAGGGGTTCGTTTTTTAAAACGAAAGCCGGAGCGCGACGGCGCGAGGCGGGGTCGCGAGTTTCGCCAGTAGGCGAAAACTTGTGACCGATTCCTCGTACCCCCGCATTGATTACTTCGCCGCGTTTCCTACTTTTTTTCCGTTCGAGGCGTGAGCCCGAAGCCCATCAGCCTTGAGCTGAGATCGGCCTTGGGCCGACCTTTTCTTCTTCTTTTTCGGCATTACTCTTTCTACTATCCCAATGACAATTTCCCCTTTACTGGCGGAAATAGAAATAGTCCCGCCTCCTGACATTTTCCCTCTTACGATATATTCCGCAATAGGATTTAAAATTTTACTCTGAATCAAACGATTCAAAGGACGCGCGCCGTAACGGGCGTCAAATCCTTCTTTTGCGAGCATTACAAGAACTTCCGGCGAAACTTTAAGATTAATATCTCTTTCGGAAAGCCGTTTTGTAACCCGCTGCATCTGAATATTTACAATTTCTTGCAAATTTTCCGGCGTTAAAGCGTCGAAAATAATAATTTCGTCCAATCGGTTCAAAAATTCCGGCCGGAATCTGTTTTCCAAACTGTGATAAATCTTATCTTTCAATACCGAAGCTTTTTTAGTCTGGTTGTCGGGACTCGTGGAAAAACCCAAAGTTTCCATCTCTCGCACATATTCCGAACCGACGTTCGAAGTCATAATCAATATCGTATTTTTAAAATTAACGTGGCGGCCTTTGGCATCGGTCAAGCGGCCGTTATCGAGAATCTGAAGCAGGATATTGAAAACTTCGGGATGAGCTTTTTCTATTTCGTCAAAAAGTACAAGACTGTAAGGCCGGTGGCGAATCATTTCCGTCAATTGCCCTCCTTCTTCGTAGCCGACATATCCCGGAGGAGAACCGATGAATTTGGAAACGGTATAACGCTCCATATATTCGGACATGTCTATTCTGATAAGCGCTTTTTCGTCGTCAAACATGTATTCGGCCAGTGTTCTGGCAAGTTCGGTTTTGCCGACGCCGGTCGGGCCCAAAAACATAAACGAGCCGATTGGCCGGTCAACATAAGAAATTCCGGCTCTTGAACGGCGCACTGCGTGACTAATTTTCGAAATTGCGTCGGTTTGGCCGACAACGCGCTTTTTGAGAATATCTTCCATTTTCAATAATTTTGCGGATTCGGATTCAAGCATTTTGGAAATGGGAATACCTGTCCATCGGGAAACGATATCGGCAATTTCTTCTTCGCCGACTTCCTCTTTCAAAAAACGGCTGCTCTGAAGTTTTTCGAGTTTTTTATCTTCACTTTTTAATTTCTCCTGCGCCAAAGGAATACTTCCGTAGCGAATCTCGGCAACTTTGGAAAAATTGGCTTCGCGTTCCGCTAAATCAGCCTCTTGTTTTAAAGATTCGATTTCTTTTTTAAAGCGGCGCGCGCTGGTAATAGCTTCTTTTTCAGTTTTCCATTTTGCTTCAAAGCCGGACATTTTTTCTTTCAAATTATCTATTTGTTTCTGAAGTTTTTTGACTTTTTGCCTGGCTTTCGGGTCGTCTTCTTTTTTAAGCGCTTCTTTTTCTATCTCCAGTTTCATAATTTCCCGCCTGGACGACTCAAGTTCTTCGGGCATGCTGTCCAATTTCAAGCGTAAACCGGAAGCGGCTTCGTCTATCAAATCAACGGCTTTGTCCGGCAAATAACGCTCGGTAATATAACGGCTGGAAAATTGAACGCTGGCCTGAATCGCGGCATCCGTTATTTTTACGCCGTGATGAATTTCATATTTTTCTTTTATCCCCCTTAAAATGGCGATGGCGTTTTCCTGCGAAGGTTCCTCGACATAAATCGGCTGAAAACGCCTGGCTAAAGCTGAATCTTTTTCGATGTATTTTTGATATTCTTTCAGCGTGGTCGCGCCGATCGTTTTTAATTCTCCTTTTGACAAAGCGGGCTTCAGCATATTAGAAGCGTCAATCGCGCCTTCCGCGCCGCCCGCACCGACAATAGTATGAAGCTCGTCGATAAACACGATTATTTTTCCGGAGGATTGCCCAATTTCTTTCATCACCGCTTTTAACCGCTCCTCGAATTCACCGCGGTATTTTGTGCCTGCGATAAGCATACCCAAATCTAAAGAAACTATTTCCTTGTCTTTCAAAGATTCCGGAATATCGCCCTGAACAATGCGGCGGCTTAATCCTTCGACGATAGCGGTTTTTCCCACGCCCGCCTCGCCAATTAAAACAGGATTGTTCTTTGTCCGTCTCGAAAGTGTCTGCATTAATCTTTTAATTTCTTCTTCGCGGCCGATAACAGGATCAATCTTATCCTCCCGCGCAAGTTGAGTAAGATTCCGGGTGTATTTTTCCAAAACCCTAAATTTCTTTTTAGTTTGTTGCGCTTCCATTACGCCCGAAGTGCCGCGCGCTTCTTCTAAAGCCCGCATTACCGTATCCTTGTCTATGCGGAATCTTATCATTATTTCACGAGCCCGCGAAGGAGCGTCCAAAAGCGCGAGAAATAAATGTTCGACAGAAATATATTTATCCTTCAAATATTGCGCGACCTTTCCGCTTACATCCAAGACGCGCGCTAAATCCGGCGTAAGATAAACCTGAGAAGAAATCTGCATAATTGTGCTCGCCCTTCCGATTTCTTCCAACTCATCAATAATCGCGTCTGTCAATCCGTTAATATCAGTTTCCATTTTTTCCAGAATAGTCAAAACAATGCTTTCTTCTTCGGAAAGCAACAAAGCGGCGAGCAGATGAAGGGTATCGAGCTGATTCTGTCCCCTCTCCATCGCAAGCTCGTGAGCTTTTCGCACGGCTTCCTGAGCTTTAACTGAAAAATTTGAAAATGGCGGCATATGATTAATTTTATTTTTCTAAATATTTTCGGGACGGGGTTCCAGCGTACCCGAAAAATTCGATTCTTTTCCTTCGCGCAGAACCTTTAAAGTTATCTTTTCTCCGGCGCGATGACGGTTAATTAAAGACGACAATGTATTGCTTTGAGTAATCTTAACGCCGTTAAATTCAAGAACAATGTCTCCTTCCTTAAGGCCCATTTTTCCAGCCGGACTGTTTGCCATTACCGCGGGCTCGTCTTTCGGACCTTTACTTAGCAATGCTCCGTAATCGACTGATAGTTTTTTCTCTTCCTTGACTTGGGCATTAATAAGCGCATATCTTATTCCCAAATACGCATATTCGATCTTTCCGAATTGCTTGATGTCGGCAAGGTCTTTTTTAACAAGATTGATGGGCAGCGCAAAGCCGACGTTTTCCGCACCTTGCGCAATAGCCGTATTGATACCTATTGCTTTTCCGCTTAAATCGAGTAATGGTCCGCCGGAATTACCGGGATTAATGGCGGCATCGGTTTGAATAAGTTCCTGCAAAACCTCATCTCCGCCCGTAGCGCTTGAGGCAATAATACTGCGGCGCAAACCCGAGATAACGCCCACTGAAACGGTGTTTTGAAATTCTCCCAGGGCATTTCCGATCGCAATAACAGTTTGACCAACTTTAATATTTTCCGAATCGCCAAGCGGAACAAAATTGTATCCGGAAGCAGGAGGAACGTCTTCATCGATTTTCAATATGGCAACGTCCTGCAGAGAATCCAACGCTAAAACTTTTGCTTTCAATTTTTTTCCGTCATTCATAATAATCCAATAAACCGCTTCCTTATCCGCAACGACATGCTTATTAGTTGCAATTAATCCATCGACGGAAATAAAAAATCCCGTTCCGGTGGAAATCTGTTTGTTCTCTGTCCCTTTCTGGCGATATTGAGGAACTTGAAAGTTGGGCAAAAGTTCGGGTGGAAAAAATTGCTTAAAAAATTCATCCTGCCCAAAAGGATTTACAAAGTATTGTTCAAAAACAGGCAAATCTTTAGTTGCAATTACGCTCACTACCGCCGAAGAAACTTTTTCCACGGCTTTTACGATAAAATCTTGCTCATTAGTAAAAACTGGGGGCGCTTGATTCGCGTTTGAATTATTAAGATCAGGCGTAACTTTTTCAAGCACTTTATAAATCGCCTGAGTCATGAGCGGCGGCGCCTGATTCACTAAAGTCACGGTAACAATACCGGTAACAAGCGAGGTGACAAAGGAGACCAGAATAATAAGGGTAACGAATTGTGTTTTAGTAAGATTATCCATGGTATTGACTATTTAATTAGAATATGGTAATATTTTAGCAAAGTCAGGTTATTTGTCAAATAAATGTATGTGGCCTTATGCAATAAAAATAAATAAGAAAGGAGGCGATTTTAATGACGGAGGGAATGGTATCTACTATTTGTATAAAATGGCGGGAAAAAGAGGTTCTATTGGTACCGAACATTGACCCCGTAAAACCCCTCGGATTCTGGGGCTTACCTGGCGGAAAAACGAAGAACGGCGAAACTCCGGAATCAGCCGCTCTCCGCGAGCTGGCGGAAGAAACAGGACAAAAAGGAATAATCGGAAAATGCAACGCGGAAATTTCCAAAACCGGTTCCGGCGGCGATTATATCCATTATTTTATCAACGTTAAAATTTCGCCGGGAAAGGAACTGAAGAACTGCGGAGATCCGGGCATCGGGGAACCAAAATGGATCCCCTTTCAAGAAATAGTCGCAGGGCAAATTAAAATGTTTCGGGGCCATATTCAAGGATTAATTCTGGTCCTTGAAAAAATGGCGGAAGAAAAAAATTCACAAGGGAAAGTCGACAGAAACGGGATACCAATTATATCCGAAGGCCCCTCTGCATTATTAGAGGCGCTAGATGAACTCAAAAACGCCTTCGACGCGAATGGACGATATATTATTCCCTTTTACCGCCGCCGCGGATTTTAGTTTTTAGTTAGCACTATACAACTATACGCTATAATGTATAGTTGTATAGCGCTTAAGTAAGAATGATGCAAAAAAAATGATGTAAAAATAAGTCGGGCTTTATCAACAGCCCGATTTTTGTTTTGTAAGGCTGTTATTTGGCCGGGGCTTCTTCGGGAAACTTCTGAAAATAATTTTCTATGGTGCTCTTAAACGCCTGGTCCGCCAAAACAGAACAATGCACTTTGTACGGAGGCAAACCTCCCAGTCTTTTCATTATATCCTGCGGCGTAAGTCTCAAGGCATCTTCCAATGTCATTCCTCCATATTCAGTTACCATTTGAGAAAACATTGAAGTCGAGGCAATGGCGGTTGCGCAACCGAAACTGCGCCATTTCAATTTCTTGATACGCTGAGTTTTTGGCTCAACCTTTATCCACATTTTCATCACATCGCCGCAAGCCGGATTCCCCACCGCCCCCTCGGCGTCAAACTCTCCCTTTTTCGGCTCTTTCAACAAAATATTTCGGGGATGAAAAAAATGCTCTTTTACTGTTTTAGAATATATCCATTCTCCGCCCGAGGCGCTGGCGGTAGCCAGGACTTGGGCTGGTTTTCTTAATCTTTTTTTAATCATATTGCCGAAATATTTCTTAATTTTTTAACGATACCGGGCAAAACTTTGAGCAGATAATCCATATCCGCCTTTGTCGTTTTACGCCCCAAAGTAAAGCGAATAGAACAATGGGCGTCTTCCCTGGACTTGCCAAGCGCGGTTATCACGTGCGACGGCTCAAGATCTTGGGAAGTGCACGCGGAACCGGTTGAACAAGCGATGCCTCGGGCATCTAAATAGAGGATTAGGGATTCGCCTTCTACGTTTTTAATGGTCACATTAACATTATTCGGCAAGCGCAAAGCCTGGTTGCCGTTAAGCGATGAGTCCGGAATTATTTTTAAAATATTTTTAATAAGATAATCGCGCAGGCTCACAACTCTTTTCGATTCTTTTTCGCGCATTTTTTGGGCAATTTCAAAAGCTTTATCCAAGCCGACAATTGACGGAATATTTTCCGTGCCGGGCCTTATGCCTTTCTCCTGGCCTCCGCCATAGATAATTGGCAGTAATTTTATTCCTCTTCGCGCATATAAAAACCCTACTCCTTTCGGCCCGTAAATTTTTGACGCGTTGACCGACATCAAATCAACTCCCAATCTTTCGACATTCAGATCCAAGTATCCGGCCGCCTGAATTGCGTCGGTATGAAAATAAATTTTTTTGTTCTTATTTTTAATCTTGTAATCCCTGATTACTTTCGCGATTTCTTTAATGGGCTGAATTGCGCCAATTTCGTTATTGGCGTACATAATTGAAATAAGTATGGTGTCTTTGCAAAGAGATTTTTTTAATTCTTTCAAATCAATAATTCCATTTTTATCTACGTCAAGATAAGTTACTTTAAAATTCTCTTTTTCTAAAACTTTGCAGGAATTTAAAACGGCGTGATGCTCGATTTTTGAAGTAATAATGTGTCCGCCCTTATATTGTCTGGCGATGCCAAAAATCGCGAGATTATCGCTTTCCGTTCCTCCATTGGTAAAAATAATTTCATCGGGATTGGCGCCGATTAAAGAGGCGATATTTTTTCGAGCCGCGTTTAAGGCGCTTCTCGCGTCGCATCCTTCCTTGTATATAGTAGAAGCGTTTCCGAACTTATTCTGCCAATAAGGCTCCATCGCCGCCTTCACGGCGTCGTCAATATAAGTTGTCGCGGCATGATCCAAATATATTCGATTCATTAGTAAAAATTTTACCAGATTTTTCTTTTGACGGCAAATTTTAAAAATAAAAAGGCGAGACGCAAGTCCCGCCTGGATTTTAACTTTGCACACAACAAAATGTTTCTTCCTTATGGCGTGGCCATATGACTATAAAACAACAGAAGCCGAAAGAACCGAATATCCAATGCCGAATACTTAAAAAATCCTTATTGTAAACCTTAAAGAATGGCAATTGGTTAGTTTTTTCTGGAGAACCTCGAAAATATCCTTGATATTTCCGGTTGCTAAAAAACTCAACCTTAAACTTTTCGATGGCCTCAAACTTGAGCCAGCTTTTCGGCTGAAAAAGCTCAACTTCCACCTTTTTGTGATTCTTGCTGTCAAAAAACTCTATTCTCATTTCCTCTCCTCCTTTGCTCGCTTAAAATTTTAAAAAAGTGAGCATTTTGCGTAGTAATTTCATCCTTGATGAAATCCATCATAAGTTTAATGGAAATTTTAAAACTGTCAAGAACGTTTGGTTCAGTTAACCAATACTTCTTAAAATAGCTCATCAAGAGTATATAGATAAAAATTTAAAGAATATTTGAAAAATTATTATTGGAGCCGATGGAGGGATTTGAACCCCCGACCCACGCTTTACAAAAGCGTCGCTCTACCACTGAGCTACACCGGCCTCTCGTCTTTTTTACCGTTCGCGCCGTTTTTGCAGCTGTTAAGCTGTTCCCAATAGTGCGACTTGTGGCCATTGCAGGCAACCGTACGCTTGCCGCGGATATATTCAGTAAAACGCATCAGCAGGCATTCTATTCTCAGTGTAATAATTCTGAACCGCCGCGCCATTTTCTCAATCTCTTTATATGTTGTTGGTCGGACATTTTCCTGATAAACGCGAACTATAGGAATCACGAACAAATTGTGAAAATCAAGCCAAAAGGGCTTTGCAGAATTAAGGCTTGCCTGAATTTCTTCTTTTTTCAAATCTTTAATGCGAAAAAAACCCGGCGCCAAAAGCGCAACCAGGGCCACAATGGAAATTGCCAAAAGAATTAAGAAAAAAATCATATATTAAATCTCTTAAAATTACCGATCTCTATATTCTCGCCGAATTTTTGGATTAAACCTTTGATATAATCGGCGACGGTAATGCTTGAATTTTTAATGTAGGGTTGACCGAGAAGCTCGGTAACGTCTTGAGGAAAACTTGCGGCAATATGCATACAAATATCATGAGCGAGGACTTGAAATTCCTGATTCTTCGCCGTAAAGTCTGTTTCGCTCCGCAATTCCAAAAGCACGCCGATTTGTTTATTGGGATGAATATAAGATTCGATAATGCCCGCCTTGGTTATCCGTTCGGATTTCGCTTCCGCCACTTTTACTCCTCTAGCGGCTAAAAGCGCCAAAGCTTTTTCGACATCGCCACCCGCTTCTTCTAAAGCATTTTTGCAGGACATCATTGAAATGCCCGTCTGATCGCGAAGTTTTTTTATTTGTTGGGACGCGATCATAGTGATTTTTCGCTTGTAACGGGTTTAATCAATCCGTCCTTGTACGCTTTTACCAAAAATTTTAGCAGATATTTGACGCTGGCGGGAGAATTGTCATTCGCGGGAATGGGATAAGTAATACCGCTGGGATTGGAGTCGCTGTTTATAATGGCGATGATCGGAATCGACATTTGCCTGCTTTCACGGAATGCCGTTTTCTCTTTTTTGGGATCAATGATTAAAACTGCGACCGGCATATTCGTAAGCAATTCTAATCCGCCTAAAAATCTTTCAAGGCGGGATATTTCTTTATTAAACCTGCTAATTTCCTTTTTTGTATATTTATTCAGTTCGCCTGCGGATTTTTTCTGGCGCAAGCTCATAAAATAGTCTATGCGGCCTTTAATCATTTTAAAATTAGTAAGAGTTCCTCCCAGCCAACGCTCGGAAACATAAGGCATATTCAGCTCGCGACCCGCCTCCTCCACCAGTTGATGCATGCCGGGCTTAGTGGCGACAATCAAAATCTTCTTTCCTTCTTTGGCAAGCTCTTCTAAAAACTTTTTTGCTTTTTCAAGACAAGCATAAGTTTTTTCCAAATCGAAAATTTCAACATTATTGCGGAGGCCGAACAAATAAGGTTTCATTTTCGGATGCCGGCTGGAGCGGGAATAACCGAAATGAATACCTGCGATAAACATTTCTTCGAGATCTTTTCTGAATGCGCCGGAAAAATCTCTTGACGCCGCGTCTTGCGCCGGCAAAGCTTGCTCATCTTTAATTAAGACAGCTTTTTTTTCTTCGATCTCGTCTGCTTTTTTAGCGGTTTTTGTCATGTTTTACAGTCTATCAAAAATGAAATTGTCTGGCAAATCCATTTAACGGATAATTAAAGTAAAAAAGGCGGTTTGATCCGCCTTTTTGCCTCCACACTCATGCATGAGCGTGGGGATTTATTTAATAAGACTTGAGTATTTCTCCGATATTTTTACCGCAAAAATGAGCCAGTAATGCTATGGTATGCTGGACATCTCTCATGTCCACCATTTCGCACGGTGAATGCATATATCTGTTCTCGTCTATAGCAGATACAATAAAACCGATTTCATCAATGTGTCCGGCAAGCATTATTCTCGTAGCCCGAGGGACTTGCCGTTTCAAGTAATCTCTTTAAAAAGCATCTGTTCATTTTGCGCCTCTTTCTTGGTATTTTTTCAAGAAACTATTCACCTGCCAATATTATATTTTCCCTTTATTTTGTCAAGATAAAAAACTACGTACGCTTTCTTGGGGGTTGATTTTTATCTTTTAATCTGTTAGATTTTAAACTATGAAAAAAGACATCCATCCGAAATATTATAAAAAAGCGGCCGTAAAATGCGGCTGCGGCAATCAATTCACGGTAGGTTCCACGAAGGAAAAGCTGGAAATAGAAGTTTGCGGCGCTTGCCATCCGTTTTTTACCGGCAAGGAAAAACTGCTTGATACCGCGGGACGCGTCGAAAAATTCAAAACCCGAGCCGCAAAAGCGAAAAAGAAATAAAAATGCAGGAAGCAAACGCGATTATTTTGGAAATACGCGCCGGAGTGGGCGGCGAAGAAGCAGCTCTTTTTGCCGCTGATTTGGCTCAAATGTATACAAAATATGCCGTCAAAAAATCCTGGTCTGCGAGTATCATCAGTTCTTCGCCAAGCGACATCGGAGGATATAAAGAAATAATCATGGAAATAAAAGGCTTAGGAATTTTTAAAGCGCTTAAATATGAAAGCGGCGTCCATCGCATTCAACGCATTCCCAAAACGGAAAAAAGCGGAAGGATTCATACCTCTACCGCTTCTGTCGCGATTTTGCCTATTCCTAAAGTTTCGGAAATCGACATCAGGCCGTCCGACCTGGAAATGACTTTTGCCCGTTCAAGCGGACCAGGCGGACAAAACGTCAATAAAGTGGAAACTGCGGTAAGAATCCTGCACAAACCCACCGGCTTTGTGGTTTTTTCGCAGGAAGAACGGTCACAGCAAAAAAACAGAGAGCAGGCAATGAAAGTTATCCGCGCCAAACTCGCGGAAATGCAAACAATTCAACAGCAAACGCAAACTCTCCAAATGCGACGGGAACAGATAGGAACGCAAGACCGCTCGGAAAAAATACGAACTTATAATTTTTTGCAGGACCGCGTCACCGACCATCGTTTCAAAAAATCATGGCATAATATAGAAAAAATCCTCGCCGGCGACCTCGACTCAATTATAAATTATTTCGAAAAATCGCAAAAATCCGCACTTTAGGGAAACAGGTTAGAACCTCTCTTAAGCTGATTTTACATAAAAAAACAGCTGGTTGATACGCTCAACCAGCCAAACTTGTTTGCCTCGCCAATCTAGGATTTTGACGAGGATGAAGAACCTGAAGATTTACTCATAATGAGTCCGACGACCAAAGCAAGAGCGCCGAAAATCAAAGTCGTAGTATTCCACACATAGCCCTGCTCGGTAAGTGCAACTGCAGTTGAAAGCAAGTATATGCCTCCGATTTTTAGGCCAGCGGAAATGAAGAACAAAACACCGACCAGCAATGAAAGAGCTCCGCCCCCAACAAAACCGCCAATAACCCGCAACAACTTGCTACCAGCACCGTATCCAGTGGATCCAGCCGCGAATGTCGTGGCACCAGTGATGACCAACATCACAAGGAAAACGATGATGGCAAGGATTGACGACCACACTATGTACCACCAAAACAGAAAGCCCGTGGAAGTCAGCCAGATTGCCTCCGGCGTCTTCGTGATAAAAATGTACTGAAACAGTCCGATTAAAACCGCGATGACTACTCCGAACATCTTTCGGTCCCTCCTTCTCTGTTTGTTTTTTGAAACTTCTATTATCAAGACTATTACAAAACTAAAAATAAATCAACAACTAGTAGGTTTTTGTTAGAACCCCTACAAAACCTTCGAAAAATCGCAAAAATCCGCGCTTTAGGGGAACAAGTTAGAACCTCTCTGAAGGCGCTAGCCGCGCCCTAGAAAACTGCTAGACGCTGATAGAAAATAAAGTTTCGGATTTTCAGGTAGCCCCACCTCTATAAATGTTCATAATATCAACAATGTTCATAAATGAACAAAGAAAAATGGCTACCGCAAATGGGTAGCCATATAACTTTCTTTGTTTATTTCTAATTTCCATAGATTTTGATCAGCTCTTCTTCCATAACTTGGACAACAACCGTTTTAACGACGGCGAGCCTTTCTTGAAGTTCTGGGTTGGTGGTTATTTCCTTTTTCATCTCTGCATAAAGTTCGGAGTATTCTTCCTCGTCTTCCTCCATCGCCCCCAGGAAAGGCTTGAGAAACAAATCCATTATTTTGTCAGGATTCAATAGGGCAAGGGCTTTTTCTCTATTCACCTTGTACTCTTCGCGAGAATACACTTTTCGCATGAATTCTCTATAGGCGGCATCCGATTCAAAAATAGACTGAGGCGTAACTTTATTTTGTTTAGCAAGTTTAAATAGGCAGTTATAATATTGTAATGCTTTTTTGCGGGAATCATGCGGTTTGAATTCGGCAATAATGTTGGCCATCACATCAGTAAATGCGTTTTGTATCTTTTGATTTTCTTTTTCAGTTAACTTTTGCAAATCTGATGTCTTTTCTTCCAGATAGCCAACAATACTCCTCCCGATTATTTCAAAAAATTCTTCATCGCTTGTCATTCCAAGAAGATTGTCTGTGTAGGGTTCAATTATTAATTCGATGATAGCTGTCGCGTTTTTCTCTTCTTTGCCTGAGTCAAAGGGCAAACCTGCCAATTCGTGGATTTTTTTCTTCGTTTTAAGCTGCTCTTCGTTGTATTTCTTAAACGAAACAGCTACAATTTCCCTTAACTTTTTTCTGGAAACTCTTAATTTTTGCATCTTTATCTCCTTTCCACTTCGTTTATTTGGTTTTTTTAGGAACCGAATTTATCAAAAAACGTCTTTAATAAACTTAGCATAGCTTAGTTTTTATGTCAATATTTTATTTCGTAAAGTTAGAACCTTTGCCCGACCGCCTAAAAACCGTTTAGTTTTCAGAAGAAATTTTCTGACGTGCGACGTCCGAAACACTATATTCTGCACAATTTTATTCATCCTTACAATAATTATTCTTATTTTATTTTTTTCCCCAAGACTTTACGGTTCAACTACGATCGTAGAAAATCAGTAAACTTTTAATTCTAACCCGTTAATCCCACTCTAACCAACCCCATCAATTCCATCAATAGCCGATGTTTTGACAAGAAATCACAAAATCCCCAATTTCTGGAAATGAAGTTTCAACTCCGCTTCATTTGTGATATTTTTAACTTCGGCGTATCTGACATAAGAACGTATATCAAAAACTTCAACGATAAAATCTACTTCGTTTTCGCATCGATAAGGAAAAATAAACACGCTTTTTTGTAATTCTTTAAAATCCAACTCCCTTAACTTATTACGCAAAGCGTCTCTGACAAATCTTTTCTTTTCCGGAATATCAAACATAACCAGCCGCCAGATTCCATCCCATCTGGAAGGAATATTTATTTTCATCTCATCTATTTTATATCGTAAAATTTTCTTCTTGCCTTCTTCAGTAATAATAACTTTGATTTGGCCATCTTTCTCTTCCTGAAAATCAACTAAACGGTCGCGATAAAATTCTCTGACCAGACGCCTTAATCTTGCCTGGTCAATTTTCTTCCACTCTTTTGGAAGGTCTTTTAAAATCTTAAATTGTCTGCCCGGCGTACCGGCAAAACTAAGAGCGATTCCCGCCCCTAAAAGCAGGAGTATCTTTTTGCCTAATGTGCTATATTTTGCCATGATTTTTATTCTACTTTGAACTTTACGAAAAATCAACGATCGTGTAAATTCGGTAAAAGTGCCTTGTAGCTCTATTCGAAGTTTTTATCTTAATATTATATCAATCTGCTCCTGATATTTTGCGGCTAAGGCCATAACATCGTCGCCGTAAAAAGCCCAAGAGGATTTATTCCAATTTCCTCCGGCAAAATATTTCAAAGCCGCGGTACGTTCGGCGGTATATCCTCCCGCGGCGGCGCCTAAATTCCTAAGATACAAAGCGGCGGCCATAAAAGCATCGTAAGGATTCCATGGGTTCGGTGGATTATGGCCGGTCAAAGCAGCGATTCTGCTCTCATAACTTTCCCACGTCGAAGGGATAAACTGAGCCGGCCCCATAGCTCCCCCATAACCTCCAGATTGAGGGCAAGAGATCGGCATCTGCATCGGATCTAAGCCAAGCTTCGCCGTGATTCTTATAAATGGATCCACGTCCCGAGTCGATTTCATCACTCTCCTGAAAAGAGTTCCCGTATTTTTACCCTTGCCGTCACCCTTACTGGGGCTATTGGTAAGTAAACACTGACCGATATTTTCTCCCAAATTGGATTCCTCGGCGATTACTCCCAAAAGAAACGCAGGTCGTACGCCGGTCGCTCTAAAAGCAATATTGGCATACTCCACAGCTTTTTCAAACGGTATAGACGGCGAACCGGTCAAAAGAAACAGCTGGCTGCGAATCGCTGCGGCATCTTTTTGGCGGCTAGTCAAAAGTTTTTGATATTCTTTTTCTTTGCCCTTAGTAAGCTTTAAAAGATTATTTTTATTCTCCTCCGCCTCTTCTTTCCTTTTCTTTTCCAAAGTCTGCAAGGCGCGAAGTTCCATTTCTTCACCTTTTTTATTTTGCAGATCTTCTATTTCCGTTTCTGTATCGGCTTTTATGCTTCTTATTGCGGCGAGGGATTCCTGAATAGATTTTTGAATAGATTCGAAATTATCGCTATCGGCGAAAAAATCAGATAATTTTTCGTAACCGAGCAAAGCTTCAATAAGAGGAGTATTATCTAATTCGTTCATCCTGCGAAAAAATTCCGCAAGCGAAGCTTTTTCCTCATCTATTTTTCCCAGAAAACCGTCAATAATTTGAGAGCGGTCGTTTATAGCCGCTACAATTTTATTGATATTCAAATCGCGAGCCTTAATCTCAAGCTTGGCTTTGGCTATTCCAGCGTCTAAAATTGCGATATCTCTTTCAAAAGTAGTCGCTTCTCTTTGCTTTTCTTCGATAGTGGCTTGATAAGAAGCTATTTGTGATTCAAGCTTGGCAAGTTCTTCTTCCAATTGCTGTCTGCGCTCCAATACGGCGTTAGGATCAATTTCCTCGGCATTAATTTTTTGCGATAAAAAAAATAAGGAAAAAATCGCCGCAATAAAAACTGCCATCAAAACCTTAAATTCACTTTTGCAAAAGTTTTGAATTATTTTTTTTATGATGGCCATTTAAGCTTTTGTTTTATTTTCCGGCTTCTTTCTCTGTTTTTTCCTCTTCTTCTTTTTCTTTCTTGCCAACCACTTCTATTTCTTCGAAGGCGATTTTTTCTTCGCTGGCAGGCGCCTCTTCTTCTCTGGGCGCTTCTATTAAAGCAATGGTTTCTTCCGGATTACTGATTAATTTTACTCCTTTGGACAAAATAATATCCTTAGCTGAAATTTTATTTTCAAAACTGGCTAACGCGGAAATATCCACGCTTAATTCGTGGGGCAAATTTTTAGGCAAAGCTTCGACTTCAAGTTCGTGCATAACTTTAATCAAAATCCCTCCTAAATTCTTTACTGCGGGAGAAATACCTTCGAAAACAAGCGATATGGACGCCTTAATGGGTTTATCCATTAAAACGGCATAAAAATCAACATGGACGGGTTCCCCTTTGACGGGATCCATGGCAACATCCTGAATAAGCACTTCTTTCTTTGTATCTCCCAAATTAAGCTGAATAACAGTCGATTCGCCGGCTTCATCCCAAATCTTTTTAAAATCTTTTAAGGAAATAAAAATAGGCCGGGCCTTTTCTTTTGGCCCATATAAAACAGCGGGTAATTTCCCTTTTTTGCGAAAGGGTTCGAGTTTTTTGCCAAAAATATTCCTGTTTTCCGTTTGTATTTCGAACATATTTTTATAGTAATTCAAAAAGTCTTATTTTACAAGCCCGCCCAAGTTTTCTTCGAAGAAAACTTGGGCGGGCATTATTTCATGGAGTTTTCGCTATTCTAAAAAGACAAAAATTAAAACTTGATCGGCGTCACGGCCGGCTGCCCGCTTAAAACCGCGATGATGTTTTTTGCCGCGAGTTCACTCATCGCGTTTCGAGTTTCTTCCGTGGCTGAAGCGGTATGAGGAGTTAAAACAGTATTGGAAAGTTCCGACAGTCCCGGGGCCATTTTCGGCTCTGCTTCGTAAACATCCAATGCCGCTCCTTTTATTTCACCTCTTTTGAGCGCCGCTACCAACGCATTTTCGTCGACAATCGGCCCGCGAGAAGTATTAATTAAATAAACTGTTTTTTTCATTATTTTTAATTGCGGTTCACCTATTAAATGACGGGTGGTTTCTAAAAGCGGAGCGTGGATGGAAACAAAATCCGATTCTTTAAGCAAGGTTTCCAAATCAACATATTTCAGATTATATTTCTTTTCCGCTTCTTCTTTTCTTTTAACGTCGTAATATAAAATTTTCATATCAAAACCATCATACATTCTTTTTGCCACGGCTTCGCCGATTCTTCCAAGGCCGACAAGACCCAATGTTTTGCCCGTCAAGTCATTTCCCAAAAACATCATCGGCCCCCAACCTGCAAATTTTCCGTCGCGCATAAATTGATCGGATTCCACTATCCGGCGGCTGATGGCAAAAATCAAAGCAATAGTATGTTCGGCAACCGATTCGGTCAAAACATCGGGAGTATTAGTCATAAAAATATTCCGTTGTTTTCCGGCCGCCAAATCAAAATTATCGTAGCCGACGGCATAATTAGCAATTATCTTCAATTGCGGGCCAGCCGCGTCCATTACCTCCCCATTTATTTTATCCGTCAAAAGCGACAAAATAGCATCGACACCTTTGACTTTTTCCAAGACCTTTTCGCGAGGCAAAATGCCGTCAAAATCGCTCACGTCAACCTCATATCCCTTATCGCGGAGCATTTTTATACCGACCTCCGGAATCCGCCGGGTAACAAATACTTTTGACATAAATATTATAAATTATTTATTAAATTTTATTAATACTCCCAAAAAGACGCATTTTTTCCTCTACTACCTTCTTCACGGCTTCAATCACCGCTGGCCAGATTTTATATGGCGTTGTTTCTTCGCTCTTATTTAAAAACTCGCGCAGGGTATTTACGTAAGCAACGCGCAATTCGGTGTTGATATTTACTTTAACAATGCCGTTCTTGATGGATTCTTTCACGTCAATTGCCGAAATTCCAGACCCGCCGTGCAAAACCAGAAACGCTCCCGCTTTTTCGCGGATATCCTTTAGCCGCTCTATATCTAATTTCTCAGTCTTCCAAGGACCGTCCTTAGGGACTTCTTCACCATGCAGCTCGCCAAGGGTTACCCTTGGTGAGTGCGAAACTCCGAAAACCCCGTGGATGTTTCCATAAGAAATCGCCAAGCTGTCGACGCCGCTTTCTTTGATAAACTGCATCGCCAAATCAGGATCGGTAAAATCGGATTCCCTTAGAACTATTGCTTCATTGTGCACTTCGGAGCTGCCGCGAACCCTGCCCAATTCGCCTTCCACAATCACATCGGGATTTTTAGATTTCACATATTCCACAACCCGCTTGGTAATCTTTAAATTTTCTTCGTAAGGAAATTCCGAACCGTCAAAATGGATTCCGGTATAACCGGCGTCATACGCCGTCTTCGCCGTTTCAAAACTTCTGGAATGGTCGGCATTAACGATAATCGGCAAACCCGTTTCCTCTTGCCAAACTTTGGCTATTGCCGTAATTTGCTTTAAGCCGATAAATTTTCTTTCCCCCTCGGAAGTACCCAATATCAACGGCGATTGCAGCGCTTTGGCAACTTCGCAAATCGCCCTAATTTGTTCCAAATTAGAAACATTAAACTGGCCGATGGCATATCCTCCATCCAACGCTTTTTTAAAAATTTCCGTTAAAATCATATAAGTTGCGGTATATAATCAGCCGGGGCTTCGGCTAGATATTTTTCTAATTGATAACGGTTTAAAAGCCCTTCTCGCGCTCCGACATACTGCACGACAGACATTGAATTTATCGGCGCCCAACGCAATGCCTCTTCAATGCTAAGCCCGATACATAATGCCGCGGCAAAAGTGGAAGAAAAAGCGTCTCCCGCGCCCGTTCTTTCATAAGGAGGCTTTGGATCGGGATAAGGAGGCATAAACCATGCGGATTTCCCATGCCTCGCCGACAGGCGGGCGTCGCAAGCATAGGCGCCTTTTGTGCCATCGGTAATCACGGCGATTTTCGGGCCGAGTTTAATTATTTCATTCATTAATTTCTTAATATCCGATTCATTAGTTTCCAAAATCCTCTGCGACTCTTCTTTATTAGAAATGAAAACTTCAGTTCGTTTATAAATACCGGCAAGTTTCTTTTTCCCGAATTTTATTTGGTAAGTTCCCGGCTGAAAAACCAGCTTCACATTCGGATGCTCGGACATATATCTTTCAAACACTTCGTGAAATGGCAAGGAATTCTCTCCCATTGAAGAAAAGTAAACCCATTTGGGGTCGTTAAAATACGGAAGGCGATAGTCAAACTCCTGATGCTTTATTAAAATCGTTCTGTCATCCTCATACCAAAGCACATAGTGGTAATTTGTTTTTTTGCCGTTGTTCACGGTAATAAATTCCGTATTTACGTTTTCTTTTTTAAGAGCATCTAAAGTTTCCTTGCCAAAATAATCATCTCCTATATTGGAAATCAGCGCGCTCTTTAATCCCAAGCGGGCCGCAACCACCGAGGCGTTTGCGGCATTTCCCACCGCAGGCACCACATAAACCTCTTCGTAAGGAATTTTATCTTTGAAACGAAAACAAATTTCGCACTTCTCATTATCAATATTGCAATGCACCGACGCGTCTTTGAGCTTTATAAACGCGTCGGTCGTTGAATCCCCTATCGCTATAAAATCATATTGGTTCATCATAAAATCACAGGCTGGATAAAATTTTTTCTTTAATGCCTTGCGGGTCAAAACCGGCAGTCTCATAAACTTCTGCCGGCGGACCGGATTTCAAAAATTCTCTTATCCCAATTGTCCGTTTCGGATAATTAGAGGGCAAAATAAACGGATATAAAAATCCGGGCCAGCCGTTATGTAGAGTAACGACATATTTTCGCTCCTCGTCCGATAAAATCGCATTTGCTTTTTCAGGATTATTCTCAGCCAAATCTTCGTATAATTCCGGGGAAGTGACAGCGATTATTTTAACATCCAATCCCTCTTTCTCCAGCTCCGGCAAAACCTCCAAAACATTAGCCATCACCTGTCCGCCGCAAATCACTAAAACGATTTTGCGTTTCCCTTTCCTGTTAAAAGGCTTAAAAACATAAGCGCCGTTAACCGCCTCTTTCGCGGAAGGCACGGTATAGCTTCCGTAAGCGGATAATCCGCGTTTTAGAACAGGCGTCGGCGGACGCATTACCGAAAAAGCTACGGGTTCCCCTTTTGCCATCGCATAAAAAAGCATCTCTATCGTTTCGTTCGCGTCAAGCGGTTTATAAACTTTGATGCCGGGATAAGCGTTGAAAAGCGACATCCAGAAAAGCCCGTGGTGAGTCGGCCCGTCTTCTCCGGTTTCCGGACCGTCATGCGCGGCCAGCATAATAAAAAATCCTTTCATTTTCGGATTAACGGCATTATTAATCAAGGCCATTCTCACTGAATTCGCCATAATGGAAGTAAAAACGCCATAAGAAGCGAAAACGCTCATTGCCTGAAATCCGCCCGGTAAAATATCCTGCGTCAGAGTCGTTGAGAGCATAGCCATATTTTGCTCGGCAATGCCGAAACGGATACCGCGGCCATAGGGGTTGTCTTTAGTAATGACTCCGTAAACATTTTCGGCGGCGCCGGTTAAAATCGATTTTGCCAGATCGCCGGAACCGAGATAGAAAAAGGCGGTTTGCCCCATCAGCCATTTAAAAAATGCTTCCGTAGCTTTGCGGGTCGCGACTTTTTCCCCTTCCTTAAAAACCAATTCCGGCGGAAGAACGTCGGGCCGTTTTATCTTTCTGTAATCAGCCATCGGCCTGCCTTTCAACGCCGTTTCCATTTTTCCGAGCAGTTCTTTTTCCGGTTTTATTTTTTGTTTATTTACTTCCAATTGCCTCAACAAATAGTCGGCGTCTTCTTTCGCGATTTGAGCAGTAACCGCGTCAATATCGCCCATCGTATCGCCTTCAGTTCCCGGTATGTCAAAACCGAGTTTCTTCATAATCTCCACATATTCCGGATGCGGCGCGGGCGTACCGTGCGAATCGGCGGTGCCTTCCAATTTGCCGTAATGTTTTCCTTTAATCGTATGACAGATAACCACGGTTGATTTACTGTTGCCGAAACCCTCAAAAGCTTTTTTGTACGCGTAGTTCAATTCCAAAATATTATGGCCGTCAACTTCAATGATATTCCAGCCGGGAGAAAACCAATGATTGACATAAAGAGAGCTGATGACTTCGCTTACAGGACCGTCTATACCGAATTTGTTGTAATCCAAAGTCACAATCAAATTATCAATAGCCAAAGTATTGATGATATTTCTCGCCTCGTAACTCATTCCTTCTTCGGTTTCCGCGTCGCCGGCAATCACAAAAACTTTTGTATCAAGGCCGCAAGACTTGTGAAGCAAAGCCAAGCCGAGCGCCGAAGAAAGACCATGGCCGGAAGAACCGGTGGAAACGTCGGAAAGAGCGTAATGTCCTTCAACGTGTCCGGTTGGTCCGTCGCAATGCCGGAAACGATTGAGACACTCCGGCAAATCAAGACCCGATTCCACCACTTTGCACTTGGCAGAACCAAAGCGGTGCAAACATTGGGGCAAAACCGCTCCCAATTCTTCCTGTTTTATATTAAGACCTTGCCGACGGATAATTTCATAAATCATTGCCAAGATGCCATGAAGCAAAGGCGTGCAATGGCCGGCGGACCAGACAATTCTGTCCCTGCCGGGATTTTTTGTATTCATCGGATCAAAAGCCAAAACTCCAGCCATCAGGAGCGTCAAAACCTGTTCTACTTT
>Ga0210018_1000121_pt1 | contig 34952 bp, 38 predicted proteins | sample CryGeyCG2014_010_2_FD_183967 | JGI IMG/M metagenome (GOLD analysis project Ga0210018, IMG submission 183967) | Groundwater microbial communities from aquifer - Crystal Geyser CG09_land_8/20/14_0.10 (SPAdes) (version 2) | ecosystem: Environmental > Aquatic > Deep subsurface > Groundwater | place...
GTGCAGCCCCTGTATGAGATGGGTACATCGGGAACAGTTGATGATATTTTTGAGCATACTCGATCGGCGGCAATTTGTCCAGAGAAAGATGAGGCCGGGCAAAGTTGTATTCAATCAGCCACTCGCTCAGGTTTTTGTTAAAAATATTAGTATTAGGAGTGAAATTGCCCATTTGAATAAATTCTTCCTGGAGAGTGCGATTGAATCTTTCATTAACGGCGTTATCCTTAGGTGTTTTGTTTCTGGAGAAGTAGTGTTGAAGATTGAGATCTTCAATCGCTTGACTAAAATTTTTGGCGAATTCAGAACCATTGTCCGTGTGGATATTAACAATTTTGTTGTCGAGCAGGTAATTAAGACGATAAAGAAAATCAGCGGCTGAATAGGAGGAGGGGCTTGTATACATTCGCGCAAAGGCTACTTTGGTGAAATGATCAATGGCCGTGAGAACGTATCTCTTTAAACCATTCCAGTAGATAACAATTGTATCCAGATGAAGGGTGAAGCCAAGCAACGGCATAGCTTTCAGCTCAGTGATTTTTTTCTTCTTCTGAGCCCTGGCTCTTTTCTTTCTTAATCTTTCTGTTTTGACTGGATGGTAATAGAGATTGTATTTTTCAATTGTTTTCTGAATTTTCCAGGCACTAATCTTGGTAGCGAAGGTTTTCTGAAAGACAATGACCAGCTTCTCCTTCCCCCAACGTAGATGTTCTCTTCTGATCTTGATGATCCTTTGCTCTTCTGAAGGAGTAATTTCGCTTTGTCTTTTATGAACCGGCGCTCGATCGCGCTCTTCCAGGGTGCGAAGATTAACTTCGTCAAAACGATGAAGCCATTTGTAAAAGGTTTTTCGACTTCTAATGCCGAAATGTCGACAGGTCAAGGCAACATTCTTTTCGGCCCTGGTTTGATAATAGATAATCCATTCCAACCTTTGGCAGGCCTGTTTGCTTAGGCCCTTGAAATTGGCCATTTCGCGCCAATGTTTATGTAGATCAAAAGGGGTGTTCCACTTAATCTGCCACCTTTTGAGAGATGCCCGGTATTGTTCGAAGACCATATGTTTGAGATACAAAATTAGGTTGATCATATTCCCTAATTTTACCAGATTTAGGGAACTTGTGAGTGTTCCCTATGTATCTCATCTTGTGCAGCGGGGCAAAAAGCGATTTGTGAATTCGTCCAACCATGTTTGAAGATGATGAGTATATGACATTCCGCAATCTTGGCAAAATTTTTTACTTTTTCTATCCATTTGTTGTTTAAGTTTAATTGGAGACTGGAACTCGCTTTGTCATCCGACAGGGCGCCCCGACGCAAGGTCGAGGCGAACCCATTTGGGCTAGTTATAAATTTTGCCGGGAGAGGGAGTCGTCAGGTCATCCGACCTGACGCCGAGTCGAATAACTCGGCGAACCGACAAGAGCTTATTTAACCCTCATATATTTACGTCTTTTTTCTTTTGTAATTTTCTCTAAAACTTTCTCTGCAATAATTCTCTTTCTTTTTAGGCAGGGAAGATTTGGTTGATAATAAATCCATCGTAATAATTTTATAGATTCTTTTTTTGCAAATTTTAATTTCCATCTTCCAACAGTCTGTTTATTATAAATTTTCCCTTGAGACAAGTGTCCATTTATTGAGAGAAGATTAAAAATCTTTTTTCTTAGCCATTTGATGTGAATTCCGCTAGCGGATATAAAATTAACCCACAATCGAGTATAAATATATTTTGGGTTTTTGTAAGTATTATAAAAATCTTTATAAGTTATAATACTGCCATCTCCATCAAGGTGTCCTCGTAGAAAATCTTTAAAATATCTATCTACAATTTTTAATTTCCCAATAGTGTAAGTTTTGGCTGGGAACAAACCAATTTTTAGTAACCATCTATAAAACTGAACATTACTAAATTGAACTCTGTAACATGGTTTTTTTGCCAAACTATCATTTTTCGAGCGGGCTATTTTATAAGATTTGTCGAGAATTTTATCGAGGCAATCGTTAAATGTTTTTAATAATTGAATTTCTGATGACCTCATCGTTATATGTCGTCCATCTTTAGATAAATTTCCGTCAGTAGTTAGCAGACCAATGATATAAGCAAGTTTTGGCGTCCATTTGAAGTTTCTATTAGGCAATTTCGGCTTAGGCATAATTTAGGTCGGCTATAAATTTATATGCCGAAGGAGGGACTCGAACCCTCAAGCCCTTGCGGGCAATGAATTTTGAATCCATCGTGTTTACCAGTTTCACCACTTCGGCATTTTTTTTATCCACCTTCGTCTCCTTGAGGGACTTCGGCGGATTTCGTGAGATTTCATTTTATCACCATTTTTTTTCTTGTCAAAAATGAAAAAATTGGTAGAATAGGTGATATGAAGATTATTTCAGTAGTTAATCAAAAAGGAGGCGTTGGGAAAACCAATCTTGTCACCAATCTTTCTGCTTATCTTGCTAATTTTAATAAAAAAATTTTATTAATTGATTTTGATCCACAAGCAAACGCAACTTCTGGCTTGGGGGTGGAAAAAGACAAAAAGGGGATTTATGAGATTTTAAATAACGAAATATTTATTGACGACGTAGTGGTAGAAGTGAAAAAAAATTTATTCTTGATACCAGCTAATCAAGATTTAGTCGGAGCAACAATTGAATGGGTAAACCAACCAGAGAGAGAATCAATTTTAAAGAAAACGCTGGCTTCAATTTCTCGAGATTTTGATTTTGTTTTTATTGATACTCCGCCTTCTTTAGGCCTTTTAACAGTCAATAGTTTAATCGCGGCTGATTATTTGATTGTCCCTGTTCAAGCGGAATATTATGCCTTAGAAGGTTTAAGTTCTCTTTTAAATACTGTTAATCTAATTAAAAAAGGATTAGAGTCAAAGCTTGATATTTTAGGAGCGGTCATCACGATGTATGATAAACGAAGCCATCTTTCTTATGAGGTTTGGGAAGAACTTTATCAGCATTTCCCTGGCAGTATTTTCCGAACAATCATTCCTCGCAATATTAGATTAGCGGAAGCGCCAAGTTTTGGGCAATCTATTTTAGATTACGATCCTTCATCAGCTGGCGGTCGCGCCTACAAACGTTTGGCTAAAGAATTCATAACTAAGTTTAATTTTTAATTTCTTATTATATGTTAGGTCGAGGACTTGATTCTCTAATTCCAACCTCAAGCGGGAAAATTAGAGAAGAAACAGCAAAAAAAATTGTTGAAGAAATAGAAGAAGGAGGAGAGAAAATTATTAATCTCCCTCTTGAGCAGATTGAACCAAATCCTTATCAACCAAGGAAAGAGTTTGCTCATCAAGCTCAGGAAGAAATAATTAATTCCATTAGAGAGCACGGAATTATTGAACCTTTAATTTTAACTCCTGGTTTAAATAATAAATTTCAAATTATCGCTGGTGAAAGGCGTTTCAGAGCAGCCAAATTTTTAGGCCTGAAAACCGTACCGATTATTATTAGGAAGGCAAGTGAAATTGAAAAATTGGAACTCTCACTTTTAGAAAATCTGCAAAGAAAAGATTTAAATCCTCTTGAAAAAGCTAGAGCGTATCAAAGATTAATCGATGAATTTAATTTGACCGAAGAAGAGGTGGCAAAGAAAATAGGGAAGGCGCGATCAACGGTTTCTAATGCTTTACGTCTTCTTTCTCTTCCTTTACTTGTTCAAAAAGCAATAGAAGAAGAAAAAATTTCTGAAGGCCATGCGAAAGCCCTGCTGAGCCTAGAAGATAAAGATAAACAAGAGATGTTTTTAAAACGAATTTTGGGGTTGGGATTGACAGTCAGAGAGTCGGAAAAGATAACTCAAGGAAAAAGGATTTATAAAAAAATAGAAGTAGATCCGGAGATTTTAAAAAAAGAAGAAGAATTAACAAACTTATTAGAAGCAAAGGTGACTATTCATAAAATGAGAAAAAAAAGAAAAGTCATTATAGAAGTTTATAATGACGAAGAATTAAATAGTTTGATTGAAAAGCTGTTGTCTTAAGTTTCTCTTAAATAGTCGCATTTTTTATTGCTGCATTTGATGACCCCCTTTTTTGTTTTTACGAGAATTGAATGGCATTTTGGACAAAATTTATTGATTGGTTCATCCCAAAGAGCAAAGTCGCATTTTGGCCATTTGTTACAAGCAAAGAAAAATCTTCCCTTTTTAGTTCTTTTTTTAATGATTTCCCCGGTTTGACATTTCGGGCATTTGATATTTAAATCTTGATTATTTTCTTTCAAAGATTTAGTAAATCGGCATTCGGGAAAGCCAGAGCAGGCTAAAAATTTTCCGAAGCGACTCATTTTTATAATTAGAGGTTTGCCACAGATTGGACAAACCTCGTTTGTTTTTTCTTCAACAAAATTCTTTTTAATTTCTTTTTCTTTTTTTTCCACTTTTTCTTTAAATGGCATATAAAAATTTTTAATAACCGAGACCCAATCTTTTTCGCCAGCCGCAATTTTATCAAGATTTTCTTCCATTTGAGCGGTAAATTGAAAATCAACAATTTCTGAGAAATGTTTATTTAAAAGGTCGTTAACCAAAAATCCTATTTCAGTCGGTTTCAAATATCTGTTTTCTTTAATTACATAATTTCTTCCTTTTAATGTTTCAATAATCGGCACATAAGTAGAAGGTCGGCCGATCTCTAACGATTCTAGCATTTTAACCAGGCTTGCTTCTGAAAAACGGGACGGCGGTTTGGTCTCTGATTCAATTGCTTCTATTTTTAAAGGATAAACTTCGTCTTTTGTTTTAAGAACTGGGAGGGGATTTTCTTTTTGTTTTTCCGGATAAAGTAAAAGCCAACCTAAAAAGAGGGGAAGGGAGCCAGTACTTTTGAATAAATATTGGCCAGCTTCTATTTCGCAGGTGATTGCCTCAAATTTTGCTTGAGTCATTTGAGAGGAGAGAGCCCTTAGCCAAATTAGTTGATAAAGTTTGGCTTGATTTTTTTCTAATTTTTTTTCAATCTCTTCAGGTGTTTTATAAATAGAAGTTGGTCTGATAGCTTCGTGAGCTTCTTGAGCTCCTTTTATTTTTGTTTTGAATCTTCTTATTTCTTTGAAATTTTTGCCATAAGAATGTTCAATAAAATCTGAGGCCTCATTTAAAAATTTCTCTGAGAGATTTAGGGAGTCTGTTCTCATATAGGTAATCAACCCAGTTTCATAAAGATTCTGGGCGATAAACATAGTTTGACGAATAGAAAAACCAAGTTTGTTGTTTGCCTCCTGTTGAAGAGTGCTAGTAGTCAGAGGAGGCGAAGGGTTTTTGTTGACTTGTTTTTTTTCTAATGATTTAACAATAAATTTTGCTTTTTTTAGATCTTCAAGTATTTTAAATACTTTTTCTTTTTCTTTATCTTTGAGACCTGGCTTTTCGATTGGCTGATTATTAATTTTTGTTAAACATGCTTCGAATTCACTAATTTTTGATTCTTTCTCAACTTTTAATTTAGCAACGATGTTATAATATTTTTCTGATTGAAATTTTTCTATCTCTCTTTCTCTTTCAGCAATGAGACGCAGGGCAGGCGATTGGACACGTCCCGCGGAAAGTTTTTTGGCTATTTTTTCCCAAAGAATAGGGGAAAGAGTATAGCCAACTAAACGATCAAGAATTCTACGAGCTTGTTGAGCATCAACTAATTTCAAGTCGATTTCTCTTGGATTTTTTAGCGCCTCTTCGACCGCCTCTTTGGTGATTTCATGAAAAGCGATCCTCTCTAAAATTTTGGCTTTTAACTTTTGCTCTTTGGTTTCAGAGAGCAGTTGTTTGATATGCCAGGCGATCGCTTCTCCTTCTCTATCCTCATCAGTGGCTAGATAGATGTACTCCGCCCCTTGGGCTATTTTTTTTAGATTATTGACATTCTTTCTTTTTTTTAAAGGAACGATGTATTGAGGTTGAAAGTTATTTTCAACATCAATTCCTAATTTGCTTTTAGGTAAATCTCTCACATGACCATTAGAGCTAATGATCATATAATCATCTTTTAAAAAATTAGAAATAGTTTTTGCTTTGGTTGGTGATTCGACAATAATAAGTTTCATATAGAATAAAATCCTTGGCTAAGATTTTTTATTTTTTTGTTAATTTCCATCATTGTTAATGTTGATAAGACAATAGCTGAAGATAGTTTAGAAAGTCCTATTAGTTTGTCAATATGAATCGGGTCTCCCTTGGCAAGAAGATTGAGCAAAATTTCTTCTTCTCTTGAGTCTGCTTTTATTTCTTTTCTTTTTTCTTCTCCAGTGATATTAAAAATTTCAAGCACATCTTGAGGGGTGGTGACTGGCTTGGCGCCTAATTTTATTAAATTATTTGTTCCTTCAGAATTTTTTTTGTTGATTTCACCGGGAACGCTTAGAACATCTCTGCCTTCGTTAAGAGCATAAAAAGCAGTGATTAAAGCACCAGATTTTTTTGGCGCTTCGATCACTAAGCATGCCTGCGACAAACCAGCAATGATTCTATTGCGAGCTGGAAATTGCCATCTGTCTGGTTTTGTGCCGGGCGGATATTCAGAAACAAGCGCTCCTCCTTTTTCAACAATCTCTTTAGCCAATTTTTTATGACAAAAAGGATAGATAATATCAAGACCAGAACCAAGAACCGCGATTGTTTTTCCTCCTCCTTCAAGGCAAGCTTGATGGCTAATTCCGTCAATGCCTAAGGCTAAGCCGCTGATAATCGTGATACCCCTTGAAGCTAATTCTCTGACCATTGAAGAGGCAACTACCTTGCCATAAGAAGAAGGGAGACGAGTGCCAACTACGGCTAAAGGATTTTTTTCTTCTTTTTTTAAATTACCTAAAACATAAAGTTCTTTTGGTGGCTCAAAGATTTGTTTAAGAAGAAGAGGATAGCTTGGGTGGTCGAGAGTGATTTTTTTTAGGGTTGACATAAATGAAAAAATATGCTATTATTATTTTATTGGTTTAATAAAAGTTAACAAAAAAGGAGGAAAACTAAAGTGAATTATATCAGTAAGGGAACAAAGAAGGAAGAAGGGAAAGTCGTTGCTGAGGCAGAGGGGATAGAGTTTGTTTTTATTGACAAAGAAAGAGCAAATTTGTCAGATAATGACAAAAAAGCAATCAAAGAAGATTTTATTTTGATCCAGAAAATCAATCTCTATAAAGACAGAGTGTTTGAGGGAAGCCTTGTGTCAAAAGCGGCTTATGGTCACATGATGAGACAGGTGACTGCTATTTTCAAAAAGTGGAAAGAAGAAAAAGAAAAATTTGCAAAAGAGAAACTATAAGAATTTTGTTACTTCTGTAAGGGGCTAAGAAAAAAATTAGCCCCTTTTTTAATTTTTTAAAAATGTTAAGATAACCATTATGAAAGTTATTTTATCTGGCGGCGCGACCGGAGGTTCAGTGACTCCTCTTTTATCAGTCGCTAATGAACTTAATAAAAAAATACAAGGAAACGTGGATTTTTTATTTATTGGCACCAAAAAAGGATACCCAGAGAGAGTTTTGGTTGAAAGATCTGAGATGGAATACCACGGAATCCATTCAGGCAAATTAAGGCGTTATTTTGCCTGGCAGAATTTTCTTGATCCTTTTAAAATTATTCTTGGTTTTTTTGAATCTTTATTTATCCTTTTAAAATATCGGCCTGATGTTATTTTTAGCGCTGGCGGTTTTGTCTCTGTGCCGCTTATCTGGGCTGGATTTTTTTTAGGGATTCCAACAGTTATTCATCAACAAGACATTAGGCCGAGTTTATCAAATAAATTAACAAGTTGTCTTGCCAAAAAGATCACGGTCAGTTTTAAAAAGTCTTTAAATGATTTTCCTAAAACAAAAACAATTTTGACTGGTAATCCTGTCAGAAAAGAAATTCTTTTAGGTAACAAAGAAAGAGCGATTAAAAGATTTAATTTAGAACGCAATTTGCCAACTATTTTAGTGATCGGCGGAGGAACTGGGGCAGAAAAAATTAATCAATTGATCTTCTCCATTATTCCACAATTGGTAGAGTTTTGTCAAGTTATTCATTTAACCGGCAAGGATAAATTGTCCCGCTTTGCGGGATCCCGCACAGCGGGAAAAATTAATAGCCGATATCACTCTTACGAATTTTTGACCGAAGAAATAGCTGATGCTTATGCCGCAGCTGATTTAGTCATTAGTCGGGCTGGGATGGGAGTTTTAACAGAACTAGCAGTTTTAGCCAAACCAGCAATTATTATTCCAATACCGCAGTCTCATCAAGAAGCGAATGCTTTATATTTCGCAAAAAACAAAGCTATTATTTTACTTAATCAGGCCGAAGGTGCTGAGGAGTTGCGACGAAGTGTCGAAGATCCTGAGGAGCGAAAGCGACGAAGGGTCGAAGATCTCTTCGAGCCTGAGCCTCAGAGCCGAAGGCCTGAGGAGCCTCGACGAAGGGCAGAATTAACGCCTGAAGTTTTTTTGCCAAAAATCAAAAAAGTTTTGAATTCTCAAGAATTACTTTCTGATCTATCGCGAAACATTTCTTCTCTGGCTCAAAAAAGGGCTGGAGAAAAAATTGCCGAAATTATTAGTTCGGTCGCAAAAATAAATAGTAAATACCTATAAAAAACAAAGAGATAAATATGAATATAGCATTATTAGGAGATGATTATTTACCATCAGTTGATGGCGCTGTTACTTCAATAATGTCTTACACGAAAGAGTTTAGGAAAATGGGACATAAGGTTTATATAATTGCTCCTCAGTATCCAAATTATGTGGATACTGATCCAGACGTTTTAAGGGTTTGGTCAATGCCAGCTCCATTTCCTCCGAAATACAGGCTAACCATTACCTGGTTTGACAAAATAAATTATAAAAAATTAAATTTAGATATTATGCACTGTCAATCTCCATTTCCATTAGGTTGGCATGGTATAACTATTGGCAGAAGATTAAAAATACCAGTGATTGGCACATACCACACTTTGTATCCGGTGTATATAAATATGTATGTTAATATACCTTTAATTAAAAAACCGTTATCTATGATAACAAAATGGCATAGCCAATACGTTTATAATAAATGTGATCTCGTTATATCCCCTTCTTTTCAGATGAAGGAATCTTTAATAGAATATGGCATTAAAAAACCAATAGAAGTAATGCCCACAGGGATAGATTTAGATAAATTTAAAAATTTTAATGGTGATGATTTTAGAAAAAAGTATAATATTGGAAAAAATGAAAAACTTTTACTTTGTATGTGCCGATTAGGAAGGGAAAAAAATGTTGATTTCCTTATTAATGCGTTGCCATTAATTTTAAAACAAATTCCAAATACAAGACTGGTTATTTCAGGAGAAGGAGTTGCTAAAAGTGAGCTAGAAGCACAAACGAAGAAGTTGGGCATAGAGAGTAAAATAACTTTTTTAGGATTTTTAAATCATCAGGATTGGGTTAATGCTTATGCAGCTGAAGATTTATTTGTTTTTGCTTCCTTAACTGAAACTCAAGGTTTGGTTCTACTTGAAGCAATGAGTTTTTATAAACCTGTTGTTTGTATTGGCGAGATGGGCGTTATAGATGTTTTGGCAGGCGAAAAGAACAAGGGAGGGTTTCTAACAAAAAATGATTTAAATGATTTCACTGAAAAAGTAGTAAGATTATTAAAGGACAAAAATTTATATGAAGCAAAGGCCAAGGAGGCAAGAAAAAGAGCATTAGAAATGTCTTCAGAAAACATCGCCAGAAAGATGATTCAGATCTATAAAGGACTCATTGGAGAGAATAAAAAAACAAATATCTGATCAAAATCGTACTAATTTTTAAAAATCGCTTTGAAAAATAGATAAAAAAAAGATTTTTAAGCATCGCTGAATGGGGTCTGACCCAAAAGATAAAATACTCTTGACTTTTTCAAAAAATCTGTTATTATTAAAAAATAAAAAGGTTCTTTAAATTTAGAGAATTTTCTCTAAATTTAATAAAAAAGGAGGTAATTAAAATGGAAACGAGAGAGGCGGAACTAATTAAAGTTCTTGTCGTTGAAGACAACGAGGGCTTACACAAAATGTGGGGGAAGATGTTTCGGAAGAGAATGTTGGGAATATTGGATCATAAGATATTGATTCTGAGTGCTTACAGTATTGAAGAAGCTGAACAGCTTTTTTCAGCCAGTCCTGATGTCAGACTCATTGCCATTGACGCCTGCGTGCCTGGCACTTGTCAGAACACGTTACCGCTGATCCGCGCAATTCGGAAATGTTTTGTCGGGCCGATGATCGCTATTTCTAGCGATAAGGAATATCGGCGAAAATCAATGGAAGCTGGTTGTGATTATGAATGCGACAAAATTTTACTGCCGGAGAAAATTTTTGAAATTCTTACCCTTTAAGGAGGAAGAGTGAGAATTCTATTACAAAATCTGAGAGGAATATAACCTTCTCAGATTTTTGATTTTATTGTTCTTGACTTCAGTAGAAAGATAATATATAATAAATTTATGGAAGATAAAAAATATCAAAAAGAAATTGAGCAATTAAAAAAAGAATTAGAAGAAGAAAGCAAAAAAACAGAAGAATATCTTAATGGTTGGAAGAGAAGCAAAGCAGATTATCTGAATTTAGAAAAAGAGATAGTTGAGGAAAAAATTCGCTTTATTAAATTAGCCAACTTAGAATTTGTTCTTAAACTTTTGCCTATTTTAGATAGTTTCAAAAAATTAATAGAGCACTTGTCTCCCGAGATTAAAAACAGCGACTGGGGGAAAGGATTATTGCAACTTGAAAAACAATTAGAAAAATTTTTAGAAGAAATAGGACTGGAAAAAATTAAAACCATCAATGAGAAATTTAATCCTTTTTTCCACGAGGTTGTTGAAAAAAAGGGAGAGGGTGATAAAATTATAGAAGAGATAGATATGGGTTTTCTACTGAATGGAGAAGTGATCAGACCGGCAAAAGTAGTTATAGGATAATAAGATATAATTTAATTTTTTATTATGAGTAAAGTAATTGGTATTGATTTAGGGACCTCAAATTCGGCCGCTGCTTATATGGAAGCAGGTAAGCCAAAAATGATCCCCTCGGCTGAGGGGACAACCATTGTTGGTGGAAAAGCCTTTCCTTCTTATGTGGCTTTAACCAAAGAGGGGGCTTTATCAGTTGGCGAGCCAGCCAGACGTCAGGCCGTTGCTAATCCAGAAGGGACGGTTTCTGGCTTTAAGAGAAAAATGGGAACCGACTTTAAGTACAAAATTTTTGGCAAAGAATATACGCCTCAGCAAATTTCTGCCTTTCTGATCCAAAAGATGAAAAAAGACGCGGAAACTTATTTGGGAGAGAAAATAGAGAAAGCAGTTATTACGGTCCCTGCTTATTTTAATGACGCTCAGCGCCAAGCAACTAAAGATGCTGGCGCAATAGCTGGCTTGGAAGTAATTAGATTAGTTAATGAACCAACAGCCGCTGCTCTTGCTTATGGTCTTGATAAAGTTAAAGAAAAAAATCAGCAAGTTTTAGTTTTTGATTTTGGGGCCGGTACTCTTGATGTCACCATTATGAATTTTGGGGAAGGCGTTTTTGAAGTAGTCTCTACTTCTGGCGACACCAATCTCGGTGGTCGCGATATGGACGAAAAGTTAATTGATTATATTGCTCTAACATTTAAAAAAAATGAAGGAATTGATTTAAAGAAAGATAAAATGGCGATGGAGAGATTACGCGAGGCATCAGAAAAAGCAAAAATAGAATTGTCCTCGGTGCTTGAAACAGAAATAAATTTACCATTTATCACGGCTGATCATCGCGGGCCTAAACATTTATTAATGAAGATTACGAGAACCAAGATTGAAGAATTAGTCAATCCAATTGTTGACCGATGTAAAAATTCAATAGAAAGAGCTTTGGGTGACGCTAAATTGCAACCGTCGGAGGTAGAAAAAATTATTTTAGTTGGCGGGCCAACAAGAATGCCGATTGTTCAAAAATTTTTAGAAAATATCTTCGGTGAAAAGCTTGCCAGAGGGGTTGACCCAATGGAATGCGTGGCAGCCGGGGCCGCTATTCAGGCAGGCATTTTAAGCGGTGAGAAAGAAGTTAAAGATGTGCTTTTGCTTGACGTCACTCCTTTAACTTTAGGAATTGAGACATTGGGTGGAGTGATGACGCCGTTGATTAAAAGAAATACCACTGTTCCAACCACTAAGAGTCAAGTTTTTTCAACGGCCGCCGATAATCAAACTTCAGTAGAAATCCATGTTCTTCAGGGTGAAAGGCCAATGGCAAGAGATAATCGAACATTAGGAAGATTTATTTTAGACGGCATCCCGCCTTCACCGCGTGGTTTGCCACAAATTGAAGTCATTTTTGCTATTGACGCCAATGGTATTTTGACCGTGACCGCTAAAGATAAGGCAACAGGTAAGTCACAAAATATCACGATTAAAGATTCAACCGCTTTGTCTAAAGAAGAAATTGAGAAAATGAAAAGAGAGGCCGAGCAATTTGCTAAAGATGATCAAAAGAAAAGAGAGATCATTGACCTTCGTAATCAATCTGACGCTTTAATTTATACGACGGAAAAAACCCTTAAAGATTTTAAAGATAAAATAAAAGAAGAAGACAAAAAAGAAATAGAGGAAAAATTAGAAAATCTTAAAAAAGTAAAAGAAACAGAAGAAGTAGAAACAATTAAAAAAGTAATGGAAGAATTATCAAACAGCGTCTCTAAAATAGGGGAGAGATTATATAAATCTCAACCAGGCGGAGGAGAAAAAAAAGAAGGCGATAACAAAAAAGAAGGACCAGTGGAAGGAGAAGTGGTAAAATAATTAATAATTAATAATTAATAATTATGAGAAGGATTAGAATTGCGATTAATGGTTTTGGCCGAATTGGTCGGCCGACCCTTAGAGTCGCTTTAGAAAAAGATGATTTAGAAATAAAGGCGATCAATGATTTGACTGAGCCAAAAGTTTTAGCTCACCTCTTAAAATACGATTCTCTTTACGGCAGATATAAAAAGAAAATTGATTATACAAAAGATAGTTTAATTGTGGAAGGAAAAGAAATCAAAGTTTACGCTGAGAAAGAGCCATTTAAATTGCCTTGGAAAAATTTAGATATTGATCTAGTTCTTGAAAGTAGCGGTCGTTTTACTGATTTAGAGGGAGCAAATCAGCATTTGAAGGCTGGGGCAAAAAGAGTGATTATCTCGGCGCCTTCTAAAGATCAAGACATTCCGACATATATTTTAGGCGTCAATGAAAAAAATCTTGATCCAAAAAAGAAGATTATTTCTAATGGTTCTTGCACGACTAATTGTTTGGCGCCGGTTACCAAAATCTTAAATGATGAATTTGGAATTGAGAAGTGTTTTATGACCACTATTCATTCTTATACTAATGATCAAAGAATTCTTGATTTAGCTCATCAAGATTTGCGTCGAGCAAGAGCGGCCGCTTGCAATATGATTCCCACGACCACTGGCGCTATTCGTTCGGTTATCGCGGCTATTCCTTCTTTAAAAGGGAAACTTCAAGGAATTTCTATCCGGGTGCCAACACCGGTTGTTTCTCTGATCGATCTTGTTGCTCAAATTAAAAAAAAGACGAACGTTGAAGAAGTAAATAAAGTTTTTATAAAACAGAGTCAAGGTAAATTAAAAAATATTTTAAGGGTGACAGAGGAGCCACTTGTGTCTTCAGATTTCATTGGCGATTCTCATTCAGCCATTATTGATCTTTCTTTCACCGGGGTCCAAGGCAATCTTGTTAAAGTTCTTGCTTGGTACGACAATGAATGGGGTTATGCGAATAGATACGTAGAAATGGCTGAATATGTAGGAAAATTTTAGAAACAGAAAAAATTTATTAATATTTTAATATGGAAGGAAAAAAAATAAGAATTGAAAGGATTATAAACCGCGATACAGGACGTACGGTTATTATTCCGATGGACCACGGTGTCACCATGGGACCAATTAAGGGATTGGAGAATATGAAGAAAACTATTGATGATGTTGTAGGAGGAGGCGCAAATGCAATTTTATTGCATAAGGGGCTTGTGCGTGGTGGACATCGCGGAAAAGGCAAGGATGTTGGTTTAATTATCCATCTCTCGGGAAGTACAATCTTAGCCCCTGACTCAAATTTCAAAGTTCTTGTATGCACAGTTGAAGAAGCAATTAAACTGGGGGCAGATGCGGTATCTGTTCATATAAATCTTGGCGCTGAAAATGAGAGTGGAATGTTGCGAGATTTAGGAGCAGTTTCTGAAAAATGTATGGAGTGGGGGATGCCTTTACTTGCGATGATGTATACGCGGGGAGCAAAAATTAAGAGTCAGTTTGATGTTGCTGTCGTCAAACATGCTGCAAGAGTTGGCGCAGAACTTGGTGCGGATATAGTGAAGGTCAATTACACAGGAAGTCCAGAAAGTTTTAAAGAGGTGATCAGTGGATGCCCCGTGCCTGTTGTTATTGCGGGCGGAGAGAAAATGGAAACTGACAGAGAAATTTTTGAAATGGTTGAAGGCGCAATAAAAGCGGGTAGCGCAGGTGTTTCCATTGGAAGAAATGCATTCCAGCATAAAAATCCGGTGGCAATTGTGAAAGCAATTTCTTCAATTGTTCATAAAAATACTACTGTCGAAGAAGCTCTTAAAATTTTAAAATCTTGAATCTTTATAATTTTTTTCGAGGTTTAAATGAAGAAATTTTGGGTGAAAATTATTCCATACAATAAAAATCTGGTGACCGCAGCGCTTGAGAGTGGCGCTGATGCAGTGTTGATTCCAATTGACTATTCAAAAAAAGTTAAAGAACTGGGTTTGATTACTACAATTTCAAGTGACGGCGATTTAAAATTGGGCAGAGATGTTGTTGAAACTATTATTAACAGCAAAGAGGACGAGGAGAGAGCAGTAAGGTTAAACAGGGAGAAGTTTCTTATAGTCCAGACCGGTAATTGGAAAGTTATTCCATTCGAAAATCTTATTGCGCAGCGCAGCGGTTTAATTGCCCTTGTTAAGAATTTTGAAGAGGCAAGGCTCGCCTTAGGAATTCTAGAGAAAGGCGTGGATGGAATTTTACTTGACAGCAGAAATATAAATGAAATAAAAAAGACATCCAGGTTGATTAAAGAAGGAATGGAAAAAATTGTTCTCCAGAGAGTAAAAATTACCAAAATAGTTCCTGTCGGAATGGGAGATAGGGCATGTATTGACACCTGCACAAATATGAAAATAGGACAGGGCATACTTGTAGGTAATACTTCGAGCGGTATGTTCCTCGTCCATTCGGAAAGTGTGGAGAATCCGTATGTTGCTTCCCGTCCCTTCAGAGTGAATGCAGGGGGGGTTCATGCGTACACCTGTATTCCCGAAGGCAAAACCAAATATCTTTCGGATTTTAAAAGCGGTGACTGTGTTTTAATTGTAGATTATAAAGGAAATACACAGATTGGAATTGTCGGCAGAGTTAAAATCGAAAAACGGCCAATGATTTTAGTTGAAGCAAAAGTAGAAACACAAAATCAAATTATCTCATTGGTAATGCAGAACGCTGAAACAATTCGTCTGACAAAACCGAGCGGAAAACCTGTATCTGTCGTAAAATTGAAACGTGGTGATGAAATACTTGGTTATACAGAAAAAACAGGCAGACATTTCGGGATGAAAATTGAAGAGAGTATTCTGGAAAAATAGAAGAAAAATGCGATTTCTGTTAAGGTTTTTTAAAAATTTACCTAATTTTTTTATACGGTTTGATACATTGTTTATATGGACCTTGATGCTATTATTTTAGCTGGAGGGAGGGGATTAAGAATGGATTCTGTCATGCCGAAATCGTTAATTTCGGTAGCCGGCGTGCCTCTTATTTTTCGTCAGATAGATCATTTAGAAAGCAAGGTCAGTCGGATAATTTTATCTTTAGGATATCACGGTGAAATAGTTAAAAAAGAAGTGGAGAAAAATTATTCTTCGTTAAATCTTGATATAATTTCTGTCATCGAAAAAAATTCTTTGGGTACCGCTGGGGCGGTAAGAAAAGCTCTTGGTAAAACCCGGACTGAATGGTTTTTAGTTCTTAATGTTGACGATATCGCCAACATTAATGTTGAGAGATTGAAGAAAGTTAAAAAGAATGCTATTTGTATTGCTCATCCTAAATTACCTTTTGGTTTGGTCAAAGAAAAAAATGGTAAAGTTTTTTTTATTGAAAAGCCAAAGTTAAATTTGTGGGTGAGTTGTGGCTGGTACTTATTTGAAAAAAAGAAATTATTTTCTGTTTTACCTAAAAAGGGCAGCTTGGAGTATGATGTTTTGCCTAAATTAAATTTAACCACATTTAAACACAGTGGTTTTTGGTGCCCGATGAATACGCCAAAAGATGTTCTTGATTTTGAAATAAATTTTTTTAGCGGAAAAACGCCAAAAATTTAAAAATTTATGCTTATTTCCGAACGAAGTGAGGAATCAAGGTTCCGCGAACAAAATGAGCAGGTTCTTATAGCTCCGCATAAATATTATTCAAGAGGAGCTTCAAGGTTCTGCGAGCGAAGCGAGCAGGTTCTTATTATAGTTTGTGGTTTGCCCGGGACAGGGAAAACCACCATTGCTCAAGAGATCGCTAAAAAAATAAAGGCCTCACATTTAAATATTGACAGCATAAGGAAGCGATTATTTAAAAAGCCAAAATATACTTATTTTGAAAGCGCCTTAGTTTATAGAGTGCTTTTTCTTATCGCCGAAGAACTTTTAAAGAAAAAAATAAACGTGGTTCTTGATGCAACCTTTGTTTTCAAATTTTCAAGAGATGAAGCCAAAGAATTAGCTAAGAAATATAAAACACAGTTTAAAATCATAGAGGCAAAATGTCAGGAAAAAATTTTATTAAAAAGAATTAGAAAAAGGAAGAAAACGAGAGCCTTGTCTGACGCTGATGAAAAAGTTTATTTTAAAATAAAAAAAGAATTTCAACCAATTAAAAAAAAGCATTTTGTGATAGACAATTCAGGGAAAATTGTCAATCTTAAAAAAATATGGCAAAAGAAAAAACTTTAATTATTATTAAACCAGACGGGGTCAGAAAAAATTTAATTGGTGAATGTTTAAGAAGATTTGAAAAAAGGGGTTTAAAAATTAATGCCTTAAGAATGGTTAAATTAAAAGAATCTTTTTTAAAAAAATTCTATCATCATTTAAAATCAGAAATTAGTTCAAAACTTTTTAAAGCAATTATTAGCTTTATGTGTTCTTCTCCAGTTGTCATTACTATCTTAGAAGGGGAAAAAGCGATTAAAAAGGTGAGAGAAATCTGCGGTTTGACAAATCCACAAGAGGCAAAAAAGGGGACAATCAGAGGCGATTTTTCTTCAGGTGATCTTGCTAAAAGTACAAAACAAAATAAAGTAACACGAAATATTATTCATTCTTCTGGGGGAGAGAAGGAGGCAAAAAAAGAGATAAAAATGGTTGACAAAAATTTAAATTAAATTATAATTAATAGCAGAAAGGAGGAAAATTTTTCAAGAGAGAAAAATTTGGGGTAAATTGTTGACAGAGTTAATTTGAGACTGTTGAAGAATTCAACAGACCGAAGGTCCTGAGCGAAGCGAAGTATTTCATATAAAACAGGAGGAGAAGGCATGACAATGGGCGAGATAATAAAGCTTGCAGGTGTTGGGAAGGAGCAATTGGAGAAAATAGTATTTTCAACAAAGAGAAAAAGGGCGACTTTGTTTTTGAATGGGAATAGCGGAGGAGTAATTAAACTCCAATGGAATGCGAGAAAAAAATTAGTAAGAAAGGAGGTTTTGCAATAGTAAATTAATATAGCCTCAATTTTTCCTCTTGAAAAAACAAACAGACCTCCTGATAGTAGAAAGGGGGTCTTCTTTTTTTTCCTCTTTTTGTTATAATTGAAAGCATCGAACACCTTATGAGATGCTTTTATATGACTATTCAATCTCTCAAGAAAAAAATTATTGCTGATTTAAGAGCGGTTTTACCTCATTTACCTAAAGAAAAGAAAATAGAGCTAGAATTGCCGCCACAACTAGAAAGGGGAGATTTTTCTTTGCCCTGTTTCAGTCTGGCGCCTATTTTGAAAAAGTCACCAGAAAAAATAGCTGAAGAAATAGCCAGAAAATTTTCAGGTAAGACAGGGAAGCATAAAGAGAGTTTAATAGAAAAAGTTGTTAATGTTGGTCCTTATCTCAATTTTTTTCTTAAAAAAGATATTTTTTTTAGGACAGTTCTTAAAGAAATTTTGGAAAAAAAAGACGTGTTTGGCAAACAAAAACAAAAAAAAGAGAGGATTTTAATTGAATATTCTGGACCGAACACCAATAAGCCCCAACATTTAGGACATCTACGAAATAATTTTTTAGGCATGGCCATAGGAAATCTTTTAGAGTTTGAAGGACAAGAGGTGACAAGAATCAATTTGGTTAATGATCGCGGTATCCATATTGCCAAATCAATGCTCGGATATTTAAAGTGGGGCGAAGGGAAAACTCCAGAATCTGAAAGGAAGAAAGGAGATTTTTTTGTCGGTGAGTATTATGTTTTATTTGAAGAGAAAGCAAAAGAAAAACCAGAGCTCTTGGTTGAGGCTCAAGAATTATTAAAAAAATGGGAAATGGGAGATGAGCAAATCCTGGCCATCTGGCGAAAAATGACTGATTGGGCGATCAAAGGACTTGAAGAAACATATCAAAAGATAGGGACGAAATTTGATAAGTGGTTTTATGAAAGTGATTTTTATAGAGCTGGCAAAAAAATAGCAAAGAAAGCGTTAAAGAAGGGTTTTTGCTATCGGAGGGATGACGGAGCAATTGAAATAGATTTAACTCAATTTAATTTAGGTAAAAAAGTACTCCTCCGGCCTGATGAAACGAGCGTTTATTTGACCCAAGATCTTGCTTTAAGTGTGATTAGACAAAAAGAATTTAAGCCAAAAAAATCTATTTATGTCGTTGCCTCAGAACAAGATGCTTATTTTAAAGCTTTATTTAAAATCTTAGAAATTTTTGGCTTTCAATGGGTGAAAGACCTCCGCCATCTTTCGTACGGAATGGTTTTTTTACCCGAAGGAAGGATGAAATCAAGAGAAGGGAGAGTAGTGGAAGCAGATGATTTAATTGCTTTAATGGAAAAATTAGCCAAAGAGGAAATTCTTTCTCGGCAGAAAAATATTGCGCCAGATGAATTATCAAAGAGAGCAAAAATAATTGCTTTAGCATCTTTAAAATTTTTCTTTTTGCGCGTGACGCCATCGCAGGATATTATTTTTGATCCAGATAAATCAATTTCTTTTTTGGGAGCAACTGGTCCTTACCTATTATATACTTGCGCTCGGATCCAGAGTATTTTGAGGAAAAAAAAAGAAGAGAAACCCCGACCCTTTGGCGTCGAGGCTCTGTCAATTGATTATGCTTTATTAACAAAGAAAAAAGAGAGGGAAATAATTATTTTATTGTCCAATTTTGAGGAAACAGTTTCAAGGGCTGCTTTTTTTTATAACCCAGCTTGTTTGGCTGAATATCTTCTTTCTTTGACCCAAAAATTTAATGAATTTTATCATCTCTATCCAGTTTTAAAAGCGGGAAATGATTTGGCCTACGCTCGTTTATCTCTTTGTCAAGCAGTTGTTCAGGTTTTGAAAAACGGTTTAAATCTTTTAGGTATAGAAACACTGGAGAGGATGTGATAGAAGTTACTTTAAGGCCCGACCTTAAAGTAATAGGTCTGGCTCCACTGGAAAGAATGGAGAGAGAGGGGGTGGTGGATAAATATTGTTGACAAATATAACAAATTATGGACTACATACTTAGGGCGTGCACCTCCTTGACAATTTTTTTTAATATATCTATAATTTAAATAATAAAAAGCGGTCGTTCTTTAGAGGAATTTTCAATCTTAAAAGATTGAAGATAAAAGGAGGAAAAAGATGATTATAATTGTGTCCCATGAAAAAGACAAACATGCATCAGTGATTTTAGAGAAGCTTAAAGAGAAAGGTGAAGATGTTGTTCTTCTTGATTACGCTGAATATCCTACTTTTTGGCAAGGAAATGTTTTGTTTCAAGAAAAACAAATGAATGTGACGCTAACAATTGATGGGCAAAGAATTCCAGGAAAATCTGTAAAAAGTATTTTTTATCGAAGACCAAGAGCGGCGGGCATGAATCTAAAATACAAAAATCAGGCATTCACAAAGTACATTCGGGAAGAAAGTGAAGCCTTTCTAGCTTCGCTTCCGCATCTTATTAAAGCTTTCTGGGTAAGCGATCCTGAGGCTATAGAACGTGCTTCATTTAAACCATTACAGCTCTGCGTTGCTAAATCAATGGGGTTTAAAATACCAGCCAGCTCAATTGGGAATTCTCCAAAAGACGTTTCTATGTTTTTAGAATCGTTGAACGAAACAAGTATTGTGACTAAGAGTTTGGAAAGTTCGTACGTAGAAATTGACCCGGCAACACTTTCACACAATTTTGTTGTTTACACAAAACAAGTACAGTCAAATTGGGTTAGAAAACATATTGGACAAATAAAAAATTGTCCTATCATTGTCCAAGAATGTATTAACAAAAAATTTGACGTGAGAGTCACGGTTGTGGGTAACCAAGTTTTTGCCGTTGCTATTGAAACTAAGGGCAAAAAAGATGTGGTTGATTGGAGGTATTACAGCCTGCAAAGAAAATATAAACCACATAGTCTTCCCCCGATTATTATCAAGAAGTGTAGAGAACTCGTAAGACGGCTTGGTCTTACTTTTGGCTGTATTGATCTCGGCTACACATCAAAGGGTGAATACATATTTTTTGAGATTAACCCAGCTGGACAGTGGCTTGCCTCAGAAATTTATGCCGGAGAACAAATTAGTGATGCAATTACTGATTTACTTAGTCGTGGAAAAATTTAAAAGGGAGGTGATCTAAAATGGGAAAAATCGAAAAGGCGATAGTATCCAAGAAAGAGTGTCTGGAGAATCGAAAAGACTTACCGTTAACCTTTTTAACGGCTAGACGTTTAGATGATTTTCAAATTGAGGTTTCCGATAGTAGTAAAAGAGGCATGGAAACGGACACTTGGACTCCATGGGAAACACCCGATACTATCTGAAAAAGTGATGATGGGGCTACAATAATATTTGTAGCCCCATTTCTAAATTTAATTTATTTTATAAAATTTTAAATATGCAAATTTACAAAACAGTTAAAATTTTTTTTGAGAAAGACCAATTTGATCGACAAACAATGCGGAAACAAACTTCAACTTCTAAGAGAATAGATTTAATAAAAAAGATTAAAGAACGTGATCATAAACGTTTATTTTCTATTAAAAAAATTTTCCAAGATTACCCTCGTTTGTCAAAAAAAACTCTTTTTTATGCAGGAATTATTTTACAACATAGTAAAACTCTTGAAGATCATCGATTGGCAGCAAAATTAGCTAAAAAAAGTTATAAATTAGGATATCGTCCTGCTCAAAAATTATATCAAGCAGCAGTAGATCGTATTCTCTTAAAAACAATTGGAAAACAAAAATACGGAACGCATTTTAAAGAAGTAAAGGGGAAAAAAATTTTTCTTCCATCTAATAAAAAATTAGCCGATCCATTAATCTCAAACGATTAGAAATAGAGAGAAATCAGGAGCCGGGCTCCCGATTTCTATTTTTTTATAACCCAGCTTGTTTGGCTGAATATCTTCTTTCTTTGACCCAAAAATTTAATGAATTTTATCATCTCTATCCAGTTTTAAAAGCGGAGAATAATTTGGTTCAGGCTCGTTTATCTCTTTGCCAAGCAGTGCTTCAGGTTCTAAAAAATGGTTTAAGATTGCTCGGAATTGAGACAGTTGAAAAAATGTAGAAATTAGATAGATATAAATGTTGAGTTGACATAAACTTATTCAGTGGTATACTACTTATATAATTATGTCTTTACCTAAATTTCTTCAAGCCTATTTGCCTTCTTATGATATTTCAAAAATGGAATTATCTGATCAAGAAGATGCTAAAGAAATTATAACCCAAATTTTGAATTACGGAGATAAAAAAGAGGATCTTTGGCTTTTTAGAACTTTTAATTTAGAGCAGATAAAAGACGCCCTACGCCATCCGAATAGAGGTTGCTGGCGAGAAGAAGCTCTTAATTACTGGACAAAAATTTTTGAAATTAAACTCCCTAAAATCATCTATGAAGTTGCTATCTTTTCTTTAAATCCACGACCAGAATTAATGAAGAAATACTTCCGATATATAGAAAATAAAAAATAGAATTGCATGAAAGAATATATTTTAAGATTGAGGCTGTAATTGGCCGGGGAACTAAAAGGGATTTTGTGGACATTTACTATTTGCTGAAAAAGTACGGTCTTAAACAGATTTTGAAATTCACTCAAAAAAAATACCCAGAAGCTTTTAATGAATTAAATTGTCTTCAAGCTTTAATGTATTTTAAGGATGCCGAGAATCTACAAAAAGACAGAAAAAGAATATATCTTTATGATAATTTAGAATGGAAGAACATAAAGGCAGGTATTGAGCAAGAAGTAAAAAAATATCAAAAAAGTTTTATTTAATTGTGTCAAGTATCCCTTTTTTAAACAGATTGTCTCTCTGTAATTTTCTGATAAAGTACTTATCCATAGTTGAAGGTCCGACCTTCAAGTATCAAAATGTGGATAAGTTTATTTGACAAGTTTAAAATAGGGCTTTATAATATTGTTAATCCCGACCAAAGTCGGGATCCCGACAAAGGTCGGGATATCGCAGACAGCAGGTCGAAGATCCTGAGCCCATCAGATGGGGAAGGGTCGGAGATAAATCCTGCCGAGATATAACTAAATTTAGTTTATATTTTTGGATCTGCGACTAGCGATCCATTTTTTAATTTTATTTGTCAAATGACCAAAACAAAAAAAGAAAAAGAAAAAATTGTTGATGAATTAGCAGAAAATCTCAAAAAATCAAAATCTCTTCTTTTTACCACTTATATTGGTTTAACTGTTTCTAAAATTAGCAAATTAAGAAAATTATTAAAGGAAAAAGGACATAAATATGAGGTCGTTAAAAAAACTTTAATCAAAAAAGGTTTTGAAAAAGCAGGGATTAAAGATTTTAAACCAGCCAAAGCCAATGGTTTAGTGATAGGATTTGATGAGATAGAACCAATAAAATTAGTTTATGATTTTATTAAAGAGAATCCAGAGTTACAAGTCGAAAGCGGTTTGGTTTTAAATAAATTTATGACTAAAAACGAGATAGAATTTTTTTCTAAATTACCTGGCAGAAACAGTCTCCTCGCCCAAATTGTTTTTACTATCAAATCTCCTTTAATGCGTTTGCAAAATGCTTTGCGATATAATTCAAGAAGCTTGCTTTATATTTTAACCGCTATTAAAAAATAATTTTATATTTAATTTTTATTTTATGGTAGAAGAAAAAGAAACAAAAAAACAAATTCCAGAAAAATTTAAAGACCTGGTAGAAAAAATTTCTAACCTCTCAGTTTTGGAATTAGCTGAGTTGGTTAAAATTTTGGAAGAGAAATTTGGCGTAACAGCTCAGATGCCGATGATGGCAGCAGGCGCAGCAGGCGCGCCAGCAGCGGAGGCAAAACCAGCTGAAGAAAAAACCTCGTTTAACGTTGAATTAACCGAGGCTGGGCCAAATAAAATTGCCGTTATTCGGGCTCTGCGATCCGTGATTGAAATAGGTCTTAAAGATGCTAAAGATTTTGTTGACGCGGCGCCAAAAATGATTAAAGAGGGGGCAAGTAAAGAAGAAGCAGAGGAGATAAAAAAGAAGATAGAAGAAGCTGGGGCAAAGGTGGCATTAAAATAAGGCGAGAGAAATTTTGTATATTTTTTGGCCTTCAAGCAGCCAGGCCTTTTTCCCATCAGCGCTCACGGCAAAACTTTTAAGGTTATTAAATTTTGGACTAGAAATTTGTTTGACTATTTTTCCGCTTTTGTCAAAAATTAATAATCTATTTTGCTCAAGAAGATAGAGATTATTAAGATCAGAAGAAGCAAAGACGAAGGTCAGATTTTTTATTTTTGGTAGAATATCTTCTAATTTAAAATTTTCTTTTTTTCCTTGATAAAATTTAAAGACCTCGTTATCTTTTAAAATATAAATATCGCCGTCAATGGTCATTGCTTTTGCATCTTTAAGATCAAAATTTTCTTTAAGCCATTTTTCTTCCCTGCCAAAACCGTCAGCAGTTTTTCGGTAGCGATAAATTCCTTTTTCTTCAAGGCTATAGAGTCTATTGGCATAAATAACAAAGTTTTTTATTTCTTGAAATTCGTGGTTTCTTTCTATTTTTAATGGTTTAAGCTCGTTAGACAGGAGATTATAGGAAGCAAAAACTCCTTTCTCGTCAGAAACAAGAAAGAGGTCTTTGTCAAAATTAGAGATTTGATTTAAATGGCTTAAATCAGGGGACGATTGGCTAAGTAAAAAAATTTTGCCTGAATTCTCATCTATTTGATAAAGATAATTGTTTTTTGGATCAAAAGTATAAAGATGATTTTCTATCCCAATTATTTTTTTAGGTAAAAATTTTTTATCAAAAAGTTCGAGATCAACCAATAATTTAGGATCATCGATTCTTTCTTTATCTTTTGAAGAGGAAATTTCAGCAATTTCCTCTTCTTTTTGTTGAATTAAAGTTAATTCTTCTTCAGAAATTTCTTTTTTAATCCCTTTTCTGCCTAGAAAAAGGCCCTGGATAAAGAGAAGTAAAATAATAACTAAAAGAACAACAAGAGATTTTTGTAAATAAGTAAGTTTTGGAAAACCAAATTTTGGTTTTTCAAGCCGAGACAGATCGTCGAGGGGCAGATTGTCCTCTTTTTTCTCCTCGACAAATTCATCAAACAACTCTTTAAAAGATTTATTTTTAACCATTAAGATCGCTCCGCCTTCACTTTTTTTTACAAGGTGGGCTAATTTATTAATTTCAGAGATTTTTATTGGTCGAAGATCTGGCGTGGCAAAAATTAGGATGTCATTTCCGCTAAGATTTCCAGAAGTGAGATAGCTAAATTCTTTTTCTCGGGGAGATGGTTTATGAGAGAGGTCTTTAATTTCATTGTCTTGAATTAAATAAGCATTGATGTCTCCGAAGGAAGAGAAATAGATTTCTCTTTGCTCCGCCGAAGCGCTACGCGAAGGCGAGCCATCTTGCTCTTCAGGAAGTTTTAAAAAGAGAAGATTGGCCTCTGCTTCAGTTATTTCTTTTTCAAGCCATTTTTTTGTTTCTGCAAGTAAATCTTCAAGCCGAAGGTCCTGCGGAGTCCCGACGAAGGGCCGAAGATTCTGAGGAGTCTCGACGGAGGGTTGAATTTTTGAATATTTTTTTTCCAAAAATTCAATGAGTTCGTCATTTTTTTCTTCTAAAAAATCAATCTTTTTTTTGCCTTCATAATTTTTAAGTATAAATTGAGACAAAAGAATGAAAGATTTGCCTTGATAAACATTAGAAAAAATTCCTCTTTTAAAATTTAACCCGTAAGAAAATTTTTGGATATCGAGGTTAGCCATATTTTTATTATAAGAACCTGGCTTCGCCAGAACCTTGAAATTAAATCTATTATTTAAACTTAACGCTAATGTAATTTAATTATAACAAAATTAGAGAAAATTGTCCAAAACATAATTGACACTTATTTTGATTACGATATAATATAAGAACCTGCTCGCTTCGCTCGCAGAACCTTGAAATTAAATCTCTAATATATTTTTTAAGGTAATTTAATTATAAATTATGGATTATACACTTTTGTTTATCGGTTTTCTTGGTGGAACGGTCAGAGGGATTACCGGTTTTATCAAACACCAATTATCCTATAAAGAAATCAAATTTAATTTGCCCTATTTTTTTTTGATAGTTCTTCTTTCAGGTATTATTGGAATGGTGGTTTCTTCTTTTTTGGGCGGTGATTATATTTTATGTTTTGTCGTCGGTTACGCTGGTGGCGACTTTATTGAAAATATTTATAAAATTTTTGCCAAAAATTGGACGGGAGAGTCTCAACTTCAATAGTGATTAATTATTAATTATTAATTATTAATTATTTATTGTTATGCTAAAAAAAAAAGAAAAACAAAAAGTTATGGAGGAGTTTGGACGAAATGAAAAAGATAAAGGATCAAGCGAAACGCAGATAGGTTTACTGACAGAAGAAATTAAAAAATTGATTACCCATTTAAAAAGTCATCATCATGATTTTTCTTCAAAACTTGGCTTGGTCAAGAAAGTGAATCAGAGGCGCAAGTTTTTAAAATATTTAGAGAGGACTGAGCCAAAAATTTATAAAAAGATAATTAAAAAAATAAAAGGCCTTGCCTAGTTTAAAACAATTTTTTTATGCCTAAAACAAAAGATCAATATTTAAATCAGAGAGTGGGAATTTTTGTTGATATTCAAAATATGTACCATTCTGCTAAGAATCTTTTTAATAGAAATGTTAATTTTAGTAAAATTTTGAAAGAGGCAACGGCTGAGAGGCAATTAATTCGAGCCATAGCTTATGTGGTCAAGTCAGGAACTTCAGAGGAAGAGAAATTTTTTTCAGCGATCGCTGATCAGGGGTTTGAGTTAAAAATAAAAGATTTGCAGATTTTCCCGGGCGGAATGAAAAAAGCAGATTGGGACGTTGGATTAGCAGTTGATGCGATAAAATTAGCTGATCGCCTTGACGCAGTGGTGCTGGTGACTGGTGACGGAGATTTTGTGCCGCTTGTTCTTTATTTAAAAGAAAATAAAGGATGTCTCGTTGAACTGATGGCTTTTAGCAAAACTGCTTCCGCTAAATTAATAGAAAGCGTTGATCGTTTTACTGATTTGAGCAAAGATGAGAGATTTTTGTTAAGAAAATTTTAAATCTGTTATAAGTTATTAGTTATAAGTTATTAGTTATTTTGTTATGGAATTCACCAAAGAAATAGATGGCAAAAAGATGTTTGCCAAAATAGGGGGAGTAGCTCTTCAAGCAAATGGAAGCTGTCTCGTTGGTTTAGGGGAAACGGTTGTTTTAGCAACAGCCACTATGGATAGCGAAGAAGCAGAATTTGATTATTTTCCTTTAACCATAGATTACGAAGAACGTTTTTATGCCGCTGGTAAAATAAAAGGATCTCGTTTTATTAAAAGAGAAACAAGACCACCAGATGAAGCAATTTTGTCTGCTCGCGCCATTGACAGGGGGATTAGGCCTCTTTTTGACGAGAGATTAAGATTTCCGGTGCAAATAATTGCCACGGTTTTAGCTGTTGACAAAGAAAATGACCCTGACCTGGTGGCTCTTTATGCTGCCTCGCTTGCTTTAAGTATTTCAGACATCCCTTGGCAAGGACCGATTTCTGGCATCAGAGTAGGCAGAGTCAATAATCAATTTGTTTTTAATCCATCTTATAAACAGAGAGAAACGTCTGATTTAGATCTTTTAATTTCTACGCGAGAAAATCGTATTTTAATGATTGAGGCCAACGCTTTACAAGTCGGGGAAGAGGTTTTTGAAGAAGCAACAAAATTTGGTTTAAAATACGCGAAAGAAATAGAAGATTTTTTTATTGAGATTATTAAAAAAGTAGGAAAAGAAAAAATTAAGATAGATTTTTCAGAAAAAGAAGAAATGGAAAAAATCGCTAGAGAGAGCATTCCTGAAATAGCAAAAAAATTTCTTTCTGAAAAATCTTTAATTAGCAAAGCAGAAAGACAGGGAATTATAGAAAAAATAAAAGAAGAAAGTGGAAAAGAATTAATTAAAAATGCGATTGGTAAAGAAAAAAGAGAAAAAATATTGAACCTGACCGATAAAATTGTCCATCAAGAAATTAGTAATTTAATTTTAGAAGAGGGGAAAAGAATCGATGGTCGAAATCTGAACGAGATAAGGCAAATTAGTGCTGAGGTCAGTGTCTTGCCGCGTGTTCATGGTTCAGCTCTTTTTTCTCGCGGGGAAACCCAAGTTCTATCAGTGATTACCCTTGGTTCTCCTGAGATGGAGCAGTACTTAGATACAATGGAAGAGAGCGGACGGAAGCGTTTTATGCATCATTACAACTTTCCTCCCTTTTGCTCGGGCGAAGTTGGTTCTTTAAGAAGCACTGGCCGCCGAGAAACCGGCCATGGCTATTTGGTTGAGAAAGGCTTAAAAGCTGTTCTTCCTTCTCAGGAGGAGTTCCCTTATACGATTAGAGTCGTCTCCGAGGTTTTATCTTCCAACGGCTCTACTTCAATGGCTTCTGTTTGCGCTTCTTCATTGGCGATGATGGATGCAGGTATTCCTACTACCTCACCAGTAGCCGGAATTGCTATTGGCTTGGCTTCTGAAGAAGGGGAGGCTGATGGTCAGCATGAGACAAATGATTTTAAGAGATATAAAGTTTTTGCTGATCTACAAGATTTAGAAGATGGAGAAGGAGGCATGGACTTTAAAATTATTGCCTCAGAAAAAGGCGTTGTTGCCGTGCAAATGGACACCAAAACAAAAGGACTGACCCTTCCTGTTATTCATGAGGCGTTTGTTCTCTCACAAGAGAAAATAAAAGAGATTTTAGAAATAGTCAATAAAATTTTAGCTAAACCACGATCGGAAATGTCGCCTTATGCGCCACGAGTAGTCACTCTAAGTATTAATCCCAAAAAAATTAAAGATCTGATCGGACCGGGTGGTCGGCATATTCAGGAAATTATCAAACAAACAGGCGCAGAAATAAACGTGGAGCAAGATGGCACGGTGAATATCACCTCTAATGAGCCCAAAAACTTAGAAGAAGCCATTGAAATGATTGAAGCTTTGACTCGAGAAATCAAAGTTGGTGATATCTTTAAAGCGAAAATTACTCGCCTCCTTAATTTCGGCGCTTTTGCTGAAATAGCGCCAGGCCGGGAGGGACTGATTCATGTTTCTGAACTTTCTTCGAAATTTGTTAAAAATCCGGCTGATCTGGTTAAGATCGGCGACCAAATTCAAGTTAAAGTTATTGAAATTGATAATTTAGGCCGAATTAATTTGTCAGCAAAGCAGGCCCAGTTATAATCAACGAATGTACAAATTAATACAAATGTACATATAAAATTCATTTGAATATTCGTAATAAATTCGCTACTAGTTGATAATTATGATTGATTCTCAAAAATTTTATCCGGCTGGCAGACCAAATATTTTAGTCACTGGCGGAGCTGGTTTTCTCGGCTCTCATCTTTGTGAAATTTTGGTTCGCGATAATAATGTCATTTGTATTGACAATCTTCTTAATTCTTTTAATTATCATAATATTGAGAGCTTGCTCCAAATCCCCAATTTTTATTTTATTAAAAAAGATGTCAATGAACCGCTTGATCTTTTGTCCATGTCAGAATTAAAAAACTTAAAAATTAAATTTCAAGGGATTCAAGAGATTTATCATTTGGCCTGTCCAACCTCGCCAAAAAATTTTGAAAAATTAAAAATTGAGACCTTAAAAGTCAATTCAATTGGAATGTTGAATATCTTGGAATTGGCAAGGACTTATCAAGCAAAGATACTTTTTACTTCTTCGTCCGTTGTCTATGGACCGAGAGGCAAAGATAATCTTTATTTTAAAGAAACTGATTTAGGAAAAGTTAATTTTATTGGTGGCAGGGCCTGTTATGACGAAGGAAAAAGATTTGCTGAAACAATAATGTTTACTTATCAGCAAACGTATGGTTTAAAGGTAAAAGTAGCAAGAATTTTTAGGACCTATGGCCCGCGTTTAGCGCTTTTTGAAGGCGAGATGATTTCTGACTTTGCTCTTCAGGCGATTAACAATCAGCCTTTGATTATTTACGGCGATGAAAGTTTCGACACTTCCTTGTGTTATGTTTCTGATCTGATCGAAGGGATTACCTCACTGATGAAATCTGACGAATCAGGACCATTTAATTTAGGTTCTCCTGAAAAATATCGTTTAGTTGATATTGCCAAAAAAATTATTGAAATGACTAATTCTTCTTCAACGATAAAATTTCTTCCTCCTTTGCTTTTTATGACCCCCTTGGGCTTACCTGATATTAGCTTGGCCAAGGAAAAATTAGGCTGGTTCCCAGTCATCAGACCGAAGGTGGGGCTTTCAAAAACAATTGAATACGTTAAAGCATATAAAACCTTACTCAGCCCTTTAATGGGAAAATATGAATAAAATTGCTATTATTATTCCTGCTTACAATGAAGAGAAAACAATCGGAGCCGTGATCGATGACGCTTTAAAAATCACTGATAAAATTATTGTGGTTGACGATGCTTCTTCTGACAGAACCGGGAAAAAGGCAAGTTTTAAAGGCGCTAAAGTTTATCGTCATCTCGTTAATCTTGGTTTAGGCGGAGCTTTAAAGACCGGGTTTGTGGCTGCTTTAAAAAACGAGGGAACAGAAATAGTGGTCACCCTGGACGCTGATGGCCAGCATGAAACAAGAGATATTTGGCAGATGATTGAGGCTCTAGGAGAGACAGAAGTGGTCATTGGCTCGAGACTCAAAAAACAAAACAATAAAATACCTCTATCTCGCTTACTCTTTAATCATTTAGCCAATTTAGTCACTTTCTTTTTTTATGGTTTAATGATTTCTGACAGTCAATCAGGCCTCAGAGCTTTTAGAAGAGAAGCTTTAGAAAAAATTAAATTGAAGAGTTTACATATGGAAGTTTCTTCGGAAATTATAGGCGAGATAAAGAGAAATAATTTAACTTTTAAAGAAGTCCCGATTAAAGCCATTTACACAGACTATTCTTTATCTAAAGGGCAAAATTTTTGGTTAGGAGTTAAAACCTTTTGGCGAACTTTAATTGATAGATTAACATAAAAAAATGTCTAATTGACCTAATTAACCTAATTGACCTAAATAATCTATTAAATCCGAAATTCGAATATCTAAATCCTAAACAATATTTAAATTCAAAATTCGAATGTTCTAAACGATGCTTTGAGTTTAGAATTTGGGATTTAGGATTTATTTAGAAATTAGAAATTAGAAATTTTTTCTTATTGTATGTTGTTTCTCCAAATTTTTCTAGCAGTTATTATTAGTTTAATTATTGTTAGACTTTTTTTGAAATTAAAGAAGAACGAAATTGGTTTACTAAATTTTTCCATTTGGCTTATTCTTTGGTTGGGCGCATTAGCGGTCAGCTTTTTCCCTGACCTTTCAAGTATTTTAGCCAGATTTCTGGGTATTGGTCGAGGAGCTGATTTGATTATTTATTTTTCTTTAATTTTAATCTTTTATTTCATTTTTTCTTTTGAGGTTAGAGCGCGCAGGATAGATCAAAAAATTGATCAGGTCGTCCGCTATCTTGCCTTAGCAGAGAAAGATAAATTAAAGTAAATTAACCCAATTAACCTAATTAACCTAATTTCTAAACAATGACCCAAACCCCAAAACCTAAAAAGAAATATGATTTAGAGGAAAGAACTGCCAAGTTTGGTGAAGAAATTATTAAATTTTGCAATGACATGCCCAAAAATGAAATTACAAGACCTATTATTAACCAATTAGTTAAATGTGGAACTTCGGTCGGGGCAAATTATAGTGAAGCTGATGATGCAGAAAGTAAAGCAGACTTTAAACACAAGATTGGTATTTGTAAAAAAGAATCGCGAGAGAGTAAACATTTCCTTAGAATGTCGGCAGTGGCGGTGCCAAAAATGAGAGAGCGAGCAAGAATACTATGGCAAGAGGCTCACGAAATCAATCTTATTTTCAATTCAATTTATAAGAAAGTTAAATAAATATTATTTTTTGGGATTTGGGATTTATTTAGGTCAATTAGATCAATTAGAAATTAGAAATTTATGAAGCGTTTTCGTTCAGTTATCATTTTCATCGTAGAATTGTTTCTGCTTTTCGGTGTTGCTTATGTGGCAGTCAAGGTTGTTCATCAATTTATTTTTCAACCTTTTTATGTTGTTGGTTCTTCAATGGAACCGAACTTTTTTGATCACGACTATTTAATTATTGAAAAAATTAAATACCGTTTTAAATCGCCCGAGAGGGGAGAGGTGATTGTTACAAGGACCCCTTCAAATCCATCTTCTTTAATTATTAAAAGAGTGATTGGCTTGCCAGGCGAGAAAGTAATGATAAAAAATGGAAAAGTTTTTCTCAAGGGCGAAGTCCTGAGCAGTTCGGCCCTGAGCTCACTGCCGAAGGGCTTGTCGAAGGACGATCAATCCAGTCAAGAATTTGAGCTCAAGGAGCCGTATTTACCAGTTGGCTCGGAGACACCAGGAGAGATGGAGACATTTTTAAAAGAAAATGAGTATTTTGTTATGGGTGATCATCGAAATATGAGTTTAGATTCAAGAAGCTTTGGGCCGGTTGAAAAAGAGTTGATCGTTGGTCACACCTGGCTGCGCGCTTGGCCAATTAGTAGTTTTGGGCTGATTAAAGCCCAAGAAGTCCGACCTCAATAGTTTCTATGGAGACCTGCCCCGTAGCGAATTTTATTCTGCTACTGGGGTCGGACTTCCGAACATTGGGCTGTTAATCTAAAATCTAAAATCTAAAATTTCTAATTTCTATACTATGCCTAAAAAAATAAGAAAAAAAATAAAAGAAGAAAAGCAGACCGCTAAAATTTTAAGAGGAATGCAAGATGTCTTGCCAGCAGAAGAAAAGATCTGGGATTATTTTTTTGAAAAAGCCAAAAAATTAGCCAGAAATTTTGGTTTTGAAAAAGTTAATACGCCAATTCTTGAGGAACGCTGGATTTTTAAAAAAAGCGCTGGTGAAACGGATGAGATAGTTAAAAAACAAATGTATGAATTTTTTGAGCGGCGAGGCAAGGTCAGGCTTGCTCTGAGGCCTGATTTTGTTCCTTCAATAGCCCGTGTTTATATTGACAATGGAATGTTTAACCTCCCTCAGCCAGTTAATCTCTATTATTCGGGGCCTGTTTTTCGCTATGAAAAACAGGAGCACGGCCGATATCATCAGTTTCATAAATTTGGCTTACAAATTATCGGTTCGGATAAACCAGTTGCTGACGCTGAGTTGGTGATTTACACTGATTCTTTATTTAAAAATCTTGGCTTTAAAGTAAAGATAGAAATCAATGATTTAGGATGTTCTCGCTGCCGTTTCTATTATCGGAAAAAACTTTATAATTTTTTAAAAAAAAGAAAAAAATATCTTTGTTCTTCCTGCCAAGAAAATCTTGAAAAAAAATCTTTAAATATTTTAAAGTGCAAAGAAAAAAACTGTCAGGACATTGTTAAAATTGGCCCACAAATAATTAACTCTCTGTGTGATAAATGTGAAGATCATTTTCATAAGTTTTTAGAATATCTTGACGGAGCAGAAATAACTTATCATCTTAATCCCTTTCTGGTCAGAGGGCTGGACTATTATACTGGTCCTATTTTTGAAGTTTATTCTACCCTTCCTCAGGAAAAGTTTCAATCTCTTTCAGAAGAAGAAAGACGACTTCTGGCAAACCAGCATAAAACAAAAGGCGTTAAATTGGGTGGAGGTGGAAGAGCTGATAAGTTGATTGAAACGCTTGGTGGCCAACTAACGCCTTCTTGTGGTCTGGGATTTGGCGCTGAGCGGATTATTGAAGAACTAAAAGAAAGAAAGATTAAAATTCCTTCAGGCAAAAGAAATCCGATTTTCATGGCGCGGATAGGGGACGCTGCTACCATTGAAGCCTTGAAAGTCAAAAAACTTTTAGCAGAAGAAGGGTTGATGGTTGTTGATAATTTAAGTAAAGAAAGCCTGACAGCTCAACTTGAAACAGCCACTAAATTAAATTTAAAATTTATTTTAATTATCGGCAATCAAGAAGTTCAGGATAAGACAATCATCATTCGCAACCTGGTGACCGGCGCTCAGGAAGTGGTTAGCAGAGAGAATATGATTAATGAGATTAAAAAGAGATTAAAGGAGAAATAACTACACGATGCGAATATGCTAATATTATGCCAATCAGCTAATTGCGAATAGTATTTTATTAGCAATTCGTAGATTAGCATTAAATTCGTAGATTAGCATCATATATGTTTGTCCGTTTTATTGAAAAAATTATCATTGAGCAAGTCAGACAAGGGAATCAGCATGCTTTTGCCAGAATTTACAAAACTTATGAAGAACCAATTTATCGTTTTATTTATTTTCGCGTTGGGGGCAAAGAGATCGCTCAGGACTTAACCAGCGAGGTCTTTCTTAAAATTCTAGATTTTTTAAAAAATAAGGAAACAAAAATTGACAACTTTCGGGCTTTTATTTACAAAACAGCCAGTAATTTAGTCACAGATTTTTATCGTTTGAAGAAAATCACCGTTTCTTTGGACGAGACGAGAGAAATTTTTTCGTCAAACCAGGCGCCGCATGGTGCCTGGACGAGTAATTTAGAAGAAAGAGCAGATAAAAATATTCAATTTGAAGAAATAAAAAAATATTTTAGTCAACTAAAACCGGAATATAGAGAACCAGTCCTTCTTCATTATTTTGAAGGGCTGCCATATAAAGATATTGCTGAAATTTTAGGAGAGACCGAGGCAAATGTCAAAATGCGCAGCCATCGGGGTATCAAGGTCCTAAAAAGCCTTCTAAATGACAAATGACAAATTGCTAAGAGGAACAAAATGTTGTACTGTTACTTTTTCCTCATTTATTCGTCTTATATAGCGATGGACATTAAAGACCTAGTTCAACAATATAAACAAATTAGGCCAGATGTTTCGTGGAGTCTTGCCAGTAGAGCTAAAATATCTAGCATTTATCAACAAAAATTTCCTAAAGAACTGGCCTTAACTCGTTTTTTAACCCCAGTCTATGTAACCATAGGACTGGTTTTTGTTATTTTTATCACCGGCCTTGGCTTAGTTAATGCCTCAAAAAATTCATTGCCCGGTGATTTTTTATATTCCATCAAAAGGGCTTCTGAACAAACCAAAATGGCAATGACAGTTGATAAATCAAAAAGAGCTGTTCTC
>Ga0210018_1000124_pt1 | contig 34628 bp, 26 predicted proteins | sample CryGeyCG2014_010_2_FD_183967 | JGI IMG/M metagenome (GOLD analysis project Ga0210018, IMG submission 183967) | Groundwater microbial communities from aquifer - Crystal Geyser CG09_land_8/20/14_0.10 (SPAdes) (version 2) | ecosystem: Environmental > Aquatic > Deep subsurface > Groundwater | place...
CAAACCGCAGACAACCATTGGGTATTTACAGACGGCGGGACGATGAATTCGCAGACAGCAGTAAGACATACTGCTTCAGGAATTGCTTGGAAACTGGCAATTACTTCTGCTAATAGAGCTAGCAGTTATCCTCTTAATTTATCAATAGCAAAGATTGCAGTTGCAGCAAATGCTTTAGTAACCGTGAAAGCGTGGGCATATAAAGATAGTGCAGCGGGTGTGGCGGCCAAATTAGTGTGTAGAGGCAAGCAGATAGCAGGCGTAGATAGCGATGTGGCAGCGACTGCAGCAGATGTTTTACAAACTTGGGAAGAATTAACTATAACCTTTACGCCGACTGAAGCAGGAGTTGTCGAAATAGAGGGTTGGGCCTACTACGTAAGCGCAAATAGCAACGTATATTTTGACGACATGACAATAACACAGGCATAAGATTATGGAATACAAAATCACTTCAAAACAAATAATAAGAAAAGAAATAGACATCGCTGGCAAGTGGCGAGTTTGGGTTGAGCTCCCGAATGGCGATTTACAGATGTTGAAGTTTCAAGAAGACCCAACAATAACAGAAATCCAGCCAGAAACAGATAAAATTATTCAGTTAAAAGAAAAAGAAAATGGCATTACCAACACCGGATAATCTAAAAACGATGGATTATGCCTATCAAGGGCAACCGTTCGTAAATGTTCCTTCAAAAACATCGGTTGATTTAGACACGATGGATTATGCTTTTCAAGCGCAACCGTTTGTTAGTAATCCAGCAGCAGGCAATATTAAAGCAATAGCAGGAGTTGCCTGGGCTAATGTGAAAAAAGTGGCAGGAGTAGCTGTGGCGAGCATTAAAAAGATAGCAGGAGTATCGTCAAGCTAATTATCAAATAATTTTGAATTTCCAATTTTGAATTTTGAATCAATTTTCAATGACAAAATTTTCAAAAATAAGAGAAAATAATTACGCATTTATTGATAGTCAGAATTTAAATCTTGGGGTTAAGGCTCTGGGATGGAGTTTAGATTTTAAAAAATTCAGAATATATCTAAAGGAAAAATACAATGTTGCTCAAGCATATATTTTCATTGGATATATGGCGGGAAACCAAAGTTTGTACGGGTCGCTTCAGAAATATGGCTATGTATTAATTTTTAAGCCGATTATTATTGAAGAGGCTGGAAAACCGAAGGGCAACATTGACGCGGATTTGGTTTTACAGGCAATGATTGATTTTTATGAAAATCATTTTGACAAAGCGGTTATTGTAACCAGCGACGGTGATTTTTATTCTTTAGTTGATTATTTTTATCAAAAAAATAAATTATTGGCAGTTCTAAGTCCAAATAAAGAAAAATGTTCTATACTCCTTCAAAAATCTGCGCGAGAAAAAATGATGTATGTGAATAATTTAAGGCAGAAATTAGAATATAAAAGAAAAAGCACCGCTTAGGTACGAAACCCCAAGAAGTGCTTTTTCGTGATGATTCTACTATCAGTATAGCAAACCAAGAGAACTTGTCAAGAACCTTTTATTCACAGTTTGAAAATTAAAAAAAATTAAAAATTGTAAATTCAATGAAAATTGCAAAATTCAAAATTAAAAATTGTAATAATAAGAATATGTTTCGAAAAATCATCAATTTCATTAAATACCATAACGCTTTTTCTATTATTTTTACGCTCGTTTTTGTCGGCTTCAGTTTATCTTTGGCCGCCAGCCCTGATTTAAGGGAAAACTTTATTTCCAGCCAGGACACTGTCCGTTCCGTTGACAACAGCAAAATAGTTTCAGTTGATTTAGATGATTTCAGTTTTAATCTGCAGATAAAGTCAGTTGCTGAAGACGAAATGAATTATTATATTGTCTATATCTACCAAACCATGGCTATTAAGGATTATATCTGGCAGGAATTAGGAAAAGAAACAACCCTGACCGTAAACAAAGAGTCCTTAAACGGCAAAGACCTCGGCCTTTATGCTGTTGAGGAATTAGGCGAAGTGGTTAATTACGAACTATCCTATCTTAAAGAAGTCCAGCAAATAGAAAAACAAAAGGGCTTGACTCAGAAAATTGTCACCACTCAATACGCCGGCTTAATTGGCAAATTCTTAGAACCCAAAGAAATGGTTTTCCCTGGATACGTGCCGGTTGTTCCTGAAGTTGTCCCAGAGGTTGCCCAAAAAGAAGAGCCGGCTCCTTCTGGAATTTCCGAAGAAACTTTGCCAGCCCCAACCCCAGCCCCAGCTTCAGTTCAAGAAGAACCAACTCCTCAACTTCTTTTTGAGCCAATTCCAGTTCCTGGCATGGAAAACATAAAAATTGTTAACAAAACACAAGATATGGCAGGGAAATGGAGAGTGTCTGTTGACATGGGAGACGGAGAAACCATTATGCTTAAATTTCAAGAAGACCCGAGCATTCAGCAAATAAAAGATGAAATCCAAAAAGTTATTTTGGCCCAAGAAGAACAAACCTCCCAACAAATAGCCCCAGCAGTTGAAAAACCGCTGATTGATGAAGAATCAATCCGGCAAATAGTTTTAGAAATGCTGGCTCAATATAGAGAAGAGTCAACTCCCGAACCAGCGCCCGAGCCCGCGCCCGAACCAACACCCGAGCCAGAGCCAGAGCCAGAGCCAGAGCCAGAATTAGTTCCCGAGCCCGAGCCCGAGCCCGAGCCCGAGCCTGAGCCTGAGCCTGAGCCTGAACCTGAACCAGTGCCCGAACCAACACCCGAGCCTGAGCCTGAGCCTGAGCCTGAACCTGAACCAGTGCCCGAACCAACACCCGAGCCTGAACCTGAGCCTGAACCTGAGCCTGAACCTGAACCTGAACCTGAGCCTGAACCTGAACCAGTGCCAACAGAATAATTTTTAAATTTCAAACAGTTTAAAAATTAATAAAAAACTATGAAAACCATAAAACTCTCTATCATCGCTCTAATCATCGGAGTTTCAATAACTCTCTCTTTTGGAGTCCAGGCCCAGTCCCTTGAAGGCATTGAGCTTCCAGCTCTTCCCACCATATCCAAGCCAATCTCCCAGATGACCGTTCCAGAACTTCAGGCAAAGATTCAAGAGATAATAGCAGTTGTCCAGAAATTACAAACTATCTTAGTTCAGCTGAGAGGTAAACCAGATATATCCAGGATACCATCAACATATACATTTACTACTAATTTAAAATATGGAACTTCATCCCAAGATGTAAAATATCTTCAGATCTTCTTAAATTCAGACCCAGATACTCAAATATCAATATCAGGAAAAGGTTCTCCAAATAATGAAATAATCTATTTTGGACTTAAAACCCAACAATCTGTTATTAAATTCCAAGAAGAATACAAACAAGATATTTTAACTCCTTTAAATCTATCTCAAGGAACAGGATTTGTAGGGTCAGGAACCAGAAATAAAATTAATCAACTCTTAGAACAATACCGTGCCGGTGTTATTCCTACCCAAACCCCAAGCCCGACACCAATAATCACCCCTACGCCTACCCCAACCCCTACTCCTCTTACGCCCCAGCCAGAAATAACTCTCTATGTAGATCTGAAAGTATCTGTTGATTCGTCAAATTGGCAAAACACTCTTACAGGTACAGCTCCTTTAACAGGGGTTGATTTAAAAGCAACAGTAACAGGAACAGCAACAGGCACCATTAACTATATGTTTGACTGTACTAATGATGGTACTTGGGATTCTCCTGATGATAGTCAATACAAAGGAATTACAACAATAATCAAAGAATTCACTAATGGCTGTTCTTTCCAGAATCCAGGAACTTATACAGCTAAAGTAAAAGTAGAAAGAAATGTGGTTACTCCTGTTCAGGATACAGCAACTATTACTGTTAACCAGCCAACTTCCACCTATACTTTATCTATTAATCAGACCGGCAGCGGCTCTGTCACAAAAAATCCCAATCAAAGCAGTTATGCTTCAGGCACAACAGTTACCCTTACTGCAACGGCTGCAGCAGGATATACATTTTCAAGCTGGTCAGGAGATCTTACAGGAACAACCAATCCGGCGACAATTACAATGAACAGCAATAAGACCATAACAGCTAATTTTGCTCAACTTTCAGGAACAATTGTTACAGTTAGTTCTGCCTCAGGAGCAGCAGGAGCTACAAACATAGCTGTGCCAATTACTGTTAGCGGTTTAGGGGCTCAAAAGGTTTACGCTATTGATATTACTTTGACCTATGACCAAAGTTTAATCACAGCAACCGGAGTTCAGAAAGGAAGTATAACTTCAAGCTGGAACTTAGAATCAAATGTTTCTACTGCTGGCCAAGCCCGCATCGCCCTATATTCTTCCACTGAGTTAGCATCAAGCGGAGGAGAAATAGCCAAGCTCATCTTTAGCGTCAAATCAGGCGCTTCAAGCGGTTCAAAGAGTGCTTTGACCCTTACTAAAGCCAACTTAAATGAGGTAACAGCAAATAACAAACTAAACGGTGAGTTTACTATTCAGTAGTAAGTAATACATACTAACTATCAAACATAAACCTATGAAAAAGAAAACTTATTTTTATATTGTTATGGCCCTAACTCTCTTGTGGTTAATCCTGCCCCAAACTGCTCAGGCAGCCGAGTATTATCTGGATGCGGCAAATGGCAACGACAGCAATCCCGGAACGGAGGCACAACCCTGGAAAACAATAGCGAGAGCACAAAATTATAAGGCCGGCTATGTTCCAGATGGATATGACCCTATGGTTGCGCCAGGCGATACGGTCTGGGTTAAAAATGGTAGTTATGGAATATTTCGGGAAAACACTAGTGACAACCCGCGAGAGAGTTATTATTTTGAGAGGAATAATTGGATAACTTACAAGGCAGCGACTGGACATTCGCCAATACTTACTGGAATAAACATAAGAAACTACAAACCTTACGACCCCAACGCCGGCAAAGCTGGCAGTTCTTATCTTATATTTGATGGTTTTGCGGTGAATGGCCGAGTTTTTATTTATTATACTAATTATGTTCAGGTAAAGAATTCTACAATCAGCGGCACGAGTTATAATGCAAATGACCCTGTTGTTGAGCTTGGCTCAGGGCATCATACAACAATAGACAGTTGTATTATCAGGAATGGAGGCGAAGGAATAGGAGGAAGCGGGAATTACTGCACTTTTTCAAACAACATTATCCACCATATCGGGGAGGATGCCTTCCATTTTTGGGGAAATTATCTGACTGTCGAAAATAATGACATTTACGATGTGGCAAGGGTCTATGCGGCGGGAGACGACCCAAATAATTACTCAAGTTATCATCCTGATGGTATGCACCTTGAGCATAAGGAAGCTTCGATAACGGATGTAACCATTAGATGTAATAAAGTTCACGATTGCAATGATGCGAGCGTTCAAGCTATAAGTATCTATGGTGGTGAAGGTGCCAATGCTTGGCAGCACCTTAAAATCGAAAATAACCTGATTTACGATATGAACTGTCCCGACAATCTGCTTATCGTCGTCGGCGTTGCAGATTGTGATATAATAAATAACACAGTTTGGTCTTTCGTGGGAGGTAAAGCGAGAATTCACACCCACGCTTCCTATGGCGGGTGCGTTGTGACCAATCTCTACAATAACATATTCAGGACTTTTCTTGTTGATGAGGACAAAAGCGGTTTTACAGCACAGGTGGTGAATCACGGAAACAACATCTTCGGGGGCAATCCCAACGGCCAGGGTGGAACATATAAGTTCTATACTAATTCAACCGAGCTTAAAAGCACCACTCCTGTTTTTGTAAATGCAAGTGGCGATGATTACCATCTTGCTGATGGTTCAGTTGCGATAAATTTTGGCGACCCAGCTTATGCCCCGGCAACCGATATCCTTGGCAATCCCCGCGATGCCTTACCCGATGCCGGCTCCTATGAATATATCTCTCAAACTCTTCTCTTTGGCGATGTCTCAGACGAGGGCGAAATCTCTGCTTATGATGCGGCTTTGACTGCCCAATATGCAGTAGGACTGATTAGTTTAACTTCAGGCCAAATTCAGAAAGCAGATGTATCCGGAGACGGGAAAGTATCTGTCTATGATGCGGCCCTCATACTTCAAAAAGTAGCAGGGCTCATATCCAAGTTTCCGGTGGAGTAAGAGACAAGAGGTATATAGGGGAAAAGAAAGATGAGAAATAGGTAAGATAAGGCGTAGTCAACCTATCAGCTAAACTAAGCTGAGCTGAGCTTAGTTTAGAAGTTCACAATTAGAGGTCCGTGTCTTAATATGGTATAATACAAAAAACAGAATGAACCATATTAGTGAATTAAGCAATATGAAATATCTTAATAAAAATTTGCAAAGTAGGACAGAAAGGAAGTTAAAAGAATTGAATAAACTGAGGCCCTTACCGTTTTCTGCTGTAAAAAAATTACAAGAGCAGTTTCAGATAGAAATGACTTATAACTCCAATGCAATTGAAGGCAATAGTTTAACTTTAAAAGAAACCTTTTTAGTTATCAACGAAGGAATTACTATTAAGGGAAAGCCGTTAAAAGATCATTTGGAAGCAAAAAATCACCAAGAGGCATTAGAATATCTATATGATTTAGTTGAAAAAGGTAAAAAACAGACAATTTCAGAATATTTTCTCCGTAATTTACATAAATTAATAATGCAAGAAACTGATAAAGAATGGGCTGGGAAATACAGGAACAGCAATGTTATTATCGTTGGAGCTGATCATATTCCTCCAGATGCTATTGATATTCCAAATGAGATGGAAAAATTAAGAAAATGGATGGAGCAAAATAAAAGGAAACTCCATATCATTGAATTAGCTGCCTTAATTCACCACAAATTAGTTAATATTCATCCATTTTTTGACGGAAACGGCAGAACTGCCAGGTTAGTAATGAATTTACTTTTAATGCAGGAAGGTTATCCTTTGGCGATAGTTTTAAAAAACGACCGAAAAAAGTATTACCGATTTTTAAATCAAGCAGACAAAGGAAATTTAATCCCATTTGTTAATTTTATTGCTCAATCATTAGAGCATTCCTTGGATATTTATTTAAAATCACTTACTCCGTTTTCACAAAAGCGGGAGACGTTTTTGTCTTTATCTGAAATAAGCAAACAAACTCCTTATTCTTCCAAATATCTTAATTTATTAGCCAGACAAGGAAAATTAGAAGCTCATAAACAAGGAAGAAACTGGCTAACTACTAAAGAAGCAGTAGAGAGATATATTAAAGATAGAAAAAGAAATAGAAAAATAAATAGTAATTAGTGGTAAATAGTAATATTGAAAATATAGTTCCAATCAGCGATTCCCGCTACCCCAAATTATTAAAAGTACTCGGCAAGGATGCTCCGAAGCAGTTGTATTATAAAGGGAATTGGGAGGAAGGGATTTTTGAAAATTGTTTGGCAGTAGTTGGTTCACGCCGAATGACCAGTTACGGCAGGCAAATTACTGAAAAACTGGTTTCTGAGATAGCGTCTGTTGGAATAACAATTGTTTCCGGGTTTATGTACGGCATTGATGCAGTTTCCCATAAAGCAGCTATAGATGTTGGCGGAAGAACAATTGCAGTAATGCCTTGCGGAATTGATTTGATTCACCCGGATTATCAAAAAGATTTGTATCAAGAGATTTTGGAAAATAAGGGCCTAGTTATTTCAGAATATGAAGGCAATTTTTTGCCAACTCTCTGGACTTATCCCAGAAGAAATCGCCTTGTGGCTGGATTATCTAAAGCAGTGATGGTTGTGGAAGCCGGGGAGAAAAGCGGGTCTTTAATAACTGCCAATTTTGCCAAAAAGTATAAAAGAAAGGTTTTTGCTGTGCCTGGTCCTTTAACCAGCAGTTTGTCTAAAGGAATTTGCCAGTTGATAAAAGAAGGCGCAGATGTGGTAACTGGAGCGAGCGATGTGTTGGATTTTTTTGGGAAAAGATTGACCATTAAAGCAACCGAGACCCGGGTCTCGGTAAACTCCTTAATTGAGCAGAAAATTATCCAAAAATTGCAACAAGAATCAATGGAGATAGATGCGTTATCCAGGACATTAGGAATCTCAGCCGCTGAAATTGGAACCGTTGTTTCTTTGATGCAAATAAAGGGACTGGTGTTTAATGAGAATGGAAAATACTATATTAAAAATTAACCTAATTGACCTAATTAACCTAAATAAATCCCAATGACCAATGACCAAAATTTTAGACATTAGAAATTGGGATTTAGGATTTAATTAGAATAATTAGAAATTAGAATAATTAGAAACTTGTAAACCATGTTTGTAAAGGTTCCGTCGGCAACAAATTTAGGTTTGGAAACTATCGGGGTAGACGTGGAAGTCAATATCGCCAGCCGGGGTTTGCCGGTTTTTGAAATTGTCGGCTTGCCGAGTAAGGCAATAGATGAAAGCCGGGAAAGAGTTAGAACAGCCATTATTAATTCAGGCCTTGAGTTTCCGTTCAGAAGAATTATTGTCAACTTGGCGCCGGCTGATTTGCCGAAGGAAGGTTCTTTTTATGATTTGCCGATTGCGGTTGGCATCGTGTCCCAGGTTTTAAAAATTGGATTGCCAAAAAATAGTTTGTTTTTCGGTGAACTTTCTTTGGACGGAACCCTCCGTCATACCAGGGGAGCTTTGCTCTTAGCTCTGTTTGCTAAAGAACAAGGATTTGAAAATATCTTTGTGCCAAAACAATCGGCCAACGAAGCGGCAATTATAAAAGGAGTAAACGTATATCCAATAGAGAATCTTTATCAATTGTTTAGTCATTTGTTAGGCAAGACGCAGGTAAAACCAGCTGAATATCAGGGGCAAGTAAGAAGAGGCGAGGAGCCGGAATTTGACATGAAAGAGGTCTTAGGTCAGGAACAGGCAAAAAGAGCCATGGAAATTGCTGCTGCTGGCGGCCATAATCTTTTTATGCTTGGCAGTCCCGGTTCCGGAAAAACAATGTTAGCTAGGGCTCTTCCCGGAATTTTGCCGGCCCTTGGAGAAGAAGAATCGCTTGAAGTTACCAAAATTTATTCTGTTTCTGGTCAAATACCGCCAGAAGGTTCTTTAATGACTATTTGTCCTTTTCGGTCGCCCCATCATACCATTTCCCAAGCCGGATTGATTGGCGGTGGGAGCAATCCCAGGCCAGGAGAAATAAGTTTGGCTCATCGGGGAGTTCTGTTTTTAGATGAGTTTAGCGAGTTTCCCCGTTCAGTGATGGAAGCCCTGCGTCAGCCAATGGAAGACGGCAAATTGACTATTTCCCGGAGCAAGGCACAAGTTAACTATCCTGCTCGTTTTATTTTAGTTGCTTCTTCAAATCCCTGCCCTTGCGGATATTTATATCATCCAAAAAAGAAATGTATTTGCACAGAAAGAGAAATTAGAAAATACAGAAAAAGAGTTTCCGGTCCTATTTTGGATAGAATTGATTTGCACGTTGAAGTGCCAGTAGTTGATATTAGAGAACTTTCCCAGCATCAAGGGTTAAGAGATTTTTTGGAGCCATCTAATAAGATAAGAGAAAGGGTTATAAAAGCCAGAGAAATTCAAAGAAAAAGATTTTCCGCTGAAGGCATTTTCACCAACGCTGAAATGAAGAATACTCATATTAAAAAATATTGTCCTCTTTCCCAAGAGGTTAAAAGAATTCTTAGCCAGGCCGGTTTAAGTTTTAATTTATCTGCCCGGGCTTATTTTAAAATGATAAAAATAGCCAGAACCATTGCTGATTTGGAAGGCGCAGAAGAAGTTGCTGTGCCGCATATGGCAGAGGCGCTGCAATATCGTTCAAAAGAGAATTAGAGTTAATGTAAAATGCAAATATCAAAAATCAAAATGACAATTTAAAATGATAAAATTTTTAATTTTACACTGTCATTTTCCATTTTGATTTTTAAATTTTAAATTTTTGTGAATAATAAAATATTAGGGAAAATTGGAGAAGATATAGCCAATGATTATTTAAAGAAGCAGGGATACAAGATTATTGAGCAGAATTGCCGGAATAAATATGGAGAGATTGACTTAATCTGCAGAGAAAAAGATGTCTTGGTTTTTGTGGAAGTGAAAACTAGAATTGGGGAAAAGTTTGGCCTACCAGAAGATGCGATTAATAAAAACAAGATGCACAGATTGATTAGAAATGCTCAGGCCTATATTGCCAGAAAGGATTTAAATATGATAAACTATAGAATTGATGCTGTCTGCATCGTTCTCCAGGAAAATAATAAATTAAAAAGATTAAATCATTATGAAAACATCAACGAAAATTAAAGAACTTCCCAAAGAAGTTTCTTCCTTTGCCGAGACAGGAGAAAGGGTTTCAAAAATTGCTCTTGAGCTTTTAATATTTTTAATGCCGATTTTATTTCTGCCCTGGACAGTCAATGTCTTGGAGTTTAACAAACAGGCCCTGTTAATTGTGATGGTTTTAATTGCTCTTTTTGCCTGGTTCTTAAAGGTCTTGATTTCCGGCAAAGTTAATTTTAGTTTGAGTTTGATCCATTTGCCGCTCATTGTTTTATTTTTGGTCTATCTTTTTTCAACTATTTTCTCTTTGTGGCCTTATGGAAGTTTTTGGGGCTGGCCTCAAATAACTTCGGAAAGTTTGCTTAGTTTATTAGGTCTGGTTTTGTTTTATTTTCTGCTGAGCAATATTTTTGAGAGAAAAGAAATTTTTAATGTTTTAGCTTTATTCATATTGTCCGGTTCTTTGGCAATGCTCTATGGGATTTTGCAGCTTTTTGGCAAGTTTTTCCTTCCCATTGGCTTTACCAAGACCGCTTCTTTTAACACTATTGGCGGAGTGAATAATTTAGGCATTTTTGCTGCCGGATTGCTGCCCTTAATTATTATTTGTTTGGTCGCGGCTAAAAAAATTCATTACCGGGTTTTCTTTTTTGGGGCCCTAGTAGTTTCAACTGTTTTGTTGTTATTAATAAATTTTCAGATTGCTTGGTGGCTATTGCTCACGGCCTCTGTTTTAATTATTGTTTTTGGCTTTCAAAGAAGAGATATTTTTGATGGCCGCTGGCTGGTCTTGCCAATATTTTTCTTAGTCCTGGCTTTATTGTTTAGTTTCTTTAGATTTCAGATTCCGGGCTTTGCTCAGCCGCCAGTTGAAGTTTTCTTAAAACAGCAGCCGAGTTTTAGTATTGCTTGGCAGGCCCTGAGAGAGAGCCCTATTTTTGGAACAGGTCCCGGCACTTTTGTTTATAACTTTTCCAAATATAAAGCCCTTAACTTTAATCAGGATTTTTTTTGGAATTTAAGATTTGAGTGGGCAGGTTCTAAGATTTTAACTATTTTAGGAACAAATGGAATTTTGGGGGTCTTGGCATTTTTGACTTTGCTCGGATTTTTCGTGTTTTATGGGATCAGGTTTTTATTAGTCCGAGACCGGGCCTCGGCTAACTTTTGGCTGCCGTCATTCGGCGTTTTTATCAGTTTTCTAGTTTTAAGTATTGGTTTTTTTCTCTATGGTTCCAATCTTACTATAGATTTTACTTATTTTTTAATACTCGGCAGCACAATAGTCATTTTTGCTCCTCCTAAAAAAGAATTTATTTTAAAACCCTCTTCTTTACTTACCCTAGGGCTGACTTTTACTTTTACTGTAATTTTTATTTTTGGCTTGGGAATTTTTATTTTAGAGGGCCAGAGATATATTGCTTCTGTCAGTTGTTTGAAAGGCATTGAATTATGGCAGCAAGGTCAAAATGAGAAGGCCTTAAAGCAGTTGGAAAGGGCTGTTAAAATAGCTCCCCAGAATGATTTTTACTGGCAAGAATTATCCCAACTCTATATTCAGAATATAAATGAAATAGCCAAAAGCGCAGATTTGTCTCAAGAAGAAGTTATTAAAAAGATTCAGTTTTATATCAACAATGCTGTAAATTCTACCAAAGAAGCTACTAATCGTAACCCTGAAAATGTAGTCAATTGGTCTGTGCAGGGGTTTGTTTATCAGAGCTTAATTGGTGTTGTTGGTGGGACAAAGGACCAGGCAGTTATTTCTTATGAAAGAGCCGGACAGCTTGAACCAACCAATCCTTATTTTCCAACCCAAACAGGAATTTCTCTTTTGAAAGAAGCTGAGACCCTGACTCAAGATAAACAGGGAGAGCGGGAAAAGTTGCTTTCAGATGCTCAAGAGAAATTTGAAAAAGCAATTGAATTGAAAACAGATTATGCTCCAGCTCGTTTTCAAATGGCAATGGTCTATCAAGCCAAAGGCAAAGAGGCAGAGATGCTCGAGGAATTGGAAAAAACCAAAGATTTTGCTCCAAATGATATTGGCCTGGCCTTTCAGTTGGGCTTAGTTTATTATCAGAGAGGAAATTTTGAAAGAGCTAAAACAGAACTGGAGAGAACAACGAGTTTAAATCCAAATTATGCCAATGCTCTTTACTTTTTGGGCTTAACTTATGAAAAACTGGGTAGAAGAGATGACGCTATTAAAATTTTTGAGAGAGTAGTTGCTTTGAACCCTGACCATCCAATAGCAACAGCGGTCTTGAACAATTTGAAAACCGGGCAGGAACCATTAAAAGGAGTAATTGAAGAGCAACCGCCGCAGGCCCCGATTAAAGAATAGGGGTTGACATTCTTCGAGCAAAAGATTAAAATCTAAATTAGTTTATATTTGATACTAAATTCAGAGGTATTTTATTTTTTGAAATATCTCTTTTATCTATTTTGCAAACTATAAAGACAAAAAATTTCTCAAAATCAAAAGTTTCTTTGCCCTTGCCTTATTTAATTTCTTTACAGAAAAACAGTTGGGCCTGGTTTCAAAAAGAGGGATTAAAAGAACTTTTTTCAGAGATTTTTCCAATTAAGGACTATGCCGGCAAAGAACTTGAGCTTTGGTTTTTAGATTATAAATTAGACGAGCCAAAGTATAAAACAGACCTAGAGGCGAAGGTAAATAATGATTCTTACGAAGCAGCTTTGAGGGTTAAGGCAAAACTGGTAAATTTGAAGACCCGGGAGACTAAAGAACAGGAGGTATTTTTGGCTGATTTTCCCCTGATGACAGAAAGGGGGACTTTTATTGTTAATGGAATTGAAAGAGTGGCAATTTCCCAACTTATTCGTTCTCCGGGCGTCTTTTTTAATGTTCAACTCAGCCGAGGCAAAAATAGATTTGGGGCAAAAATCATTCCTAATAGAGGAGCTTGGCTTGAGTTTGAAACAGAGACATCAGGATTTATCGGGGTTAAAATTGACAGAAAAAGAAAAGTTGCCGCCACTGTTCTCTTGAAGGCCCTGGCTGGTTTAGATGATAAAAAAATAAAAGAGACATTTGGAGACGCTCTTAAAGAGACCTTAAAACGGGATCCTACCAAAAATCAAGAGGAGGCCTTGGTTGAGATTTACAGAAGATTGCGGCCAGGCGATTTAGTAACTCCGGATACAGCCAGAGAGTTGATAGAAAATATATTTTTTAATTTTTCCAGATATGACTTATTAAAAGTTGGAAGGTGGAGGATGCTACAGCGATTATCATCGCTGAATGCAAAATTCAAAAATCAAAGAGCAAAATTAAAAAAAGAAATTAGCCCCGAGGATAGAGTTTTAAAACCAGAAGATATTATAGAGGTGGTCCGGGAGATTATTAGGTTAAACAATGACCCTGAGGCAAAACCAGACGAGATTGACCATTTAGGCAATAGAAGAGTGAGGACAGTGGGTGAAGTTTTACAAAATAGGATCAGGATTGGTTTAATGAGGATGGAAAGAAATATTAAAGACAGAATGTCTACTTTAGACATCCAGACCTTAACTCCGGTTCAGTTGATTAATTCTCGGCCAGTGATGGCAGTAATAAAAGAATTTTTTACTTCTTCCCAACTTTGTCAGTTTATGGATAACGAGAATCCTTTAGCCGAGCTTGAACATAAAAGGCGTCTTTCGGCTACTGGACCCGGCGGTTTAACCCGGGAAAGAGCAGGATTTGAGGTCAGGGATGTCCAGCCCTCCCACTATGGAAGGGTTTGTCCAATCCAGACACCCGAAGGTCCAAATATTGGCTTGGTCAATCACTTGGCTTCTTTTGCCAGGGTTAATCCTTATGGATTTTTGGAAACCCCTTATTTTAAAGTAGAAAAAGGCAAGATTACTCCGAGAGTTCATTATCTTTCAGCTTTTGAAGAGGAAAAGTATAATATTGCTCATGGTGGGGTGTTGATTGACAAAAAAGGAAAAATTATACCAAAAAAATGCGAGGCAAGAATTAAATCCGAGCCAGGCCTGATTGATAGAGATAAAATAGATTTTATTGATGTTTCAGCTGAACAATGTTTTTCAATCGCAACCTCTCTTATTCCTTTTTTGCAAAACGATGATGCAAACAGGGCTTTAATGGGTTCTAATATGCAAAGACAGTCAGTGCCTTTGGTAAAACCGGAGGTGCCTTTGGTTTGTTCCGGTTTGGAGGAAAGAGTGGCTCGGGATTCGGGCCAGGAAGTTATAGCAGAGGAAGATGGCAGAGTTGTAGAAGTTGACGGAGACCACATAAAAATTCAATCCCGCTTACAGCGGGACAAAATTCAAAATTATGACCTGAAGACATTTATCAGGACTAACCAATATACCTGTTTTCATCAGAGGCCAGTGGTCAGAAAAGAACAGAAAGTAAAAAAAGGAGATGTTTTAACAGATGGAGGAGGAATCTCTCAAGGAAGATTAGCTTTAGGCAGAAACGTTTTGGTTGCTTTTCTTTCCTGGCAGGGAATGAATTTTGAAGACGCAGTCATTGTCTCAAAACGTTTAGTGAAAGAGGATTATTATAGCTCAATTCACATTAAAAGTTTTACCTGTGATGTAAGAGAAACAAAACTTGGGCCGGAGATTACAACCTGTGATATTCCCAATGTTTCGGAGGAAAAATTGAAGGATTTGGACGAGGAAGGAATTATTCGTCTTGGAGCAGAGGTTGGGCCGAACGATATTTTAGTTGGTAAGATTTCACCAAAAGGGGAAGCTGGTTTGACGGCTGAGGAACGGCTCTTGCGGGCAATTTTTGGAGAAAAAGCCAGAGACATTAAAGATACTTCTTTATTAATGGAACATGGAAGAAGAGGAAGGGTGGTGGGACTAAAAGTTTTCTCTCGAGAGGAGGGCCATAAATTGGAACCAGGAATTATTAAAAGGATTGAGGTTGAGATTGCAGTAATTCGGAAAATTCAGGCCGGAGATAAATTGGCTGGTCGTCACGGAAATAAGGGAGTTGTTTCCAGGGTAGTGCCGGAGGAAGAGATGCCTTTTTTGGAGGATGGCACACCAATAGATATTATTTTGAATCCCTTAGGGGTTTCTTCTCGTATGAACATTGGCCAAATTTTGGAGAGTCATTTGGGGATAGCGGCCAAGAAGCTGGGTTATATTGCCATTTCGTCTGCTATGGCCGGGGCTACAGAAAGAGACATTAAAGAAGAGCTTAAAAAGGCCGGCTTGTCAGAGGATGGAAAGGTAAATTTATACGATGGTAGAACCGGACTTCCTTTTTCAGAGAAAATTACAGTTGGCTGTATTTATATGATGAAGCTTGTCCATATGGTTGAAGACAAAATTCATATGCGGGCAATTGGACCTTACTCTTTAATCACCCAACAGCCATTAGGAGGAAAGGCGCAGTTTGGCGGCCAGAGGTTTGGAGAGATGGAGGTTTGGGCATTGGAAGGTTATGGTGCTGCTTACACTTTACAGGAAATGTTAACCATTAAGTCCGATGATGTATTAGGAAGAGCAGCCGCCTACGAGGCAATCTTAAAAGGTGAACCAATTAAAACCCCTAATTTGCCAGCCTCATTTAATTTATTGGTTGCAGAATTAAAATCACTTGGCTTGAGCGTTGAGGTGAAAGAGAAAGGAAAAGAAAGTAAATAAATAATTTCGAATTTTGAATTCCGAATTTTGAATAAATTTTTAATAATTGAATTTCGAAACAGTTTAAAAATTCAAAATTCATAATTGATTCAAAATTGAAAATTAAAAATTATATGAGAGTAACTGATATACAAGCGATAAGAATAAAACTTGCCTCGCCAGAGGAGATTTTGAGTTGGTCCCACGGAGAAGTGACAAAACCAGAAACCATTAATTACCGGACTCAAAGAGCAGAGAAAGACGGTTTGTTTTGTGAGAAAATTTTTGGACCAGAGAAGGACTACGAGTGTTATTGCGGAAAATACAGAAGGATTCGCTATAAAGGCGTGGTCTGCGATAGGTGCGGTGTTGAGGTAACTAAGTCCTCGGTACGTCGGGAAAGAATGGGTCATATTAAATTGGCCTGTCCTGTTTCCCATATTTGGTTTTTAAGAGGAGTTCCTTCCAGAATAGGCATGGTTTTGGATTTGCCGATGGTCCGATTGGAAAAGGTAATTTATTTCGCCGCCTATATTGTAACCTCAGTAAATGAGGAAGCAAAAAAGAAAATCTTGGCTCAGGTTGAGAAAGAGTATAAAATCAAAATTAAAAACCAAAAATCAAAAATTAAAGAAGAACTAAAAGTGGCCAAGGATAGAGTGAGAGAGGAAATTTTAGGGATTAAACCGTTAAGAGTGCTTTCGGAAGTTGAGTATTATGATTATTCTTTAAAATACGGAGAGATTTTTGAGGCTGGAACCGGATCTGAGACCGTTAGGAAGCTTTTCGAAAAAGTTGATTTGAAAAAAGAAATTGAAAAGTTAAAAAAAGAAAAAGAAGAAACAATAGGTATTTCCAGGAGGAAAATTTTAAACCGTCTAAGATTCTTACAAGGGTTATTCCGAGCCGGAATTAGACCAGAGTGGCTCTTTTTGACTGTTATTCCGGTATTACCTCCTGACTTGCGTCCGATGGTTCAGTTAGACGGCGGCAGATATGCTTCTTCTGACCTGAACGATTTGTATAGAAGAGTAATCAATAGAAACAATCGTTTAAAGTATTTGCTGGAGATTTCAGCTCCTGAAGTTATTGTCAGAAATGAAAAGAGAATGCTACAGGAAGCAGTTGATGCTTTAATTGATAATGGAATGAGAAAAGGGATTTTGACTACCGCCACTACCGGCGGGAAGAGATTATTGAAGTCCTTGGCAGATATACTTAAAGGAAAACAGGGAAGATTTCGTCAGAACCTTTTGGGAAAAAGAGTTGATTATTCTGGCAGGTCGGTAATTGTGGTCGGTCCTGCCTTAAAACTTCATCAGTGCGGGTTGCCAAAAAAGATGGCTTTGGAGCTATTTAAACCATTTGTTATTCAAAAAGTTTTAGAAAGAGAGCTTGCTTACAATGTTCGAGGAGCTTCAAGATTAATTGAGCAGGAAACAGATGATGTCTGGGCTATTTTGGAAGGGGTAGTTAAAGACAGGCTGGTTTTATTAAATAGAGCTCCAACCCTTCATCGTTTAGGAATCCAGGCCTTCCAGCCGGTTTTAATTGAGGGAGAGGCAATTGAGGTTCATCCTATGGTTTGCAAGGCCTTTAATGCTGATTTCGACGGCGACCAAATGGCAGTTCATGTTCCCTTGAGCGCGGAGGCACAGAAAGAAGCAAGAGAGATAATGCTTTCTTCCCTTAATTTGTTAAAACCAGCTACCGGGGTGCCGGTGATTTCTCCTACTCAAGATATTACCCTCGGCTGTTATTGGTTGACCAAGTTCAGAGAGGGAGCGAAAGGAGAGGGTAAGGTTTTCTCTAGTCCAGAGGAGGCGATTATGGCTCAGGAATTTGGAGACGTGAACTTAAAGGCAAAGCTCAAAGTACGTTTGTCAGATAAGTTGGTAGAAACCTCGGTGGGCAGGATTTTATTTAACGAGACCCTGCCAAAGGATGAGCCTTTTGTAAATGAGGTTGTGAATTCCAAGAAATTGGAAAAAATAGTTGGTGGGCTCATTAAAGAACACGACAGAGGAATCGTTGAAGAGACCTTAGACAGAATTAAAAATTTAGGTTTTGAGGCAGCTACTATTTCTGGGGTAAGTTGGGGAATGGATGATTTAATCGTGCCGCCTGAAAAAGAGGGTATTATAGCTGAGGCCCAAAAGGAGATTGAACAATTGGATAATCATTTTAAGAAGGGCTTGCTTTCTAAAGAAGAAAAAAGCAATAAAATAATTGAGGTTTGGACAAGAGTAAAGTCCGAAATTGAAAAATTAGTGCCCAAGACTTTGCCAGAAGATGGGTCGGTTTCCATTATTGTGAATTCTGGAGCCAGAGGTTCTTGGACCCAGCCCGTTCAGATGACAGGAATGAAGGGATTGGTTATTAATCCAGCCGGCAAAATTATTGAGTTGCCGGTCAAAAGCTCTTTTAAAGAGGGTTTTGATGTTTTGGAATACTTTATTTCAACCCATGGAGCAAGAAAAGGAACTGCTGATACGGCCCTAAGAACTTCTACTGCTGGTTATTTAACCAGACGTCTGATTGATGTTGCTCACGAAGTGGTGGTTTCAGAAGAAGATTGCGGGGTTCAAGAGGGTTTTGAAATGTTAAAAGCTGAAGCCGATGAATTGGGCCAGGATTTTAATTATAAAATAGTGGGGAGAGTGGTTTTGGAAAATATTAAGACCAAAAAAGGCAAAATAATTGTTAAGAAAGGCGAAACAATTGATTGGGAAAAGGCCTGGCAAATAATAAATGATGGCATAGAAAGAATTAAAGTGCGTTCACCAATAAACTGTAAGTCAGTTAGAGGGGTTTGTCAGAAGTGCTATGGTTGGGATTTTGGTCGGAACGAGCTGGTGAAGCAAGGAGAGGCAGTTGGGATTGTGGCAGCTCAGGCAATTGGAGAACCGGGGACACAGTTGACTTTAAGAACGTTTCATACCGGAGGGGTTGCCAGTGGCGGAGATATTACTTTTGGTTTGCCGCGTGTCCAGGAAATTTTTGAGGCGAGAATGCCGGGCGGCAAGGCAGAAATTTCCAAAGTTGATGGAGAAGTAAAAGATATAACTCCAGAAAGGGTAATAAGAATAAAAATTAAGGGTCAAGAAGAGAAAATTGTTGAATATAAAATTCCAGCCAAAACAGCAATTTATATCAAAAAAGGACAGGATATTAAAAAAGGACAGCAGCTTTGCGAAGGGAATTTGGATTTAAAGGAAATATTCAGAACAAGAGGCAGGGAAGAGACCCAAAGATATATTGTCAGGGAAATTCAAAGGATTTATGTCTCTCAAGGAGCAACTATTCACGACAAGCATATTGAAGTAATAATTCGTCAAATGTTTTCTCGGGTCAGAATTAAAGATCCTGGGGACAGCGATTTTACAGTCGGAGGGATTATTGAAAGAGCTGAATTTATTGAAAGAAATAAGAAATTAGAAAAAGAGAAAAAAAATCAAGCCAAGTCAGTTCCTATTTTGTTGGGAATTTCCAGGGTTTCCCTTACTACTGATTCTTTCTTGTCAGCTGCTTCTTTCCAAGAGACCTCCAGGATTTTAATTAGAGCTTGTTTAGAGGGTAAAGAGGACAAATTGCGAGGACTTAAAGAAAATGTTATAATAGGGAAATTGATACCAGCAGGGACAGGATTTAGGAAATAACCTAAAAGATGGCTAAGAAGAAAAAACGAAAATTTAAGAGATTTTACGAAGAGAGAAAAAAGAGGTTTGCTTTACCCCAGGAGATAAAGCAGATGATTTTTGGGGTAGTCTTAATTTTGCTGGCTGTGCTTGTTGGATTGAGTTTTTTTGATAAAGCAGGAAAAGGTGGTAAGTATTTTATGGAGGGCTCTATCTTTTTGCTCGGCAAGACGGTCTTTTTAATCCCCTTAATTTTTATTTTAGGGGGAATAATCCTTTTGACTTTTAGAAAAGAAAGGGAGTTTTTTAAAAAAGAAGCAAGGGTTTCTTGGCCCGTGATATTAGCTGTTTTTCTCTCAATTTTAGGAGTGACTGGAATTTTGGCCATTTTTAGTCCGGAACTTAGGAAAGGAGGATGGCTGGGTTTTCTTATAAGCTGGCCGCTTTTGAAGTTTTTGGGATTTTGGGCAACTCAGATCATATTTATAGGTTTAATTATTATAAGCGTTTTAATTTTCTGGTATTTTTTAGGCAAATTTCGCCAGAAAGAAAAGACCCAAATTCCCTCTACAAAAGACAAGACCTGGGAGGATAAGCCATCTATTATTAAAAAAATATTTACTCCTAAATTTAGAGTAGAAGAAGTTCCGGGTTTTGAAAAAGCAAAAGGAACCGAGTTCCTTCAAGAAAAGGAACTCGGTTCCTTAAAACCCTTGCCGTTGTCAGCTGGCAGCCCATCAGTTGAGAGATTTTCTTATCAACCGCCCCCTCTTAAATTGCTGGAAGCGGATCAGGATGTTCCTACGAGCGGAGACACAAAAATAAATTCAGCTATTATTAGAAAAACCTTGCAGAATTTTGGGATAGAAGTGGCAATGTCTGAAATAAATATCGGACCCACTGTTACCCAATATACTTTTAAACCAGCTGAAGGGGTAAAATTGTCTAAAATAACAGCTCTTTCTAATGATTTGTCTCTGGCTTTAGCGAGCCATCCAATTAGAATTGAGGCGCCAATACCTAGTAGGTCTTTAGTAGGGATTGAGGTTCCGAACAAAGGAAGGGCTCAGGTACGTCTGAGAAATTTAATTGAGAATCCTATTTTTCAAAAATCCTTGGCAGACCTAATGATTGTTTTAGGAAGAGACGTTTCCGGCTTTCCGATTTACGCTGACCTGGCGAAAATGCCTCATCTTTTGGTAGCTGGAAGCACTGGTACGGGCAAAACCATTTTTCTTAATTCTTTAATTTTAAGCTTGCTTTATCAACCCAGTAATTCTTTTAAAAGCGCCAGTCCTGAGACCTTGAGGTTTATTTTGGTTGACCCGAAAAGAGTTGAGTTCCCGGTTTATAATAAACTTCCTCATTTGCTTTGTCCGGTGATTTATACTGCCTCCCAAACAATTTCGGTTTTAAAGTGGTTAACAGGCGAGATGGAGCGAAGGTTTGATTTATTGGCAGAGTTCAAAACCAGAGATATTGGTTCATTCAATGAAAAGGCCTTGTTAAACGGCACAGCATTTTTACCCTTTATAATTCTAATTATTGATGAATTAGCTGATTTAATGGCAGCCAAGGGCAGAGAGATTGAAGCCGGAATTGTTCGCTTAGCGCAGATGGCAAGGGCAGTTGGTATTCATCTGGTGGTAGCTACCCAAAGGCCATCTGTTGAGGTAATTACAGGTTTGATTAAAGCCAATATAACTTCTAGGGTTACTTTCCAGGTTGCCTCGCAGGTTGACTCCAGAACCGTTCTGGATACGGCCGGAGCGGAAAAGCTTTTGGGGTCTGGCGATATGCTTTATGTTTCAGCTCAAATTCCAAAACCAAAAAGAATTCAAGGTGCCTATGTCTCAGAAAAAGAAGTTAAGAGAGTGGTTAAAGACGTGGAGATAGGGGCTGTTGATAGAGAGCCGCAGACCGGGCTCGAAGAGGAGCTGGTAAAGGTTTTGGAACAGGACAATTTTGGCAGGCGGCAAACCGAAGATTTTTATGGAAAAAGAGAAGAGCCGTTGTATGAAGAAGCAAAGAAAATAGTAATTGAGGCCGGTCGGGCGTCTTCTTCTTTGCTTCAACGAAGGTTAAGAATAGGTTATGCCCGGGCAGCCCGTCTCATTGATATACTGGAAGAAAAAGGAGTTGTTGGTCCGGCAGATGGAGCTAAACCCAGGGAAATTTATAAAGAAAGAGAAAACGAAAGAATTCAAAATCTGCCTCAGTCGTTGGAATCTTCGGAATCGGAAAACGGGGATAAATGGGAGAAAATATGACAATAAATTTCCGAGAAAACGGGGTTAACTCTATTCAAACTGAACTTGAGCAGAAAGATTAAATAAGTTAAAATAAACTATATGGTAAAAAAACAAGAAGAAGAAAAATTAGAAAGAAAAAACTTAGAGGAAGCAGTAGCAGAAATTAAACAGCGCTTCGGCGAGGGAGCGATTATGAAGCTTAAAGACGCGAGGCCGGTTGATATTGATACTATTTCTACCGGTTCCATTTCTTTGGATTTAGTTTTAGGAGTTGGCGGCATTCCTCGAGGCAGGATAGTTGAGATTTATGGTCAGGAATCCAGCGGCAAGACCACGGTTGCCTTACATATTTGCGCTGAGGCGCAGAAAAAAAACGGAGTTGCTGCTTTTGTTGATGCAGAACATGCTTTGGATCCGGATTATGCTAAAAAAATTGGGGTGAGAACTGAAGATCTTTTAATTTCCCAACCAGACTCAGGAGAAGAAGCCCTCCAAATTGTGGAAACCCTGGTGAGGTCAGGAGAAGTTGATGTTATTGTTATTGATTCGGTAGCAGCCTTGACTCCAAAAGCTGAAATTGCCGGTGAAATGGGCGAGTTCCAAATAGGTCTGCAAGCTCGTTTAATGTCCAGCGCCCTTAGAAAACTCTCGGCAATTGTGGCAAAAACCAAAACATCAGTTATATTTTTAAATCAAACCAGAATGAAAATCGGTGTTTATGGAAATCCAGAAACAACTCCCGGAGGACTGGCTTTGAAATTTTATTCTTCGGTAAGAGTAGAATTAAGAAGAACAGCTAAAATAAAACAAGGAGAAGAAATTGTCGGGAATAGAGTTAAAGTTAAAATTGTAAAAAACAAAGTTGCTCCGCCGTTTAAAACCACTGAATTTGACATTTATTACAACGAAGGCATCTCTAAGCTGGCAGATCTTGTTAATACTGGTTTGGAAAATGGAGTTATAACAAAAGCTGGCAGTTGGTACCAGTATAAAGAAACAAAATTAGGCCAGGGAATGGAAGGAGCGAAAATATTCTTGAAATCGTCTCCAAACATAGTTAGAGAAATAAAAAAAGCCATCATAGAAAAAACATAGCTTTTTTTATTTCTCTTGAGCCGAAAGCAGCCCCAAGTGCCGGGCTTTTTTAATTGCTTTGGCAACTTGTCGTTGGTGTTTGGCGCAGAGGCCGGTTTTTTTTCTTGACCTGATTTTGCCTAAACCAGAAATAAACCTACTGGTAAGGCGTGTATTTTGAAAGTCAATTTCTTTTATATTTCTTTGGCAAAAGTAGCAATCCATAGCTTTTACTTCGTAAAAGAATTTCCAATTTTCAATGACCAATTTTCAATGATTTAATTTTCAATTGAAAATTGAGAAATTGGGATTTGATTGAAAATTGAAAATTGATAATTGAAAATTAAAATGGGATGTCCTTCACGTCTATCTCCTTCTCTTTATCATCGTTGTTTTGATTTTCATCAGAGGAAGCAAGAGATGGTTTGTTTTCTTCAATAACCGGAATATCATCTTCTTGGGTTGTCTCGCTTTTTTTTAACGGGGATTGTTTGGTTTCTTGATAATTACTTCTGGGACCTAATTGCATGCTTTCGGCAACAACCTCTGTCTTATATTTTTTATTTCCGTTGGCATCCTGCCAGGACCTTGTTTCCATTCTTCCTTCAATTAAAACCAGGCTTCCTTTTTTTAGATACTGGGAGGCGATTTCAGCTAACTTTCTCCATAAAACAATATTATGGAATTCAGTTTTCTCTTGTTTTTGGTTTGTCTCTCGGTCAGTCCATACCCGGTTCGTAGCTAATCCAAAATTACAAACAGTTTGGCCCGAAGGGGTTGTCCTTGCTTCCGGGTCTTTAGTTAAACGACCTACTAAAATAACTTTATTTAGGTTCATGTTATTCTCTAAGGATTTCTTCAATTTTTTTGTCAATTTCTTTTAATTCGGCCTTTCTGTCCTTTGGCCGGCGAGCCAAAGTTTTTTTAATGAGCATTTCCTTAAGGACTTTTTTTGTTGAAACTATATAGCGGAGAATCCGATTTTCAGCTTTGAGTTTTTTAGCGAAATTTTTTAACTTTTCGGGATTCAGAGAAAAATCCAAACTGCCTAAAAAACCTTCCCCCTTCTTATTTATAGGATAGCCGAGTTTTCTTTTCTCAAACTCTCTTGTTTTAATTAAAACACCGTTCTCTTCTTGAATAAAGTTTTTTATTTTTTCTGTAATTTCTTTTAAATCTTTTTCTGTTAAATCAGATGGAATAAGATAAGTTAATTCGTAATTTCTCATAAAGTTAAATTTTAAATTCTATCACATCTCCATCTTGGACCAGATACTCTTTACCAGCTGTTTTGATTTTTCCCGTTTCTCTTGCTTTAAGCCAGGAATCTGTCTCTATTAACTTTTGCCAAGGAATTACTTCTGCTTTGATAAATTTCTCAGCAAAATCAGAATGGACCTTCTCAGCCGCCTTAATAATATTTGAACCCTTTTTTAAAGTCCAGGCTCTGGCTTCTTTACCTCCAGTTATGGTAAAGAAGGTAATTAGGCCTAAGATATTGTAGCAAGCGAGAATTAATTGGTCAAGCTGAGACTTAAAACCCAACTCTTTTATTTCTTCTTCTGACAATTCTGACATATCTGCTTCATCTTTTAGATTCATCTTGGGAAACTCTTCGCTACTTTGGGTATTAAAAAGATATATTTTTGGCTTAGAAGTTAAGACATTGTCGCCAATTTCTTGGTCTTTCATTAAAAGTTCTGTTTCAATTATTTCAATGTCTTTTTCAGGATTAATTTCTTCTCCAGGCCTTTGGGCTTTAAAGACCCTTATTATTTCTACTATTGCATCACATGGTCTAATATAAGACAGAAACTGATTTCCCAAACCCTCTCCCTGGTGGGCCCCTTTTACCAAACCAGCAATATCTACAAATTTAATAACCGTGGGAGTAATTTTTTCCGGCTGAACTATTTTGGCAATTTTTTCCAATCTTTCATCTGGAACGACAACCACTCCTATATTTGGGTTAATGGTGGTAAATGGGTAATCTGCGATATCAACCTGTTTTTTGGTCAGGGCTTTAAATAGGGTGGACTTGCCAACATTAGGTAGACCAATTATTCCTACTGAAAATGACATGGAAGTATTTTTTATGATATAATAATATTATATGATAGTCAAATCTATTTTCAAATCATATGATATCCGAGGGATTTATCCTAAAGAACTAAATAAAGAAGCTGCTTATAAAATTGGCCGGGCCTTTATTGAACATACAAAAGCAAAAACAGTGGCGGTCGGCCAAGATATGCGGTTTTCTTCGCCTGCTCTTTTTAAATCGTTGACAGAAGGCATTACTATCCAAGGCGCTGATGTTTATAATATTGGTCAGGTTCCAACAGAATGTTTATATTTTACAGTTGGGCACTACGGTTACGATGGGGGAATTATGATAACTGCTAGTCATAATCCTAAAGAATATAATGGTTTCAAGACGGTCAAGAAAGAAGGAGATGTGGTTAATGTGATTCGTGGAAAAGATATGATTGAAATAGTTGAGAAAAGCAATTTCTCTAAATCCGGAAAGAATGGCGAGATTAAAGAGATAGATATTTGGCAAGATTATTTAAATCACATTTTCTCTTTTGTTGAGATTGATAAAATAAAGTCTTTTAAGGTGGTTATTGATGCTGGAAATGGTATGGCAGGAAAAACTATCCCTCAAATTGCTCAGAAGTTACCCTTAAAAATTATTCCTTTGAATTTTAAATTAGATGGAAATTTTCCCAACCACCCTTCAAATCCTTTATTTGAGGGAGCAACTGATCAGATTAGTAATGGAGTTATAAAAAAGAAATCAGATTTCGGTTTTATCTTTGACGGTGATGCTGATAGAATTTTTTTAATAGACGAGAAGGGTAATTTTGTCCGAGCTGATATCACCCTTTTACTTTTGGCGAAATATTTTCTAGAAAAAAACCCGGGCAAAGGAGTTGCTTATAATTTAATTTGTTCTAAGTCAGTGCCAGAATTTATTAAAAAGTGGGGCGGTAATCCAATCCGGACACAGGTTGGGTTTCTTAATATTCAAAAAGGTATATTAAAAAATAATGGAATAATGGGCGGAGAACTATCTGGACACTACTGCTTTAAAGATAATTTTTATTCAGATTCCGGCATGATTGCATTTTTAACTTTACTGCAAATAATTTCAGCTTCTGGCAAAAAAGTTTCAGAGCTTACAAAAGAATTATCACCTTATGCCAAATCAGCTGAAATTAATTTTAAAGTCAAAAATAAGGAAACAATATTAAAAAAAATCAGAGAGCAGTTCTCTGATGGTAAACAGGATTATTTAGACGGCGTTACAGTAGAATATAAAGATTGGTGGTTCAATATTCGTCCTTCTCAAACCGAACCTCTCCTGCGTCTAACTATTGAAGCTGAAAATCAGGAGATATTAGAGAAGAAAAAGAGAGAATTAATAACTTTTTTCTAAGCTAGGCCGATTTTTTGGCGGACATCATGCATTGTGCTTTCAGCAATTGCTCTGGCTCTCTTGGCTCCTAATTTTAAAGTTTCTCGGACGTAGACTTCCCTTGAGAGAAGTTCTTTTCTTTTTTTACGGAAAGGTTCTAAAGAGTTTATCAAAAGTTCAGCTAAAGATTTTTTGAATTGGGCGTAACCTTTTCCTTTGAAAATTTTTTCTACCTCTTTGATTGGTTTTTCACTAAATAAGCTGTAAATTATTAAAAGATTAGAAATTCCTGGTTTTTTGCCGGGATTATATTTTATTTGTTTTCCAGTATCTGTAACAGCTGACATTACTTTTCTTTTAATTTCTCCGGGTTCTTCAAAAAGGGAAATATAGCTTTGAGACTCTAGGGATTTTGACATTTTTTGCTTTGGATTATTCAAAGACATAATTTTCGCTCCCATTTTTGCAAGCACAGCTTTTGGTTCAACAAAGGTTTTGCCGAATCTTTGATTGAATTTTCTGGCAATTGTCCTGGCAAGTTCAATATGTTGAACTTGGTCTTTACCAACTGGCACTCCTTCTGTTTTGTAAAGCAAAATGTCAGCTGCCTGCAAAACAGGATAAACCAAAAGGCCGGCATTAATATTTTTTTTGAATTGTCTGGATTTTTCTTTATATTGGGTCATTCTTTCCAGGTCTCCAATCGGAGCAACAGTGTTTAAAAGCCAGCAGAGTTCAGTGTGTTCTTTAATGTCTGACTGGACAAAAAAAATACTTTTTTCAGGGTTAATGCCGGCTGCTAGATAGACGATAGCAGTTTCTAGGATGTTTTTTTGGAGGTTTTCGGGTTGGTAGGGAATAGTCAAAGAGTGTAAGTCAGCAATAAAAAAGAAACACTCATTTTTTTCTTGGAGCAAAAGCCATTGCTTAATAGCCCCCAAATAATTTCCTATATGAATTTGGCCTGTTGGCTGTATGCCGCTTAAAACTCGCATAGCTTGTTTTAAATTCAAAATGCAAAATGCAAATATCAAAATGAAAGTTCAAAATTAAAAATTATTTAATCATTTTGGATTTTAAATTGTAATTTTACATTTTGATTTTTGATTTTTGATTTTCTTTTATACTTCAATAACTACTGGCAATATTATCGGCCTTCTTTCGGTTTTAGAGAAAAGGAATTGGCCAATTTTATTTCTAATTTCGTCTTTAACATAAGCCCAGTTAACTGCTTGGCCGCTTCCTGTAGCTCTATTTACAATATTGATTACTTTTTTTCTAGTTTGGCTAAGTAGTTCTTTTGACTCTTTTAAATATATGAATCCTCTTGATATTATATCAGGAGAACCTTTGACTTGACCAGTCTGTCTATCCACAACTGCCACTATAACAAACATTCCATCTTTTGCCAGCATTTGGCGGTCTCTTAAAACAACCTCTCCAATATCTCCGACGCCCAAGCCGTCAACAAAAACATAATTTGTCGGAACTTTTTCTTTAAGTATTTTAACGTTGTTTTCGAAAACTTGAATGATTGAACCATTGTCAGGAATAAACACCCGAGCTTTTGGGAATCCCATATTATAAGCTATTTTAGCAGCTTCTTTTAGTATAAAATGATTGGCGTAAACCGGAATAAAATAAGTTGGCTTGATCTGTCTTAAAATTTCTTTTATATCAAATATGTTGCTGTGTCCGGAAATATGTACATCCATTATTTCACTGTGGAAGACATTGTCGGAAAGGCGGTAAATATTATCTTTGAGTCGCTGAACCGTTCTTTCGTTTCCAGGGATTATTGATGAGGAAAAAATAACAGTGTCCTTTTTTTTAAGAATTATAAAGCGATGATTTCCAGTGACAATTCTTGAAAGGACAGACATTTCTTCACCTTGGGCCCCGGTGCATATTATAATAACTTTATTTTCGGGATAATTATTAATTTTATCTATTGGGATTATAGTTCCTTTTACTGGTTTGATATATCCTAATTTTTTTGCTATTTCCACATTTAATTTCATAGAAAATCCGTCAAGTGCCACTTTTTTTCCGATTCCCGAAGCATACTCCAAAATTTGTTTTATCCTTTGCAGTTGGGACGAGAAAGTAGCTATGATTGTTCTTCCTGGGGCCGAATCAATTAGATTATAAAGATTATTAAGCATTTGCTTTTCTGTTACAGGTTTTTCAGAGTTAATAGCGCCTAAGCTTTCCAGCATTAAAATTGTAGGTTTTTTTAATCTTGCCAGATGTGTATATTTTATTGCATCTCTTCCTACGGGTCCGTGTTCAATCATCCAATCGCCTGGATGAACGATCGTTGCGACTGGCGTTTCTATTATTGTGCCAACGGCATCCATGATTGCGTGGTCTACTTGGAAGAAAGATATAACGAAAGAGCCGAGATGGATTTTTTCTTGGATATTATTGATATAAATAGTTTTAAGCATTTTTGAACCCCCTTTGCTGAAATCTTCCTGGCGACGTTTAATCATCTCTATTGTTAAGGGTCTTCCTATAATAAGAGGATTGCCGAGTTTTCTTAGTAAGATGGGAGCTGCTCCTATATGGTCTAAATGGCCGTGAGAAAAAATAATGCCTTGGATATTTTTTTCCTTGCCTCTTAAATATTCAATATTGGGAATTACATAGTCAATGCCGGGCATATCTTCTTCAGGGAATTGCAAACCCATATCTAAGATGACAATATCTTTTTCATACTCAAAAACAGTCATATTTCTCCCAACCTCTTCGCATCCTCCCAAAGGAATTATTCGTAGATTTTGTTGTTTTTTCATGTGCGGGTAGGAGGATTTGCACCTCCATAGGATTGCTCCTGCTAGGTCCTGAACCTAGTGCGTCTTCTGTTCCGCCATACCCGCTTAACCTTTCAAGAAATCTAAATTTTTTGGCATTGATTTTAAGGGTTTTTCAAATCGGAGTTTTGGCACTTTTTTGTAGTTTTTGTTTTTTATCCATTTTAATTTTGCACTTTGCTCTTTGCTCTCTGATTTCTGAGCGACAGCGAAGTAGCAGGCGCCTTGCATTTTTTGAATGGGTTTATAATCGCTTTTTACTTCTTTTGCCATCCAATTTGCCATTTTCAGAGCTTTTTGCCAAGGGTTGATAGTAACATGGCCATAGTCAGGCAATATAACAACAATATCATTCTTTTTGGCTTTTACAGCATAAACATCTTTAATAATATCTTTTTCTCTTTTTTGCATTAAATAAATCGCCTCGCCTTCCAAAACAACATAGACCTCTCCGTATTTTCCAATATGCTCGTGACCTTTTGTTTTAACAAACTCTTTGCCAACCATTTTAGCAGGAATTATAGTAATATCATATCTCAAACCGTTTTTTTCTTTTAGGCCTCTATACATATAATATAACTCCAAATTAGGGGCTGTTCTTAGCCATTTTCTGTCATAGATAACCTCTTTCATATCGTATAAATATCTTATTTCCATGCCCTTCGAGTTTTTATATACCAATTTTCAATGCCTATAAAGCGTTTTGAGGGGTCAATAATTTTGCCTGCTTCAACCCTTTTTATTTCTTGAGAGATAGAATATAGATAAACCGGATTATATAAAAACACGGCTGGAGCATCTTCAATTAAGATATTCTGAAAAGAAATCAACTTTTTGGCTCGGTCCTCGGCGTTTGAAGATTTTCTGCTTTCTTCCAATAAATCATCTGCTTTTTTGTTGTCATAAAGAGACAAGTTTAATCCCGGGTCTTTTTTCTGGGAGGAATGCCAGAAAGGGAAAGGGTCAGGGATAGCTCCCAAGACCTCTCCAAATAATAATATTTCATAATTTCTTGTTTTAATAAAGTCCTGTTCAAGTTGAGAAAGAGGATATTTTTCAATTTTAACTTCTACTCCCAAGGCCTTCCATTGTTCTTTTAAAAGTTCTGCCGTTTTTACCATCTGTGTTTGGCCTGCGGTTACCAAAGAAAAACTTAATGGTAAAACTTCTTCCGGTTCTCCGAAGCATATTTCATTTAATTTCCCTCTAGTGTTTTTACCTACTGTTCCAGTGGTCTCTATATTATATTTTTCTTGGAATTTAAGGACTGCTGCTTTTGTTTTTGTTCCAAAATATCCGGTTACTTCTCCTTCTAAACATTTTTGAAGTTCTGTCACCTCTTTTCCTTTAGAGCCGATTGTTAATAAATTTTTAAACTGGAAAGCAGGTTCTTTTTTAATAATTTTTTCTCTCAGGCCATCTTGGTCTTCATCTTTAAATCCAGCTTCTTCTAAAATTTGTTTAGCTTTTTCTATATTAAATTCGTAAATTTTAGACGGTGATTCAAATCCATAAATCTCCGGCAAGATAGGGGAGTGGATAATTTTTTCGCCAAATTCTTCTTTATTGGTTCCATAATTTAAAGCCAGCCGTACTTCTTTATAAGATAGGGTTTTTGATTTTTCTTGATTGAAAAACACGGCGAAATATCTTGGAAAAGAAAATAGATAATTTTGCCAATTCTCGTTTAATTCTATCAAAGAACTTAAGCCCAGTCCTTTAATTTTTTCTCGTTGAGCTTCTTTGATTAATTCCTCTTCATTATTAAAAAACAAAACCTTGATTTCAGAAATATAAGGGGTTTTTCCAAAATAAAAGGGATTTCTATTTAGAGTTAAAGACGTTATTTGACCATCTTTCTTTTTTTGGATATTTTTTACTTTGTAGGGTCCGGAACCAACAGGCTCAAGATTATAAGGCTCTAAAGGGAAGTTTTCCAACAGGATATTCTGCCAGATATGTTGCGGTAAAATTTTAATAGTAGCATTTTCTAAAAAGGCGCTGTAGGGTTTTTTTAATTTAAACCTAACTGTTAAGTCGTCAATTTTTTCAATCTCCACTCCTACCCAATTTGCCCGGCACGGGCTATTAAAATCAGGATTTTGAATTGTTTTAATAGTAAAGATTATATCGTCGGCAGTAAGAGGATTTTTATCCTGCCAGAGGAGATTTTCCTTGAGATAAAAAGTGTAAACCTTTCCCTCTTCTTCAATAGTATAGTTCTTAGCTAAATCAGGAACTATCTGAAGATTTTTGTCGTACTTCATTAGACCGGAGAAAGTAAGCTGGACCATATCTCGGTCAACATCAGAATTGGCATAGACAGGATTAATAAATCTTGGTTGGCCAACCAATCCCTCAATATAGGTTCCTCCTTTGGCTGGCGCTATTTCAGTGTTTTTGAAGTAAAAATTGATTAAAAGAAAAACAGAGGAAACAAGGGTCAAAACAAAAAAACCGAGAAAAGCAATTTTTTCTTTTTTGCTTAAGACATTAAAAAAATGTTTCCATTGAGACCTAGCCGGCCATTTAGTAGACATTAATTAAATAACAAGATTGGCTAAAGCTAAGATAATGAAGAGGACTCCGCAGATGATGGTTAGCCAGAAGATTTTTTTCTGCAGTCCCCGCCGGGTAGCGTAAAAGCCGCCCCCTTCGCCTCCAAAAGCCGAACCCAAAGCAGTTCCTCTTTGCTGAAGAAGGATAAAAACAATTAAAAGAGTGGCTACTACAATTTGAGCAATTAGTAGTATATTATACATGTTTTTTCTTAGGATTGTATAAACCGAAAAATAAATTGAGGGCCCAGATTATAAAGGTTGTCCAAAAAAGAGGCAGGAGACCAATAATTTCCAGCTCTTTTGGGAAAAGAATTTCTATTAGCCAGACCAAAGCCATATTTATTACTAAACTGAATAATCCTAAAGTTAAAATTCTGATTGGCAGGGAAATGGTTTTTAAAATTGGCTTGATGAAAAAATTAATAATACCAAGCGCTCCGCCGATGAGCAAGAGCATTTTATAATCTCCTCTAAATTCCACGCCCGGCACAAATCTTGAGGCCAAGAAAAGTCCTAAAATTCCAGAAATAACGTGAAAAAGCAATTTAGCCATCATATTTACAATATATCATCAATTAAACTTTTCCACAAGGAGCAGCTTGTAATAGTTTTAGGTTTTGGTAAAATAAAATAAAGATGAAAACTTCTAAGATTATTATTCTGATAGCAATAGGAGTTTTAATAACTTTCAGTTTTGTTTTTTCTAAAGAAGCATCAGCTCAGGAATTAGGAAATATAGAGCTGCCGTCTATCCCAACTATATCAAAACCCATCAAAGATATGACCATCCCAGAGCTTCAGGCAAAGATAGCAGAGATAATGGCAGTTATCAAACAGCTGCAAAGTATTTTAGCTCAACTTACGATACCATCAGATTTTAGATTTACAAAGAATCTCAGCCTTGGGATGAAAGATGAAGATGTAGTCAATCTGAAAATTGTTTTGGCAGTTGAAAATTGTATTTCCAACGTAACCAATACCAATTATTTTGGCACTAAAACCAAGGAAGCTGTAATTAAATTCCAAGCCAATTACAATATCCCAGCTACTGGCTATGTAGGTCCAATGACCAGAACCAAACTAAATGAACTCTTACAGCAGCCAAGATCCTTTTCCCAGCAACCATCCACATCAACTCCCACACCAACTCCCACACCTACACCTACACCCACGCCAAGTCCAACACCCACGCCAACACCAACCCCAACACCAACTCCAACTCCAACACCTCCTACACCCCAGCCAGAAATAACTCTCTATGTAGACCTGAAAGTATCTGTTGATTCGTCAAATTGGCAAAACACTCTTACAGGTACGGCTCCTTTAACAGGAGTAGATTTAAGAGCAGTTGTTTCCGGGACAGCAACAGGAGCCATTAATTATTCTTTTGACTGCAATAATGACGGTATTTGGGATTCTCCAGATAACTCAGAATACAAGGGCACCTCTGTTCTTTCAAAAGAATACCAAAATGGATGTTCTTATCAGACGCAGGGGACATACATAGCTAAAGTCAGAGTAGAAAGAAATGTAGCTTTGCCTGTTGAGGATATTATAACTATTACTGTAAATCAGGCCTTTATTTGCGGAGATAATTCTTGCAATGGAAATGAGACTTGTTCGTCTTGCTACCAGGATTGCGGACAATGTCTTCCAATAAATAATCCTCCAACAGCTTCAAACCAAACCTTAACCCTTAATGAAGACAGCCAATTGAATATTGTCTTAGCTGCTCAGGATTTAGATAAAGATTCTTTGGCCTATTCAATAACATCACAGCCTTCAAAAGGCAGTTTATCGGGGATACCTTCTAATTTAACATATACCTCAAGCGCTAATTACTTTGGCCAGGATTTTTTTACCTTCAAGGCAAATGACGGGAAGGCCGACTCTAACACAGCCACTATATCTTTAATCATCAATCCTGTAAATGACGCCCCGGTCCTAGCACCAATAGGAAATAAATCCGTAACCCAAGGAGTTAATCTCCAATTCACCATCTCAGCCACAGACATAGACAGTACTTCATTTACTTATTCAGTTCAAAATCTTTCCTCAGGAGCAACTTTTGATTCTTCTACCAAAACCTTTTCCTGGACTCCATCTAATACAGGGACCCATACAACCACCTTTACTGTCTCAGACGGGTCGTTAACAGATACAGAGACAATAACTATAACAGTTTCTCCCAGTGCCCAGAATTATACTTTGACAATTAACGCTACTAATGGAACAGTAACAAAAAATCCCAATCAAAGCAGTTATGCTTCAGGCACAACAGTTACCCTTACTGCAACGGCTGCGACAGGATATACATTTTCAAGCTGGTCAGGAGATTTAACAGGAGCAACCAATCCTACAACAATCACAATGAACAGCAATAAAACAGTCACTGCCAACTCCACCATTAACACATACATCCTAACAGTTAATGCTTCAAATGGTTCAGTTGCCAAGTCACCAAACCAAGCAAGTTATAACTATGGAACTCAAGTTACTCTTACTGCCACTGCCAACACTGGCTACAGTTTTACTGGCTGGTCAGGAGATATTACAGGAACAACCAACCCAGCAACAATTACTATGAATGCTAACAAAACCGTTACTGCTAACTTTACCCAGAATACATATACGCTTACAATCAACGCAGCAAACGGCAGCGTAACAAAGTCACCTAACCAGGCAAGCTATGCCTACGGTACAGTGGTAACTTTAACTGCTACACCTAACACCGGCTACAGCTTTACCAGCTGGAGCGGTGATTTAACTGGTTCAACCAATCCCGCAACCATTACTATGAATGTCAATAAGAGCGTTACGGCTAACTTTACCCAGAATACTTATACTTTAACCGTAGGCACTGCAAATGGATCAGTTGTTAAATCTCCAAACCAGGCAAGTTATACTTCAGGCACAACAGTTACCCTTACGGCCACGTCCAACACCGGCTATATCTTTACCGGCTGGTCAGGAGATTTAACAGGAACAACAAATCCTGCAGCAATTACTAT
>Ga0210018_1000126_pt1 | contig 34272 bp, 37 predicted proteins | sample CryGeyCG2014_010_2_FD_183967 | JGI IMG/M metagenome (GOLD analysis project Ga0210018, IMG submission 183967) | Groundwater microbial communities from aquifer - Crystal Geyser CG09_land_8/20/14_0.10 (SPAdes) (version 2) | ecosystem: Environmental > Aquatic > Deep subsurface > Groundwater | place...
GCTTTGTTAAAAAACAGCTAAAATGCGGTAATTTCTGCACTTTAGTCGCTTTTCAGCTCAAATATGTTGTTGGGTGTAGCTTCTTGACCCGTTGCACTTGGGGGGTGAATTCGCTACCATATAGAAAGAACAGCGATGGCGATTTTTTAATTTTTTTGCAGAAGCGAAAGCAAACAGCTCAAAGAGCGCCGGGCAAGTTTGGGTTTTTTGGCGGAGGCGCTGAAAATGAAAGCGAAAAACCAGAGGATATTTTAATTAGAGAAATTAAAGAAGAATTAAATTTTATTCCTGAAAAGTTTTGGTATTTAGGTCGCTATGAGTTTACTAATAAAGAATTGTTCGCCTATTGCCAGCAGGTAGACGATGGCTTTGAAACGCAAATTAAAATTGCAGAGGGCGATTTTGGCAAATGGTTTAGCAAGCAGGGCTTGTCAAGAGAGCCCGAATTAATAGATGATGATAAGCCAGTTTTTAAGGATTTTTTCATAAAAATATAGTATAATAAATAATAAAAAAACATATGACACAAACAAAGCAAAACTTGCTAAAGGCCATCGCGGGTGAGTCAATAGCGAGAAATAAATACACTTTTTTTGCCAAACAAGATAGAAAAGAGGGCTTAGAATGGATCGCCCAGGTTTTCGAAGAAACAGCTGACAATGAGCGGGCGCACGCTGAAGAAGAGTTAGAGCAAATTCAAGAAAAGGTTGAAATGACCAATACCTATGATATCCATCCGCTATCTGACACTTTAACCAACTTAAAAAACGCGGCAGAGGGTGAAAAGTTTGAGTAGGGCGTGATGTACCCTGATTTTAAAAAAATAGCTGAACAAGAAGGCGATAAAGAGGTCGCCCATTTGTTTCAAGAAGTTTTAGAAGTGGAAGAAAAGCATGAGGAAAGATACAACATTTTAGCTGATTTGTTGGAAAGTGGCAAGCTTTATCAAAGAGACGAGGAAATTGAATGGAAATGCCTAAACTGCGGCTACATCCACAAAGGCAAGAGTGCCCCAGAAAAATGCCCGGTTTGTAAAAAATCCCAAGGGTGGTATCTGGGCTTAGAAATTGTGAGGTAATTTAACATAAAAAATAGCTGCTTGGAAAAGAGCTGTTTTTTTGTTATAATATAAGAAAGTGAACTGGTAGCGAGTAGTCATAAGTTTTAATTGAAAATATTGCGAAAATTCATCATTGAAAACGCTAAATAACGGAAGCCGTTAAATGTGCATTGCAATTTTTCATACCGAACAACCAATTTGCGATAGCTATCTTCCCAAGCAAAGAATTTTTCTACATTAAATCTTTGTTTGTAGATTTCTTTCATTTTTTCAAACTCCTCTAATCTTTCATTTCGTCTTGTTTCTGATTTTAATCCCCGCAAGTTGGGTTTTATCACAGGGACCATAAAATTGTAGGGCTATTATTGCTACAAATATAGAAGATTGGCAAAATGGGGTTTATACCGCTGCTGATTTATATAAAATCAAAGCCAAAGCGGTTGAAAAGGGCTTGCCCTGCCAAATTTTAATTGGTTCGCTTTTGCATCGTTATTCCTCTGGCGAGAGCGTGGTATCTTTAATAGCTGGGGCTGATGATTTATAATTTTGCAATTTCTTATTTAAAAAATCCCTTAAGACAAACTCTTGTTTTAAGGGTTTTTTAGTGCTATGATTATTCAAATAAACCTCTAAACTTTTTATGCCTAAAAAAACTAAGAAAATAAAATTAAAGCCAAAGGTTAAAGTTACAACAAAATCTAAAGCGACCTTTAAAGTTAAAACAAAGCCAAAGGTAAACCTTCCAGTTAAGCTAAAAACGAAGGCCAAAGACAAACCAAAGGCAAATAAAAAGCCCTTCAAAAATATTGCTAAGAAAAGGGCAGAAGGGGCTTTTAGAAAAAAACACAAGAAAATCAAGCCAAGTAAGCCAAGTAAGGTTTTTACTCAAGAAAAAATAGATTACCTTATAAAAAAAGCTAAATTAAGAGGTTTTTTAACTTTAAGCGAAATTGCTTTAAAATTTCCTGATTTAGAAAAAGATATTTTTGGTTTAGAAAATTTTATCGACTTTTTATTAAAACAAGGCATTGATATTTTAGATCGGAAGTTATTAGAAGACCAAAAAGTTGGCAAAAAATTGAATGCCTTACAATCAAAGATTGATTCGGTTCAAATGTATTTGAAAGAAATAGGCAATATGAGTATGATTTCAGCTAGGGAAGAGAAAGAATTAGCCAAAAAAATTGAGCATGGCGACGAAGAAGCCAAAAGCCACTTAGCCCAAGCCAATTTACGTTTAGTTGTTTCAATTGCTAAAAAGTATGTTGGCCGCAGCCCTAATTTAACTTTGCTTGATTTAATCCAAGAAGGCAATTTGGGCTTATTTAGAGCGGTTGAAAAGTTTAATTGGCGCAAGGGCTATAAGTTTTCAACTTATGCGACTTGGTGGATTAGGCAAGCCATCACGAGGGCCTTAGCTGACCAATCAAGAACTATTCGGATACCGGTTCATATGGTTGAGACCTTAAGCAAGTACGAAAAAGTTAGAAAGCGCCTTTTACAAAGTTTAGGTCGGCCAGCTTTAGCTGAAGAAATTGCCGCTGAAATGGGCCTTGAAGTTAAAAAAGTTTACAATTTAAGAAAAATAAAACAAAAAGCGGTCTCGCTAGATACGCCCGTGGGTGATGACGACAAAGATAGCGTTTTAGCTGAGTTTATTCGAGATGACCACACCCCCTTGCCTTCAGTTGACGCGGCTCGTAATTTACTTAAAGAACGTTTAGCTGAGATTTCAAGCGAGCTAACCCCCAGAGAAAAAAGAATTTTAGAAATGAGGTTTGGTATGGGCGATGGCATCACCCACACCTTAGAAGAGGTCGGGCAAGAGTTTGGCGTTACCCGTGAACGAATCCGCCAAATTCAAGCCAAAGCCCTTGAACGAATTAGAAGGCTACAGGGATTGAAGAAGTTAAAGGATTATTAACATTTTACCTTGAAAAATAACAAGAAATAGCTTATATTTAAAATGTCCGAGTCCTTTTAAATAATAATATGTATTCCGGTGTAGCTCAGCGGTAGAGCGACTCGCTGTGAAACTTTATTTTCGTCTATTATTGTTATTATGTAATAAAATAATATGGTAGAAAAAAGAAAATATGCCGATAGAAGAGAGTATTTGATAAGGGCAGTTGCAGAAAGAAGGCGCAAAATAAAATTGATGGCAATCCATGTTAAGGGAGGTTGTTGCCAGGTTTGTGGGTATAACAAATGTCCCGAAGCATTAGATTTGCACCACGTAAGAGGTGAAAAAAAATTTGCTATTTGGCACAAAGGTTATGCATGTTCATGGGAGAGAGTTAAAAAAGAACTAGAAAAGTGTATTTTAGTTTGCGCCAACTGTCATAGGGCAATTGAGGCAGGCATAACGCAGCTTTCAGCAGCAATGCTGGTTGAAAAACGAGGTGAATTGCGGGAAACCTAACCCCTTTTTAGGGTATGGCAATCCGCAGCCAATCCCGCCAGTGTTTGGCGGGCAGGTTCAGAGACTCACAGCGCCTCGCCCCCCACCACTTTTGTTTTTAGAAACAAAAGTGGTGGGGGGATGATATAGTCCACGCTTTAAGGAAACTTAAGGATTAGTGTAACGAGTGGGCCGTAGGTTCGAATCCTACCACCGGAGCATTTCAACACATCTGTTGGTTAAAAGCACCCTGTCAAAGGGTGCTTTGAGCGTAAAGACAAGGTTTTTGCCGTGTAAGGCAGGGTTCTGAAGTAGAAAATTGAGTAATTGCCGTTTTTCTAACACTTCAGAATTTTTGAATACCTCTAAAGCCCTTTGAGCAAGGTTTAAGATAGTGCTGGCTGTAATATAGTAGTTTTCGTCTGCTTGCGTGTATTGCTGTATTTTATCTGTTATTTCAGCTTGCTTTTCTTTTAATTCTTTGAGTTTATAGTTAAACATCTCATTAGTAATTCTCATTAGTAATACTCTGTGGGTCGTCAAGTCGTAAATTAAAAAGATTATCAATTCTTTTTTGCATTAAATCGTATTCTTGCTTTAGCCCGTTCAAGGAAATAGGGGTCAACTCTATTTTTTTATTTTTCCATCTCTGCTATAATGTCTTAATGCCAAGATCGCTAAGAATTACAACTCCAAATTTGCCATTGCATATTATTGATAGAGGCAATAACAAGCAAGTTATTTTTAAAGAGTCCCGCTCAAGGATTTTTCGAAAGGAGGGGGTATAGAAATAAATTAGAGTTGACCCCTATTTTTTGCGGACCAGCAATTACTGGCCACCGAGAATGTGTTGAAGCAGGCGGAGATGTTAGCGGATGACTGGAATTTTTAAATCCTATTAAAAAACATGGCAAAAATTATTATAAACAACAATGATTACTTGCTTTTTGACTTCGATAACGAAGCTGAGTTTGAAAAGGCCGTTATTGAAAACCAAAAAAGTCTCTTCGGTAAAGATTCTATATACATTGATATTAAAAAGCGGATCGGAAAGCGCGGTTACCGGGGAATTCCAGATGCCTTTCTTATAGATTTCTATGACAGCAAAGATCCTCAGCTCTATATTGTTGAAAATGAGATAGCATCCCATGATGTCTATTCAAATATTACAGAGCAGATAGCCAGATTCAGTGCCAGTATAATTTCTTCCCAGAACCAAATCAGGGATATTCTTCTAAAAGCAATAAATGAAGATTCAGAAATAGAGAAAGAGATGGAAAATCGCTTAAAGGCCACGGTTTTCAAGAATATAACTGACCTGATAATTTATCTGGTTGAGAAAGATGTTAAAATCGTTGTTGCGATTAATGAGATTACCTCTGATTTAAACTTAGCATTCAAGATTTTCAGAGACCCACCGGACATAGTGCTTTTACAGAGATACCAATGCGATAATGATATTTTGTATTACTATGAACCAATGCGTGAAGAAATTGAGGATATTGGGACCGGGAAAAGCAAAACCAAAAAATCTGTGGATTTTGATACGGTTGTATGTGCGGCATTTGAGGACGGATTCAAACATGCCTATGTCCAGAATAACGCTTGGTGGGAGATCCGTCTGTCCCAGGAAGCTAGAGAAAAGTTAAAATATCTTGCCATTTATGAAAAGCTCCCCCTTGCTCATATTAAGCATGTAGCTGAAATAGATAAAATTGAACCCTATAAAGATACCGGCAAATTTATTGTGTATCTGAAGAATAAGAAAACTATTAAGCCGATCCCACTTGGCACAGGTAAAAAGGGTGAAGCTCCCCAAAGCCCGCGCTACACAACGATGGAGAAGCTGTTAAAAGCCAAATCAATCCACGAGCTTTGGAAATAACAACGTATAATTCTCCGCATAATATGATGAGAACTATTTATTCTGAAAAGGTTGACTTAATAATGAAAGCCAGAGAGGTGATGCTTTCGGCTGTTCAAATTTACAATAACCCTCTTGTTTCATTCAAAACAGAGTCTTTCATCGTACTTTCGACGATTGCATGGACTTACCTTATGCATGCTCATTACCGGGCAGAAGGAATAGATTATAAATACTTCACAAGGGGCAAAAAACGTAAAAAGTATTTTAGGAATCCCGATGGAAGTATTAAGTATTGGGATTTGAAAGAATGTATATCGAAAGGGAACTGTCCACTTGATAAAGATACTGTTAATAACCTTAATTTCTTAATTGGCTTAAGGAATCAAATTGAACACCGGAAGGCAAGTGGGTTAGACTCGTATTTATCAGCCCGCTATCAAGCATGTGCCTTAAATTTTAACCTCTACCTCAAAAAACTTCATGGCGATAAGTATGGGCTTGATAGTAGTTTGGCATTGAGTTTGCAATTTGCCGAGTTAGATTATGTACAGTCAAAGATTATCAAGGACAAAGAAAACTTTATTCCTCAGAACGTAATTTCTTATATTGCTGATTTTGATAGCAAGCTTTCCGAGACGGAGATAATTAGCGATCGATTTGCATATCGCCTGCTGTTCACTAAAGTTCTGGCTAATCGACAAGGACAAGCTGATCGTGTTATTGAGTTTATTGATCCGAAGTCCGATTTGGCGAAAAACATCTCAAAAGAGTACTGGGTTAAAAAAGAAATAGAAAAACCGAAATTCTCAGCGACACAAGTAGTCCAAAAAGTTAGAGAAGCCGGGTTCGGGAATTTCGGTATGTATCAGCACACATCGTTTTGGCAAAAGCATGATGGCAAAAATCCAAAGAAGGGGTTTGGCACTATGGTGGTAAAAACATGGTGTTGGTATCAAAATTGGATAGATTACATTATTGGTGAGTTGAGCAAGGTTAATTCAAATGATGGCGGGTAATAAAAATAGGATTCGTAGTAGCAAATTAAAACGATCAAAGGATTGGGATATTGTGTCAAAAGAAAAATAAATTTATGGATATCAAAGAGTTTATAAGGGGTTGCCATGAATTTGAAAAGCACGAAAAACGTGATGCTATGTATAAAATGGCAACTTTTATTTTATCTCATTTTTGGGGCAAACATTCGGAAATGGCAGATGGGTTAGGGGTATTGCTTTTAACATGGAATCAGGCCTTTTATAGATATGGAACGCTTGATTTTGATAAACTAGAAAAGTGTATAGCAGATAACTTCTCTCAAATTGAGTCTTTTAGGAAAAGAGATATTTCTAGCTTTTCAGATGCTGATAAAAGCGATATAAAAGCTCTTTTTTTGGAATTTCTTGAGGCATTGCAAATTACCGTAGGTAAGGTAAGTGGTAGAAAGAGCCCTGTTTCGGTAGCAAAAGCCCTTCATCTTTTAGCTCCAAATTTTTTTCCACTTTGGGATGATAAGATTGCCAGAGCTTATAAATGTTACTATAGCCATAATCCCGATGAGAAGTACGTTCGATTTTGTGAGTTGACGAAGGCTTTGGCAAACGAGATAAGAGAGAATATTAGCCAGCCACATAAAACGATAGTGAAGTTGATTGATGAGTATAATTATTCAAAATATACGAAAGGTTGGATTTAGGAGAGATTATTTTGCTACAATAGAAAATGGTTCCCTAAAATTAGTATACATCGGTTGATTAGATGTAAACTAAAATGCAAAGTAGTTTATATCCATAACCGGGAAATATACCAAATGAGGAAGTTTTAATTAAATATGACCGAAGAACAACTCAAACAACTTATTAAGCAGGGCGAGGGCCAAACCCTTGAATTTAAAACCTCGACAGGCTTGAAGAAAGAGATATGCCAAGCGGTCTCTGCTTTTTCTAATACCGCTGGCGGGACTATTTTGGTTGGGGTGTCTCCCAGGGGCGAGGTTTTGGGCGTAAATATCGGCAAAGAAACCGTTGAGGATTTGGCTAACTGGATCAAGAGGAATACCGATCCGCCGATATACCCTCAGTTATATATCCATAAGATAGATGGCAAGGAGATAATTGAAATATTGGTGAAAGAAGCTGAAGAAAAGCCGGTGTTCTATGATGGGCATGCTTTTCAAAGGGCAGGGAGGACCAGCCCGAGAGTTTCTGTGGCCAAGATAAGGGAGATGGCAAGACAAGAAAGAACAAAGCTCTCCTGGGACGAAAGAATTTGCGAAGACGCCACCCTAAAGGATATTGATAAACAGAAAGTTAGATGGTTTCTGGAAGAACGGGAGCGGGTGCGGAATGTTAAGAAGCCCGTAGATATGAGTTGGGATGAGCTTTTAGTAAACATAGGGGCTGTTGATGTAAATGTGGAGAAACCGACAAACGCTGGCATTTTGTTTTTTGGGAAATATCCCCAGAGGTTTTTCCTTAACTCACAATTGCGGGTGGTAAGATTCAAAGGCACTGATGTGACTCATCCTGTGATAGATAGACTGGACTGCCGTGGAACATTGTGGGAAATAGTTGAACTGGCAGAAGAGTTTATCAGGAGGAACATTAGATTGTTGAGCTATAGGACTTCAACCAGTTTTCAGAGGGAGGATAAGTTTGAGTACCCCCTTGATGCCTTGCGGGAGGCTATGATCAATGCTTTGATTCACAGGGACTATCTGGAAACAGCGGATGTGAGGGTTTTCATCTTTGATAACAGAACTGAGATCATAAACCCAGGGGGCTTTCCTGCTGGTGTTAGCCCGGAAGAGCCAATACATAAGCCTGTAAATCCGATCCTTTGCCAATGTATGTATGACGCTGGCTTTATTGAGAAATACGGCTCAGGTATAAAGATGATGAAAAGGTTGTGCAGGGAATGGGGCAATAAGATGCCGTATTATAAGCTTCATCCGCTTGAGACAAAGGTTATTTTCGATTCTCCTGTCCAAGAAACGACCTACACTGAAATTACTGATATTTCCGAAAAGTTGAATGACAGGCAGAAGAAAGCCCTGTTTTCAGCAACAAGAAAAGGGTTTATTACCAGAAAGGAATATATTGAGATAAATAGGGTATCGGTCAGAACAGCATATCTGGAACTTAAAGACCTTGTAGAAAAGGGATTCTTAATTGTTGAAGGAAAAGGAAGAGGTGTAAAATACCTATCCAAAAAGTAAACGATTAGGTAAACGATTAGGTAAACGATTATCTCCTGAAAAACATTTAGTTTTAATGACATTTTCGTGACATTGTATGTCATTAAAGTAAACGATTAGTCGGGGAAATAGGGGTCAACTCTATTTTGGTCGGGGAAATAGGGGTCAACTCTATTTTTTTATTTTTCCATCTCTGCTATAATGTCTTAATGCCAAGATCGCTAAGAATTACAATTCCAAATTTGCCATTGCATATTATTGATAGAGGCAATAACAAGCAAGTTATTTTTAAAGAAAATAAGGACTTTCTTTATTTTTTGAAATTATTAGAAAGATACAAAAAAGAGTTGGCATTTAAGCTTTATCATTTATGCTTAATGCCCAACCATATTCATCTGATGATTGAGCCAACCAGAGAGGGTAGTCTTTCTAAAATAATGATGTGCCTTACTTTGGCTTATTCGTCATACTTTAATCAAAAAAACAAAGGAGTTGGCCATGTTTGGCAGGGCAGATATAAAAGCTCTCTTATTGGCGAGGAGGATTGTTTAAAGAATATCCGCACCCAACTTGATCGGGGTGTTTACGGACAGGAAGATTTTGTTTGGACTATGAAAGAAAGGTTCAAAACTGGCTCCTTAAGAAAAGTCGGCAGGCCACGAAAGGAGGGGGCATAGAAATAGAAATAAATTAGAGTTGACCCCTATTTTTCTATTTTTCTCTGAAATAGAAATAAATTAGAGTTGACCCCTATTTTTTTTAGAAGATTATTTTTTGTCTTTTAAATCTATTTTTAATGCTCAAAAATCACAAAATGTATTGACGCATTACCCTTTTAACAGAAGCAAGGTATTGACACAACCTTGACAATATGCTATAATGATGTTGTAATTTAGTATGTGTTAAAAATAAAAAGGGGGCTTTTCATCCCCCGTTTCTCTTGAAAGGAGAAAAAAATGAAAGAGATTTTAGGGCTCGAGAATGTAAGATTTTATTTCTTCCCCGAAATGGGGGAGAAAATAGCGTTTGAGCTTCCTCCTGGAGGAGCTAAAAATTTGATTTCCATTCCGTTCGAAGAGGACGGTGGATGGAAAAAATTTCTAATTTCTTGTGATGACGGGAGTTTCTACGATAACTCCCCATTTTTTAGCATCCACAAGGATGCTAAAATTATTCGCACCTACAATTGTAGGTGCAAGGAAATAGCCAAAAATAAATTCGTTGTCACTACTAGGGGTGACAACGAAGACGCAGTTTTGATTTTGACTATGCAGGAATAATCCCTGCATAGTCAGTATGACTCGTTCGGGGGAGAGGTTTTGTCTGAAATCAGACGAACCACCCGAATGAGAGGAGGAAAGAAATGAAAATTACTAAAATCGGAGTGAAAACTGGTGCCATATTTTGTAAAAAATGTGGCGAAATTTTGCAAATAGAGATGGACATGAAAAAAGTTGAATGTCCATCCTGTGGCGCTTCCAGTCCCCGTTCTAAATTGATCGGGGATGGAGGCGATTTTGGACACTTCGTGGAAGAGCCAGTCCCTGGGCACTCCTCCACGAGAGTGCAAAGAAAAATCTTTGCACAAATGGCGGGGGGCCGCCAATGGAGGATTCATTTTTTTGTGAGGGGCCCAGGGGTAGATTTGCCCCTCACACTTAAAAATGCCAACCCTGATGGAGAGGGTTGGATAGTCGACTATAACAGCGGCTGCCATGGCTATTTTGTCAGCCGACTGTTTGAGGGAGGGCAAGATGGCCTCAAAGCCATTTTGCGTGCAATTCCTTCCTTTGTCCAGGAAGGTAAGGACAGGGCAAGAGATGCCCTGCTCCGAAAGATAGACGGAGCAGGTGCTATAGACATCGGCTCGTCTTCTTTCGCCCAGCACGAGGACGAATGCGCAAAGGCCCAGATCCTTAAGGATCTGGGGTGGAAGTGCTGGGAAAGTGGTGGCATTACCCATAGGGGGGCCATGACCACCAACAAATGGTTTCGCCCGGACCAACAGGGAGTGGCCGATCTTGTTGGGTTGCTGTTCTGTGAATTTGACAGGCAGAACAGCACGATTTTCGTGCCACATGGTCAAGAGGGGCGGATAGTTGGCAAGGGAGGTGAAAGAATAAAAATGCTTTCCGATGCTTATGGAAAGCATTTAATAATCAAAAGTAGGTAACTTTATGGGCAGTTGGTTGAGAGAGTTATTCTCAAACACCAACTGCCTGCTTTTTTTTGGCGTTAGAGCGGGAGCTCAATACCATTTTGTTTTATTTCCCAAACAAGAGGGTCCTCGTTGACAAAATTCTTGGGATGAAAGCCAACTGGTTCAATCATTGCTTCTGTGTCTTCACGCCTTTTTTTTCTCCAAAGAAAAACGAGCGGGTCACGTTTGCCCCTAAAGGTCTTTGATATAATACAGACATCAATGTCGCTCCATTTGTGGGAGGTTCCTTTGGCATAAGAACCAAACACAAACACTTTTTCAATAGGTAGCCCATCATCTTGTAAATATCGCGCGTAAGATTGTGCTTGTATTTTTATTCTTTTGGGTATTGTTCTGTTAACCATAAGTATAATTTTTGAGTAATGGCAAGATATTTTTGAGCATATTCTTCAGTGCATTTTTTATAGAAATCCATTTTTTCATTATCGTATCTGGCCCTAATATCAAAAGTGCTAATTATTTTTAGATTATTTGTTTGTTCCGCACTAAAAACCACGCCTGTCTTTAGGGATAGGGCATCTAAACTATGGACATGTGGAGCATGGGTCTTGGTATGCTGAACTGCAAGACCCTTCAAAGTTTTTTCTAATGTTAAATGGCAAAAAAAGAGGCAATCGCGGTATTTTTTGCCTTTAAATAAAAATTCAGCTGTTTCAAAATTAAGTTGGGCGCTTTTGCGCCAGTATGCTATAACTGTTTTTGCGTTAATTTTCTCTGTCATTATTTTTATAATAACAAAAAAGCGACAACAAAACAAGATTTATTAAAAACGGCTTTGAATATATCTTTTGTTGACGAGTTTATAATACAACTTTTCGTAGTTTTGCGCCATTGTTGTTGAGGAAAAATGGCTTTCTACTCTTTTGCGGCAGGCGGTTCGTTTCATAGAGCCAATTTTTTTGACTGCTTCAACTAACCCAGCCACACCTTGTTTTTGAGAAACTAAAAATCCAGTTCTGCCATTAGTTATTGTTTCTTTTAAGCCCCCGTTACTAAAAGCCACAACGGGCGTACCGCAAGCCATTGCCTCAATGGCTGTAAGCCCAAATGGCCCGTTCCATTTTACAGGGCAAAGCAAGCACTTGGCTTTTTGATAATATTTAATTAGTTGGGCTTGCGACAATTCGCCAAGATACTTAATTTGTTTTCCGTCAATATGCGGTTTTATTTTTTTGTTAAAAAAATCTGGCTCGGTGATATTGCCCGCTATTATTAAAGGCATTTTTAGTTTTTTGGCAGTTAGTATCGCTTCCAACGGCCCTTTTTTATCAACGATTCGCCCCACCCAAAGTAAAAATTCGTTTGGTTTTTTGTCAGAGTCAGTGGCAAACGGAAACTCGCTCAGGGGCAAGCCGTTATAAACAGTGGCTAAAAAGTTAAGGCCTAATGCACGCTGTGAATTGCTAATAGAAGAAAAGTCAAGATGCTTGTATTGTTTGAGCAGGTTTTTTTCGTCTTGATCATTCTTTTATTTTACCCCACCCCGCCCATTGACACAACCTTGACAACCATACAAAAAGGTGTCGAGTTTAGGGTGTTCGGCTTCAAAGGTAAACTTACATTCAAACGGGAATTCAGGTTCAAAGGTAAACTTACAAACAAATAAAGTTTTGACGAAAAGGAGAAAAAGATGGAGATAAAAAAAGTAGGGCTTTGGTGGTTAGACACCGAAACAAGGTTGATCTTTAGGAATGAAGATTTTTCAAAAGAAGAGGTAGAGGCAATTCTGCCCCAAGTCATAAGTGAAATAGAAAACACCCCTTATCTTGATTCTGGGCATATGCTTGTAGAATTGGAAGGAAGGAAATTTTTTGTTTATGTTTGGGAAAAATCAAGTGTTGAGTTGCCTTTTATTTTTCGCCACTCAGAGAAAACAAGAACTGCAAATCCCGAGGCAATTTGTGGTTTCCGTGAGCTTGGCAAGTGGTAAACACATTGCTCGCTTGGGAGGTTTTGTCTGAAATCATTTATTCAGGCAGACCCTCGGGCGAATATGCCCCCATAATTTGCTTTGCAAATTATGGGGACTATTTTTTTACATCAAAAACAAAAATCAAAACCCCACCACATTTCTTGCTATAGCAAGAAATGTGGTGGGGTTAAAGTTTTAAGTATGATTAAAGCATAAAAAGCGATTTTTTTCCACAAGGGGGCTTGACAAGGTGTCGTAAGTTTCCTACAATAGAAATAACTTAAACTGACATAAAAAATATGCAGGTAAAACCGAAACAAATTTTGACTTTCAAGGATAGCAATGGACGAGAGCCGTTTGAAGAGTGGCTTGATTCTTTGGGCGACCAAAAGACCCAAGCAATAATTTTAAACCGTATCAGCAGAGTATCTTTGGGTAATTTTGGCGACTGTCGCGAATTAAGCACAGGAATGTATGAATTAAGGATACACTATAGCTCGGGGTTTCGTGTTTATCTTGGCATTGCGCAAAAAGATATCATTGTTTTATTATCGGCAGGTGCTAAAAGGTCGCAAAAGAAAGACATTGTCAGGGCAAAAGAATATTGGCAGGATTTCAAAGCTAAAAATTTAAAATAAAAATCAAAATATGAACATCAAAAAAATCTTAAAGAATACTGGCGACTACAAGGCCAATCTTTTTAGAAGAATACAGAATCCTTGTTTTTCAAAAATATACCTTGAAACAGCGTTTGAAGAATACCAAAAAGACGGCGACACAAAGCCATTGCTTTTAGCAATGCGCGATGTAGCTGAGGCGCAAGGCGGAATTGGCAAGTTAGCTAAAAAAACATCTATAAACCGTCAACATCTTTATGATGTTTTAGCAAACAAACATAACCCCAAATTAGACAATTGGCTCAATATACTTTCGGCGTTGGGCTTCAAGATAAAGCTGGAACGAGCGACAAATTAAAGGTGTTCATGGAACCGACAAAAAAAGACGAGGGCTGCCCTCGTCTTTTTGTTCTATTTTTTGTTGTCGCACTTGCCGTTGTGTTTGCCATTATGTTTGCCGTTGAAGTATCGTTTGTACATTTTATCAAACTTTATTGGGGAAATAGGGGACAACCCTGTTTTTTTATTTTTCCATCTCTGCTATAATAGCTTAATGTCAAGATTGCAATATAGAGAAATAAATTAGAGTTGACCCCTATTTTTCTATTTTTTTCTGAAATAGAAATAAATTAGAGTTGACCCCTATTTTTCTATAATAAAAATATGAAAACGATTATTCCAAGTAAATTAAAAAAGGGCGATGAAGTACTAGTCGTGGCTCCGTCAAGGTCTTTGGGTTTGCTCTCAGAAGAGTCAAAACAAATTGCTAATCAACATTTTGCTGATTTGGGCTTGAAATTAAGTTTTGCCGAGCATATTGAAGAAATGGACGATTTTAGATCTTCAAGCATAAAGTCCAGGGTTGAGGATCTGCATAGTGGGTTTGCTGATAAAAATGTCAAAGCGATTATTACTGTTATTGGCGGGCTTAACTGCAACCAACTTTTAAGATACTTAGATTGGGAGCTGATAAAAAATAATCCGAAAGTTTTTTGTGGATACTCGGATATTACCGCTTTAAATAACGCCATTTTCACCAAAACTGGTTTAGTTTCGTATTCAAGCCCGCATTATTCCAGCTTTGGCCAGAAGCTCTATTTTGATTATACTTTGGACTATTTCAAAAAATGTTTGTTTGAAAGCGAGCCCTTTGAGGCGTTACCCTCTCAAAAGTGGAGCGACGACACTTGGTATTTGAACCAAGAAGACAGAAATTTAATTGACAATCAGGGTTTTTGGTTGCTCAATCAGGGAGAAGTGCAAGGCGTAATTTTAGGGGCTAATTTATGCACTTTTAACCTTTTGCAAGGCACAGAGTATTTCCCAAGTTTAAAAAACTCCATTTTGTTTATAGAAGATGACGAAGAGTCCCTGCCGCACACTTTTGACCGGGATTTGCAGTCGCTAATCCACCAACCCGGCTTTGCTGGGGTTAAAGGGCTTGTTATAGGTAGGTTTCAGAAAGCCAGCAAAATGACCAAAGATTTACTTGAGCAAATAATCAAAACAAAAAAAGAGTTATTAAATATACCTGTTATAGCTAATGCTGACTTTGGCCACACTGACCCGAAAATAACTTTTCCCATTGGTGGCGCTGCCTTAATAAAGGCAAATGAACATAAAATAAAAATAGAAATTCTTAGGCATTAACTAAGTTAAATACGGCTCGGTTTTTCTTTAAGATGTCAAAACGCAAGAATTAAGCAACTGAGGCAGGGGAATACCTTTTGACCTTACAACCTTATTCAAAGTAGAGGCAAAATATGCAAGCGGTTATTCTTGCGGTTTAATAAATAAGTTTAACAAAAAGAAGAAAACATTCAATTTGTTTGTTTAAAAACTCAAAAAAAGGGTTCAACCATTACAGCTAATTTAGAGATAGGCCTGCCTCAAAATTTAACTGTTGAAAAGGCCTCTCAAATTTCAGATGGCTTAAGAAGAAAATTAATGTAAAAGATAGACAATTTAAGTTATGTTGTTATTCAAATTAAGAGCCACAATTTAGAAACCGATTTTTACCAACCCAAGTTAGGCGGCTTTTTGGGCAAGGCGTTTGGTCTTAGCCGGGGTTTTGGCTGGTAGAGCAAGGGCAGGTTTAAGGGAAACATTCAGCAAGCTAAAGCCAGCGGGCCTGGCGGTTATTGCCTTTGCCAGAAATGTGGCTACAAAATAAAGCATACTAGCGGCAAGCCATGCTCCACGACTGAATGCCCAAAATGAAAAATTAACTTAACAAGAGGATAATATCATTGCCTGTTTAACATTAAGAGAGAAGGGCTAAAACCCTTGATTTTGCAGAGTCGGTGTTAGTGAGAAGAGGTTAGCTTATGGCTTGTATTTTATCTGTCGGTATCTAATACCGACAACTCGTCTTTGTTAGAATGATTTAATGCCAAGACCATTAAGGAAGAGATAATGGCCATAGAGTAGAAATAAATTAGAGTTGACCCCTATTTTCTGTAAAGTTATCCACAGATAAAGGACTTGCAAACTCCAAAAAACAATGTAAAATGGAGTTATGTACACAAGAATTATTCAACCGCCAAAAGATAAAAGCTTTTTTTTGTTTGGCCCAAGAGGAACAGGCAAAACAACATGGCTAAAAAATAATTTTCCTAAAGCCGTTTATTTGGACTTATTAGAAGCCGAGCTTTATAATGATTTTTTGGCTAATCCTCAACGATTAGAGAATTTCATACCTAACGGCTTTAATGGTTGGATTATTCTTGACGAGGTACAGAGAGTCCCTTTGTTATTGAATGAAGTTCATCGCCTGATTGAAAAACGAAAATTAAAATTTATCTTAACTGGCTCAAGTGCTCGCAAATTAAAGCAAAAAGATGTCAATTTACTCGCTGGTAGAGCTTTAACCTATCACCTCTATCCTCTAACTTCATTAGAGCTTAAGGCCGATTTTTCGCTTGAGCATGCCTTGCAATACGGCCAGTTGCCAGCTACTTTCAGCGAGATAGATAAAAAACGATATTTGGAATCCTATGTTTCTACATATCTAAGAGAAGAAATCCAACAGGAAGGGCTGGCTCGTAATTTGAGCACATTTTCCAGGTTTTTAGAAACAGCCAGCTTTTCTCAAGGTCAGGTTTTGAATATGTCAGAAGTGGCCAGGGAATGCACTTGCCACCGCAAGGTTGTTGAAAATTACTTTTCTATTTTGCGAGATATGATGATAGGCGATTATCTCTTTGTTTTTTCTAAAAAAGCGAAAAGACGTTTAATTTTACACCCCAAATTTTATTTTTTTGACGCGGGCATTTATCGAACATTGCGTCCAGCGGGTCCATTAGATCTGCCCTCGGAAATTGAGGGCATTGCATTAGAGACATTTGTCTACCAGGAAATAAAAGCTCTGAATGACTATTTAGGGCTTGGCTATTCTTTGTTCTATTGGAGATCCGCTAACCAATTTGAAGTAGATTTTGTTTTGTATGGGAAGAAAGGCATCATCGCTCTTGAGGTGAAGAGGACAAAAAAGCCATCCTCAAAAGATTTTAAGGGGTTAGAGATGTTTTTGCGGGACTACCCTTCGTCTAAGGCCTATTTTATTTATTTGGGCGAAAGAGCGATGAGCGAAGGCAAAATATCAATTTTGCCGCTTAAAGAATTTTTGAAGCAATTTTCTCAAGAAAAAATCTAAAAACAAATTATAATAAAATATATGGCAAAAAGAAAAAATGGCGTGGGTAAAAGGAAAAAAACCCATTCCCCAAAAACTAAAAAACGTTTAGCGATTAAACGAGAGATGTTAGCTAAAAAGGCCCTGAGAAAGAAAAAGTAACCATACTTAAAGCCCTACCCTGCAAAGGCGGGCTTTTTGCTTGATAAAGGGTTTGTTGTTATACTGAGATGGTTGCAAAACCATTTCGTCGCGAAATTTTAGATTTTCGAGCGAAGCAAGGAAGGCGAGTAAAAAGGTTTGAAGATGTAGTTTAGCTACATTGAAAAGCTTTTTATGAAGCCTGACGAAGCAGTGGCTGAAAAGATAAAATTGCGGCAGACATAGTTTTGTAACCATCTCACTGTATAAAAGTGTACAAGATAGCAAAACCCTTAAGGCCGAAACCCTAATGCTAATTGACGACGAGATCAAGCGTTTACCCTTAAAGAAAAGTTAATCAAACCAACAGGCAGTCAACAGCCCTATTGTGGGTATTTTTTAATTAAGCAAAAAGAATTTAGAACAATGCAGGGGGTTGAATTTTAGATGATTTTGTTTTAAATTAAAAGTAAAGTAAGCTAAAGGGCTTTATGGAAACATTAAACAAACAAGAAGTTGAACAAAGGTTAAAAGATTTAATCGCTAAATATAAATTGGGCGATGTTTTAACTGTTGAAAAAATTAAGAGCTTTATTTTTGATGAGCAAGGCCAGCCAGGCACATCAAATAAGCTTTTCCTAAAGAAGCTTTTAAGTTATTTTCCTGATATTTCCCAAGAAGAGTATATTTTTGTTTTTCAAGTAGCGATAGATGCTTGGAATATTTTTCCTCATAGTTCTTTGGGCGGAAAGTCGCCCGAAGAGATGGTTGAACAAATGTTAAAGGAAAATCCACAGCCAAAGCAGAAGGGCCCAGTTGAAATGCCCAAGGTTATTGTAGGGGGAAGGAAAATGTCTTGGCAAGAACATCAAGCAATGCTTAAGCAAATGCAAGAAGCACAAAAACCATTTAAAAATTTTATTGAAAAGCAGGCCTTGCCAGATTATCTTAGCTTTTTTGAACAAAAAACGGACTTAACTAAAGAAGCCAAAGAAAAGTATATTATGGTGGCTGAAAAGTTTTTTGACCGTGTTTTATGGGTTGGGTTTGTTAGTTGGCAAAGCATTCGGCCAGATTTTGCTAAAAAAGAATTTCCCCGTTGGTGGCAAACCAATGTAATGATGAGTAATTTAGACGAAAATCAGGTTTGGTTGGCATTAAGGCATCTTGTTGATTTTGTTAAAAACAAGTATGGCTTAGAAATGGGAACTGCCTCTGTTGGTTTTGATCAACTCGACGAACCCAGAACAGAGCAAGAAATGGCTGGAATGTTTGAATATTTGCTTTTCTTACGGTTACCAAACTATTCGATAGCTGAAGAAGCCGAAAGAAAAAAATTTAGTTTTACCGACAACGATATTGCTTTTTTTGATAAAGAGGGCTTGCTTAATCGTATTTTTCGTCGTTGGTTGCAAACCACTTGGGGCGATGGACAATTTTTTGACGAATTTGGAGGAGAAACGCCCTTGCAAGAATTAGGCAGGGCCAACCTTGATTTGCTTTGCGGCAAGGCCTGTCTTTCTGTGAAAGCGCAAAAGGATAAGCAAGGCAAAACCAAAATACAGCTTTTGCGTTTTGAGGGTAATGTTTTTGAACAAGGGTTGGCGAATTTAGCAAGAACAACTGAAGATGTTGTTGCCCCGATTTTTGATAAAGAATTTAGAGCTTTTGTTAAAAGTATCATTCTGTTGGGCAAAGATGGGCATTTTAATTTTTCTTTTCAAAATAATTTTAGCGCTTGCTTATTTGCTTTTTGGCAATTAGCCGCAACAAACATAGTGGCTAACAGCGGCCTTAAGTTTAGCCAAAATGATTTTGCAAAAGTAGTTCAAGAAGTTAAAAATTATTTAATTAGCTTTTGCACGATGCAAGAAAAAGAGCTTGGAGTGTATCTTTGCGTAGCTAATCTCTTCCATGGTTTATGGCTAATTTTACAAAAATATGATAAGGGCTTGCCTGATTTACAAAAAATAATTCAAAACAGCAAAGAAAACTTGTTTAAAAATAAGTCGCTTAAGCAAGCCAGCAATGTTTTTTATTTTTTAGGCATTGCCTTTGATCGATACTTTTTATTTCCCTTAGAGAGATATTTTGGGTCAGCTGAAATTGTTTGGACCGACCAGCAACTTTTTTTAAAAGATTACACCACAGTTGTTTCTGTCCTGCGGAATAAGGCCTTGCAAGACAAATTAAAAGGAGTAAGAATTGGTTTGGGGTCTGAAGATACCACTTTTGATTTTTTAAGAGATCTTTGGTTTTGCCCGCCTTCTTATTTTAGATTATTTGGAAGGGTCTTCCGATACCTTAAGTCGGTCTAAAGTAAAAGCCCATTGCTTTTTGGGGGGTTTAGGTGTATGCTAAGTTTAACCCATAAGGGCAGACCTCTTAAAACCCTTCGGGGATAAACTAACAAAAATATGGGAAAATTTAACAAAAGAGATAGTAATTTTGGTGGGAGAGGCGGTGATAGGAGCGGTGACAGAAGGGGTGGTTTCGGTGGATCTGGTGGCGGCATGATGCACCAAGCCATTTGTGATGAGTGTGGCAAAAGCTGTGAAGTGCCCTTTAGGCCCACCCAAGGCAAGCCAATTTATTGCAATGCTTGTTTTAGAAGTAAGAGAGGCACTGGAGATAGAAGGCCCGAGAGTTTTGGAGCGAGCAGGGACTTTAGCCAACCAAGGCAAGCTCCGGATTCAAACCAAACTCAAAGGCAGCTTGAAATGATTAACCAAAAGTTAGATAAACTTTTGAAAATGTTGGCTCCTCAAGTATTAACTGAAATGCCAGTTATTAAAAGCGAGAAAAAAGATATTCCTGTTAAAAAAGAAAAGGCAACTCCTGTAAAAGAGGTTAAAGTAAAAGCCGTGAAGGCAAAAACTTCTAAAGCCAAGTCAAAAGCTAAGGTAGCTCCAAAAAAGAAAAAGTAATTTATTTTATAAAAAGCAAAAGCCCTTTTTTAGGGCTTTTGTTTTTTGGTTACTGTGTTAAAATAACTCATATGCCTCAAATTAAGGCCTGGGAAAAAGAATATCAAAACCCGCAACTTTTAACTAAAAAAGAAGAGCCGCAAAATGACTTAAAGCGGTTTTTTAAGTTTTTACGCAAGACCGAAAAAATAATTCCAGAGGGTTTAGTTGTCTTAGACCTAGGAAGTGGCACAGGTAGAAACGCTAATTACTTAGCCCAATTAGGCAGTAAAGTTATTGGCTTGGAAATATCAAAAACCGCCCTTAATTTAGCTAAGGCAAGGGCCCGTGAAGAAGGGGTTGAGGTTGATTACCGCTTGCTTGATATTGGCTCTATTTATCCGTTTGAAAATGAGCAATTTGATTTGGTTTTAGATGTGATGAGTTCTAACTCGCTTAATGAAAAAGAGCGCGAGATTTATTTAAAAGAGGTCTTTAGGGTTTTAAAAAATGGCGGGTTTTTCTTTGTTAAAGCACTTTGTAAAGATGGTGACAAAAACGCCAAGAACTTACTTAAAATAAATCCCAGCAAAGAAAAGGATACTTATCTCAATAAAGACATGGGCTTAACAGAGCGGGTTTTTACCAAAGACGATTTTATTAAAATGTATGCTCAATATTTTAAAGTTATTCAATTGATTAAAAAAACTAATTACGCCCAATTCAAAGGTCAAAGCTATAAAAGAAACTATTGGCTTGGCTATTTAAAGAAGCTATAAAAATATGATAAAACCACATAAAAAGTCAACCCGTTTGTTTTTCTTTATAGCTGGCATTATTGCCACCATAGCTTACAGGGTTATTATTTTTTTAAACCTGTATAGCCCTTTCTTAGTTAAGGTGGCTTGGTATATCGGCACAGTTGGTTTTATCCTTTACTTTGGGCATCGTTACGATATTGCTATGAAAAGAGCCAATTTAATTAAAAAATATGACCTGGTTAAAATTATTGATAATTCTTCTGTTGGGGGTGAAGCAAAACAAGCCCTCCATTATTTAGTTCAAACAACTCTAACCTCTAAATCTCGCTGGAACTCAGCTGTTATTTTTCTGCTTACTTTAGTGGCCTTTATTGTCGCTGTCATTTTAGATGTTTTAATAATTAGCCAATGATTTATTAATAATTAGTGAAGGCAAAATCAAAATATTTTAAATTTAAAAATCAGAAATTTGATAAAAAAATAAAAAATGGTTGACAGGGGGAAGTTTATTTGTTATAATGAATTAATTAATTAAAGCTTAGGCAAATTAAATTAACCCTAAGCGACCCTCTTTTCTTTTGTGTCATTTATCAAACTGCTTGACCTCGAAGAACATCGGGTCAACATTTTTTTATATGATACAAAACAAACAAACTATTGATCGTTTTTGCGATTTAGGGCTTAATCAAAAATTACTCGCTATCTTAGAGAAAAAGGGTTTTATAACCCCAACCCCAATTCAAACAAGAGTAATCCCCCAAGCGTTGCTTGGCAAAGATGTAATTGGCATTGCTCAAACAGGTACTGGTAAAACTTTAGCTTTTGCTTTGCCAATTATTCAACACCTTACCCAAACAAGTGGGCAATGTTTGATTATGGTGCCAACTCGTGAGCTGGCCTTACAAGTAGAAAAGGAGTTCTTAAACTTTGGCAAATCCTTGGGTTTATATTGTGTGGCTGTGATTGGGGGCGTTTCCCAGCATGTGCAAGTAAGGGCCTTAAAGAATAACCCGCAAGTTGTGATTGCCACCCCTGGGCGTTTGGCTGATTTAATGAAACAAGGGTATTATCAATTAAACAAGATAAAGATAATTATTTTAGATGAGGCCGACCGCATGCTTGATATTGGGTTTTTACCTGAGATTAAACATATCTTACAAACGGCCCCTAAAGAAAAGCAAACGATGTTGTTTTCAGCGACTATGTCCAGAGAGATTACAACCATTGCAGTTAATTTTATGAAAACGCCTTTAAGGGTTGAAGTTAGCCCACAAGGCACAGCCCCCACGACTGTTGAGCATGAGGTCTTTATTATCAGAAAAAGTGAAAAGACGCGTTTGCTTGATTCTTTGCTTCAGACCTACAGCGAAGATGTAACCCTTATTTTTTCTAGAACCAAACATGGGGCCAAAAAGATTGCTCGCGATGTTCGTTTTATGGGGCATACCGCAACTGAAATTCATGGCAACCGTTCTCAAGTTCAACGCAAAGCCGCTTTAGATGGTTTTATTGATGGTAGGTTTAGGGTAATGATTGCAACCGACATTGCCTCAAGGGGCATTGATGTTAAAGATATTACTTTAGTGATTAATTTTGACATGCCTGATGATTTAGAAAGTTATGTTCACCGCATTGGCAGAACGGGTAGGGCTGGTAAAACAGGTAAAGCAATTTCTTTTGTAATGCCCGAACAAAGAGCAGACCTTAGAAAAGTTGAACGTTTAATCAAGCAGGCCTTGCCTGTTTTAGCTTTACCCGTGCTACCGCCAGAAAGGGAACAACCACCTTATCAAGAAAGATCTCATCAAAGGCAAACATCTTTTAAAAGAAGGCCCACTTTTACAAGGAATAAGCCAAGGGGTTATGCTGGCCAAAGAAGAAGTTTTACAAGATCAAGATAAATTGTCCTTACATTATATATGGAAATTAGAAACATAGCGATAATCGCTCACGTTGACCATGGTAAAACACGTTTAACCGATGCTTTAATGCAGCAAACAGGGATGCTTTCCGATGACAAGATAACTATGGATTCAAATGTCCTTGAGCAAGAGCGGGGGATTACGATTTATTCAAAAAATACTTCTGTTTTTTACAAGCAAACAAAGATAAATATCGTTGATACCCCCGGGCACGCTGACTTTGGCTCAGAAGTTGAGCGGGTTTTGCGATCTATTGATGCCGTTTTGTTAGTTGTTGATGCCAAAGAAGGCCCCATGCCTCAAACCAAATTTGTTTTAAGAAAGGCCCTTGAGCTTGGCTTAAAGCCAATTGTTGTTTTAAATAAAATTGATAAATCAGCTGCCAGACCAGAATGGGCCAAAGAAAAGGTCTTTGAGCTTTTTTTGGACTTGGGTGCCACCGACGAACAACTTAACTTCAGAACTGTTTACACTATTGCTAAAACTGGTATAGCTAAATTAAACTTAACTGACAAAGATGAAGATTTAACGCCCTTGCTTGATGTAATTTTAGAGAAAATTCCCCCAACTAAAGCTCAAACTGAACTGCCTTTTGCTTTTCAGCCCTTTAACTTAGCTTATGATAGTTTTTTAGGCAGGATGGGGATTGGCAGGGTTTACCAAGGCAAAGCTAAGGTGGGCGATAGGGTTTTTATTAAAAAAGATGACGGCGGGGTTATCCCAGGGAGTATTTTAAAATTATTTACCTTTGAGGGTTTAAATAAAAAAGAAGTCGAGGAGGCCTTAGCTGGCGATATTGTGATGTTAGCTGGTTTGCCTGACATTTATATTAGTGATACAATTTGTAGTGATGAAAATCAAGCCTTATTGCCCGCCATTAAAATTGATGAGCCAACTATTTGTTTAAACTTTTTATTAAATAATTCGCCCTTTGTGGGCAAAGAAGGCAAACACTTAACTGGCCAAAAAATTAAAGAACGTTTAGAAAAAGAATTAGAAGTTAATGTTGGTTTAAAGATTGACTTTTCTTTTGGTGATTATTTTAAGGTTTATGGTAGGGGCGAATTGCAAATTGCCATTTTATTAGAAAATATCAGAAGAGAAAATTTTGAACTTCAGGTCTCTCAACCCCAAGTTATTTTAAAAGAAATAAATGGGGTAAAGCACGAGCCATTTGAACAAGTTACCATTAATACTCCCAAAGAAACAGCAGGGAGTGTGATTGAAAAAATGTCTCAAAGAAAAGGGCAAATGCTTTCAATTAACGAAGAGCAAAACTATACTCGGTTAATTTATTTAATCCCAACGCGGGGTTTATTGGGTTACCGAAGTGAGTTTATCGTTGATACCAAAGGCGAGGGGATTTTGTGTAGCGAGCCAGCTGGCTTTAAGCCCCACGTCGGGAAAATTGCCAAAAGAAATGTGGGCTCAATGATCTCTGGTTTTTCAGGTAAGGTTTTAGCTTTTGCTTTGTTTAATTTACAAGAAAGGGGTGTGATTTATGTTTCCCCCGGGGATAATGTTTATGAGGGGCAAGTTATTGGCAACACTGCTAAAGGCAACGAGATGACAGTTAACCCAATAAAAGGCAAACACCTAACTAACTTAAGGGCCTCTGGCAGTGATGAGGCGATTAACTTAGTCCCACCAATGACCTTAACCTTAGAAAGGGGCTTGGAGGTTATGGCTGAAGACGAATACTTAGAAATAACCCCTAAAAGTGTGCGTTTAAGAAAGCAAGCCCTGACTGAGATTGACCGCATAAGAGTTGCACGAAAGAGATAACGTTTAAGTATTAAATAAAGAAAAATCTTAGCTTTGAAGTTAAGATTTTTTTAAATTGTTTATCCTATTTTGGGATTATACTACAATAGGATATATAATAAAAAAACTATGAATAAGTCCACATATACAAAAGATTATCAAGAAATAATAAGTCGCTTAAAGCAAGCGAGAATTCGACTTGGGTTTTCCCAACAAGAGGTTGCCGAAAAGTTAAGTAAGCCCCAGTCGTATGTTTCTAAGATAGAATCTGGCGAAAGGCGACTTGATATTGTTGAAATTAAAAACATCGCTAGTATTGATAAGAAGTCGATTAGTTTTTTTATAAAATAAAATGAATTTAAAAATTTTAAAAAAGAAACTCCATGAAATAAAAAAAATGGGCTTTGTAAAAACCCACCGCAAGGGTGATACAGGAATAGGAAAAACACTAGAAGATCTTTTAGGGATAAAAGAAAATAACATCCCTCTGCCTGATATCGGAGGGGTCGCTGAGCTGAAGTCGTACCGTAAGAATGCTCAATCTATGATGACTTTATTTACTCTTGAGCCTTTACCCAAGGGCGGTGATCGGGACAGAATGTTACTTGATAATTTTGGCTATTCAAAAAGGACCAATAACAGAAAAAAAGAGTTGCATTCTACACTTTCTTGCAAGCGATACAATAATCAAGCGCTTAAGCTTTCGGTTGCTGGCGATAAAATTCGGATACAAGGCAAAAATAAACGTTTAAATATTTATTGGGATATGTTTTCTGTAAAAAATAAATTTAACCAAAAGTTACCGGCGCTTGTTTATGTTTTAGCTCAAGTTAAAATAAAAAACAAAGAGGAGTACTTTTATTTTAACGAAGCTTATTTCTTAGAGGGTTTTAATGTTGAATTATTTAAGAAAAGAGTCAAGGAAGACAGTATTCTTGTTGACCTTAGAATGTATTATCGACCCAACGGTTCCGTCCGTAACCATGGGACTGGTTTTAGGGTAAAAATTAAAAAACTTGATGATTGTTTTTCAAAAAAGACAAAGCTAATTTAGTTTTTGCGTAAGATTACGATACTTTCTTTATTCATTGTTTCTTCTATCTCGCCTACAATATTTGTTGGCGATGTTTTTGTTGGCATTCTTTTGCCTGGAATATTACGAACAAAAATATCTTCGCAACTAAAACCAATTTTTTGAGCTAATTCAGCAATGATAAAATCAGTTGGTATCCTTACCTGTTTTACTTGGCGGTTACCAATAACAATGCAAAAGTATTTCTTTGGTTTTAATATTTTATAAGCTCTCATTAAGCAATCGTTTAGCCCAAGAAAAAAACTTAAAACATCCTTAGCCCTTTTTTCGTCTTTCTCACCGATTTTTTCTAATGACTCAATCAAGTATTTTGAATTAAGGGAGTGAAAAAGGTTTTTTGTCGCCTTGCCACCAAGAAGTTTATTGTCTACACCTGAAGCGCTATCAGGTTCTTCGAAAATATCAATCCATTGAGCTGAAAGTCGAGAAAATTGACCATAAGCGACAGTTGTTCGGCTATCCCCGTAAGGTGGAGAAGTAACAATGCAATCTATAGAGTTGTTTTCTATGCCATTATTTTTTGATGAGTCCCCGTAAATAATTTTTACCCAAGATTTTTTATCAATATCTTTGTAAAACTCTTCCATCCCTTTTAGATTTGATTCAACTTTTTGCTTAAACAAAGTTAAAACATTAGGGGCATATTTCTCCAAGATTTCTTTTTTCATTCTAACCAATTTAAACTCGCCATTTTTACTATTAGATGATTTTCTGACGATTTCGCTAAAAGCTGTTAAAAAGAAATTTTGAATATCTTTGTCTTTTACTTCTCTGATCGCTTTTTTTATTTTGGATAATTCTACTATAACACTATCTTTAAACCAGAATTCAAGGTTTTTAAAGTTTGGTTTTTTAATTTCTTTATTTTGGATTTTACCAATATTCGTTAAAAGCTTAATATACTCTTTTGTAATAAGCAGGGGATTAAGCGGGGTAGTTTTAACTTTAGCCAAAAATATAGCTAAAGGATTCAAGTCGATTCCGAAAGAATTACGCCCTAATAACTTACTTTCTATTAAGGCGGTTCCTGAACCGCAAAAGATGTCACAAACAACATCACCATTTTTGCTATAAGACAGAAGAAGTCGCCTGGCTACTTGAGGAATAAACATGGCTGGGTAAGTGTGAAGCCCGTGCGTATAGGGCTTAGTTTTAGCACCGTTGAAATCCCACGAATAGTCAATTCTTCTTTGAAATTCAGTATCAGCAACTTTCTCTTTTTCAATTTGTTGTTCTAAATTTCTAATAATTTTTACCACAATTCCCCTTATTTCAACTTCTTTTCTAAAAATAGGAAAAAGCGTTGGGTTGGCTGGTTGTAATCTAATTTGGTTTTTTTCCCTGTAAATCTTTTTGAGGGTGGCTTCATTATCATCAATAATGGCGACAACAGTTTGCCCGTTGTCGGCTGTCTGTTGGTGGCGAATAACAACAATATCACCGTCAAATATTCCCTCATCAACCATGCTGTTGCCTTGCACCCGCAGAGCGTAGTTTTTGCCATATTTTCCAACCTCATCTCTTGAAATAGTAATTGTTTCGTTTTGGGTTTCAATTGCTTCAATCGGTTGCCCGGCGGCGATTACGCCAATTATCGGCACTTTAATTGTTGCCCTGTTATCAATGGTAGCCATTGCTCTTGGTTGGTTGTATTCTTTTTGTAAATAACCAGCTTCTTGGAGTTTTTTAACATGGTGGTGAGCCGTAGAAACAGAAGATATTTTTAGGTGTTTTTTTATTTCTTCAAGAGATGGGGCAATACCCTTTTTGTTTTTAAAAGAGGAGATGAAATCAAAAGTTTGTTTTTGTCGCTTAGTAAGCATACATTAAACTGGGCGTTGTTATCAGTTTTTTATTAACTTTCTATTTATTTTCGACTACACCTTAATTGTAAGATATTTTAAAATAGTCGTCAAGCCCTATAAAATAAAGAACTGTTCTAAGTTAAAAGCCCATCTCTTAGGAGATGGGCTTTATGTTGCAAAACAGGAATGCTTATATTTTTTTGGACTAGGCATCGTTCTTTATTTTCCCCCAAGTGGAGGCCAATTTTGCACTTTTGGGCATGGGGTCAACGGCTTGGGGGATTTCGCCAAACTCTTCTTGAACGAATTTGCCCTCGTACACCCTACAATAGCTCAGCCAGAAGTCATCCTTTTGGAGGTTTACCCCAATATGGATAACCACAGCTGGCGGGCTACTGGCATTTGCCCAAACACCAGTAAAATGGTATTCTACCCATTCGTCGGTTAGGGTAATTTCTTGCCCCATCCCTACCCAAGTGTCAAGTTGCTCAAAGTTGACACCCAAAGTCCGAACAGAATCGGGCTCGGCCTTGATGAATATGGCGTAAGTGTAAGTTTTTCCCATGGTTAAATTAAAGCTAGGGGAGTGAACTTCCGGCTCCCAGTTTTCTGCCCCAACCGCGTTAACTGTGACCTTCATCACAGGTGTGCCCGTGGGTGATTTTTCTTTTTGGTCAATTGACAAAACAGCCCGAGCTGCGTCAATCGTCCAACCAGTTATGCCCTCTTCAAAGTAAGGGTTGGGCAAGATGTTTTCAGGTGGGTTTGCCCCCTTAACCGATGAGGGCAATATAGTCAACACTGCGAACACCATTAATACCACAAACAGCAAGTTAAGATTATTTATTTTTTTCATTTTGAACACTCCCTTTATTCCTTTAATTGTTAGTTAGTATTCCTGTTTTTAAAGAACTGTCGCCTTGCTTAAACTCAGAGCAGAAAACCTTGCTTGTCAAGGATGTTTTGACAATTGCCTTAAAACAGGGTAAGCTTTGAAGTAGAACTTATACAATCTAAAAATATTCAGAAATTTAGCATTAAGAACGAAAGGAGCTTTTAATGAAAGAAAAAAACCTGATAGAACTAGGGATTAAGAATGTTATTTTTGATCATTGTGGCACATTAATTAATAATTTGTATCTAACTTACAAAATAACAATGTTTATTTTTGAAAAGTTAGGCATAAAGGAGATTACTTTAGAAGAATTTAAAAGAGAATCTGAAATTCCTTTTTTCGAGTTTTATCAGAAGTTTACCGACGCCACAAAAGAAGAAATTGATAAGTTATTTGTTGAGGGTTGCAAAAGTTTTAAAGCAAAAATTGAAGTAAGTTTGTTCCCGGGGATTAGCGATATGTTGAATTTTTTTGAAATGGAAGACATTACTATGGCTATCCTGAGTTCATATATGAAGGAGGAGATTGAACTTAATCTAAGGCGCCTTGGGATTAGAAATTATTTTTCTAAGGTTATTGGCGATGCTGATGATAAGGTTGAGGGGCTACAAGTTTTTTTAGGAGAAAATAATATCGAACCTAAAAAAGCAGCTTATGTTGGCGATATGCCTTATGATATAATAGCTGGCCAGAAGGCTGGTTTGGGCATGACAGTTGCTGTTTTGTGGGGCTTTGGTTCAAAGGAGAAATTGATGGAAGCTGACCCAGATTATTTGCTAAAAAATCCAGCTGACATTTGGCGGTTGTTTGTTTAACCGCCTTTTTATTTGTCCAGCAAGGGTTTTTTTGTTTAGGTTTTTAGGGGGAAATGAGGTATAATCTAAATATGAAAACTAAAGAACGAGTTGATTTTGATGTGGCTGTTGTTGGGGGCGGGCCGGCCGGGATGATGGCAGCCCTTCAAGCCAGTGAAAATGGCCTCAAAGTTGTTTTAATTGAAAAAAATCCTAATTTAGGGCAAAAGCTTTTAATTACTGGCGGGGGCAGGTGCAATCTAACGCAAAACGAATTAGATAATAAAAAGTTAGCCCTTAAGTTAGGTAAAAACGGGCAGTTTTTGTTATCGGCCTTGTCTCGGTTTGGGGTAAAAGAAACAAAAGAGTTTTTTGAAAAACAGGGGCTTAAAATAAAAGTGGAAAGGGGGGGGCGGGTTTTTCCAGTGTCGGATAAATCAATTGATGTTTTGAATCTTTTGCAAAACTTTTTAAAGAAAAATAAAGTTGAGGTTTTAACAAACAGAGAAGTAATTGGCTTTCAGGTTAAGAACAAGCTAATTGAAAAAGTACTTTTAAAAAGTAAAGAAAAAGAAATAAGTGCCAGGCATTTTATCATTTCAACTGGGGGGCTTTCGTATCCGCAAACTGGTTCAACAGGGAGTGGCTATAAGTTCGCCCGTAATATGGGCCATAAAGTTGTTGAATTAAAGCCATCTTTGGTTTCGCTTAAAGTAAAAGAAGATTGGCCTAAGGCCCTGAAGGGCTTAACCTTAAAAAATGTGGAAGTTTCTTTGTGGCAAAATAAGAAAAAGAAATTAACCAGGTTTGGCGAAATGCTGTTTACCCATTTTGGGGTAAGTGGCCCGATTATTCTTGATTTAAGCAAGGAGGCCGTTCAATTAAAAGAAAAAGGCAAATTAATTTTAAAAATTGATTTAAAGCCATCCTTAGACCTTTTGACCCTTGATAAAAGATTGCAAAGGGATTTTAAAAGCAAAAAACATTTTAAAAACTATTTACCCGAGCTTTTGCCTCAAAAGTTAGGCAATTTACTTGTTAGGGTTATTGAGATTAACCCAAATAAAATTGTTAACACAATTTCTAAAGAAGAACGCAAAAAGATTATTAATTTTTTGAAAAACCTAACAATAACTATCACAGGTTCAACTGGTTTTGAGCATGCCCTAATCACAAGTGGGGGAGTTTGCTTAAAAGAAATTGACTCAAAAACAATGTGCTCAAAAATTATCCCTAATCTCTCTTTTGCTGGCGAAATCCTTGACCTTGACGGCCCAACTGGTGGCTACAACCTGCAAGTTTGCTGGACAACTGGCTTCACAGCTGGTTGCGGTCAATTTACTTAAAATCTATAAAGGGCAAAAGAGTTGCTGGTATAAAGTAGGCATCTTTTTCTTTTTTTAATAAGTTTTTTGTAATAATCAATTTATTGCCAACATTATCATAACGTTTTTCAAAATTTTTCATCATCACTGGCACATTAACCTTATTTCTATATTTTACCTCGCAAAGCATTAGTTTGCTGTTTTTATCTTCAATTATAAAATCAATCTCTGCTCCGCCAGAAGTGCGATAAAAATGAATGTACTCCTTGCTATATTGAGCAAGAAGGGTGCCATAAACGAAATTTTCAATTGTTGTTCCGCCACCCTGACCATCTAAACCCGCCTCAAAAGACCTCAAAAGATAATTGCGAATACCATTATCTAAAAGATAAACTTTTGGCATTTTGGAAATTTCCGAGCGAATATTTTTATAGTACGGAGTTACTAAATCTATAATATAGGTGCCAACCAAAATCTCTAAATACTTTTTTAAGGTGTTGATTGATATGTTTGCTGTATTTGAAAGTTCGTGGCTATTGACTAATTGGCCGATTTGTCCAGCTAAAATTTTTATCAAATTATTAAAACCAGTTACATTTTCAATATTTAACTGGTTGATAATATCTTGGTCGATGTAGGTTTTAATGATTGATTGAAGCACAATTTTTTTTTCTTCCACACCCTGGGTTGTTATGACTTCCGGATAACTTCCATAAGCTAAAAATTCCCTTATTGACAATTCTAATTTAGAATGAAAAGTTTCAAAAAATACTTTGTATTTTTCAAATTCAGCGAGATTATAACGTTTAATATCAACGGCTTCGCGAAAGTCAAAATATTCCTTAAAGTTAACCCTGTCAACATTAAAATAAATTGCCCTGCCTGTTAAATATTCTGAGTTTTTATTTATCTCCAGTGCACTCGATCCGCTAACGATCAATTGTATTTTATTTTTATGTTTGTCAAAAATATTTTTCAGTAATAACCCAGCTTCTTCTATCGCCTGAAACTCATCAATCATTAGGTATATAAATTCATTAGGGAAGTTAAAATATTGCCCTAAGTATAACTCTAAATTAGCTAAACTTTTTAAAATTGACTGATTGTCCATTTCATCTGCCAGCAAGTAAGCAACTTTTTTACCAGCTTTTTCTAAATCTTTTTTTATCTCTTTGAGTAAATAAGTTTTGCCGACTTGTCTGGCACCTTTGATAATTAAAACCTTCTCTTTATTGAGCCAGGGATTTATTTTTTGCAATATTTCTCTTTGGATCATATGTTGTTGTTTGTGTTTATACTATAATTCTATCATACACTTGATAATAAGACAATAGAAAACTATCAATCTGTGGATAAAACCAATAGGAAGAAGGACTATTTGATTTTTTCCCAGAGATTGAACTTACAGCGAGTAGTTGCCAAGGCGTCATTTTGAACCATTGTCCTGTCCGTCATTTTGAGGCCTCAGCCGAAGAATCTTTTCCCCTTGTGTCATTCTGAGACATGCCCTGCCCGTCATTCTGAGGTGATAGCCGAAGAATCTTTTTTATTATATGCAATTTTATGTAGCTGTGGATAACTCAGCTTGATTTTCTATTTTTATTCTAATATAATAAGTAATCCGTTATTGAAAGCGAGCCGTTACTTACTATATCAATTTTTCTGAATGAGGCGAAGCTTGAAATCTACGGAGGACTTACCCCGTTAAGTAATTTCAAATTTAAGTATTATGTTTTATTATATTTATGTGTTACTTTCTGAAAAAGATAAAAAATTTTATACTGGTTATACCGAAAATTTGAAATTAAGATTTGAGCAACACTCAAATGGTCGGGTGTGTTCAACTAAAAATAGATATCCCCTGAAATTAATTTATTATGAGGCATGTCTTGATCGCAAAGATGCTATACATAGAGAGAAATACTTAAAAACTTCTTTTGGTAAAGCGTTTTTAAAAAGTCGGCTCAAATCTTACTTAACGGGGTGTAAGAATTCGTAAATTCGTCGCTTCCGCTCCTTATTAACGACTTCTAACATGCTAACTAAAAAACAAAAAATGGTTTTGGATTTTATGCAGGGCTTTTTTAGTAAAAAGGGCTATAGCCCCTCCTTTGATGAAATTAGGAAGCACTTTAAATTGGCCTCAGTTTCCACTGTTAATCACTATATGAAGAGTTTAGAAGAAAAGGGCTATCTTACTCGGGAAAAAAATACAGCTCGCGGGGTGAAAGTCGGTAAACAAGAGGGGGTGGTTAATGTGCCCTTTAAAGGGTATATTTCAGCTGGCAAGCCCATTTTAGCTATTGAAGAATACGAAACCATAACTGTACCCCAAAATATGGTGGCTAATTCCGGCGAGCATTTTGCTTTGGGCGTGAAAGGCAACAGTATGATTGACGAGGGCATTTTTGACGGCGACACAGTGATAATAAAAAAGCAAAACACAGTAGAAAACGGCGAAACAGCCGTGGCTTTAATTAACGGCAACGAAGTCACCTTAAAAAAGATTTTCAAAGAAAAAAACCGCATCCGCCTCCAGCCCGCCAACCCCGCCCTCAAACCCCTTTATGTCAAAACCGTCATCATCCAAGGCAAGGTTGTGAGCGTTTTGAGAAACATAGACGAGCAAGAGATACAAAAGAAAAGCGAGATAGCCAACATAAGCGAAACAAAACCGCAAAAACCATATTTTGAGGCAGATAAAATCACTATTTATCAAGAAGATATTTTGAAAATTACCGCTATATCTGAAAATTCAGTTGACTTAATTATCACTTCGCCTCCCTATAATGTTGATATTCATTATAATTCTCATGCTGATAATTTATCTTATGAAGATTATTTAGAATTTACTCAAAAATGGGTTAAAAAATGTTTTGATTTAGCAAGAAATGAAGGGCGGTTTTTACTAAATATTCCACTTGATAAAAATAAGGGTGAGCAAAAATCGGTTGGGGCAGATATTACAAAAATTGCAAAAGATGTAGGATGGAAGTATCATTCAACTATTATTTGGAATGAAGGAAACATTTCTCGACGAACCGCTTGGGGTTCGTTTATGTCAGCATCCGCTCCCTATGTTATAGCCCCTGTGGAATTAATTTTAGTTTTATACAAAGATAGCTGGAAAAAAACAGGTAGTAGCAGAGAAAATGATATCACAAAAAAAGAATTTATGGATTGGACAAATGGCGTTTGGACATTCAATGGCCAAAGCAAAAAGGGAGCAGGTGGACACCCCGCGCCTTTTCCTATTGAACTACCAAGGCGATGTATAAAATTATTTAGTTTTATTGGCGATACAATTTTAGATCCATTTTTGGGTAGTGGTTCCACGCTTATTGCTTCATATTTGCACGATAGACAGGGGATTGGCATTGATATTGATAAAAGCTACTGTGATGTAGCAATTCAGCGATTGCAAAAAGAAGCCAACATTAATCAATCAAGTTTATTAAAATAATATAAAAATATGGCTACAAAAAATAATAAAAATAAATCAATTAAAGATTTGCTTATAGAATATTTTAAAGCACATCCTAAAAAAGATATGTCGCACGGTCCAGTTGTGGATTGGGTTGAAACTAAATATTTACAGCTTTATCGTAAAAAACCACGAGATACTTGGCGTTCTATTCGTAATTTGCACGAAGCTGGATTTTTAATAAAAGTTAAGAAGGGTATTTATCGCTATGACCCTAAAGCAGTAAAACAAAAAGAGCTGGAGGATTTCACCCCGGAACAAAAAGAAATTATTTTAAAAAGAGATGGCTATAAATGCGTTATTTGTGGAAGGGGTAAAAAAGATGGAATTGAATTACAAGTTGACCATATTAAACCAAAATATTTTGGCGGTATGGCTACAGTTGAAAACGGCCAAATTTTATGTGCTCAACATAATTTTATTAAGAAGAAATTGAAGCAAACCGAAACGGGCAAAAAGATGTTTATCCGTTTGTAT
>Ga0210018_1000130_pt1 | contig 34020 bp, 32 predicted proteins | sample CryGeyCG2014_010_2_FD_183967 | JGI IMG/M metagenome (GOLD analysis project Ga0210018, IMG submission 183967) | Groundwater microbial communities from aquifer - Crystal Geyser CG09_land_8/20/14_0.10 (SPAdes) (version 2) | ecosystem: Environmental > Aquatic > Deep subsurface > Groundwater | place...
TGGAAAAAGCAAAAAGCGGGCTGGTTGTGATTCTTAATTTGGATGTTGTTCCGGCGATCAATTTTTTAGAAAATGTTTTGCCTCATTTTAAAGACGAAAAAGTTTTTAGTGTTTCTTTCAATGAAGGAAATTATGGTCCGGGTAAACTGGTTTGGAAAAAGGGCTTTCTTGAAATAGAAAGCAATGATAAAATTCCGCTCCAAGTCTGTTTGACAGATTGGCCAAATGGGGGCAGTTCAATCTTTCGGAAAGCTTATTGGGAAAAACTGGGAGGGATGGACCCCCTCTTTTTACCTTTTTATTTTGAAGACATTGATCTTGGTATAAGGGCAAGGAAGGCTGGATATAAATGTTTATGGGAACCCAAAGCCAAAGTTGAACATGAACACGAAGCAACCATAAATTCTGACAGTTTTAAACAAAAATATATAGATTCGATTAAGGAAAGAAATCATCTTTTGCTCACTTGGAAAAATGTTGACAATCCCTTGCGCTTTTTCTCACATCTTTTTAATTTGAAGTTGAGATGTTTATTACACCCAGGATATTTCAGAATATTGCTTCTTGCCCTCAGGAGAAGATTTTTTTAGATTTGAGAAAATGAACAAAGCCGAGCTTGAAAAAATTTGGAGCCAAGTCCCCGTTGATTATTATGAAAAAGGGATTGTTAGAAATTTGGGGCAGAGATATTGGCATAAGCAGAAATTCTTGGTAATAAAAAAGCTGCTGGCAGATTTTTTTCCCGGAAAGATTCTCGATATTGGGTCAAACGGAGGTGGATTAACGGCTAAAATTGCCAATCTTTTTCCAAAAGCAAAAACAGTTGGAATTGATGTTTACGAAAAGTCGGTTTTTCATGCTTCTTCTTTGCATCCTAATATTACTTTTTTAGTTGCCGACGGTCGAAACCTTCCTTTTAAAAATAACCATTTTGATTTGATTCTTTGTCTTGAGACATTAGAGCATGTCGTTGATCCAAACAAAACTTTATTGGAAATTAAAAGATGTTTGACAAAAAACGGAAGGGCGGTTATTTCCATGGACAGCGGAAATTTACTTTTCAGGATTATTTGGTTTTTTTGGATAAGATTTGGCAAGGGTAGGGTTTGGAGGGGCTCGCACCTGACGCACTTTAATAAAAAGATTTTAAAAGAAATAATTTTAAAAAACGGATTTTTGATTGAGCGGGAGATTGTTTCGCATTTTGGAATGGCGGTTACTCTGCAGTTGAAGAAAAAATGAAAAAAGTTTTTTTGTTTTTCTGTGCTCTTGCTTTGAGGTTGGCGGTTGCTCCTGTTTATCATCATTCAGATCCCGATAATTATTATTATTGGGGAAAGTATTTGTGGAAAACCAAAGATTTTTTGGGTTTCTTGGGAAAATCGATTCCAAACGCGATGCCGGCGACTTACCCGCCCGTTTTTTATTACTTACTGTTTGTATGGCGGGGACTTTATGAATTTTTGGAAAAAATTCTGTGGTGGTTAAACTTGAAAGTTGCTTTTTTTCCTTCAAATTTTATTTTTTGGTTTCAATCTTACGGGGCGGGGATTGCTTTTAATAAACTCATCGCTATTGTCGCCGATTTGTTTTGCGGCTATTTAATCTTAAAAATTGTTAAAGAAATTGGCGGGAGCAGAAAGTTTGGCTTGGTGGCCGCTATTGCCTTTCTTTTTTTGCCGGCCTCCTGGTATATCAGCGCTTATTGGGGCCAAATAGAAAGTCTTTACTCGCTTTTTGTGTTACTCTCCTTTTTTTTGGTTTTTAAAGACAGATTTTTATGGGGAACGATGACTTTGGGTCTTTCCGCCTTAATTAAGCCGACCGGTCTTTTTGTCCTGCCGGTTTTTTTGGTTTATGTCCTTAAAAAAAAGAAATTTATTGACCTTATCCTTGGGGGCGTTTTTTTGGTTTTAATTGCCTATCTTTTGTATTTTCCTTTCCAGCCTATTAATACTTTACCTTGGGCGGTTAGTTTTTATTTTGGAAGCTTTAAAGGTGAACTTAATTATTTAGTTTCCAATGCCTTTAATTTTTGGACACTTCTTTTTGGTTTTGACCAAAGGCCGGATAATTTCCTGTTTTTGGGCGTGCCCCTCTTTTCATATGGATTTCTGATCTTTCTTTCTATTGCCGGTGGTATTTGTTTCGGTTTATGGAAAAAGCAGAGTAAAGAAAAATTGTTTTTTGCCGCCTTTTTGTGCGCCTTTGCCGCCTTTTTATTTCTACCCAGAATGCATGAGCGGTACTTTTTTACCGCCTATATTTTTTTGGCCATCTTATCAGGAATAAATAAAAAATATTTTTATATTTTTATAATCATGTCAATTTTTCACTTTTTTAATTTATACCATTTTTGGTGGCACCCAAAAATTCCTTGGTTGATTGGACTGCTTTCAAACATGACGGTCATTAGAGGTATAATTGGAATTAGCTTAGGGATTTTTTTATATACACTAATAAATTTTTTAAAAAATGAGCCTTTCGATAATCATCGTTAATTGGAATACCGCTAAACTATTAAGAGACTGTCTTGATAGTTTGAAATTAGATCCGCCAATTCGGCGGATGAAATTAGAAATTGAGGTAATTGTTGTCGACAATGGATCAACTGATGGAAGCATCGACGAGATGCAAAGTTTCAAAGCTTCAGAGAAGCAAAATATAAATTTAAAAATTATCAAGAATAAAGGAAATTTAGGGTTTTCAAAAGCAGTGAATCAAGGGATAAAAGAATCTACTGGCGAGGTAGTTTTACTTTTGAATTCAGACACGATCGTCAAAAAGGGAGCCTTAAAAGAGCTTTTAGATTTTGAAGAAAAAGTTGGGTCGGTGGTGGTGGGGGCAAGGATGCTTAATCCGGACGGGACAGTTCAGGGGTCGTGTTTTTACTTTCCAACCGTAAAAAGAGCCATTTTGGAGTATTGGCTGAAAAAGAAAAATTACTTTTCAAAATATGCCCCGGCGGGATTAGACTCGGTTGAAGTGGAAGCGGTTTCCGGTGGGGCGATGCTGATTTCCAGAGTGCTGATAGATAAAATTGGAATGTTGGACGAGCGGTATTTTATGTATTTTGAAGACTTGGATTTTTGCCGGAGAGTCAGGAAAGCAGGATACAAAATTTATTATCTGCCGACGGCGGAGATTATTCATGAACACGGTGCCAGCGGTAAAACTCTCGTCGATCCGGCCGATCAATGGAAAAGACTCATCCCATCAAGTAAAATTTATCATGGTTGGTTAAAACATTACCTGATTTCTTTTATTCTTTGGAGCGGCCAAAAATGTTTAAAAAGAAAAAAACAATAGTTTTTTTACTGTCAATAATTCTCTTGGGTTCTTTTTTAAGACTTTATAAGTTAGACAAATTTCCTCCCTCCCTTTTTGGTGACGAAGTCGATGTCGGTTATCAGGCCTATTCAATTTTGAAAACCGGTAAAGATTATTTAGGCCAAAAATGGCCGATTTCTTTTCATTCTATTGCCGACTGGCGCACACCTCTTTTTTTGTATGCCGATGTCCCGTTTGTTGCTTTTTTTGGGTTGAACGAGTGGGGGGTTAGGCTGCCGGCCGCTCTTTTTGGAATTTTAACCATACCGGCAATCTATTTTCTGGCAAAATTTTTTTTTAAAGACGAAAAAATCGGTTTATTGTCCGCGTTGTGTTTGGTGCTTTCCATGTGGCATTTGCAATACAGCCGGGCGGCTTTTGAAGTGACGCAGATGCTTTTCTTTTTAATCGTCGGATTGTGTTTTTTCTTTCTGGGTCTGGAAAAAGAAAAATTTTTATCCCTTTCAGCGGTTTTTCTGGCTTTGGCCCCTTATTCGTACAGCACGGCCAAGTTTTTTTTACCGATTTTATTGGTTTTTTTGACGATAATATTTTTCAGAAAATTAAAAAAAATCTCCCGTAAAAGTATTAGTATTTCGATTTTTTTGCTTTTTATCCTGTTGCTGCCGATGGGTTATGATATCTTTTTTGGCAAAGCGGCCGACCGGTTTTCTATTTTGTCTGTTTTTTCTGATCCAACAGTAATTCCCCAGGTTGGTTTTGACAGACAAACTGATTTATTTGTTGAGACTAATGGACAGTTTGCAGTAGGAACAAGTCCCTCTTTTTTGTCCAGGGTTTTTCATAATAAATTTTTGAGTTGGTCTACCGCTTTAATTAGAAATTATTTCCGTGTTTTTTCGACAGAATTTCTTTTTACCAATGGCGATATTAATTACCGCCATTCGGTTCAAGGGGGCTTGGGTGAATTTTATTGGCTGGATGCGGTTTTTGTCATAATTGGCTTTTATTATTTATTTTTTAAGCATAAAAATGCTGAAACGAAGAAGTTTTTACTTTGTTGGTTGTTTTTTTCTCCCATTCCTTCGGTCTTAACCCGTGACGGTGGCAATCACGCCACCAGGTTAATTTTGATTTTGCCCCCGCTTTTGATACTGATTGCTTTGGGAATAAATTGTTTTTTACAGTTAATGACCAAAAAACATTTAGGGAAAATTATAATTGCGGTGGTTTTTTTAGGCTATCTTGGACAGTTTTTTATTTACCTGCACCGGTATTATATTCATTATCCCTTAGATTCAGAAGAATGGTGGCATTGCGGGTATAAAGAAATGGCCAGTTACATAAAGGAAAACGAAAATGAGTATGATTATATTGTTATCAGTGACCAGGATCAGCCACCGTTGATATTTTTACTGTTTTGGCTGAAAATCGATCCTAAAATTCCACAAAATAATAAGTTACAATGGACTGAAATTAGCGATGCTGTTTCGGCGGATAACATTCCCCAAACTAAATATTATATTGGTCATGTTTCGGAGGAGAGAATTAAGGCTAATGGTTTTATCGGCACCCTAAAGCCAAACATTCTTTATTTTTTGCCCGGATCGGAAATCGGCAAAGATTTTCGTTATGAGCCGGTTCCCAATTCAATTAAACTGCTAAAAACGATTTATTATCCAAGCGGAAGAGTGGCAAAATATATTATGAGCGGCACTTAAGGTATAATTTAATCAATGAAAAGAAGGGGAATTTGGATAATTTTTTTGATTGCACTCTTTCTTCGTTTTTTTAAATTGTCCGATTTTCCGGCCGGTTTCACTCCCGACGAAGCCGCCCAAGGCTATACTGCCTACAGTATTTTAAAAACAGGCAAAGACGAATGGGGGATAAAATTCCCGTTAAATCCGCGCTCATTTGGTGATTTTAAAGCCCCCCTTTATACTTATTTATCTGTTCCTTCAATCGCCATTTTTGGTTTAAACAAGTTTGCCGTCAGGTCGCCCAATGCCCTGTTGGGAAGCTTGGCGGTTTTGACGGTTTATTTTTTAGCAAAACAACTTTTTAAAAACAAACACGAGATTGGTTTGTTTTCGGCCTTACTGCTGGCTTTTTCCCCCTGGCATATAAGTTTGTCCCGGGGGGCCTTTGAGGCAAACTTATCTGCTTTTTTTCTTTCTTTGGCGGTTTGGCTGTTTTTGGCTGGTATTTACCATTCCCGGTTTTTATTTCTTAGTTCACTTATCTTTAGCCTTAATTTGTTTACTTACCACAGTGCCAAATTTGTTTCCCCGTTAATTTTATTAGCCTTAATTTTTTGGCAAAAAAAAGAATTATTAAAAAAATTTAAGAAAGAGAAAGTTGTTTTTTTCTTTTCCGGCGGGATAATTTTGTTCTTTATGTTTTTGATTTTTTTGGGTTTTATCAAAGGGGCGGGTACAAGGGCTTCAGATATTGGAATATTTTCCGGCGGTTGGCAGTCAGTGGCAGACCTGCGTTTTTGGGCAGTACGGTTTGGATTGCCGGACACTATCTCACGGATTTTTAACAATAAGCTGACTTTTGCTTGGGGTGAATTTATTAAAAGTTATTTTTCCTATTTATCGCCTCAATTTTTATTTACTCAAGGGGCCGGTGAGGCAGCTTACGGAATGTTTCCGGGGTTTGGTGTGCTTTATTTGTTTGAAGTTATTTTTGTTGTTACTGCTGTATATTTTTTACTGAAAGAGAAAGATGTTAATTTAAAATTTTTGTTTTTTTGGGTTTTCATTTCTCCGATTCCGGCGGCATTAACCAGGGGGGTTGGTTATCATGCTACCAGAGTAGCGGTAATGATGCCGGCATTGCAGATTATTTCTGCTTTTGGGGCAGTAAAGTTTGTTGAATGGTCTAAAAATTATTTTAAAAAATATTTTGTATTTGTTTCATTGTTGTCTTGTTTCCTTGTTGTCTTGTCGCTGACGTTTTTTCTTGAAAAATATTTTTTTTATGCTCCTTTGGTTAATGCACCAAAAATGAGTTATGGTTGGGATCAAGTAGCTGCTTTTTTAAAAGAGACCAAAGCAAGGCAAATTATTATCAGTCGAAACTTAAGTGAACCGCAGGCTTATGTCATGTTTTATTTAAAATTAGATCCGTCTTGGGTGCAAAAAGAGACCCCGAGATGGCTTGTCTACGAGAAGCAAGGTCAACGTTTTATTGATCAGTTGGGGACATATTCCTTAGGCAATATTCTTTTTAGAAACTTTTCTTTTCCCGAAGATTGGCAAAACAAGGAAACTGTTTTTGTGGGAACGGAAAAAGATTTTTACGGACAAGACGTCAGCATTTTTAAAGTTGAAAAAATTAATTATCCTGACGGGAAAACGGCCATGATAATAGTTGAAAAATGAAATTAAAAAAAACAATAAGCAATAATTGGGTTTTAATTCTGATTGTTTTACTGTCGGTGTTTTTTCGTTTTTACAAGCTGGCCGAAAACCCCCCTTCTTTGAATTGGGATGAAGTGTCGCATGGATACAATGCCTACAGTATTTTAAAAACGGGTAAAGATGAGTGGGGAAAAACTTTTCCTTTGATTTTTCATTTATCTTCCTTAGGGGAGATGAGATGTTAATACATTCAACCGGTCGCCATGGAATATTTTTACTTCCAACTTTTCCTCTTTTTTTCTTGGGTTTTTTGCAACTGTATAAAGAAAAGAAGCTTATGTATTATTTTATCTTTGCCAGTCTTATTTTTACGCCTCTTTTATTTACAATGGTTGGTTCTGTCTATCGTGCTAGCCGGTTATTAGCCTATATTCCAACTGCAAGTTTTATTTTTACTTTAGGGGTGAAATTTATCCTTAAGATCAAAAACAAAACGATTGAAAAAGTGCTATTGTTGTTCTTTTTTCTATTGCTTTCTCTAAGTTACTGCGACTTTGTTCGTTATTATTGGTACGATTATCCAAAACTCATTTCCGGAAATTTTTCTCCAAATCTTGATGGGGCAATGGCTGAATTGAAAAAGTTAACTTTGGGAACTGGCAAAAACCCGTATTTTGAAAAAAGCACTTATATTTCCCAAAAGGCGGATATGCAGTTTTTCAAAGAAGTCTATTTTCCTTATCAAGAGGTAAAAATTTGGACAAGAGAAAAAGAACCGTTTCCCGTTCAGTCTTTTGTTTTATCTAGTATTTCCGGGAGTGGAGAGATTATCAATTATCGAGCAATACCAAGTTTAGAATCAGGACAAAGAACAATGTATATACTTGGTAAATGAAGCTAATATTTTTTGACAAAGATGGAAATAATTACAAAGATTTTTAAGAATAATTTCTTATTATTTTTAATCTTAATCATGGCCGTAATACTGCGTTTTTACCGCTTATCCGAGATGGCCTCTTTAGATTTTGATCAAGAATATGCTTCCAATTTTGCCTATCGTGTCCTTCGGGAGTTTCCTATTCAAATGATAGGTCAAGGTCTTTCCGTTCAGGGTTTGTTTATGGGTCCCTGGTATTTTTATTTTTTAGTACCCTTTTATATGATATTTCACTTACACCCTCTAGGAGGGGCAATTGGTTCGGTTATTTTAGGATTAATAACAATACTTGCCTATTATTATTTTGGGAATAAAATTTTCGGGAAACCAGGGTTTAAAATTTATTATTTACCAACAGTGGAAATTATTCATGAACATGGCGCCAGCGGGAAAAATTTGGTCAAGTCAGAAGAGCAGTGGAAAAGACTTATTCCTTCTAGTAAAATTTATCACGGACAGATTAGATATTATTTGATTAATTTTATTCTTTGGAGCGGGCAAAAATGTTTAATAGGTTAAAAAACTTTTTTTCTTCCTCGGTAGGTCAGATTTTTTTGGCCGCGTTTTTTTTGAGAGTTTTTTTGGCACCCCTTTTTTTTCACCCGGACACAAAGACTAATTATTACAATTCGCACTTCTTGTCGTTAGGAGTGGTGAATATATATGAATTTTTGGCAAAAAATCCCGATAAAGCGTTTCTGGGGGAGTTTTCTTATCCCCCCCTTACTTATTTTTTTTACGGTCTTTTATATTATCCCTTGAAAGTAGTTTTAGGCCCAGATTTTTTAAATTGGTTGGCGATGGGTAATGACGCGGTGGCTGTCCCCAACATTTTCCGGTACTTGTTTTTTATGAAAGTTCCTCTTTTCTTTTTTGAATTTTTTGTCGGTTTTCTAATAACCAAGATTTTAAAAGACGAAAAGGAGATTAAAAGAGCTTTGCTTTTTTGGTTTTTTAACCCGGCGAATATTTATGCCATCACCTTTATGGGTCAATTTGATATTATTCCTACTTTTCTTTCGGTTTTGGCACTTTATCTGGTGGTAAATAAAAGAAAAGCGATTTTGGGGGCGATTGCTTTGGGTTTAGGAGGCGCTTTGAAAACCTATCCGCTTCTTTTATTACCCTTTTTATCTGTAATTTCTACTAAAGGTATTTGGAAACAATTTAAAGTATTTATTTTGGGACTGTTTCCATATCTGCTGTTTGTTTTACCCTTTTTGAAATCAGTTAGTTTCAGACAAAGCTCTTTTGTTTCCGGATTAAGTCAGAGATTGTTTATCTTAAATTTGAGTATCGGTTTTGAGGAACAAATTCTTCTGGTGATTTTTTCTTTGGTTCTTTTGTTTTTGATTGCGGATTGGAAGAAAGAAGTGGGCGAAAGTCTATCAGGATATTTTTTGGCCGTACCGCTGATTGTTTTGGCGGGGTCGCATTTTCACCCCCAATGGTTAATTTGGATCACTCCCTTTTTAGCGTTATCGGTCGGCAAATGTAAAAAACTTTTACTGCCGTCCGCAATTTTATTAACCGGGTGGTTGGGAACAGTAGTATTATTTAATGATAAATTTCTTACTTGGGGGTTATTTTCTCCTTTTGATCCGGGAATATTTTTTCTTCCGCCCCTAAGAGACTTGATTGCCGACTTTTTCTCTCCAGTCCTCTTACAAAGTTTATTTCACACTCTTTTTGCCGCCTGCGCGATCTGGATTTCGATTTTAGTAATTACCGGCAAACTAAATGAAAAATCATAAACTTTTGTGGGTTGTGACTATCGGCTTTTCTTTTTTAGGCATAGTTTTTCCGCTACTCTTTTCTCTTTTTGTGGTTAAAAACCGTCAAGATGCCAGTCAGCCGCTTCAAGACAGTTTCGTTGCTTTATCTGAAAAGGGGATTATTGAGCAAACTTTTATCGCCCAAAATGATTTTATTAATATAATCATGCTAAATTTTAAAAATCCCAACTTTGCCGATAAGGGTGATTTTCTCTTTTCCTTAAAATCTTCCGACGGTCAACTTCTGGTGGAAATGCCCTTTTCCGGTTACAATATTGGCGACCCCAGTACGGTCAGGTTCCAGTTTGAGCCGATTTCTTTATCAAAAAATAAGAAGTTTATTTTTTCTATCAAAAGCGTTTCTTCAGGTGGAGTAACAATCTCCATGGCCTCAAGTAAAAAAAAAGGTTTTAATTACGCGGTTTATTACAGGACCGTCAATAAAAAATCGGAGGCAATTGATCTTATCGGACGCCTTTTCAAAGGCTTGTTATCCGATCCTTTATTTTTGGTTTTTTGGTTATTGCTTCTATTTTTAACGGTTTGGACCAAGATAAAATTTTCTAAAAAAGAGTGATGAAAAGAGCATTTTTGATTTTAATAATCCTTCTTTCCCTTTTTTTAAGAATTTATTGCCTTCAGGAAGTGCCACCTTCTCTTAATTGGGACGAGATTTCCCATGGCTATAATGCCTATTCAATATTAAAAACGGGTAAAGACGAATGGGGGAAAACTTTTCCTTTGATTTTTCAAGCTTACGGCGATTTTAAACTGCCTTTGTACATTTATTTAACGGTTTTGCCTGTTTTTTTATTTGGTTTAAATGCTTTTTCGGTCAGATTAGTTTCCGTTTTGGCGGGAACAGGCCTGGTTTTACTTGCCTTTTTATTCACCCAAAAATTGACAGGAAACAAAAAGATCTCCATGTTCGCCGGACTGCTGACTGCCATTTCTCCTTGGAGCCTTTTTGTTTCCCGGATTGCGGTTGAAGCAAACTTGGGCGCTTTTTTGTTTGCTCTTGGAATTTACTTTTTTTATATTTGGCTTGATAAACCGGACAAAAAATGGCTCGTTTGGACAATTATATTTTGGGGATTTTCTTTGTATTCTTACAATTCCGCCCGGATACTAGTACCCTTTTTCCTCGTGATATTACTTTATTTTGTTTGGAAAAAGAAAAGCCAAAAACAACTTTTAGTCCCCGGTATAATTCTTTTGATATTTCTTACGCCTTTAATATTTCAGTTATTAAATAAATCGGGCAGTGCCAGGTTTAATTCGGTATCTCTAGTCGATCAAGGGGTGGTTAATCAAATAATTGAAAAAAGAAATTCCGCTAAACTTCCGGACAATATTGCCAGGCTGATTTACAATAAACCGAGTTATTTTGTTTACAAGGCTGCCGGAAATTATCTCCTAAATTTATCGCCAAAATATTTATTTTTCTATGGGGGTAGCCACTATCAGTTCTCATTGCCCAATCACGAACTTTTATATCTGGTGACAGCGCCGTTTTTAGTTTTGGGTTTATTAAAAGTTTTATTTTCTAGAACAAACTCCTTAAGAGTTCTTTGCCTATGGTTTTTCCTAAGTTTTATTCCTTCAGCGGTTACTAAAGATGCCCCCCATGTTCTAAGAACAATTCTTATTTTACCTTCGCCGATGATCATCAGTGCGATTGGCTTGAAAACACTTTCGGATTTTTTGAAAGACAGATCAAGGTTTAAGGGAAATTTTCTTTATGGAATATTTATAATGGCAATACTATTTAGTTTCTGCCGGTGGTGGAATGATTATTGGAAGATTTATTCAAATGCGTATTCTTGGGCATGGCAATACGGTTATAAAGAGACGGTGAATTTTATTAAGACTAATTATGACAAATACGACAAGATTATTATCACCAAGCGTTATGGAGAGCCTCATGAATTCCTTCTCTTTTATTTAAAATATGATCCAAAAAAATACCAAAATGATTCAAATAGGAAATGGGATTATCATGCCAATTGGTATTGGGTCGATGGTTTTGATAAATTTGAATTTGTAAATGACTGGGAAGTGGTTGGGGGTGTGAAATGCGAAGTGGGAAGTGAGAAGTGTTTGTTGATTTCCAGTCCCGGGAATTATCCGGAAGCTATGCCTGTCGGCAGGCAGGGGTGGAGTAAGATTAAAACCGTTAATTATTTAGACGGAACACCAAGCTTTGAGATTTTGGAAAAATGAAAAAATATATTTTGATATTAATTTTTGTTTTGGCTTTGTTTTTAAGGGTATACAAATTGGGCCAGTTCCCGGTCGGTTTTTTGTGGGATGAGGCGGCGTTGGGTTATAATGCTTATTCGATCTTAAAAACAGGCAGAGATGAATACGGCAAATTTCTTCCATTGATATTCAAGTCCTTTGGAGATTACAAACCAGGGCTTTATGTTTATTTGGCTATCCCTTCCGTTTTAATTTTTGGGTTAAATGAATTTGCGGTTCGTTTTCCCTCTGCCTTTCTCGGAGGTTTGTCGGTTTTGATTTTTTATCTTTTTATAAAAGAATCTTTGGGGGAAGAATCATCTAAAGTTCCCCTTGTTGCGGCCTTATTGCTCGCCATCAGTCCTTGGCATTTGATTTTTTCCCGGGGATCCTGGGAATTGAATATTATACTTACCGAATTTTTGGCCGGTTTTTATTTACTTTTGAAATTTTTATCAACCGAAAGGAAAAAATTTCTTTATTTTTCCGCTTTTTTCTTTCTTTTGACTCTTGTTACTTATCAATCGGCCAAGTTTTTACTGCCGGTTTTATTGGCAGGGTTCTTTTTCTTTTTTCAGGGAAAGATTTTGCGCGCTGACAAAAAAGCCGTCTTTTCTTTTACAGCTTTGATTGTCGCCTTTTTTATTTTTTTTAATTTATTGACTGTCCTGGCGGGGAAAGGTGGAAGAGTTAAGGCAATGAGTATTTTTTCTTATCCCCGCTCTGACCAGGAAACACAAATGTTTCTAACTCAGGATAAAAATTCAGATTTGGTTTTTGGCTTTTTCCATGGGACACCGGTATTTTTTGTCCGTTCTGTTTTGGGCCGGTATTTCAATCATTTTTCGGGCAAGTTTTTATTTATTGGCGGGGACTGGTCAAACCAGAGAAACGGAATTATCTATCAGGGTGTAATGTACTACTTTGATCTGGTTTTTTTGGTTTTGGGTTTTTTTAGTTTATTTAAAAAAAAGCGCTCTTTTTTGGGTAATTTTATGCTTTTCTGGTTGGTAATCGCCCCCATTCCCGCGGCGCTTACCCGCGACAGCATTTCTTCAGTTAGGTCTTTTACCATGGTTATTCCTTTAGTTTTTGTCGTCTCGATCGGGATGATTGCCTTTTTTGATTATTTTAAAAATAAAAATAAATTGATTAAGAGTTTCGGTTACTTGTTACTTGTTACCTGTTACCTGTTACTCTTTGTTCGTTTAGTTGATTTATATATGGTTCATGACCCTAAATACACTTCGGAAAACCGGCTTTATGGTTATAAACAGGCGGTTTTTGCCGTAAAGTCTTTGGTTTCTCAAAAAAATAAAGTTGTTTTTACCGACAAATACGGCCAGCCCCATATTTTTTATTTATTTTATACAAAATATGACCCCAAAAAATATCAGGAACAAGCCCTTTTGAAGGAAAATCCTTTTGGTGATGTCGGCAAAGTGGATAAAATTGATAATATAGAGTTTAGAAAGTTATATTTTCCAGACGATAGGTCGATTGCCAATTCTCTATTTGTGGGGGATGAGTTTGATCTGCCGATTTCCGATATTGTCGGGCAGAAAGATATTACTCTTCTGGAAAATATAGAATTTTTAAACGGAAAAACCGCTTTTAGAATTGTAGGAACAAAATGAAAACGAAACGAATATTTTTAATTTTTATCTTATTGCTGGGATTTTTCTTAAGGGTTTATAAAGTGGCCGAGTACCCAGCCGGTTTGAACGCGGACGAAGCGGCGATTGGCTATAACGCTTACAGCCTTCTGCAAACAGGCAAAGACGAGTTTGGTCACCCCTGGCCGATAAACTTTCAATCTTTTAATGATTTTAAACCCGGGTTGTATTTTTATTTGGTTTTACCTTTTGTCAAATTATTTGGATTGACCGAATTGGCGGTAAGGTTGCCATCGGCGATATTAGGTAGTTTGACCGTTTTGATATTATACTTTTTAGTCAAAAAAATTATTTCTGCCGATTTTGCTGTTTTGGCTGCTTTTTTGCTCTCTGTCAGCCCCTGGCATTTGCATTTTTCCCGGGGGGGCTGGGAGAGTAATACGGCAGTGTTTTTTATTCTATTGGGAGTTTATTTGTTTTATCGGTCTTTGGAAAAACCAAAATATTTCATTTTTTGTGCCGTGTGCTTTGTTTTTTCAATGTACACTTATCATTCCGCCAGATTGATTACGCCTTTATTGCTTTTGGGTTTGGCAGTTTTTTATAAGAGAGAAATTTTTCTGAAAAGAAACGCCAAATCTTTAATTTTTGCGATTGTCGTTGCCTTTTTGGTCAGCATTCCGCTGGCTTTGGGTTTTTTAGGGGGGGCGGGGACATCCCGTTTTTCCGGAGTGGGTATTTTTGCCGATCAGGGACCGTTTTGGCGGGTCAATGAACTTAGAGGCCAACACGAAAACCCATTTGGAATTATGCCAAAAATATTTCACAACAAGGTTGTTGAATATGGACTGCTTTTTTTTGACAATCTACTGCGCCATTATTCCGGAGATTTTTTATTTATTTCCGGTGATGAGATTCAGAGAAACAAAATTCCGGAAATGGGACAGATGTATTTACTTGAAATCCCTTTTTTAATTTTGGGAATATATTTCTTTTTAAAAAATAGACCGAAAAACTGGCAATTTATAGTTTATTGGTTGGCAATTGCCCCCTTTGCTTCTTCTTTGACTTTCCAATCCCCGCATGCCATAAGATCGTTAAATATGGTAATACCACTGGTGATTATAACTGGGTATGGTATTTCCAATCTTTTAATTTTGGTTAAGAAAATTGCTTTTAAAAAAGTAGCGTTAATTGTTTATGGCTTATTGCTTATTGCTTATTGCTGGAACATTGCTTTTTATCTGCACCAGTATTACGTTCACTATCCGCAAGTTTATCCGGCGGCTTGGGAGTATGGGTTTAAAGATTTAACAGGATATCTTAAGGAAAAACAAAATAATTTTGATAGAATTTATGTCACAAACAGATATGACCAGCCTTATATCTTACTGGCGTTTTATTTAAAATACCCGCCGGCGGATTTTCAGAAGGAAGCCAAACTGACCGAAATAGACATTTTCGGCTTTTCAACGGTTGATCATTTCAGCCGCTATTATTTTGGGCCGGTTGATCAAAACAAGTTGAAAGAACCGAATTGTCTGATTATTGGTGCTCCCGGGGAGATTCCTGATTCTGCTACAATTAGTAAGCGGATTTATTTTAAAGATGGAAAAACAGAAGCTTTCAGAATCGTCGAACAGTGAATGATGAATGATGAACAATGAATAGTAAGATAGTAAGTTTCACCGATTTAAATGCGTGGAAAGAGGGGCATAAGTTAGTTTTGTCTGTTTATAAAGTTACATCGTCCTTTCCCGCTAATGAAAAGTTTGGCTTAGTTTCTCAAATGAACAGGGCAGTAATTTCAATTACTTCAAATATAGCAGAAGGGTTTACGAGAATTGGCGTGAAAGATAAAATAAACTTTTATTATATGGCGAAAGCCTCGTTAACGGAGTTGCAGAATCAATTAATTGTTTGCAAAGATTTACTTTATGTAAATTCTGAAAATTTTTCTCAAAATTGGAATCAAACAATTATCGTTCATAAGCTTATAACAGGTATAATTAAAGGCGCTGATTATTTGCATTGTTCATAGTTCATGATTCATAATTCAAAAATCAAACTCTCGGTTGCGATAGCGACTTTCAACGAAGAGTCGTGTTTATCTGATTGTTTAAGTAGTATTAAAGAGTTGGCGGATGAAATCGTAGTTGTTGATGGCAGTTCGAGTGACAAAACGGTTGAAATTGCCAAGTCTTTTGGGGCGAAAGTAATTCTCACCGATAATAAGCCGATATTTCACATCAATAAACAACAGGCAATCGATGAGTGTCAGGGAGAATGGGTACTGCAGCTGGATGCGGATGAAATTATCCCCTCGGAGCTTGCCCAAGAAATTGCTTCTATCACCCAACACCCATCACCCAACAACTGCGTTGCTTTTTGGATAAAAAGAAAAAAAATGTTTCTGGGCAGGTGGATTAAAAAAGGCGGTCAGTTTCCCGATCCGGTCATTAGGCTTTTTAAAAAGGGCAAAGCTCATTTACCGTGCAAAAGTGTTCATGAGCAGATTTTGGTTGATGGCAGTGTTGGTTGGTTAAAAAATCCGATGATTCATTTGCCCACCCCTTCCTTCTCGGTTTATATTACCAAGGACAACCGGTATTCAACTCTGACGGCACTGGAAATGAAAGAAAAAAATTTATCTATTGGTTTGGGGACTAAAATTAGATATTTATTCTTCAAACCTTTGGGGATTTTCTTCTCCCTCTATTTCCGTCATTTGGGTTTTTTGGACGGATTCCCCGGCTTTGTTTTTGCCGTTTATTCCGGTCTTCACCAGGCTTCGGCTTTTATAAAATATTGGGAGATGAGAACTTCTATATATGATTTATGATTAAGATTGCGATTGACACTTCCCCTTTATCTAAAGCAAGCAAATTTCGGGGAATTGGCCGGTACTCTGTCGGCCTGATCGAGGCTTTAAAAAAAACCAAAAAACTGGATGTTTTAGAGCTTTCGGACAAAAATTTTAAGCCGGAAGTGGATATTGTTCATTATCCATTTTTTGATTTTTACTTTTTGACATTGCCGCTAATCAAAAAGGTCAAAACGGTGGTGACGATTCACGACTGTATTCCGCTTGTTTTTCCGGAAAATTATCCCGCCGGGCTAAGGGGTAAAATTAAATTTTTCATTCAAAAAATTTCCTTGAAAAGCGTGTCGGCGGTTTTGACTGACTCGGAAAGCTCAGAAAAAGATATCGTCAAATTTTTATCAATCCCAAGCGAAAAGATTTTTAAGGTCTATTTAGCTGTCGATGATTACTATCGGAAAATTGAGATAAATCAGGAAGAGAAAGAAAGTTTATTTAAAAAATTCGGTCTTAAAAATGATTTTATGCTGTACGTTGGAGATGTTAATTACAACAAAAATTTACCCAATCTTTTGAAAGCCTTTGCCCAGGCAAGGATTGATTTAAATTTGGTATTAATCGGCAAAGCCTTTGAAAGCTCAAACCAGCCGGAGGTAATGCAACTGACAGACTTGGTGGCAGAATTAAAAATCCAGGACCGGGTTAAGATTCTTGGTTTTGTTTCTGACCGGGACCTGGTCATTTTTTATAATTTGGCGGTTGTTTATTGTCAGCCGTCACTTTATGAGGGTTTTGGATTGCAGATTTTGGAAGCGATGGCCTGCGGTTGCCCGGTTTTGACCGGTAATGTTTCCAGTCTGCCGGAAGTGGCCGGAGAGGCGGCGGTCTTGGTCGACCCCAACGACATTGATCAAATTTCCCGCGGAATAGAGAGGCTGGTTTTAGATCAGGACCTAAGAAACAGGCTTATTGAAATGGGTTTAACGCAAAGTAAAAAATTTTCTTGGGACAAAACGGCTCAAGAAACAGTTAAAATCTATGAAAAAGTTTTGGGAAAATAACAAAAAAATTATTAAGTTTGTTTTTTTGGTTTTTTTAGTTTGGACAACGATTGTTAATTTGTTGGACCTTGTTTCTACCTTTACTTTTATTTCCCGTCGGGGAGATTTTAACTATGCCGAAAAAGTAATTTTAAACCCGCCTTTTTTTTGGAAAAGAGCGAACTTTGACGGAATTCATTATCTGGATATTGCCAGAAAAGGTTATGGAGTTAATCAGTGGGGTTTTTTCCCCTTGTATCCAAAAATAATAAAAGGATTAACTCCTAATTTTGCGGGCCGGGATTTGTTGGCCGGCCTTTTTGTTTCCCATCTTTCTTTGTTTTTACTTTTATTTATTTTTTACAAGTTGATTTTATTGGATTTTGATCATAAAATTGCCCAAAGAACACTGCTTTTTTTAATGTTTTTTCCAACCTCTTTCTTTTTTGGTTTTGTTTATACCGAGAGTTTAGTTTTGCTTTTTATTCTGGGAAGTTTTTATGCCGCCAGAAAAGGCAATTGGCTGATGGCGGGGATTTTGGGTGCCCTGGCGGCCAATACTAGACTGATAGGGATTTTCCTTTTCCCGGCCCTTATTTACGAATGGTGGCAGCAGAAAAAAATTTCAAATTTCAAATTTCAAATTTCAAATTTGTTTATTTTCCTGGTTCCCCTGGGCCTGCTTTCATATATGAGATTTTTAAAAATTAACTTTCAGGATCCGCTGATATTTATCCGGTCGGGTGGAAAGATAGTTCTTTTGTATCAGGTGTTTTTCCGCTATTTGAAAATGATTCTAACAAGTAAATTTGACCCGCTTTATTTTACTGTTTGGCTTGAATTTTTAGCCGTGGCCGGATTTATTCTTTTGTTAATAAAAAGCTATTTAATTAAAATCAGAATGTCATATTTAGTCTTTTCGGTTTTGACATTATTAATTCCGACCCTTATTGGGACCTTTTCTTCCCTGCCCCGCTATGTTTTGGTTTTATTTCCTTGCTTTATTTGTTTGGGGATGGTAAAAAGCGCTAAAGCAAGGGTAATTATCCAGGCTATTTTTATTTTATCGGCAATTTTTTCTGTCCTTTTGTTTTTTAATGGTAATTGGGTAGCATAATGATTAAAGAAGAAACGATCGGAATTATCGGCGGTTCAGGTTTTTATGATTTGGCCAGCAGTTTAAAAGAGATTAAAGTGGAGACTCCTTATGGGGCAGCTTCAGACAAAATTGGACTGGGAAAAATTGCCGGCCGGAAGGTGGCTTTTTTGCCCCGGCATAATAAAAATCATGACATCCCGCCTCATTTAATCAACTACCGGGCGAATATTTGGGCGCTGAGTGAACTGGGAGTGGAGAGAATTATTACTTCTCACGCCGTCGGTTCATTACAAAAAGATTACCGGCCCGGCGATTTTGTTGTTTTGGATCAATTTATTGACCGGACAAAAGGAAGGATTGACACTTTTTATGACGGTCCGATAGTCACTCATGTTTCAACCGCTTTTCCCTACTGTCCCCAAATTAGAAAATTAGCGGTAAAAAAAGCCAAAGAGATGAAGTTAAAAGTCCATGACTCCGGAACGGTGGTAGTGATTCAAGGGCCAAGATTTTCTACGGCGGCAGAGTCAATGTGGTATACCAAAATGGGCTGGCACACCATCAATATGACCGAGTATCCGGAAATTGCTCTGGCCAGAGAGAAGGGACTTTGTTACACCGCAATTGGTGTGGTTACCGATTATGATAGTGGAATTGTCGCTGAAGGAAAGGTAAAACCGGTCTCGGTTGAAAAAATCGTCCTTGTTTTTAAAGAAAATATGGGTAATATTAAGAAACTAATGATGGAAATTATTAAAGATTGGCCAGAGAGCAGAACTTGTGGCTGTCAAGACGTGCTTAAAAATGCCAGGTTTTAACTTATGAAAGAAGATTTTCTCTCGGTAATCGTTCCTGCCTATAAACAGGAAAAAACGATTGTTAAAGATTTGAAGAACATTGAATCTGTTTTAAAAACAATGAACTGCAGATATGAAATTATTTGCGTTGTTGACGGCAAGCTGGACCGGACTTATGAAAGGGCGGGCCGCCTTAGTTCTTCAAAAATTAAAATTTATCTTTACCGGGAAAACCATGGCAAAGGTTACGCTGTCCGCTACGGCATGGCCCGCTCAAAGGGAAATATTGTCGCCTTTCTTGATTCCGGCATGGATATAAACCCTCGGGGAATTCCCTTACTTCTGGAACATATGCGGTGGTACGACTCAGATATTATTGTCGGTTCCATCAGGCACTCAGCCTCAAAAGTAATCGGTTATCCCTTAAAGAGAAAAATTTTTAGTATTGGTTATCACTGGATGACGAGATTAATTTTTGGCTTAAAGATTACAGACAGTCAGAGGGGTTTGAAAATTTTTAAAAGAGAAGTTTTGGAAAAAGTTTTGCCTCGGCTGATGGTTAAACGTTTTGCCTTTGATATTGAAATGCTGTCTGTTGCCAGGTTTTTGGGATTTCGAAAAATCCATGACGGTCCGGTAAAAATGGACGCAAGAAAATTTAAATATTCCAGCATCAGATCATCCACGGTGATAAGTATGCTTATGGACACCTTAGCCGTTTTTTACCGTTTAAAAATTATAAATTACTATTCGGGCAGGAATAGAAAAAAATGGATTTATGACCATGACTTGCAAATGAAAATAAGTGTGGCGGTTTAAAATGAAAACCTCCGTTATCATTCCGGTGAGAACCATTACTCCATACGTTAAGGAAACCGTTTCTTTTCTAAAAAGCCAGTCAGAAAAAGATTTTGAAATTATTATCATAACCGACCAAAAAGAAAGTTTAAGGGGAACGAAAGTATATTTCAGCGGTAACCCTACTCCTGCATTTAAAAGAAATTTGGGGGCTAGAAAGGCAAAGGGGAGCATTTTGGCTTTTTTGGATGACGATTCTTATCCTGATAAAAATTGGCTTAGAAATGCCTTGAAAGTTTTTGGAGAAAATGAGAAGTTCGTTGGAGTTTGTGGTCCAACACTTACCCCTCTCCAAGACAGTGTTTATCAGAAGGCTTCCGGGTGGGTATGGGCCAGCCGGTTGGGAAGCGGCGGTGCCGGTGTTTACCGGAATAAAATTATGCCCCGAAGGGAGGTTGATGATTTTCCCTCCGTAAATTTATTGGTTAGAAAGGCCGCTTTTGAAAAAGTAGGTGGCTTTGACATTAATCATTGGCCGGGTGAAGATACCAAACTTTGTTTGGATTTGACCAAAACAGGCGGAAAGATTATTTACGACCCGAAGATTTTGGTTTTTCATCATCGCCGGGCGGTTTTTGGGCCTCATCTGAAACAGATAAGCCGTTATGCGGTAAGAAGGGGTTATTTTGCCCGGGTTTTTCCCCAAACGTCTTTTCGTCTTGGTTATTTAATTCCATCTTTGTTTGCCTATGGGTTGTTGGTGGGGCTGGTGCTGGTTTTGTTTTTCCCGATTTTAGAACCTTTTTATTTTACTCTTATTGCGGTTTATATAACCATGTTGGTTTTATCCGGACTTGATAGCGCAATTGTCGGGAAAAATCTTCTTTTTTTAATACTGGTGCCTTTGGCAATTATTGCGACCCATTTGACTTATGGGTTTTTGTTTCCCTTTGGCTATTTCAAGAAAGGCCTTAGAACGATTCCCCGCCGGGTAGATTCCCAAAAAAGAGTTTATGTTGGCGGTTAAGGTTGGTTTAAAAGTTGCTGAAGGGCTTGCTGTGCCTGGATGTTTGTTGGATCAAACTGGAGTGATGTTCTGAATTCATTTTCCGCCTCAATAGTTTTTTTCTGATTTCCATATGTTGCCCCAAGAGCATAGTGGAGAGAAGGATTTTGCGGATTAATTTTAAGAGCGTTTTTAAATGATTCTTCCGCCAGGTCAAGCCTTCCTTGTTGGAAGTAAATTGACCCTATGTTTTGGTAAGATTGCCAGATGTTTGGATTGAACTCGATTGCTTTTTGATAGTAAAAGAGCGCAGCCGCAAAATCGTTTTTTTGTACATAAATATTGGCCATATTATGAAAAGCGTCGCCGTAATTAACTTGGAGCTCGGTTGCCCGTTTGAAATATTTTATGGCCTTGTCTAGTTGGCCCCATCTGGCGTAAAGATCGCCCAAGTTATTGTGATTTTGCGGGCTGGAAGGAGAAAATTTTTCTGCCGCCAACCAGAGATTATCCTGATTTTTCCAGTCAACATTGCGGTAAATTGTTCGGATTTGCAGAGGGATAATCAAAAGGGCGGTTAAAAAATAAAACAAAAAGGAGTTTTTACTAATTTTTCGTAAGATCTTTTCCAGCAACATGCCTGTAGCAATAAAAATACCCACACAACCCAAATAAACATACCTTTCAGCCACGACCCATGAAATGCCAAGAGGAGTCAAAAAAGGTGAAAGAGTAATAAAAAAGAAGGCCAGCCAGAAAAAGAGAATCTTGTTTTTTTTAAAAAAATAAATAAGTGAGGCAAAATAGGCGGTGGTGATAGTAAACCTGGCGGCAAAATTAATTTTACTGAAATTCATTTCCGAGTGATAAAGAGTCAACGCTTTGGGCCAGATAATTAATTCAAAGTATGAAGAGATTGCCACAGGAATCTGAAAAAAAGGGTTTTGACTGGTTCTTTTTTGATAATATGAAGTTTGCAATTCATTTATCCTGTATCCTATTCGCCCCCAGATAAAAAATAGCCCCCAAATCATGCCCAGGCCAAAAAAAGGGATTGTTTTTTTCCAGTTTTGTTTAATATTGCCAAAGCAAATTTCCCAAACAACTAAAACCCCCGGCAGGTAGACGGTTCTTTCCGAAGTAAATAATGCCAGTAAAAAAGCGGTCAAGGACCAATAGTATAATTTATCGGTTTTTTTTGAGAGGGAGTAAAAAACAAGAGAAAGAAGGACAAAAAACCCATACATTGGATAATATCCGCCGGAAATCCAGGTAACTGATTCGCTTAATAGGGGATGAACGGCGAAAACCGCCGAAGAAAAAATAGCAACCCTTTTTGAAACGGTTTTGCAGATTAAAAAATAAAAAAGCCAAGTAACTCCAATATGAAACAGTATATTAGGAAATCTAAAGGCCGCTGGTATTTTTCCAAATATATTAGCTGTCACAAAATACAAAAAGCCTCTTAAAAAAATAAAAGGAGCGGCAAAGGCAAATTTTGTCGTTGTTATTTCAGCATTGTCCCTAATGGTGGCAATATCGTCGGAAAGAAATTCACTCTTTAGACCGTTCAAGTAAGAAGCAAAAACCAAAACCGCCAATAAAATTAAGATTAAATAATTTTCCCCAAACCAAGTTTTAAGGGCAAATTCCTGGGTTTTGCCGGGTTGGAAATTTTGGAGAGCCCTTTTTTTAAAATTCCGCGGAAGACAATTTATCACCGCTTCCTCAGAAACATTTAAAATTCCGGCAATCTCTTGTGAACTCTTGGTCTTAGACAGTTTTTCAACCTGTCTTTTTTGTTTTCTGGTTAAATGCATAATTAAAAATATTTTAACTAATTTTACTCTTTTTTTAAATAGGTTATAATAACGGCAATGAAAGTTTTGGTTACCGGAGGCGCCGGGTTTATTGGTTCATACGTCGTTGATTTGTTGATAGAAAAAGGCGAGACGGTCTATAGTGTTGATGACCTGTCGGGCGGATATTGGCGGAATGTAAATTCCAAGTGTAAATTTAACAAATTAAACCTTGTCAATAAAAGGAAAACAAAAGATTATATTGAAAAAGTAAGACCGGAAATAATTTATCATTTGGCGGCGGATGCAACCGAGGGCAGGAGCCAGTTTACCCCGATTAGCTGCACCGAAAGAAACTATTTGACCTTTTTAAATACCATTGTTCCGGCAATAAAAACCGGTCTGAAAAAATTCGTTTTTGTTTCTTCGATGAGTGTTTACGGCAAGCAAAAGCCTCCTTTTTTTGAAGAGATGAAACCAAGACCCGAAGATATATACGCGGTCTCTAAGGCTGCTTGCGAAAATGCCCTTAGAATATTTTCTGAAGTATTTGGTTTTGAATATACGATTATCAGGCCCCACAATTGTTATGGGCCCCGTCAAAATATTGCCGATCCATACAGGAATGTAATCGGTATTTTTATTAACTGCCTGTTGAACAATAAAAATTATTTTGTATACGGTGACGGTCAGCAGAAGAGATCTTTCACCTATATTGACGATTTAGTGCCTTACATTATTAAGGCCGGAACTTTGGGTAAGTTTAACGGGGAAATTTTTAATATCGGCCCGGACGATGCGGTCACGATTAATCAACTGTCGGGAAAAATATTAAATATTTTTTTTGGTGAAAAAATTCCCGATAATTTAAAACCGGTTTTCTTGCCCGATAGGCCAAAAGAAGTCAAAATTGCATATTGTTCAAACAAAAAAGCGATTTCGACACTGCATTACAAAACCAACACCTCCCTGGACGAAGGTTTAAAACTGATGATTGAGTGGGCCAGAGAGTTAGGGCCGCAGAAGTTCCATTATTTAAAAAACCTGGAACTGGAAAATGAATCGACTCCTAAGACCTGGAAAAAACTTTCAGAATAAATGAATGTCTTTAATCAAATTAAAGAAAGCGGACTAAAATTTTTATTTTGGGAAACATATTGGCTGCTTAAATTTTTGACGGCAGAAAAGTTTGTGAATTTATTGAAAATATTTTTTCAAGATAAATTTGTTAAGCCCGCAAAGATAAATGGTTTTCCTGTTAAATTAACTGTTGACCCAAGTGCAAACTGTCCTCTTTATTGCCCTCTGTGTCCGACCGGACAGAATCAAAAAGGCAGAAAGAGGGGGGAAATGAAATTTGTCAACTTTAAAAAATTGGTGGATGAAGTCGGAAGATATCTTTTTGAAATCGATCTTTTTAATTGGGGAGAGCCTTTTTTAAACAAAGATATTTTTAAGATGATTTCCTTGTGCGGTGAAGGAAAGGTTATTAGCAGATTGAGTTCAAATATGAATTATTTTCCTTTAGGGTATGAAGAAAAACTGGTTAAAAGCAGGCTGAACCATTTGGTGGTGTCGCTTGATGGGGTTTCGCAGGAATCATACGAAAAATACCGGGTTAACGGGTCAATTAAGAAAGTTTTGGAAGCGGTTAAGAGAATAAAAAAAGAAAAAAATAGACAAAATTCTAAACTTCCGTTTATAACCTGGCAGTTTATCGTCTTTGACCATAACAAACACGAAATAAGACAAGCAAAAAGCTTGGTTAAAAAATGGGGATTCGACCGGATTGTCTTTGTCGAAAATAGGGGTGATATGGGTAAAGAATTGTTTGTGAAGAAAAAAAGTAAAGTTAAATTTAAATGTAACTTTCTTTGGAGGGAGTCGGTTATTAACTGGGACGGTTCCGTTTCTCCTTGTTGTTTGTATTACGACCAGAAATACGATTTCGGCAATGCTTTTAAAGAAGGATTTGGGAATGTGTGGAATAACGAAAAATATCAACTTGCTAGAAAATTAATGTCGAAGGGAAAACCAATCGACAAAGGGATAATTTGCTGGAATTGTATTAAAAATAATTTTACAGATTAAAGTGAAATTGTAAACGAGGATAATTAGTGATATTATAAGACAATGGAAACATTACAAGGTGAGAAATTTTCTCAAGTTAGACAAGCGGCGGAAAAAGTTTTTAATTACTTAAATATCAAAGATGAACCAAAAGCAGCTGATGTGATTTTTATTCTTGGTGGGTCAAGCTTAGAGCCAATTAATAGAGCGGCTCAACTTTATAAAGAAGGATTTGCTCCCAAAATTGCCTTTGTTTCCCAAGGTGGAAAGTTTGGAGGGGAAGCAGTTTGGGGGATGACAGAAGTTGAAAAATACAAACAGGTATTACTTGAATTAGGGGTCAGTGAGTCTGATATTGTGTGTGAGGAGGACCGAAGCAAACAAACGCGGAATACTTTTGATGAAGCCAGATATGCAATTCCTTTTTTGAATGAATGTGGATTTAATCTTCAAAAAATGATTTTAGTATCTCGGCCAGTACACCAGCGGCGGGCATATTTAACTTTTTTACAAATACATCCGGAAATTGGATACATAAATTGTCCCGCCCACGAGCGATTAGATGTAAATGATCCGAAAATACTGGCTCGGCAGGTTCAAGAGATGGAAAGACTGCTGGATTATGGAGTGAAAGAAGAAAGTATTAGTAAACCAAGTATTACTATTGATGTTCTTAGGGCGAGTGTAATTTTGAGAAAGTATTTAAAGCAAATTGGGTTATATCAATCTCGAACCAAACCAAAGGCTAAATTTATTTAATTGGTTGATTTATTTTGTCTATATCAAGTTTTTGGAGTATTTTTTTTGAAAATTCTGCTTTAGATTTTCTTTTAAGGAAGTTTTGTAAATCTTCTACTGTATCAATGTCGTACCATATTTGTGTTTCATACATTTTTACCCCAATTTTTTCAGGAAGTTGACGGATGTCCTTTAGAGCATCGTTCGTTCCGTGCCTAACTGAATAAAACAATTCGGGAATGAATTTTTTAAGACCAAAAAGATAAAATCCTCCATCCTCTGTTGGCCCTAAAACAAAATCATTAGTATTTAATTTCTCTACTGCATTTTCAATATATTTTTTGGGTAAATCAGGACAATCAGCGTGTAGCGAAATTACTTTTTCATACCCAAGTTTGAACAAGTGATTAAAAGAAAAGGTTATATCACTGACATATGTAGAAATTCCATATGAAGATCTTTGAATATCTTTTTGATAAAAAACCCCAAAATCTTTATATTTATCAAAGAAACTAGACCCCTCTTGTGTGCAAGAAACATATTTGTCCGTGTTACCAATTGTATTTAAGGTCTCAATAATGTCCTTGAGAAAAGCTTTATGAATAGATAAAGCCTTTTTATCCCCCAAAACGCGGGCAATTCTTGTTTTGGCAATATTTGGAGATACTGGGCTTTTGGTGAAAAGAAAAATTGCGGATTTGTTCATTTGGATGTTAAGTGAGTGTAAACAGCAAGAGCTCCTTGCAGTATCGGGACTGGATTTCCAATTGCATTAATTTCTTTGACAATTCTGTTTGGATCAGAGTTAACCAGATGAAATTTTCCCTCCCAGGCGTCTTTTCCTTTAAATTTCATTGCTTCTTTTGAAGTTAAATTGCATGAAATTAAAAAAACTAATTCGGGGTGTAAGGCCACCCCTTTTGCTTGAATAAGGCCTAAGAGAACTGCTTCTTCGAGGGTGAAGTGTTCAATAGAAATTCCGGTTTCAGAAATTATTTGATCAAATAGAGCCCCAAGCGGAGAAGTTGCGTGGCGTTCTATTTCACGATAAACATAAAGTTCTTCGGGTCTAATGTTGTCTGGAAGAATTTGGGTTAATGCCAAACCTCTTTGTTTAGCAAGATCGATAGTTTCAGGAGCTAAATGATCACGCAGTTGGCCTCCGGGTAGGTAAATCATTCCCGGGTCAACATCAACTTCTAGTGATCTTTTTTGAACCGGAATTAACTGGTCGCTAAATACGATCAGTGCGCTGACATTTAAAGGTTGGGCCGCTAGATCATAAACATCTTTAATTTTGTTGGCGGAAGCTATTTCGGATAACTTTTTTTCGTCTCGACAACCTACATAAAGATTATAAGAGATTAAACTGGTTTGTAATGCTAGGGTGTCTCCAGAAATTTCAAATCCTTCAAGCCGAAACTGGGGGCCTGCATAGGTTTTGGGATTTGAGGCTACGGCCTGTTTCCATTTTTCTATTGTTAAGGCTACGGTTTCGGAAAATTGAGGCAACCATGATATTTCTGAACAATGGTGAATTAATTTGCAAAATGGCCCTACTGCTAATATTTTATATTCATTGGTTTCTGTAAGTAATTCTGACGATCTAATCTTATCATCGGGATTGACACGATCTATTGTTGAACTTTTTGGAATAAAGTTGTTTTCTTTCGGCAACATAAGGATTATAATAATATAAACTTGTTTTTGAGTCAAGAAAAAAAATTAGTAACATGAGAAAAAATCATCCGCTTGCTAGTGTAATTGTTCAAAATTATAACGGCAGAGAAGTATTAGAAAAATGCCTTTTTTCTTTGGGAAAGGTATTGTATCCAAATTTTGAAGTGATTGTATTTGATGCCGCTTCTTCTGATGGTAGTGTAGAAATGATAAAAAAAGAATATAAGAAAGTTAAACTTATTGAGAGTCATGACAGAGTAGGGTTTGCCGAAGGAAATAATATAGCTTATGAACACACAAAAGGAAAATACATTGTTTTACTGAACGGAGATACGGAAGTTGAGCCAGATTGGTTGAGCGAACTGATAAATTTTGCCGAAAAAACACCCCAAGCCGCAGTATTTTCTTCAAAAGTGCTTTTTTTTGACAATAAGAAAATAATTAATTCCGCTGGCGGGATTTGCGATATGTATGGCTTCTCGCCTTTGCGGGGGACTTTTGACAAGGATATTGGCCAATATGACGACCCGGTACCGGTTTTTTATGCCCACGGTGCAGCCATGTTGATCCGGCGTGAGGTTATTGAAAAGATCGGCTTTTTAGACGAAGACTATTTTATTTATCACGAGGAATTTGATTTTTGCTGGAGGGCATGGTTGGCCGGTTTTGAAGTTTACTTTGTTCCTCAAGCGGTTGTATATCATAAATTAAGCCAGAGAAATTTTTATGCACCCGAAAAAAGAGCCAAAAGGCAATTTCTGGTAAAGAAAAACAGGATAAGCACTCTAATCAAAAATCATATAAGCATACCGGTTTTGCTGCTTTCACTGTCGGTAAATATTTTTATTTCAATGGGGGAAATTTTTTATTATTCATTTAAAGGTGATTTTGAAACCCCGAAAGGGACAATTCAAGCTTATTTTTGGAATATAAAGAATTTTAAAAACGATTGGCAGAAAAGAAAGAAAATACAAAAATTAGTTAAGGTTAAAGAAAGCTACATTTTGAAAAGAATGAAAATATATCCGGTTGCGTTTGATATTCTTTGGGGGCTTCTTACCAAAAAATACACTCTTCCGTTGTAAACACTACCTTGAAACACAATCTGAAACATCATTGTGTTTAATCTTATTATTTATTCAACTTGGTTTAGATTGTAAAGCCTTAAACAATTGACAGTTTTTTATCACAGGTGGGATAATTATCTATATGGTGTTGAATAAAAGAACAATAAAAAATGCTAGTGAAATTGTTGTGGAAAGGATAGTGGATATAGCTTTAGTGGCTGTCTATTTTAATTTAGAAGCGCCAAGTTTAGTCAGGTCAAGCAAAAGATATCAAATATCGGATAAAGTGGATGAAGATTTAGAAAAGTTTAACTACCAGTCAATTAAGAGGGCATACGGTTTTTTAAAACGAAAAGGATTAATTCAAGTTTTAAAAGAGGCTGACACTTTGCCTAAAATCACTAAAACAGGTGAGGAAAAACTTAGAAGAATAATTCCCTTTTATGATAATAATCGAATCTGGGATAAACGAATATATTTAGTTTCATACGATATACCAATGGAGAGGACAAGGGAAAGACACTATCTGAGAAACTATTTGAGAAAGATTGGTTGCGGGATGCTCCAACAGAGTATTTGGCTGACTCCCTATAATCCATCCAGCTTAGTAGCGGAATTCATTAAAGAACACAATTTATCTGAAGAATTGATTCTGGTTTCCTCAATTGGTAACAATGGCACTGTGGGAGAAATGGATTTAACAGATTTGATGGAAAGAGTGTATCACCTGAGCAATTTAAACAGAAGATATATAGAGCTTATATTTAATATGAGAGAAAGAAAGATTGCAAAAAACCAAGTGGTTTTTGGATTTCTTTCAATTTTAAGAGATGATCCCCAGATCCCCTTCTCTTTATTACCTGATGATTGGAAAGGGGATGAGGCTTATAAATTAGTGAAAAACTTTAAATCAGGCAACTAAATTATTGTAGCTTGCTTTACAGATTTTTATCACATGTGGTATAAAAAACTGTAAGGGTGGAAATGTTTTTCTCAATAAACAAAATAGTTGCGGATTAACAGAGAGCTTCAGGGTGAGATATAATCCAGTTAATGAAAATATTTCTTGCTAATCCAACCTGCCGGATAAAAATTAACCAGAAAGAAGAGAAGTATTTTGTCCGGGCAGGCAGCCGTTGGCCTTTTTCGACAGTCAAAAAAATAAACGACAAGCCGGACTATGTTCCTTTTCCTTTTTTTCTTGCTTACACTGCTTCACTTTTAGAAAACAAGGGATATGAGATTGTGGTTGACGACGGAGTGGCGGTTAACGAGACAGAAGAAGAGTTGTTAGAAAAGATTAGTTTTGAAAAGCCTGATGTTTTACTTTTTGAATCATCAACTCCCACCATTGATTATGATCTTATGCTGGTTAAAAAAATTAAACAAAAATCACCCAAAACAATTCTTTGTTTGACCGGAGCCCACATTACTGTTTTTCCTCAGCAAATTTTAAAAGAAAATCCAAAGATTGATTTTTTGTTTTTGGCTGAATATGAACTGAATTTTTCAAATTTTATTGATTGTTTATCTAATAAAAGAAGGGTTGACGATGTGCAAGGCCTGGCTTTTAGGAAAAATAATAAAATTATCATCAATAAAGAAAAAGCAATTGAAAAACTTGATGTTTTACCTTTTCCGGCAAGGCATTTGTTTCCCCAAAACAATAAACCAAACATTTCTGCTTACTGGGATGGTTTTTGCCAACACCAACCAAGCATTCAGATGCAGGCCAGCAGGGGTTGTCCATTCAGATGTAATTTTTGTCTTTGGAATCAAGTAATTTATCAAAATGGGAAATACCGGTTTTTTTCTGCCAAGAGAGTAGTGGACGAAATGCAGCAAGCGGTTGATAAATACCATGTTAAAGAAATTTATTTTGATGACGATACTTTCACCGCTGATAAAAAACAGGTTTTGAATATATGTCAAGAAATAAAAAAAAGAAAGTTAAAAGTCTTTTGGTCGGTAATGGGAGACGCCATGATTTCTGATAAGGAAATGATAACGGATATGGCCAAAGCTGGCTGTATCGGTATTAAGTTTGGGGTTGAAAGCGGAAACAAAGAAATTTTAAAAAACATTAATAAACCGATAAATTTTGAAAAGGTTAAACAATTCGTTGTTTGGTGCAGTGAATACAAAATTAAAACCCACGCCACTTTTACTTTTGGACTTTTAGGCGAAACGAAGCAAACAATGAAGCAAACACTTGATTTTGCCAAAGAACTTGATGTCGATTCTGTCCAATTCAGTCTTACCACTCCGTTTCCCGGTACAAGATATTTTGACCAGTTAAAGAAAGAAAACAGATTGATATCTCAAAACTGGAAAGATTTTGACGGTTCTTCGTCTTCAGTTATTAATTTTGAAAATATTACCCCCGAATATTTGGTGGAGTTTTGCCGGAAGGCCAGCGGTCGTTGGTTGTTGTCTAAGATAAAGGATCTTTCTTGGTTGAAAAGGCAAATTTACAACATGTTCCGTCAGACAAAAGGCCAGGGAGTATTATTTGTGGTCAAAAGATTTAAAAAGGGGCTTGATTTAATTTTTGGAAGATGAGAATGCAAAAAGAAGGAAAACCAAGAATTGCTCTCTTGATTCCGAAATTTATGGAAGGCTTTAAACAGGAAAGCATTCCTTTAAATCTCTCTTATTTGGGGGCTGCCTTGGAAAAAGCAGGGTATTTTGTCAGAGGATTTAATCTCGATATGGAGGAATTTCCAGACGATCTAATAAAAAAATTTAATGTTTTTGGCATTACCTTTCCGACTTCTGTTTTTCCAAAAGCGGTTGAACTGATAAAAAAAATTAAAAAGGTAAATCCTTCGGCAAAAGTCATTGTCGGCGGTTCACATCCGACGGCGCTGCCCGAAGAATGTCTGCAGGTAAAAGAAATTGATTTTGTGATTGTTTCTGATGGAGAAATTTCCTTATTAAAACTAATGGAGCATTTTGAAGGAAAATTGGTCTTAAAAAAAGTTCCCAATTTGGTTTATCGATCTGGTAAAAAGATAATTCACAATAGGATTGAAACGATTAAAGACCTTGACCAAATTCCCTTTCCTGCAAAACATATTTTTGATGTTTCTTTGTATCCCGATAAGCAAAAAGCTTACGGGGATATCATTGCCAGCCGCGGCTGCCCATTTTGTTGCACAAACTGCAAGCCGGCCTTGGATAAAATTTCACCTTATCGGATTAGAAAACCGGAAAAGGTAGTTGAAGAAATGAAGTGGTTAAAAGAGAAATACGGTGTCAAACATTTTACATTTTCCGATTCGGAATTGGTTGGGCCTAAATTTTGGGTGAAAAAATTTACCCAAGAAATTATTAGACGAAAGCTAAGAGTGACTTATTCCTGCAATGGAAGAACAGACCAGACAGACAAGGAAATTTTAAAGTTTCTTAAAAAAAGCGGCTGTGTTTTTATTGGTTTCGGTATTGAATCCGGCTCACAGGAAGTGATTGATAAAATATTAAGAAAAGGGATTAATCTTAAAAGATCAAAGGAAGTAATTGCTGAAACGGAAAAAATAGGCATTGGCACGGGCGCTTGGTTTATGGTCGGAATCCCTGGAGAAAACGAAGAACAAGTTAAACAAACTATTGATTTCAGCCAGCAGTTAAGCTCTTCAATTATTGAGGTAAATATTGCCACTCCCTGGCCAAGCACCGGTTTTTATAATCTTGCAAAGAAAAAAGAATGGCTGGTAACGGAAGATTGGACAAAGATGAACGAAAAAAATTTTGTTTCCATGGAAACGGATTTTCTCACCACAGAAAGAACAAAACAACTTTTTTCAGAGTTTAAAAACGGGTTGTTGTCAAAAGGATGGAAACCGGATTCCACTCAGACGCGTTTTTACCATCCCTATTTTCTTTGGAAAACTTTGCGGACAGGATTAAGAACTGTTTTATATAGAGGGGTGGGGAAAAGTGATTTTGTTAAGCTTGTTAAGTGGGTTGGTGGTAATTATTAAATTTAGAGGCAGGAATCTGGTAAGATTAGAAGAAATATATGAAACCCTTTAAGTATTTTAGGAATTATTTTTATTATCTAAAATCTTTTTTCAATCGCCAATCCAGGATTTGTCAAATTTGTCTTAGTGTTACGGATCAGTGTAACAGTAGATGTACCCAGTGTAGCGCCTGGAAAAGTTATTTGCTTGATCCTTCTTTAAAAGAAAAGGAGTTTAAATTATCTGAAATAGAAATGATGATAAAAACTTCGAAATCATTAAATTTTCTTAATACAATTTCTTTAACAGGAGGAGAACCAATTTTAAGAAAAGACTTAATTGATATAGCACAAATGATCAATAAAGAACATAAAGGAATTAGGTTTTTTCTACAAAGTAACGGTCTAAATTCTGAGAAATTGATTGAAAGAGCCAAAGAAATGGTTTCTTTTTCCGACACCACGATGTGTGTTTCGATTGACGGAATAAATTCTACACATGATAAAGTCAGGGGAATAAAAGGAAGTTTTAAGACAACAAAACAAACCATAAAAAAGCTGCACGATGATGGCTATGAGATAAGTTTAAGCTGCAATATCACCCCTGCGAACTATTTGGAAATAAAGAAGGTTTGGGATGAGTTTAAAGACATTGTAGATTACTTTTCCTGTCGACCGATTGCTGTCGGCGCATTTTTTAAAACCTCTGAAAAAAATGAATTTGTTTTAAACAAAAAACAAAGAAATTCTGTTATCAAACAACTGAAAAATATTAATTATGCAAAGAATCTTTTTGTCTATCAGGTCAGCCGGATTTTGTTTAACCAAAAGAGGTTTTTCCCCTGCAGGGCCGGCTATTTTTCGGTAATTATTACACCTACTCTGGACGTTTATCCTTGTTCTGCCTGTCCCGAAGATTGGTGTTTTGGAAACTTGAGGGATGTTGATTGCAATCTTGATGCCTTATTGGAGAGTGAAAAAGGCAAGAAAATAAAAATGATGGTTAATAATTGTCGGAAGTACGAGACGGAGTTTTGTATAAATGAGCCGGAATTTTTTTCTACCGCTCATTTTCAAATATTTCGGTTGTTTTTTTGGTTATTGATTCATGATTTGCCGACATTATGGAAAAATTTTTTTTCATAAGAAACTCAAATGATAAAAAAATCGAAAATTAGCGTCGTTATTGCCAGATCAAGAAATTCGTATGTTCAAACAGTCGAAAGTTTAAAAGGACAAGCTTGCGAAGTGATTGTTGTTGATGGCACCAAAGGTCTATCTTATGCCAGGAACGAGGGAGTTAAGAAGGCAAACAATGAAATAATTTGTTTTTTGGATGATGGTGCCGTTGCCCATCCAAATTACATTAATGATCTAACTGAGGAATTTATCAGAACCGGGGCAGAGATAATCGGCGGGCTTGTTTTACCCCTTGGCGAAATACCCCTGTGGTTTCCTTTCGAAATGCATGCGATGTTGGCGGTAAGTCCGGTGTCGAGAGAAATTTACGGATGCAATTTAGCGGTAAGAAAGGAAGTGTTTAAAAAAATTAATTTCCGTTTTAACGAAAGACTGGGGAGGAAAAAGGGGAATTTGGCCAGCGGCGAAGAGAGTGAGTTGCTTTCTTTAGCAAAGGAAGCAGGGATTAAAATTCATCGAAGCAACAAGGCAATCGTTTATCACCGGGTTACGGATGAAAGAAGAACTTACCGTTATTTTGTCAGAAGGGTTTTTTGGGAAGGGAGAACACAAATATTAAGAGAAAAATTTATTAAACATCTTTTTCTTGGTGTGGCCACAATGGTGATTTCCTTCTTCCGTTGGCTGATATACGCAACTTCTTTTGCTTTTTATATTTACGGAGCTTTATATCAGTTTTTATTAGCAAAAATTAATAAAACAAAAAATTAATG
>Ga0210018_1000131_pt1 | contig 33831 bp, 36 predicted proteins | sample CryGeyCG2014_010_2_FD_183967 | JGI IMG/M metagenome (GOLD analysis project Ga0210018, IMG submission 183967) | Groundwater microbial communities from aquifer - Crystal Geyser CG09_land_8/20/14_0.10 (SPAdes) (version 2) | ecosystem: Environmental > Aquatic > Deep subsurface > Groundwater | place...
GTTTGAGGCGGCGACCGCTATTGACTCGAAGCCGTTTTTTTTCGCGTTGTCTAGGTGTGCGTTAAAGAGTTCTTTGATGGGTTTGAACATGGGTGCGTTTTTGTTGGCCGGCGAGTCGCCCACCCAAGTTTGTACGTAGTAAAACCTCGGGTTTTTTGCACTTACCGGCTGTGACATCGTTTCATCATTTAATTCGCTTACCAACTCGAAGTTTGAGGCGTGTACGATGTTTCCTTTCTCGTTTACGGCGACCATTACTCGTTTTCTGTTTATTGAATCGAGCAGCTCCTCTTTGATGAGCGCCCGAATCAAGGGCGTTTTTTCCTTTCCCTCAAACCATTTCGTCAAGTGCAGTTCGGTCAGCGCTTCCAAGTCCTGTAACGTTGCTTTCCTGATCTTCATTTCACTTGTACCTCAGGAAGGCGCCGAGGCCGCGGAACGTGCCGTAGAACTGGGCGCCCTCGCTCGTGTCCTGCGACAAGTATTCAATTGGCACGCCCTGGCGTTCGGCTTCTTCCACGAGTTCTGCGACCACGTTCTCGTCTTTTGTTACCACCAGTTTTCCGCCGCAACTGCAGGACTCTTCCCCGATTTTTTCAACGAGTTTTTCCTCTTCCTTGTTGCACGAGTTGCATTTGAGTTTCACGTAAAACAGTTCCAGCCCCTGCGTGACTAGGAGTTTTTCCACCTGGCGGGCGTCCAAGGCGCGCTTGATTTCTATTGGGCCGTACAAGGCGAGGCCGTTGGTGGAGACCTCGCGCATGAACGAGTCGAATAATTGTTTTTCCTTGACTGCTTCCTGGTCTGCAATTATTTCCGAGGATTTTTCAACGATTTCCCTCAACCCGTATTCGTCGGTGTAACCCATGTCAACCACTCCGAGGATTTTCAGCTGGTAGTTGAAGGGCTTCATTTTGAGGAAGTCGTGTTTGGCGGGGCCGGGTCCGCCCAGGATTACGCCCTTGAAGTTTTTTTTGTCCACGAAGGCGTCCATTGCCCTGCCCACGCGCTTGTAATACAATTCCACGCCTTCCACGTGGAGGCGGTCGAAACGGGCCGCGCTTTGGCCGCCCTTGTGCACTTTCTGGTGCGCGGTGGAGTGCAGTTTTTTGACGACCTTGGTTTGCGTGCCTTTGAGGAAGGCGAGGGTGGCGTCCTTGCCGTCCATGACTACGAGGCCGTACAAATCGGTTTTGTCCGCGAGTTCTTCCAGCGGTTCCAGCACGAACTGGGATTCGCAGCGGTAGAATTGCACGTTTAAGGGTTGGGGGGGCTCCACCCAGAAGAGTTGGAGGTCCTGCTTGCCTTCCTTTTCGGAGACGTTTCCCGCGAACACGGCCATGCCGTTTTTCGGGGTTTGCTTGAAGCTCTTCAGGAAATGCATTATTTTTTCGAGGGCGGCCTGCACGTTTTTCTGGGTGCTCTTGCTCTTGATGTTGCTTGCCTGGCCGTACTCGTCCTTGAGTTTTCCGGTCACGTCGCTTATGGGGTAACCGGGAGTTATGTAAACCGAGATGAGTTCGGTTCCCCTGCCGCGGTACTTGGAGAGTTCCTCTATCCTTTTCTTGAATTCGTAGTTTTTCTTGGACATGATTTGATCACTGAGCCAACGTATTTTTGTGCGCCCACGACTATAAAGGCAGTGCTCGTGCGATTCCCGTCTTGGCAGAAAAGCGCGAAATCGTTCCGCCGAGCAGCGCCGTAACCAGTTGCATCAAGCCCATTGCGGCGACTATGGGCGCGGGCACGAGACCGAAGTAATTGAGGGCGAGCGCGCACGCGAAAAGGAACGCGGCCTTCAACGACGCCCCGGCGAGGAGGGAAGCCCAGTAATTCCTTGAATCCGCGAGATAGAGTTTTTTCACGGTCAGCGCGAGCAACGCGTTCCCGACCCAGATGAATGGAATCATCAGCGCAAGGTAAACCGTGAACGGGCCGAAGACGAGGCCGCGCGACAAAACGCCGAGCGAGGGAAGGATTAGGATGGGCAGGAGTTTCCAGTTCCTGAGCTCGAGGGCGGTGGTGACGAGCAACGCATTCACCACGGAGCCGACCAGCAACTGGGGTCCGGCCAGGAGGAAGGAAACGAAGAAGCCGATTATTGAGTAAGCGGCCAGCCGCGCGTATTCGCGGGCTTCGGGCAAGGCGAACTCCTGTTCGTACAAGAACGCGTAATTCATTTCAGCGTCTCCAATATCTCCTGGGTTCCCTTTCGGTGCAGGAGTTTATGAGCTTTTTCCCCGCCGATTTCGCCGAGGAATTCGCGGTAAAGTTTTTTGACGTCCGGGTTCTGGTGCGCGTTGCGCACGCGCGTGTTCTCGGCGTCCAAGTCGCGTAACCCGAAGGCGCGCTTCGCCACTTGTTGCGGGTCGTTGCCGGGCTGGCCGGGTCCGCCCACGCAGCCGCCGCGGCACGCGAGCACTTCAATGAAGTCAATCGTGCGCCCGCCCTCCTTTTTTTCCTTGAGCACTCGTTCGCACATCTTTCTTGCCTCGTCGTACCCGTTGACGACCGCGACGCGCAACGGTTTTTCCAGGCCCACTTCAATTGTGAACTCCTTGGTGCCGCCGTAGCCGGGGCGGCGGTCTTCCACGAAGGGCAGCAACTCCTTTCCGCCCATCAACTCGTAGTAGGCGGCGCGGACAACCGACTCCATTACGCCTCCAGTGCCCGCGAACAAGGTGCTCGCGCCCGACGCGGTGCCGAGGAGTTCGTCGAAGGAATCCGGTTCCAGGGAGTGGTAATCGATTCCCTCCTGTTTGATGAGTTTGGCGAAGTCCTTCGTCGTTAAAATGAAGTCCACGTCTTGTTTTGCTCCCGGAATTTCGGTTTCCTCTTCCCTGGACTCCAGTTTCTTGGAGTAGCAGGGCATCACGCCGACCACGAATATTTCGCCCGCCTTCTTCCCGGTTTTTTCCGCGAAATAGGTTTTCGTGAGCGCGCCCACGATTTGCTGGGGCGACTTCACGCCGGACAGGTGTTCGTTGAGTTCGGGGAACGCCTTCACGCAGAAGCGCGTCCAGCCCGGGCAGCACGACGTGAACACGGGCAGGGCGCCTCCCTCCCTCAGGCGGCGCACGAGTTCCGCGGATTCCTCTACGACTGTGACGTCCGCGCCGAAATCCGTGTCGAACACGTTGTCGAACCCGAGTTTGCGGAGGGCGGCGACCACGCGGCCCGTTTCCTCGCTTGAGGGCTCCGAACCGAATTCCTCGCAAACGGTTACGCGCACCGAGGGCGCGGTCTGCGCTATCACAGTCTTGGATTTGTCGGCTAGGACTTCTTTGACAAATGAAATATCGTCCATCCACCCGTTCACGCCTTGAAACCTTTTAATTCTTGCGTGCGCTAAACCACTTGAAATGCGTAAAACGTTTTATTACCTGGAGTTGTTTGAACGCGAGTATTTCTCCAAAGCGTTTCCGGACGCCTCGCTCTACGACGGGGATTTTTCGGGGAACGAGGAGGACGCGGAAATCGTTTGCATCCGCGGCAAGAGCGCGTTCTTCGGAGCGGATGCAATCAAGAAATTTCCTTCCATCCGGTTCCTGGCAACGCGTTCGGTGGGCATGGACAACGTGGACTTGGAGGCGTGCAAGTCGGCCGGCGTGGAGGTGCGCAACGCGCCGGGTTACGCGAACGACGCCGTAAGCAGCCACGCCCTTAAGATGCTGGAGAAATTAGGCGTTTCCTTGAAGAAAAAAAAACTCGGCTTGGTGGGCGCGGGGCGCATCGGCAGGAAACTCGCCGAAAAAGCAATTGGCCTGGGCGCGGCCGTGGTCGCATACGACGTAGTCAAGGACGAAGCCGAAGCAAAGCGAATCGGCTTCAAATACGTTGAACTCGGCGAAGTGCTCGCCTGCGACGTCGTATCCGTTCACGTCCCCCTGCTCCCCCAGACGAGGCACCTCGTCAACGCGGAGGCGTTGAAGAAGATGGGGAACGGAGCCGTGCTCGTCAACACGGCGCGGGGCGGGATAGTGGACGAAGCTGCATTGCTGAAAGAACTGCCTCGTTTGGGCGGCGCGTGCCTGGACGTGGTGGAGGGGGACGACTTTGATTCGCCGGCCGCGCGCGAACTCGCGTCAAAACCAAACGTGGTTCTCACGAGGCACGAGGCATTCAATTCCCGGGAAGCGTTGCGAAAACGGTGTGAAATCACGGAACGAAACATCCGCTTGTTTGAAGGGGAAGAGTAGGCTACTTTTACTGCGAAACCTTTTTATAGCGTCATGATATCATCATGATTGTTTGTGGTGGTGTCATGACAGGCGACGAGGAGTTCGTGAATGTCGCAAAAGAGTTCAAGGACTTCCAAAAAAAGTTTGACGACCCCGTCTACATTGCGACGCTGTTGCACAAACTCAGTGAGGAGAGGAGCTCCAGCAACCTGGTGCTCAAGGAAGTCAACGCCAAGTTGGATAGATTGCTGGCGTTGGATGCGAGAATTGCCGCGCTCGAAGAGCGCTTGGGTAAACGGGTAGAACCCTTGTTGTCCGAAACCGACCTAAAAATCGTGGCCCTCGCAAAGAAGAAACCAGTGTGCGCCCAGGACGTGCGCAAGGCCCTGAAATACAGGGGCACCAACGCGGCGTCCGCCCGCTTGAACGCATTGGCGAAACAAGGAGTTTTGCACAAGCAACAAGCCGGAAAACGGGTGTACTTTAACACTTGAATTGATGGCTGCAAGGCCGTCATTTCAACCCACCTTGATAGCATTGTTGGGCGGGTTAAACCCGCCCAACCTAATTCTTTGGCCCAAAAACAATTCCGCTACTCCGCTCGGTGCTCCGTCCGCGTAATTGTTTTTCCGTCCACGGATAATTTAGTCCGTTACTTCGCTTGGTGCTTCGTCCGCGGAATTTGATTCCTTTCATGGGTTGGTTCCGTCTTCGGAATTTGTTTCCGTTAACGGATTGTTTTGTCCGCTGCTCCGCTCCGCAAAACGTTTAACAAAGGGTTCGTGCAGTTAGTTGGGTATGAAGCAGTCGCGCTTGTTGTGGCCCGTTGTAGTTGCCTCAATGCTGTTGTTTTTCGGGGTGGCGTTCAGCACCCTCGGATTCTGGCCGAAAACAATTGCCGCGCTCGCGGTGCTCGCGGTTTGCGGGGTTCTCGTGAAGCGGTTCACGGGGCAGGAGGGCTATTACGGCCTCGTCATATTCCGCGGCTTGGCAGGGTTCAAGTTGATGCGCGGCATTGCGCGCAAGCACAAGCACTTGAGCCGCGAAATCGTTGACGCCGGCCTGGGTCTCGCCTTCGGCGTCCCCTACGCCTACCACGTTTACAAGAAAAAATTCGCAAAGGCGGCTTTGGCGAACCTCGCGTTCTTCGCCTTCTTTTTCCTCGCGCAATACTTCGGCGGCTCGCAGGTGAACGGCGCGCTGTGGCTGTTCACCGTGGTCGGCGTGTTGTTCGGCTTGGCTGGAACCGGCTTGGCGTTCCTTGCCTCGCACGCGTGGAGCGTTTTAACAATTCCGAACACTCCGCCGGGGGTCACGCTCCTCGTGCCCGGGGTCACCGTGCCGTGGGAGGCGTTGTTCGCGATTGCCGTTCTTGCAATAGTGCACGAGGTGGCGCACGGCGTTTTGTGCGTCATAGAACGCATTCCCTTGAAGTCGTCAGGCGTGTTGTTGTTCGGATTCCTGCCGGTGGGCGCGTTCGTTGAACCCGACGAAAAAAGGTTTGAGGAGAAGAGCCGACACGTGAAGCGCCGCATGCTGGTGGCGGGCTCAATTGCGAACGTGTTGTTCTTCTTCGTTTTCCTGGTCCTCGCGCTCGGCGCCGGGGCTGCGCTGGATTCCAGCGTTGCAAGCGTGCGCGTCACCGAGGTGAACACGAATTCGTCGCTTGGCGTCGGCGTAAGCGTCGGGGACGAGGTCGGCGTGGCCAGCGCAAACTCGTTTAACGCATTGTTGTTGGAAACCGCTTCCGGTAGAGGGGGGCTGGTTTCGCTGGAGGTCAACGGCGTCAAGGAGGACGTGCGGTTGTTTGACTTGTCCGTGGCCGGGGTTGAAGACGGCTTTCCGGCTTCGCAGTCGTTTGAGGCGGGGGAAGTGATTCAAGCCGTTAACGGCGAAAAGGTTTATGGTTCAAGCGACTTGTCGCGCGCCCTCGCGGGCTCGGGCGAAGGGGACGCGGTGAGCATTCAGACCAACCGCGGAGTCAAGAGCGTGGTGCTCGGCGTGGGGGGCAGGATAGGCGTCACGGTTTCGTCCGTGCCGGCGTTCGCCGTTGAAGACGTTCCCTCCAACGCGTTTCTTTACGCCTTGTTTTCGTTCCTACTCGTCGTGTTTGCTTACTCCTACTTGTTGAACTTCATCGTGGCCACGGTGAACCTCATGCCGTTGTTCATCACGGACGGCCACCGCATTTTGGCGGACGAGTTATCATCCTGGCTGGGGGCCCCGGCCGGCGGGAAGGCGGCCTTTGCGTTGGGCGCGTTGACGCTGCTGGTGTTGTTGTTGAATGCCTTGCCGTGGTTGTGGAGTTAACGAAACCGTTTTAATTAAGGGGCGCGTTCACTGGTTCGTAAGAAAAAGGTGGAGATTGGGTATATGGTTTTGCGTCGCATTAAACGCAAGGCGCGCGCTTTGCGCGGCAAAGTGTTCTCCAAACTGGGTTACGTGCCCGCCAACGTCACGGTTTCGGGCTTGAAGGCGGGCGAACAGGTGTTCCAGGAATCCGTTTTGGAGGAGTGCCGTTCCAGTCTCCGCAAGATTCGCAAGCGCGTGAGGGCGTCCGAGTTAAAGGTTCACGTGAAGAGTTCGCAGCGCGGCAAGGGGCGCCGGTTTGAAATCAAGGGCACGGTTATCCTGGTTCACGGGATGCTTCACGCGAGCGCTTCGGACCGCGACTTGTATTTGGCGTTGACGCGCGTGCTCTACGAGTTGGAGCATGCCGCCATGCATTCCAGGAAGTGATTTGAAAAAATGGATAAGAAAGAGTTTTTTAGGGCTTTAATGTTCCTCGGCGTGGGAATGTTGTTGCTGGGCGCTTACCAGTTCAACCAGTATTGGGCTACGCAGGCCGTGGTGGGCCCGCAACTCGCGCAACTGGAGGAAATAGACCCGGCGTCGTTGGAGTTGCTGGGCCTTGACGCGGCGTACCTGGAGTCGGTAAAGGAAAGCGTTTCTGTTACGTCCGCGGTCTTGCTTCAAACCGCGTTGGCGGACGCAGTGCTCGGAGCAATCTTCGTCTTTGCCGGGGTTTCGCTGTCGCCCAAGAAGTGATTCTTTTTTTGCCACTTGGCGGCGTGAATCTTGAGCACGTGCTTGTGTGCGGGCTTCGTCATCCTGTCCTTCAAGTGTTGCTTCAGCCTCTGCTTCGCCTTGCGGTGTTTTTTTAGGAAGTCGTCGCCGGGAGGGGAAACGAAGCCCACTAATAACTCACCAGTATTTTTTCGCCTACGGAGAGGATGTAGTCCAGGTTCAAGTCGATTTTTTGGCGGCTTTTCGTCTTGATTATCAAGGCGTTCCCCGACTTGTCCGTGCCCACCGCCGTGCCCAGGAACGAGCCGAGTTCGGTGTACACTTCCTTGCCGTTCAAATTCATTTTGGAGAGGATGCTCTTCTTGAACTGGGTGGTGAGGTAGGTTGCAAGGTATAAGGCGATGACGCCGAGCAGGAGCGCGTAAAAGAACGAGGAGAACGCGGTGAGCCCGAGAATCCAGTTCGCGGCCGTGTTGAAGATGAACCAGAACAAGATGACGGAAGACCCGTAAATCAGGTATTGGGGGAGTTCGTACGACTTCTTTTTCTGGATGGTTTCAACGACTCCGCCCACGATGAGTAATAGCAGTGCCAGGGGCAGCAGGAGGAGCAGGTCCTTGGTGAACCACGCCGCGAGTTTGGAGGCGTCCGTCACGCCGGCGTAGTTAAGCGCGGAAACGCGGGACGCGGCCAGCCAGACCGAGACAACCAACAGGGGTATGGAAGCGAAGTAAAACACGAAGCCCAGCGAGTCCGGGCGCACGCGCGCCGTGGCCAGGTAACGGAAAAACATTTCCTCCACGCCGAGCCCTTTCAGGATGAGGTAGGCGCCCAGCAGGCCTAGGAACAGCCGGATGCCTTCGTTGGCGAACAAAAAGTACAATAACAGCGCGATGCCGGGCACGCCGAAGATCACGCGCGCAAACGGTGGCTCCTTCAACTTATCGAGTATGACGAAGTAGGTTTTCTCCAAGTCCTTTTCCTGTTTCACGTAAACGGTGCGCACGCCGTCCACGCGCACGCGTGACTGGACGATGGGAAGCACGCGCTCGTCGCTGGCGCCGTCGCTCACGAAGATGCATGCTTCGGGCTTGAAGGAGTCCACCACGTTTTCAAGTTGTTTTGCCACGGACGCGTCAGCCTTGTAACCAAGTTTTTTGTGGCCGGTCAGCGCGGCGACTTCAACCTCATTTTCCTTGGCCAGCTCGCGGTAGGTGCGCACGGCTTCAAAGAGCGTGTTGACGTCGGCGTCCTCGGGGTCGGCGACGCCCAGTTTTTGCGCGGCTTCCAACACTTTTTTTTCTCCGACGATGGGGCCGCGAATCTTGGCTTTATTGCCGAGGTCGTCGTCGACGTCTATGCAGAGCACGAGCAACCGCTTCTTTTCGGGCATGGATAACTCACTGCTCCCGCCTTAAAAAAACAAGCGATGGCCCGCCCCCCGCCTGAAAACCCCTGTTGACGAACCGTTAAAATACCGTGGAAATCAGGAGTTTGTTATGGACAGGCAGGTTTTCGTTGCTGCAAGCGTTCTCGCGATTGCCGCCGCACTGGTTTACGGCGCCTTCTTGCTTACCAACTCGGTTCCGTTGACGATTCTATTGGTGGTGTTGCTGGCCGCCGCCGCCTCGTTCTCGCCGCGCCTAGTGGAATTCAAGGAATACGAGCGCGGCGTGCTCTTCTCGTTCGGGAAGTTCAAGCGCGTGGTCGGGCCCGGCTGGGTCATGATCCTGCCTGCGATTCATTCCTACGAGAAAGTGGATTTGAGGACGCAGCATTTGGACATCCCGATGCAGGACGTCATCACCAACGACGAAATACGGCTCAAGCTGGACGCCGTGGTATTCCTCAAGATAGTGGACCCCAAGAAAGCGGTCCTCGAGATAAAGGACTTGCAGAAAGCAATCAGCCAGCTATTGTTCTCGGAGATACGCAACCGCGTCAACAAGATGCCCCTGGAGGAAGTGTTGGAGAGCACCGAGCAAATCAACGAAGCCATGCGCGAAACGCTCAAGAAAGTGGAGGACTCGTGGGGAATAAAGACGGTGGAGGTAAAGGTGCAGGACATCGCGCTCCCCGAAAAACTGGCGCGCGCCATGCAGGAGCGCAAGGAGGCCCTTGAGTACAAGGCGAAGCTGGAGACCGAAGCCAACGCGCGCAGGGTGGCCATAAACGTGTTGGACGAGGCCACGCGCAAGATGGACGACAAGACGTTCGCGTACATGTATTTGGAGACGTTGAAGCGCGTTGCCGACGGCAGGAGCAGCAAAATAATTTTTCCCATGGAACTCTCAAAGTTGGCGGAGTCAATCGGCGGTAAGCTGGCAGGCAACAAGCAGGTGGATTACTCGGCGGTGGTGAGCGAGTTGTCCAAGTCGTTTGCCCACCAAAAAAAGGCGGAGAGGACCGCTAAACCAGAAAAGGAAGCGGTCAAACCCGTCAAATCAGTGGAGAAGCCCCCAAAACCCGTTAAATAACCGTTGAGGGGGGTTGGTTCCGTTTCTTCCACAAAAAAGAAGAAATAGGTTTTCGGCTGACTATTGTTTCAGGTGGTTTTGCCGTTGACGGACGTAGTGCGCATTTTCGAGGACTTTTTTGAGGAGCGGATGCGCGACGAGTTAATGGACCTCGCGCAGAACAAGTACCCCGACGAGTCGCGCAGCGTAAACGTTGACTGGAACGAGTTGTCGGGTTTTAGCACTGAAGTCGCGGACGCCTTGCTTGAACAACCCGACCAGTACGTGGAGTGGGCCGCGGACGCGGTAAAACAACTGAACTTGGAGACGGCAAAGGAAGGCGTCGGGTTTGAACCCCACATTCGCTTTTACGGACTTCCCTCCACGGCGACCTCGCTCGTAAAGAACGTGGGCGCCGCGCACCTCGGCAAACTCTTCCAGGTCAAGGGCGTGGTGCAGTGGATAACGGAACTCAAGCCGCTGATGAACGTCGCCGACTGGTATTGCCCGAGCTGCCCCGAGGTAAGCGTGAAAACCGCGAGCGACAAGTCCTTTTTGAAGAAGCCAAACTGCCCGAAGTGCAAGCGGGAAATGCTTTTGCAGGAAAAGTCCAGCGAATTCATCAACTTTCAGCGCGCGCAAATGCAGGAAACCGTTGAAGAGTTGAGGGGGAGCGCCCCCGCGGCGCGCCTGGAATTGTGGATGGAGGACGACATCACGAATTACATCATGCCCGGCGAGAAAATAGTTGCCACGGGCGTGCTCCGCTTGCGGCCCTTGAAGAACGCGCGCGGCAGGTCAAGCATTTACGAGAAGTTTATGGACGTCGTGCACCTGCGCAAGGTGGACGAACAATTCGAGACCCTTGAGGTGACCAAGGAAGAGCAAAAAGAGATAGAGCAGCTGGCGAGCGACCCCAAGGTTTACGAGAAAATCGTGAAAAGCATTGCGCCCAGCATTCACGGCTTTGATGAGTTGAAGCAAGCCATTGCCTTGCAACTGTTCGGGGGCACGCCCAACAAGGTTCAAGCCGACGGGGCGCGCATCCGCCCCGACATGCACTTGTTGTTAATCGGCGACCCCGGCTGTCTGGTGGCCGGGGAACGCATCGCGTTGGGTGACGGCACGATTGCGCGCATTGGTTCGCTGGGCGAAAAACACCTGCAAAAAATAAGCCAGCCATTGTTGACGGGCCAAGGGTACAAGCGGACCACGGCGAAACGCTTCCACGTTTACAGGAAGCAAAAAATAATGGAGCTTGTCACGGAGTCGGGCAAGAGCATCAAGGGAACCTTCAACCACCCGCTCCTCGTCGTAAACGGAATGAAGCGGGAGTGGAAGCAATTGAACGAGATTCATCCCGGCGAACGCGTTGCCGTGGTGCCGCGGATTCCGTGCACGAAGACGGCACTCGTTGAAACGGGTTGGAAGAAAGAGCCGCGGAGGTTCGGGTCGCGGTCAAACGCCAGGCTCCCGAAGGCGTTGGACGCGGATATTGCGGGGTTGCTGGGATACGTTCTGGGCGACGGCTGGGTGAGGCGCACGTGCGTTGCAATGGACGTGAACACCGAGGAAGAGGACTTGATTCCCTTGCTGGTTTCAATCATCCAAAAAAAGTTTGACATTGCCCCCAGCGTGCGCGTCAGGAAGAAGCAGAACCGCAAGCCGATTACAATTGTTGAATGCAACAGCGTGGACGTCGCCTCCAGCCTGTCCTTCCTGAGGGAGAAGCGGGTGCCCGAACTCGTCTTCCAATCGGGCAACAGGGTTGCGGCTTCCTTCCTTTCCTGGCTTTTTGAGGCGGACGGCTGCGTCTTCTCCAAGGGGCGCGGAAAACGCGCAATTCAATTGAAGTCGTCCGAACCCGAATTGTTGCGCGACGTTCAAATGCTTTTGTTGAGGTTCGGCGTGCACTCCTGCGTTATAGACCGGAACCTTGCAGTCAGGCGCGCGCAGTCCATTCGTTGCTTTGCCAAGTCAATTGGTTTTCAATCCGCGAAGAAGAAGGGGAAACTGGGGAAACTCGTTGCGGATTGCAAGAGGTTGCACCACGAGCACGGCAAGGAGTTGAGCGAGCGCGTCGTATTGGTGAGGCCTGCGGGCGCAGCCGACGTGTTTGACGTTGAAGCGCCGCCGGAAAAACGGTTCATTGCGAACGGAATAATCTCGCACAACACGGGGAAGTCGTCCATCCTGGAATACGTGAGCCGCCTCGCGCCGAAAAGCGTTACCGTGAGCGGTGGCGCGGCGAGCGGCGTCGGGCTGACGGCTTCGGCTGAAAAAGATTCGCTGGGCGAGGGCTGGATTTTGAAGGCGGGCGCCATGGTGCTCGCCAACGGCGGGATAGCGATAATCGACGAGTTTGACAAGATGTGTTTGAGCGGGGATTCACTGGTTTACTTGGGGGGCGGCGAAATAAAACGGATTGAAGAGATTTTTGAGGAAGCGGAAAAAGAGTTCGGCTCATTTGAGGATGACGGCGTGAGAATCGTTAAAGCGAACATACCTGTTTTAACGCATCGCAAGGGAAGGATTGTTACCGGGACTGCAACGGCCGTTACGCGCCGCAAAACGAGGGAAGCGTTGTACGAAATCACGTTGCGGAGCGGGAAGCGCTTGAAGGCCACGGCGAGCCACCCAATACTGTTGCTCAATGAACAAGGCGAACTTGAATACAAGCGCGTGCGCGAATTGCGGGGTGGTGAGTTCGCGGTTTGCCCACACAAAACCCCGTCGCCCGCCTTAACCAGCCAGAAAATAAAGCCGCTTAAAATGCGGTTTACCAAAGTGCCTTCACCCGAACTTGTTGTCGGCGAGGACTTCGGCGCGTTGATGGGTTACTTGACGGCCGAGGGGTGTGCGCCGTCCAACCCGGTGCACGGGTCTTACCGCGTTGACTTCGTTAATTACTCCCCGGAAATAGCGGACAATTATTGCGGGCTGGCCCGTGGCTTGGGCTTTGACCCGAAAACCCCTCCTTCCACTCCGCACTCAATCCGCATCAATTCCAAGAACTTCGTTGAAGTAATGAAAACAATTTCGCCCACCTTGAACAAGGGAGCGAGAAACAAGTGCGTGCCATCCTGCGTCATGAAGGCGGATGACGGAACCGTGGCCGCGTTTTTGTCTTCCTTCGTTGACGGGGACGGAGGCGTTTACTCCAATCCGAGAAGCATTTGCTTTTTCAGTTCCAGTTTGGACCTGATACGACAGTTACAGGGCTTGCTCCTCCGTTTCGGCGCGGTCTCAAAAATAATCAGGCAAAACAAAGAGGGTTTTGACTCTTGCTATAGACTCGTCGTTCAAGGCGACTCGTTACGGTTTTTATCCGGTTGCCTGACCTTGGCGGAAGAGAAAAAAAGAAGGGTTTTGGCTGAAAACAAGGAGGCAACCGGAAACAAGAAGCGTTTTGCTTCGCTTGACACGGTGCCCAACGCGGGCGCGTTAATCAAATCCGCTCGCAAAAAGCTTGGCTTGCACGGTTATCAACTTGGGTTGTCCCGGGGAACCGTTTCAGTGTTTGAAAGAGGGTTGAGCAAGCCATCCAAAAAATCGCTTAAAAAAATGGTTTCCGTGCTCAAATCGCGGGACGCCTCCGGCAAGGCGAGCCAGGAAATAGAAAAATTGGCGTTTCTCGCGGATTGCGGCCTTTACTTTGACGAAATAACCTCGTTGAACGAAATTGATAACGAGGATGGTTTTACGTACAACCTTTCAGTTGAAGGGGACAAAAACTTTATCGCTAACGGCGTAATCGTTCACAACAGCGAGGAGGACCGCGGCTCAATCCACCAGGCAATGGAGCAACAAAAAATAAGCATAGCCAAGGCGGGAATAGTCACGGAGTTCCGTTCGGAGACCGCGGTGCTCGCCGCAGCCAACCCGAAGATGGGCCGGTTCGACCCCAACAAGTTTCCCGCCGAACAATTCAACATTTCCCCCGCGCTCTTGTCGCGCTTCGACTTGATTTTCACGGTGCGCGACGTGCTGGACGAAACCAAGGACCGCGAACTTGCATCCCACGTGCTCGCCGGCCACAAATACGCTTCGCACGGCGAGTCGCCGCCCGAGGACTCGCCGCTCCTCCCCGAAATAGGGATGGACCTTCTCCGCAAATACATTGCCTACGCGCACAAGACGTGTTTTCCCGTGCTGACGGACGAGGCAATAAACAAGATTCGCGAGTACTACGTGACGCTGCGCAAGACGGGCAAGGAGCAGAGCACGTTTCCGATTACCGCGCGCCAAATCGAGGGCATCATCCGCCTGGCCGAGGCAAGCGCCAAAATGCGTTTGTCGGAAAAGGTTACGATGCAGGACGCGGACCGCGCAATCGCCTTGCAGGACTACGTTCTTGAACTGGTGTTCCTGGACAAGGAGACGGGGTTGTTTGACTCGGACATCATCAACATCGGCAAGCCCAAGAGCCAGATCGACCAGATGAGGAACGTGATGGACATCGTGCGCATGCTGGGCGAGGAACACGACCTCGTGGAAATCGAGGAAATCAAGCGCCAGGCCGCGGATTACGGAATTGACTCGGCCAAGGTGGAGAAGTACGTCGCCGACCTCCTCAAGCAGGGTGAGCTCTACCAGCCCAAGTACGGGTTCGTGAAGAGCGCGAGACGAAAATAATTATAAGGTTGTTCTCCTTACCCTTATTCCAAACGTTTTTTTTATTATCGAGGTGAAATTGGATAAATGGCGAATCAATGGGTTTACTTGTTCGGAGAACACGAGTTTGACAAGGAGTTGTTGGGCGGCAAGGGCGCCAACCTCGGGGAGATGACGCGCGTTGGCTTCCCCGTGCCCGAGGGATTCACGATTACCACGGAGGCATGCCGTTATTACATCAACGAGGGCTCGGAGCCCGGGGACTTGGACGCGCAGGTCAAGGAAAAACTCGTTGAAGTGGAGCGGAAAACCGGCAAGAAGTTCGGCGACTCCGCGAACCCGTTGTTGTTGTCGGTGCGTTCCGGCGCGAAAATCTCAATGCCGGGGATGATGGACACCGTGCTCAACCTCGGGTTGAACGACGAAACCATCCGGGGACTCATTAAGAAGTCGGGCAACGAGCGCTTTGCCTTTGACTCCTACCGCCGCCTCATCCAAATGTTCGGGGACGTGGTCCTAGGCGTGGAACACGCGAAGTTCGAGGAAATCCTTGAATCCCACAAGGACGGCCGCAAGGACACCGAGTTAAGCGTTGAAGAATTGAAGCAAATCGTTAAGGATTACAAGGAACTCGTGGAAGAGGAGACGGGCAAGCCATTCCCGAACTTCCCGATGGAACAACTCTCGCTCGCGGTTCGCGCCGTGTTCAATTCGTGGGACACGGAGCGCGCCAAGGTTTACCGCAAGCTTCACGGCATTCCCGACGACTTGGGCACCGCCGTCAACGTGCAAGCAATGGTGTTCGGGAACATGGGCGAAAAGTCGGGCACGGGCGTGGCGTTCACGCGCAACCCGGCTACCGGCGCAAAAGAGCATTACGGCGAATACTTGTTGAACGCGCAAGGCGAGGACGTGGTCGCCGGAATCCGCACGCCGCACCCCGTCGACGACTTGAAGAAGGACTTGCCGGGGCCATACGCCGAACTCATCAAGGTTTACGACGCCCTTGAAAAGCATTACAAGGACGTGCAGGACTTCGAGTTCACCATTGAAGAAGGCAAGTTCTACTTGTTGCAGACGCGCACCGGCAAGCGCACCGCGCAGGCCGCAGTTAAAATCGCGGTGGACATGGCCGACGAGGGATTGATTGACAAGGAAACCGCGGTAATGCGCGTGGACCCCAACTCAATCAACCAGTTGTTGCACGAACAACTGGACCCGAGCGCCGAATTGAACGTAATCGCGCAGGGCTTGGCGGCTTCGCCTGGTGCGGCCGTTGGAAAAATCGCGTTCACCGCCGAAGACGCGCAGGCGATGGCGGAAAAAGGCGAACCCGTCGTCCTCGTGCGAAACGAGACCTCCCCGGAAGACATTTCGGGCATGGCCGTAGCAAAGGGAATCCTGACGGCCCGCGGAGGCATGACGTCGCACGCAGCCGTGGTTGCCCGCGGCATGGGCAAGTGCTGCATCTCGGGCTGCTCGGACATCAAGGTGAATGAGAAAGCCAGGAAAATGACTGTCGGCGACGAGGAATTCGGCGCGGAGTCCTGGATTTCGTTGGATGGCGGCACGGGCCGCGTCATCAAGGGCCAAGTCAAGACGGTTCCGCCCTCCTTCTCCAGCGACTTCGTAAAACTCATGAAGTGGGCGGACTCCTTCCGAAAAATGGGGGTGCGCACGAACGCGGACACACCCAAGGACGCGAAACGCGCCCGCGACTTCGGCGCGGAAGGAATCGGGTTGACGCGCACCGAACACATGTTCTTCGGCGAGGACCGCCTGCCCTGGATGCAGAAAATGATTCTCGCAAAAAACGCGGAGGGACGCAAGGAAGCGTTGTCGCACCTCCTTGAAATGCAGCGCGAGGACTTCAAGGGAATCTTCAAGGCAATGGACGGGCTGCCCGTAACCATCCGCCTGCTGGACCCGCCCCTCCACGAGTTCCTCCCCAACCACGAGGAATTACTGGTGGAAATCACGGCCCTCAAAATCAAGGGCGACAATTCCGCCCTCCTCAAGGAAAAGGAGGGGCTCATGAAGCGCGTGGCGGAATTAAAGGAGTCCAACCCCATGCTCGGACACCGCGGGTGCCGCCTCAGCATAACCATGCCCGACGTCGCACGCATGCAGGTGCGCGCCATCCTTGAAGCCGCGATTGAATGCGCTGCCAAAGGAATCGACGTCAAACCTGAAATAGAGGTTCCCCTGGTCGGGCACGCCAACGAATTGAAGCTCGTGAAGGGATTCATCGACGAAACCGCGAAAAAAGTGTTCGCCGAAAAAGGCGAGACAATTTCCTACAAAGTCGGCACCATGATTGAACTGCCGCGCGCGTGCCTGACCGCGAACGAAATCGCGGAATACGCGGAATTCATGTCCTTCGGAACCAACGACTTGACGCAAACCACTTTCGGATTCTCGCGCGACGACGCCGGCAAATTCATCACCGAGTATCGCGACAAGAAAATCCTGGACGGCGACCCGTTCGCCGTAATCGACCGAAACGGAGTCGGCCAGTTAATGGAGTTGACCGTGAAACGCGGCCGCGCAACCAAACCAGGCCTGGAAGTTGGAATCTGCGGCGAGCAGGGCGGCGAACCCGACAGCGTGGAGTTCTGTTACCTCATCGGGCTCAGCTACGTGTCGTGCTCTCCCTTCCGCGTTCCAATCGCGCGCCTCGCAGCCGCGCAGTCAAGCATCAAGCACAAGGGTTTGAGGAAATAAGGCGGTCCTCCCTTTTCTTTAATTTTTTTGTTTTGAAGATACGAAGATATTTAAGGAATGTTTTATTTTTATCACGCATGAATGCAATTCCACACGATCCGAAGGAGGTTATTGCCGTTGTTGACGAACACGACAAGGTAATAGGGGAAACCACCAGACGAGCGGCTCACGAGCGGGGGTTGTGGCACCGCGAAGTTTACGTATACCTGATAAACCCAGAAAAACGGGTTCTGCTTCACAAAAGGTCGGATACTGGTTTGTGGGACCATTCCAGTTCCGGGCATTTTCCAAAAGCTCAAACTTACTTGGATGCTGCTCAAAGAGAGTTTGAAGAAGAATTGGGAATTAAATTAAACGCGGGCGAACTGGAGGAGGTTGGCTTTGAAAAAATTCAAACGCTTGGAATCAGCAAGATTAACAATCACTTTGCTAGAATATTTTTTGTAAGAAAAAAGGTTTCCCTTGACGAATTTAAAATTGACAAAAAGGAAGTAGAAGAAATCAAGTATTTTGATAAGCACGAATTAACCAACCTGCTGAACAGTTCTGAAAAGATTATGACTGGTTCCGCAAAGATCGTAATCAAGAAGTACGTTCTTCCCACGCTTCAATGATTATTTAGGGCATACTTCGATACGCCGTTAGTTTTTTAAACGGGTTCGTGCGTGAGTATAGGTAACTGCTTATCCCGCAGTAACTACTGCCTCTCCTCCGAGGAGAGTGCACGTAGGAGGGGGGTTACAAGAAAGTGAAGCCGAGCAAGAAACTGGTTGTTGAAGCCGTTGACGAGGTGTTGTCAGCCAAGGGCTCGCGCAAGTTCACGCAAAGCGTTGACCTCGCAATAGGTTTCAAGGAGATTGACTTCAAGAAAAACGAGCAGAGAATCAATTTAAGCGTCTTGCTGCCTCACGCCCCAAAGGACGTCAAAGTGCTCGTTTACGCGGATGACCCCGTGGCCTCAAAGGTGAAGGGCGTGGCCGACCTCGTGCTGGGTTCGGCGCAGGTGCAGGAATACGCGAGGGATGAGAAGAAGCAGAAGGAGTTGTTGAATTTTAATTCGTTGGCCGAACCCCAACTCATGGCAGTCGTGGGCAAGGCGTTGGGCAAGGTGCTCGGCGCAAAGGGAAAACTGCCCGCCGTGCTTCCGCCGAACGCTGACGCGAAAGGCTTTATTGACCGCGCGAGGCGCACGATTTCGTTAAAGGTCAAGGGAAAAATGCTTCCCGCCGTGCACTGCGGGGTTGGAAACGAATTGATGCCCGCGGAGCAGGTGGCGGACAACGTCGTCGCCGTCTTGGACCAGTTGTACGCCAAGGTGAAGGAGCACCAAGTCAAGTCAATAGTCATAAAGCTTACGATGGGTAAGCCCGTGAAGGTGTCCGCGTAATGGCTGCCACCAGAAAACAAAAAGAAGAATTCGTTGCGGGCGTCAAGGCCGACCTCCAAAAGTATTCAGTGGTGGCCGTGGCGTCAATCGAATCCCTGCCCGGAAAGCAATACGGCAAAATCAAGAAGAAGACGCGCGACCACGTGAAAATCGATTTCGGCCGCCAGACCCTTCTCAAGCGCGCGATTGAGGAGTGCGGCCGCGAAGACGTGAAGCAACTGGAAGGTTATTTCGGGAACGCGACCGTGCTCGTGTTAAGCGATTTGGATGCGTTCAAGTTGTACGCCCTCTTCAAGCGCAACAAGTCCCGGGTCGCTGCGAAGGCGGGGCAGGTTCCCGCCAACGACTTGGTGGTGAAGGCGGGCGAAACCAGTTTGACGCCGGGTCCCGTGCTCACTGATTTGAAGAACGCGGGTCTTCAAGCCAAGATTCAGGGGCCCAAAGTCGTGATAATGAGGGACGCCGTGGTAGTGAAGGCGGGCGAGCCCGTGAGCAAGGCCGCGGCAAACGTGTTGGGCAAGCTCGGCGAGGAGCCGTTCGAGGTAGGAATCAACGTTTTGGCCGTGTTACAGGACGGAAAGGTTTTCAAGGGCGTGGACCTTGACATTGACGAGGAGGCGTTTCTCGCCGCAATTCAGGACGCTTACCGCAAGTCGGTGAACCTCGCGGTTTACGCGGAAATCTGGAACGACGTTTCCGCGCCGTTAATCGTCGCAAAGGCCGCGCTTGAAGCGAAGGCGGTCAAGGCAATCGTGGACGAAAAAATTGGTTCGCAAGGCGAAAAAGTCGAACCGGTTAAGGAGGCGGAACCAGCGCCCGAAGGCGCGAAAGAGGAAGCGCCTGCTGAGGAAAAACAAGAGGAACCCGAAGGCGTTAAGCCAACGGAGGAAAAGGTTGAAGCTAACGAATAGTTTTTTTGGGAGGTAATGGAAAATGAGGAATGTGTACGCGGCAATGTTGTTGCATTCGGCGGGGAAACCCATCAACGAGGAAAACGTTGGAAAGGTGTTGTCCGCCGCAGGCATCCAGGAAGAAGAAGCCAAAATCAAGGTGCTCTGCGTTGCCTTGGACGGCGTGAACATCGACGAGGCAGTTGAGAAGGCCGCGGTTGCGGCCGCGCCAGCAGCTGCAGCGCCGGCCGAAGGCGGGAAGAAGGAAGAGAAGGCCGATGAAAAGTCGGAAGAGGAAAAGGAAGCCGAAGCCGGCGCGGGTTTGGCCGCGTTGTTCGGTTGAGTTGCACCCCCCTTTTTTTACTTTCTTTTTATTTTCTTTTTTTGTGGTTAGGGGACGGGCTGAGGTTTTAAATCAGTTGCGCCCCTTTAATTAACTGATGTTGTTGGATGCGCCCGCGTTGGAGGCACGCGTAACGCCGGAAGTGGCGTTGAGCATCGTGCAGAAGGCGCTGGCGAAGAAGGGTTGGACGGGCGTCAGCGTCAACGAGGTGCGGCTGGTTTACACGCCGTTCTGGGTTTTCTCGTTTGACATAGTTGCCGAGAAGGGTTCCAGCCCGACCGGGAAAACGGGGTTGAATGCGTTCACGGGCGAGTTGAACGACTTGGTTCCGGCCATACTTGACCGGCCAATCAAGAAGAGCCGCGAGACCGTGAAGGGCGGGAAGCCCGAGATTGAACCCACCGCGGTTTCTTATCGCGAGGTCAAGGAGACGGCGGCAACCAAGATTGCGGCGCACGTTGGCGGAATAAAGGCGGACAGCGTGGTGGTGTCCGCGGTTTCAAAGTTGTACGTCCCGTTTTACAGGGTGTGGATTGACGTTGCCGGGGACACGTTCAAGTTTGAGGTGGACGGGGCATTAGGCATCCCGATGGGTTTGGAGGACGTGCCGGGCAAGGCCAAGGGCTGGGAGGAGGAGACCGGCGAGGCGTTGGGCAAGTTGAAGTCGCCTTCGGGTTGGGTTGACTTGTTTTCGCGCTTGTTTTCCGCGAAGGGCGGCGGCTCGCCCGTGCAGCGGTATGCCGTGCTCGCCTTGATCATTCTGGCGCTCGTGTTCCTCGTATTCGTGGTCCCGTCAATGGGCGGCGTGGAGTGCAAGCCGGACTCCGGGTTTTATTCCCCTTCCAAGTGGTTTGGATTGGTCAAGGGGGGCTTGTCGCCCGAGTACCGCGCAGGCAAGTTCGTGGTTGAAGGCGAGTGCTACGTTACCGGCGACTTTGCTTCGGACGACGCATTAATGATTCAAGTATTCGTGAAGGATGCAGCCAAACCCGACTTCTTCGTGGCCTTGAACATCACGCAGTTGACGGGGGCGCACACGGAAAACTTGGCGAAGCCCTTCCACTTGGAGTGGGAGGACGCCGTTGATGATTACGTTTTCGGCTTTGAACGCATATAATTTTTCATGAATCTGGTTGAGCGCTACCCCTTCCTGTCAAAGGCCAGGGAATTGGTGGGCGGCGACAAGGTGGGTGTTGACGAGTTGGATGAAGCCAAGAGGGCGGTGCTAGCCGTGCTCTCGCAAAAAGAGAGTTCATCGGTGCCTTCCACGGCCTTGGAAGCCGCGCGCCTGCACGCGTTGCAACGCTTGTTGTTGTTCGCCTTGGACAACGAATTCGTTTCGTCCAGGTACGCGTTCGCGGTTTCAAGGGAGTTCGCGGAGTCGTTGAAGGAGGAAAGCGAAGGCGATTTTTACGCGGTTGCAAAGGACTTCTTTCCATCGCTGGAGAAGGGCGGCGAAGAGAATTACTGGGTTTCATTGGGGGACTACCTCTCCAACGGCGGCGCGCACTTGGAGTCGGAGGACGTTGACGGGGGAAGCGTTCGCTTTGACCGCGCCGGGTTGACGGCGTTGTTGCGCGAGGCGCTGGTGCGAAGGTTGAAGGACTTCACGGGTTTGAACAAGCGGGCACTGCCCAAACTCGTGAAAAGCGTTGCAAAAGAGTTATCCGCTGAACTGCCGCGCGAGTCCGCTCCGCGCTTATTCAAGGGGAGAAACGCTTCAATGCCTTGCGTGAAGGGTTTGGTGGAGGAGGGCGCGCTTGAAGGGAAGAGGTATTACGGGGCCATGAGCGTTGCGGTGGCGTTCGTGAACGACGGCGTGCCGCGCGGCGAAGCCGAAGCGGTGATGCGCGACTACGTTTCCAAGTGCGAGCAAGGCAACGAACCGTATTCGTTGCACGAGGCCTTGTCCGTGCTGGACTGGGTTTACAAGCATCCCGGCATCCGTTTCTCGTGCCAGACGTTCCGCGACCAGTTCGGGGACGCGGCCTGCGCGAAGTGCGGGAGGCGCAAGAAGTGATTCAGGAAAAGTTCAAGGAGTATTATTCGCGGAGGCAGCCGCCTGCGCCGCCGCGCTGCGGGGAGCGCGAGTTCGGCGTGGGCTACGAGAAGAAAATCGATTTGAGGCACCTTCACTTCCGCGACGAAGCCGCCTTGAAGGATTATTTCAGGGAAGAAGCGCCGTTGTACGCGTCTTATTCAATTGCTTACTATGATTTGCCGGCGGCGCGCCCCATGAAGAACAAGGGCTTCACGGGTGCGGACCTCGCGTTCGACTTTGACGTGGCGAGAATCGGCGAACACGCACACAACCCCTTGATTTGCCGGCCGTGCCTTGAAGCGATTTTGCGGGACGCGTTGTTGTTGAAGGAAGAGTTTTTGGAGGCCGACTTCGGGTTTTCCTCAAAGGAAATCGCGTTGAATTACAGCGGGAACAAGGGTTACCACGTTCACGTGCGCGGGGACGAGGTGCGCGAACTGGATGGGAATGCGAGGAGGCAGTTGCTGCAATACGTTCGGGGACCCGAAGTCGCGCCGTTGACGGAGGCGAGGCACGGCACGAGAAAACTCTTGCACGGGCCCGGCAGGGGGCAGACGGGCTGGAACGCGAAGTTCTTGCACGCCGCCCAAGAGGCCGTGCGCAACGCCTCCGAGGAATCGTTGAAGGGACTCCTCCCGAAGAAGGTGCGCGAACAGTTGCTTGCCGACAAGGAAGGCATGGTGAATGCGTTGGAGGAGGGGCGCTGGGAGTTGCGGTTGAGGCCGTTGTGGGAGCAGGCGTTCCAGGACTTGAAGCGCGAAAAGGGCTTGGAACCGGACGCGCAGGTGTCATTGGACTTGGCGCGCCTCATCCGGTTGCCGGACTCGTTGCACGGGTCCACGGGATTGCTTGCCAAGACGATTGACCGCCCGGATTTCGACCCGTTCAAGCACGCCCTCGCTTTTTCAACGGGGAAGCGGGAGAGCGCTGAGTTGTTGAGGCGCGTGGAATTCGAGTTTGCGGGACAGGAGTGGGCGCTGGAGGGCCGCGTGCTCGTTCCCGAAGCAATTGCCGTGTTCCTGGACGGACAAGGGTTATTAGTTGGAAAGTGAATAATTGTTTTACAATTTTTGGGTGGGATGAATTTTGTCGGAGTTGAGTTACGACGAGTTGAGGAAGGCTCAGCTGCAGGAGCGCCACTACTCGGCGCTCCAAAAACTGGGCGAGGACTACTATGACGAGTTCTCGTCTTACGTTAACGAATTGAAGGCGCGCCTTGACGAAAAGTATTCGGGGGACGACGCGCGCGCCTTTGAGAACGCTTTCGGAGTTTTCAACGACTTGGTTTCGCGGAGGAAGCACAAACTCGTGTTGAAGGCGTTGAGGGATTTTCGTAACGGCGTGTTCGTGACGGACGGGTTGGCGCGGCAGGAAAAAAAGTTTTACGAGTCGTTGATGGAGTTGTTCGAGGATTACGCGGCCGAACTCGGGTTCGACGGGAAGGAGGAAGGCGAACCGGATGATGATGGTGCGATAAGAATATTAATGGATTTACCGCAATTTATGGCGTCGGACGCTAGTTACGGCCCTTTTTCCAAGGGGCAGGAAACAATTTTGCCGGCCGACGTCACCGCCTTGTTGTTGAAGCGCGGCGCGGCCGAAAAGGTGAGAAAGTGATTGTACCCAAGACGATGAACGTTTATTGCCCGAAGTGCAGGAAGCGCACGGACCACAAGGTAAAGGTTACCACGACCAAGATAAAGCCGGGTCGCACCCTAGCGTTGGGCACGCGCCGACACAAACGCAAGCTCGCGGGCTATCACGGCAAGGTCAAGGGCAAGGCGAAGGTGAAGAAGCAGGGCATCCGCAACAAGATAATGCTTGAATGCAAGGCGTGCAAGTACAAGTTCGAGCGCGTCATCAGCGGGAGAATGAAGAAGAAGGCGGAGTTGAAGAAATGAGCAGTTTTTATCGCGTGCAATGCGGTTGCGGGAACACGCTGACCCTTTACAGCAATTCAACGAAACAGGTTTCGTGCCCGAAGTGCGGCTCGGTGGTGGCAAAGCCCGCGGGCGGCCACGTGAAACTCGTGAGCGGCCGCATCCTAGAGGCGTCTAAGTGACTTCGCCGGGCTTCAACGAGTCGGCCGTCGTGCCGAAACGCGAACTATTTCTGGACAAGGCGTTCATGATAGTGGGCGTGCCCGGCGTGGGATTCGTTTCAAAACTCGCCGTGGACCAACTCATCCGCGCCACCAAAGCCGAACGCGTTGCAACGCTTTACTCCCCGCACTACCCCAACCAGACGCTTGCATTACAAAAAGGGAAACTCAAGGCGTTCACCACCAATTTTTATTATTCGCGCGTGAAAGGGTTCGACCTAGTTTTCATGAAGAGCGACTTGCAGCCGTTGACCGTGGAAGGGCAATACGAGGTGGCGGCCAAGGCAGTGGAATACTTCAAGTCAATCGGCGGCCGAACCGTGTTCTCGTTCGCGGGCTACGCAAACCCGGGCGTAAAGAAACCAGGCATAATAGCTTCCACCACGTCGAAAAAATTGTTTGAGGCGTTAAGCGACTACGGCGCCAAGAAGCCGCCCGTAAAAGTAATTCCAATCATCGGGCTCGCCGGCCTGGTGCCCTCAATTGCGCGCGTTCACGGCTTGCACGGCGCGTGCCTCCTCGTGGAAACCACGGGCGCGACGTTGGACGCCAAAGCGGCGAAGAATGCGGTCTCCTTTCTCTCGGAAATCGTGGGAGAGAAAATCGACGTGAAGGGAATCGACGAGCGCGCGAGGAATGCGGAGCGCGTGCTCAAGCAGTTTCAGTCCCAGCAGAAGCCCCAGCCGGCAATCGCCCCCTCGGGCGCGCCGGCCGCATCCGACGACAACCTCTCCTACATCTATTGAGTTGGCGCGGGGGGCGCGTTGAAAACGCTTTTAAATCATTGTTTTCCACATAATAAACGCTCTTTTTACGGTGCGAACCGTAAAAGTGGGGAGTAAGCGTTTTCGCTTGAGAACCACATTGTTCCAACGCGATTACTTTAGAGAGTGATTTGAATGGCGATCGACTTGAGCAAGAACGTGCGCTTGTGCGTGGACTCCGGTAAAGCGGAGCTCGGCTCGAAAAAAGCGTTCAAGTTGTTGTTGGGCGGGGAAGCCAAGCTCTTGATTTTGTCCGGCAACTGCCCGGAGGAGGCGGCGCGGGACCTGCGCCACGCAGCCAAGCTCGCGAACGTGAACGTCGCTGATTTTTCCGGAACGAGTTTGGAGCTCGGCGTGGCGTGCGGGAAACCGTTTCCGGTGAGTGCCTTCACGGTGTTGGAGGCGGGCGATTCGGAGTTGGGTTTGCTTTATTGAGCGGGGCTATGTTATACATGTTAAAGCTTTCAAACGAGGAAATGCAGGCGATGGCGCTTTTTTCACGCGTTTCGGGCGTGGCTCCCAACGACGTGGTCTTTCTTGACGAGTCCGTAGTGTTCCTGGTGCCACCCGAATCCGTGGGGCGCGCCGTGGGGCGGGGCGGAGCCAACGTGAGGCACTTGTCAGAGAAGTTCGGGAAGCGCGTAAACGTTTACGCTTTCTCGGAGGACGCCGAAAAGTTCGTGGAGGGCTTGATTGCGCCCGTTGAATTAACGGGTTTTGAGGTTAACGACGGGGTCGCGGTGATGTGCGTCCCGCCGAACGACAAGGGTCGCGCAATCGGGCGCGGCGGAGAAAAAATCAATCGGGCCCGCGCCTTGGTGAAGAGGCGGTTCGGTTTCAAGGACTTGAAAATAACGTAAGAAAAAGGTGAAATGGGATTATGGCGAGGGGAGAATTCGCTGGAAGAGTGCTCAAAAAGAAGAGGCAGCAGCACAGGTGGCTCGAGAAGTGGTGGAAGCGCAAGAAGCTCGGGCTCAAAAAGAAGTACGACGCGATGGAGGGCGCACCCCAGGCAAAGGGCTTGGTCCTCAAGAAGGAGGGCAAGGAGCAGAAGCAGCCGCACTCGGGAATCGTGAAGTGCGTGCGCGTGCAACTCATAAAGAACGGCAAGAAGGTTAGCGCTCACGTGCCGCGCGACAAGGCGATTGCGAAGATTGACGAGCACGACGAGGTAACGATTGAGGGGCTCGGCGGCTCGCAACGCGGGCAGATGGGTTCCATTCCCGGCGTGCGCTACAAGGTGGTCGCCGTGAACGGGGTTTCGCTGGAGGCGTTGAGGAAAGGCAAGAAGGAGAAGCCCAAGCGCTGAGGTTGATTTTTCATGGATGAAGAAAAAGTTGGGGAAAACGTGAAGGAAGAAATCGGGAAACAACCCGAACCGGCTTACGTGGGCCCGAACCCGTTGTTGTTCGGCAGGTATTCGTTCGACGTGGAAGTGCACGACCCGAGTTTGAGGCAGGTGCTTTGCTTGAAGCCCGTCAAACTGCCGCACACGTTCGCGCGCCACGCCAACAAGCGGTTCGCCAAGGCGAACGTCAACGTCGTGGAACGCCTCGCGAACAAGTTGATGCGGGGAGGAACGGGAAAGAAAATCGGCGGGAAGATAATCCGCACGCAGGGCTCGCTTCAAGGCAAGAAGACCAAGGTGGTGAAGATCTTGGAGAAGGCGTTCGACGAAATCCACGCCAAAACCAGGCAGAATCCCGTTCAACTCCTCGTCAACGCGCTGGAGTACAGCGCGCCCAACGAGGACATAACGCGGGTGCGCTTCGGAGGCGTTTCCTACCAGCAGGCCGTGGACATAGGCACGCAGCGCCGCTTGGACTTGGCGTTGCGCAACCTGGCCACGGCGGCAATCATGAGTGCGTTCAACAACAAGATGTCGCTTGCCGGGGCGTTGGCCAGGGAAATAATGCTGGCCGCCGAAAACAACCAGGACAGTTACGCGGTCAAGCGGAAGAACGAGACGGAGCGCATCGCCCGCAGTGCAAGGTGATTCTTGATGGCGAGAAAAGAAGTCGTGGTGGAAGAAGTAGCCAAGTTGATGAACAACCCGGACCAGATCCGGAACATCGGCATAGTGGCGCACGTGGACCACGGCAAGACCACGCTCAGCGACTCGCTGCTCGCGCGCGCCGGCCTGATTTCCAAGGAGTTGGCGGGCCAACAGTGCGCGCTGGACTACGACGAGCAGGAGCAGGCGCGCGGCATAACCATCAAGGCGGCCAACATATCGCTGGGGTTCAAGTACGAAGGCAAGGATTACTTGATTAACATGATTGACACGCCAGGCCACGTGGACTTCGGCGGGCACGTCACGCGCGCCATGCGCGCAGTTGACGGAGTGGTCCTGGTCGTGGACTGCGTGGAAGGCATAATGCCGCAGACGGAAACGGTTTTGCGGCAGGCGCTGAAGGAGCGCGTGAAGCCGGTGTTGTTCGTGAACAAGGTTGACCGCCTCATCAACGAGTTGCGTTTGTCGCCCGAAAAAATGCAGGAGAACTTCATGAAGGTGATTACGGGCATCAACAAGTTGATTGAGAATTACGGCCCGCCGGAGTTCAAGGAGGATTGGATGATGCGCGTGGACGGGGGCAACGTTGCCTTCGGTACGGGCTTCCACAAGTGGGCCCTGAGTTTTCCGGTCATGCAGAAGAAGGGTTTGACGTTCAAGGACTTGTATGATTTGTGCGAGGCGGAAAAGCACAAGGAGTTGTCGCAGAAGGCGCCCATCGACGACGTGATACTGGAAATGGTCATCAAGCACCTGCCCTCGCCCAAGACGGCGCAGAAATACCGCATCCCCGTCATCTGGCACGGCGACGTGGAGAGCGGTTACGGCAAGGCGATGGTTAACTGCGACCCCAACGGCAAGGCAACCTTTATGGTTACCGCGATTCAAGTGGACGAGCACGCGGGGGACGTAGCGGTTGGACGCATTTATTCGGGCAAGCTCAAGAAGGGAGTGGACGTCTACCTCGGCTCGCAGTTTAAGACCGAAAAGGTGCAGGGCGTGGCCGTGTACATGGGGCCCGACCGCGTTCCCGTTAACGAGGTGCCTCCGGGCAACATCGTTGCGGTGGTCGGCCTCAGGGACGTTTACGCGGGCGAAACCCTGTCCGAAGGCGAGATGGAGTCATTCGAAAAAATCAAGCACAACGCCGAGCCAGTGGTCACCAAAAGCATTGAGGCGAAGAACCCCCGCGACCTCGCCAAACTCATCGAGGTCCTGCACAAGATTTCCAAGGAGGACCCGACCCTCAGGGTCACCATCAATCCGGAGACGGGTGAACACCTGATTTCCGGAATGGGGGAACTCCACCTGGAAATCATTGAATACAAAATCATGAAAGAGCGGGGCGTGGACATTCAGACCGGGCCGCCCATCGTCGTTTACCTGGAAACCATTACCGGTAAGGGCCCCGAGTTGGAGGGCAAGTCGCCCAACAAGCACAACAAATTCAAGGTGCGCGTGGAGCCCCTGGAGAAAGGCGTGAAGCAAGCGTTTTTGGACGGGAAAATAGACGCGAAGATGAAGGGCAAGGAGTTGACGGAGCGCCTCGTGGAAGCGGGCCTGCCAAGGGACGAGGCGAAAAAAGTTCTCTTCATTGAGGAGAACAACGTGTTCGTGGACGCCACCAAGGGAGTGCAATACCTGCAGGACATCCGCGAACTCGTGGTTCAAGCGTTCAAGGACGCCATGACGCTGGGCCCGCTGGCGCGCGAGAAGTGCACGGGCGTGAAAGTCAAGCTCAGGGATGCAAGCATTCACGTTGACCCGGCGCACCGCGGCCCAACTCAAATCGTTCCCGCCATACGCAGCCCGATTTACGCGGGCATGCTCATGGCGGGCGCGGTGCTCTTGGAACCCAAAGTTAACCTCTTCGTTTCCGTGCCCAGCGAATTCATGAGCGGCGCAATCAACCAGATTCAAGGCCGCCGGGGGCAAGTGACGAGCATCGACCAGGAGGGCGAGGCGGTTGCCATTCACGCCAACGTCCCCGTGTCCGCGCTCTTCGGCTTCGCCTCCGAAATACGGGGTGCGACGCAGGGGCGCGCAACTTGGTATCACGAGTACGCGGGTTACGAAAAACTCCCGTCGGGAATGCAGGAACAACTAATCAAGGAAATCCGCAAGCGCAAGGGACTCAACGAAATCATCCCCACCCCCGCAACCTACATGGGCTGACTTTTCAGAGGGAGGAAAGCCTTTTTTAAGGGCTAGAGGGTAATGAATGCGAAAACCGGGGTCGTGAACCCTTGTTTTTTATAAAACCAAAAAGGTGGATGTAAAAAATGGCTGCAAGAAAAGCCGGGAAGAAAGCGAAGAGGAGCGGCAAGCCGTTCGGCGGTTACACCGTGTCCTTCGGAAAAGTCAGTGGCATGACGTTGGGCAACGTCTTCGGCACCGGCAAGATTACGCCGAGCGCGATGACGAAGAAGTTGTGGGCCGTCATCAAGAGCAAGAAGCTCGCCGGAAAATAATTTTTTTTTATTTTTTTCCTTTATTTTAATTTTAGTTCCAGCACGTCGTCGTCCCTCAACTCGTAGTCGGGCCCGACCTGCTGCCCGGGAAAACGCGTGCTCCCCCACACGCGACCGCACTCCAGGTTGCGCGCGAAATCCTTGTGCACCTCGCGCGCCGCGTCCGCCACCGTGCACCCGCCCTTGAACAGGACTATGGGCTTGTCGTAATCCGGTTTGCCGCGGTTCGGCTTCGTGAACACGCGCACGAGGCCCAGCGCATCGTAAATTTTTTCTTTCAACTTCTCCGCGTCCCATTTCCCCTTGGCAACGCGCAACTCCTTCTTCACCCTCATTTTCGCGAAGAATTCTTTCTCCCCTTTCTGCCCGGACCCCGACACGATTAACGCCAAATCCGCGTTGCGCGCCAATCCGAACACCAGCGACTGGTTGCCGGCGTGCGCGCTCGGCGTGTCCACCAACTGGATTTGAACCTTCTTGTGTTCCATCATCGCGGGCGCGGCTTCCAGGGTCTCAAAGGGCGCGGGCGTGGAAGCGAACGAAGCGTTCGATAACGCGTTCACGAGGAAACTCTTGCCCGCGTTCGGAAAGCCAACGACCGCGACCTGCGCCGCGCCCTGCCTCCTCAAGAAGTCGCCTCTCCCCCCGCGCGCCCTCCGCTTCGCCTCCTCCTTCTCGTGTTGTTTTTTGAGGCGCGCAATCTTGGACTTGATTTCGTTGAGGATGGAGTGGGCGGCCTTGTGCTTGGGGCATTGCTTCAGCATTTCCCGCAACGCCGCCGTTTTCTCGTCGTAGGTGACCGCCTCGCGGTATTTTTCCTCGGCAAGATAGTATTCGGGTCCCGCGTTCAACGAAGCCAATTCATTTCACCGCTTTCAATACCGAGAGGCGTTCGAAGGAGAAGCGTTGCTCGCCTGCCACGCTTGCCTCAAACCCCTTACCCGCCAGCAATTCTTTAAGTTTCGCGTCCTGGCCGCACAACGACGTTGCAACGAGGAGGATGATTCCGCCTTCAATCAAATGCTTTTCCACGTCTTCCAGAAAACGCCGGGTTACTTCCAAGCCGTCAACTCCTCCATCCAAGTCAACGTGGCCTTTGCAGCCCGGCAGGTAAGGCGGGTTGAATGCGATGCAATCGAATGCCCCTTCCACGTTCTCAAACAAATCGCCTACCACGAAATCCGCTTTGAGTTTTCGTTTTGAAAACGCTTTTTTTGCTTCGCTGACTGCTTCGGGGTCAATGTCGGCGCACGTCACGCTGCAACCTTTTTTCGCTGCCGCGATTCCCTGGATTCCCGAGCCGCAGCCCAAGTCCAGAAAGCGGCCGCTCGCAAACTTCTTAACGGCGGCCTCCAACAGGAGCGAGTCCTCGCGAGGCGAGTAAACCACGACGCATCAGTCCCCGTATTCGCCGAGTTCCTTCTGCTTTTTCTGCAAGCCCTTTATGGTGGAACCCGGGTTGTGGACCTCGTAATCCAGTTTGAAGAACTGGAAGCCGTCGTTGCACAGCATCGCGTAAGCGTTGGGAGTTACGTGGGGTGCGACCAGGAAGCCCCGCACCTCGCAACCCTTTCTTTTCCGCAACTCGTTCACGTAACGCTTCAACTGGGTTACCGCGGCCAGGCCCGCGTTCCGCCGCTTCACTTCAATCACGACGAGGCACTTGTTTGAGTCCTCGGCGAGGATGTCAATGCTTCCCTTGCGCATCACGCTCTCCTTTTTGAGGGGCTTCAAGCCCTTTTCTATCACGGAGAGGTCTTGCGCCAGCAAATTGCTTAACTCGCGTTCGCTGCCGAACAACTTCAACTCCTTGTCGTCCCGCATCGGGAACGAGTGCACGGAGTCCACGCGCGAAAAGCAGACCTCAATTTTTTCTTTTATTGGTTTGCTCCTCAGCGCGGTAACGCACAACTCGTCGCCGTCCGAAACAAGTATTTTGGCGCCGGGGCCCTGGTAGTTCACGGCTTTCATGCCCTTGCCTTGGTGCACGAGGAAGGTGCCGTCCGGCTTTATCACGAGCAAGCGGTCGCCCGCGCTCAACTTGCTTATTGCGCGGCCCTCGTATTTCACTTGGCACTCGCCGACAACCACGCACAACTCGCCCTTGGAGAGCGCGGACTTAATCAGTTCGCTTTTTTTTTGCAAGGTCATCAAACAAATCCTCAAAAGCGATTTTTTTTTCTTTGTCCGGGATAGTTATTTTCGGGCCCTTGCTGAAATATGCTTCCCGCACCCGGTTGCTCCATTTCGCGATTTCGGGGTCTTTCAGGCGGTCCACTATTTCCTTGATTTCTTCTTCAGGCAACGATTTAATATATTCCTTTAATTCCTCTTTTTTGCTTTGTTGCGGGTGCTTGCCGCTCTTGATAAGACGCAATTCTTCAACGTGGGCGTCGGTTATTGCCTTGCGTTCATCTTCTTTTTTTGCCTTGTTACGGATTATGTTGCGTTGTTCCGGGCTTAACTTGGCCCACTGGTCCACCACTTTTTCGCGGCGACTGCCCTCGTTTTTTTCAACCAAGGCGGTAAGCATGACGCCGGCGAATTGCTTGTTCAGGCGGTGGGTGAGGCCGCCGCCGGAATCGTATTCAACCATTCTTTTGAGTTTGTTCCTGGTTTTGTTGTCCGTGATGTCGGCGCCGCGTATTCCGTCCCTTCCTTTCAAATGGTAGTAACCCATTGACGTAATCAAGTCGTTGAATTCGCCGGCGTAGTTTTCCGTGGACCCGCGTTCAATCAGGTCCCTCAGCCTCGTGAATTTCGGGTGTTCCACGAATTGGGTTATGTGGTCGTTCATTGCTGAATGGATTTCCGACAGGTTCCTCCTGATGTTGAAGTTTTTGAGTCCTTCCAGGGACAAGTCGTTTATTACTTCAATGATTTGGCCCCGGTACAGTTTCAAGTCCTCCGGTTTCTTGTAACCCGTTATCCTTTTTGGCAGTACCCTGGCTTCAATGGATTCCCTTGTTTCAACCGGACGCTTCTTCACTTGAATCACTTTTCCTTGGTCATCACTTGTTTATTTTCTTGCCTTCAAGCAGGTTCATTATTTTTTTGTTTTCGTTAATTTTTTTCCATAACAGTATGCCGAGGGGATGGCCTTGTATCACCATTATCGCTTCCTTTGCTCCGGGGTCGGGGTTTCCCCCGCTAAACTTCGCTAGGGTTTCCAAATAAAGGCGGTCCATCAATTTTTTTTCTGCTTCTTCGCGTTGTTTTTGGGATAACTTGAAATTCGGGTTTGTTAACACCCTTGCCGTTGTTTCCAAATCTTTTTCAAGTTCGCGGCTCACCCGGCTCTTCATTTTCTGGTTGAGGCTTTGCCATATGCCCTTAACCAACTGTTCTTTCTCGGGTGCGGGGGCTTCCTTCACGAAACGCTTTACTTCATTGGTTATTCTTGGAACCGCTTCGGAGTGAACCAGCCCCTTGTTTGCAAGGAATTTTTGCAGGGTGGGAAGTTCCAGCAAATCGTAGACCTCCGCTTTAACGCAGGGGTCGTCTATTTTTTTCCATACTTCCGGCACGTTTCCGGGTTTTGGATGGGTTCCGTTCGCGTAGGCCGCTATTCCGTGGACCATGTTTGAAATCGTGTGTTCCCGCCAACGCGCGCGTTCGTATTCTTCCAGGGATTTCAGGCTCGTGCTCCTGTTGGACGCTCCTTCGCCGAGCTCGTTTACCTCCACGTCGGTGAGTCCTTCCGCGATTTTGAGCGAGTCGTTGAATAGACGGACTTCCTTTTCCTGTCTCACAAAACCACCGCTTTGCGCACCCTTCCCTGCACTTCCTTGAGGAGTTCCGTCATTTTATCGCTTGCGGGCGCCGGCCTTTCCTTGAAGGACGCGTCCAGGCAGTCCGATGGGTCGAAGGAACGCAAGACGAATTCGTCGCAGTAAAGCGAAACGTATTTGGCGAGTTCGCGCGCGGTTTCCGGCGAGTCATTGACTCCGGGCACGACCGTGAAGGAGAAAACCTTGCGCACGCGCGAACCGTTTTTTTCCAGGAACGTAAGTGAGCGCAGGACGTTGCTTAACAGGAGTTCGGGGTCGCCGCGGAAAGCCGTTGCCTCGGCGTAAGTGCGCGCGTCCAGCCGAGCCTTTAAATCCAGTTGCACTTCTTTTGCGAGGGGCAGGCAGTCGTTCAGTGTTTCCGAGTAGTAGCCGTTGGTTTCAATGCGTACGGGAGCGTCCAGGCGTTGGAGGAGGCCGAGAACGGCGTTGCCCTGCATTAATGGTTCGCCGCCCGTTAATACAACTGCTTCGGATTTGCTTAACTCGTTCAAGAAGTATTCCACGGATTGTTCGGCGAATCCCTCGGTTTGCACGAGTGAAGGCGTGTTGCACCACGGGCAACGGAAGGGGCAACCCGCGAGGTAGAGGACGCTGGAGGCGTGGCCGGGCCAGCGTTCCTCGTCGCCGTGCACGATGCCTCCGAACCGCAGGTTCACGCAATATTTTGGGGTGGTTCAAGAGAAAAAGGTTTACATATTGCGCGCTCCAAAACACGTTTAATGGATTTCCCGGGGTTGGAGGAGAGCGCGCGAAAGGGTCAGTGGAACGAGGCCAAGAAATTGTTTCCAGCTGCTTCACTGGCATCCTACGAAGAGTTCAAGGGCGTGTTGACTAGGCGTAACCTGCGCAACTCGCGCTTGTTTGCGGAGGAATCGGCTGGGCCCCGGGAGTCGCGTTCCCTCGTGAAAGTGGCGGAAATAGTTGAACGGGGTTTGAGCGCGAACGCGGATTACGGGCCCGGGCACAAGGAGTCCCTCGGCTTGGTTACGAGGGCTTTGAACGGCTTGCGCCGCGTTGACGCCTCGGC
>Ga0210018_1000134_pt1 | contig 33184 bp, 28 predicted proteins | sample CryGeyCG2014_010_2_FD_183967 | JGI IMG/M metagenome (GOLD analysis project Ga0210018, IMG submission 183967) | Groundwater microbial communities from aquifer - Crystal Geyser CG09_land_8/20/14_0.10 (SPAdes) (version 2) | ecosystem: Environmental > Aquatic > Deep subsurface > Groundwater | place...
ATAGCTCAATCCTTTTGCGAGGAGGAGAGGTATAGCGAGCCGTTTTTCAAGCATGGTTATCTCTGACGAGGTGAAAAGAACCGCGAGATTTTTGACAAGCGTCTCTTCCGACGGCGACCGTTTTACCAGTTCGTAAAAGCGCCGCCACACCTTTTTTCGAAGTTCTTTTGGGAATTGCGTTTTGCTTATGTTCACCATAGATTTGTTTCAAACTAAGTTCAGTGGAAATGCACCCTCATTCATTATAATACATTATACCACAGGTGCTACAGTTAACTGTAGCACCTCTCATCTCCACTTGCTCAAAGGAACCCCGCTTTTAGAGAATATAAATACCACAGGTGCTACAGTTAACTGTAGCACCTCTTATCTCCACTTGCTCAAAGGAACCCCGCTTTTAGAGGATATAAAAAGGGCTCAAAGGCCCATTTTTCCTCGCTTTTTGCAAGTATTGACTATTTTGGTGCGGGTATGCTATAATGCGAGCAGAAAACTTAAGGTAAATTCGGCGGAGAAGTACACGCTTGCATTCAATAGGAATAGCGTTGCATTTCAAAGTCGAATTCTCGTTTAAAAAATCTGTTGTCTTTTGCCGCTTAGAGCAAAAGCGACAGCCACATGAACCGATGTGTCCTAAGTGGCGAAGCTTCAAGAAGTCCTCACGTTCGTGCGAGGGCGGAGCGAAATCAAACCGATTGAGCACCCCAACGAAGCAATGACCAGCTAAAATAGTTGGTTATCCCTTTCATCATCTAACATAAGGAGGTCGTTATGAAGACGAAACTGATGTTTGCAGTGATGTCGTGTTTGCTGCTCCCTACTCTGTGCGAATCTCGTGTTTGCGCAAACCGACTCTATCACCGGACTGTCGGCAGAACAATTCCCCAGGTTTAAGGAGAATTTTTCTAAAGCCGGACAGGTTCTCTTGAGAAAGTATGAGGACCAACTTCATGCCAAAGCCCTGGTAGTGGACCATATCTTCTAGGGTATGGTGAAAGACTCTGCCATAACAAAAGGAGAAATGAAGAAGATGGAGAACGCCATCACAGAGTTTGATAACCTTCGAGAAGAGGAGAATGTGAGCCTTTTGATGTACGGACTTCGGACAACCGTTGATGTTTTCTCTCCGTACCGGAGGATAACGGAGGCGTATTTTGAATTTAGAGATGATCTGCTATGTAACGATACGCCCGATCAGAGAATCCGGAAAACCGTGAGTGGACTTGTGGGTTACGACATCACGGTGCATAAAGGACTCGATAAGAATGCAATGGCATTTCCAGCCGTCCTTATCTTTTCTCTCGTGGCATTACTGGTTGGTGGGACAATCTCAGAAGCTACCACCACAACTGCAAGACATGCAAAGGGATTTGCCGGTGGCGTTTTGACTTTTTTGCTTCTACTAGCAGGTTATATCTTTTTACTGTAATTCCTGTGAGGATTTTGCCCTGCTGGAGATTAACTCTAGCAGGGCTTTTTATTTGCGGTTCTCGCAAGTCAAAGTTGGATTTCAAGACTTTGGTCCAAGTTATGATGTAAGCCCTGCACAAAAATCGTGCGGGGCTTTTTTATTTCCGTTCCGGTAAACTTATGTATGGTAGTAGGCACATACGCGGGCGGTTACGGCTTCGGCGGGCTCCGAGAGTTGCTTAAAGAAAGCTCCGCTACCTTTTTGTTTATTGTGAGGGGTTTTATACTGGTGTTAGGTCAGTACCATGTACCGCCCCGAGACCGATACGTTCCGAGAAACCCGCAGAAAAAAACCGCGGCGGGTGCTTTGGTGGCTCATAGGTTTTTTTTCTCTTTTTGTCCTCCTCGCCGCGGGCGCCGGCTATGCCGTTCTCTTCTCCAGCCTCTTTGAGGTGCAGGCGGTGGAGGTGAGCGGCGGGGAAACGTTGCCGCGCGAACAGCTCCTCGCGGCGCTCTCCGCCCAACTCACCGACAGTACCCTCCGAGGGCTCACGGGTCCCGGGAACATCCTCTTCTGGATGTTCCGTGGAAGCGAACCGAGGCAGCTCTACACCGCATCGTTTGCCGCGGAGGTGACGGTGGTGCCCCGCCTATTGGAGCGGAAAGTGGAGGTGGCGGTGAGGAAGCTGGAGCTCTTCGGGGTGTGGTGTGCGGCGGAGAGCTTGCCTGCTCGCCTCGCTGAAGCTTCGGCTGAGCAGGGCCGGCAGGCAGGCCTGCCTGCGCAGGCAGGGCCGTGCTACGGATTTGACCGCGCGGGGACGCTGGTGGGTGAGGCGCCGGCGGCAGAGGGCGCCCTCATCCTGAAGGTGAGCGATGAAAACCGCCGCTCGCTCGTGGCGGGTCAGCCGGCGCTCCCGAATCCACGGTGGGTCAAAAATCTCCTTGAGACCATTGCGGTGATTAAGGCGCAGAACCTTCCCGTAGCGGAGTTTACCGTGAAGCCGCTCGCGCTCCATGAGTGGTGGGCGCGGCTCGCATCGGGGACGCTCATCTACTTCAGTTTTGACTTTGTGCCGGAGAACCTCTCGGCGATACTGGAGAACTTCAAGACGAAACCGGATTTTACAAAGCTCTTGTATCTGGACCTCCGCGTTCCCAGCCGCGTGTATTACCGATAGCGCTCTTTAGAGATGGTAGGTTTGGTAGGCTCACTACAAGTATGTGAAGAGAGAAGTGCCGGCGCGGAAGCCCGGCGCATGGAGCGCAAAAAGCGCGGGAAGAACGCGGGAAAAACGCGGGAAAAACGTGGAAAATCGGAAATTCGCAGAACCCCCTATCTTTATCTTTATGTCCTATTGGACGGCCGTCCAATAGGACATAAGAAGGACATAAGAAGGTAGGGGGTGGGAAAAAACAGCGGACCGTTACCGAGCGGCGTTCTGCGGTGTGGGAGCCGCCTTCACCGCAAACACACCGCTGTTCAGCGGGGCGCGTGGTATAATAGAAATATACCAGTTCAGACGTTTATGCCATCTTACAAACATTCCAAGTCGGGATTCACCCCGTTAGAGATAAACCACCCCAAGGTGGATGCCGCCCTGCCCGCCGGTCCCGAGACTCTCGATGAGAGTCCCGAGGACTCAAATCGGAGCAGGCAGGCCTGCCTACGGCAGGGCGGATCTCTAACGGGGTTCACACTCATTGAGCTTCTCATCTATGGCGCGATTTTCTCGGTCGCCGCGGTATTTCTCATCAATATCCTTACCGCCGTTACCCAAACGCAGCTGCGCCAGACCTCTGTGAATGAGGTGAATCAGCAGCTCACCTTTGTTGCGGGCACCATACAGCGGCTGGTGCGGGAATCAGCCGCCGTGGAGAACGCGGCGGGGGTATCCTCCACCACACTCGTGCTCCGCATGCCTTCCTCCACGCTTGATAGAACATTCGTCTATGCGAGCGGCACCGCCGTATACCTTGAGCAGGGGTCCTCCACGATTGGCGCGGCACCTGCCTCGCCCCTCACAAACGACAAGGTGACGGTGGCGGGATTCTCGGTGAAAAAATTTGAGAACCCCACGGGGCTTTCAGTGGTGCAGTTTGACATTGCGCTCTCGTACAACTCTTCCAGCACAAAATCGCAAGCCACCCGCACGTGGTCTGGGGCGGTGGCTCGCATCTCGGCGGCGACTTTTGATTCAAGTATCCTCCCGGCGACGGGCGGCACCCTTGATGTGGGTGGCGCGAGCCTCAACTGGGCGAACGCCTACCTCTCAGGGAACCTGACCATCGGCACCGACGGGCGAGTTGGCGTTGGTACATCACCCTCAGCGCTCTCCACGACGAAGATTAAATCCACCGGGGATGTCGGTTTTTCCACTTCCACCTACGGACTCATCCTCATGGCGCCGTCCAGCACCTGCTACCGCGTGACCGTGAACAATGCCGGAACTTTGGTAACCGCCGCCACCACCTGTCCGTAAAAATCGATGCTAATATACCTGCCCGCCACAGCCTTTATTTTTGTTTTTTCTCTACACACAGCTTTTCGGTACATTTAGGTTTAGACACGAATCATCGGACAGGCGTTGGCAGGCGGGCGAATTGATGCGAATTGATGCGAATGGATACAAATCATTAGCATTATTCGTATAATTCGTATGCATTAGTATATTGGTATCGCATTAGCACTTGACTTGTCCGAGTGCTAATCCTATACTGAACGGTAATGAAGGCTCGCACGCAATCTATTTTGAAAAGTGCCGTGGAAGAGTTTATCCACACCGGCAAGCCGGTAACCTCCGAGCACCTGTTCCGTGCGTTTGATTTTGGCATTAAGCCGGCGATGATTCGCTGGGAATTGAATAACCTCACGGGGGATAATTTCTTTTTCCAGGAGCATCCCTCTGGCGGCCGTTTTCCGACAAACAAGGCCTACCGCTGCTATGTGGAATGGATGCAGGAGGAGGCACAAGAAGCTCGGACTTCGTTTCTCCGGCTCGCCCATACACTCTTAGGGAGAACGCCGCGCACGCTCGTGGATGAGGTGGCGGATTATTTGGGGGTATTTTCTGTGGGGTATGCACCGCAGGCGGATTACGTGTACGAGAGCGGTTTGGATGAATTAGTGGGAGAATTAGATTTGGAAGATAGGGGGGAACTGTTGGTGGTCATGCGGGATATCTCCCTTCTCCCGGAACGCCTTATGGCGCAGCGGGCGTGGTGGAGCGAAGAGGTGTGGCCGCAGGTGTTCGTAGGCCAAAACCCGCTCACGAAGAGCACACACCTCTCGGTGATAGTGGGGAAGGTGGCGCATAACGGAAAGCCGCTCCTCATTTCCGCGGTGGGTCCCACGCGGATGGATTATGAAAAATCGTTGCGGCTGTTCCGCGCGCTGTGCCAATAGCCATATGACCATGGAAGAAAAAGAAGAAAAAAAGGAAGAGCAAAAAATAGCGGCAGCGGAAGCTGCGGGTGCGGAGGATGCGCTGGGTCGCTGTGCGCGGGAGCGTGATGAATACCTGAATGGGTGGAAGCGCGCGAAGGCGGACCTCGCGAACTACCGTAAGGAGGAGGAGGAACGCTTCAGTGTGTTCGCACAATTCTCAACCGAGGCCCTCATTGCCGAGCTCCTCGCGCTCTTTGATAGTTTTGACTTGGGGCTCGCGGCGGTGAATGATGATGGGGAAGCAAAACGCGGGTTTTACCTCATCCGTGGACAGTTAGAGGATATTTTGAAACGGCGCGGCCTTGAGACGATCCTTGCGCCGCCTGGGACACCGTTTGATCCGGCGCGCCACGAGGGGGTGGGGGAAATGACCTCGGAATATCCCCCGGGGACCGTGGCGGAGGAGGAGAGCCGGGGGTATGCGTTCGGCGGGAGGGTCCTCCGTCCCGCACGGGTGAAGGTGAGCAAAGGGCAAAATGATAACGATGACAGATAACGATGGCTGATAAAATCCGTATAAATCCGTTTCAATCCGTATAAATCCGTGTCTAATTCAATTAGGGTCTAAAATAGCAAAGGGCAAATAGCAAATAGCAAAGAGTAAAATAACAAACAACATGAGCAAAATTTTAGGAATTGATCTCGGGACCACGAACTCCGCCATGGCCGTCGTGCAGGGCGGGGAGCCGGTCGTGCTTGAGAATCACGAAGGCAACCGCACCACCCCTTCCATCGTGGCGCTCTCCAAATCGGGGGAGCGGCTCGTGGGGCTTCTTGCGAAGCGCCAGGCGGTGGTGAATCCCAAGCACACCATATTTTCAGTGAAACGCCTGGTCGGGCGCCCTTGGAGCGACGCGGAGGTGCAGCGCGATCTCTCGTGGCTTACCTATGAGATGCGTGCTTCCGCGCAGGGGGGGGTGGAGGTGAGGATGGGTGATCGGTGGTACAAACCCGAAGAAATTTCCGCCATGGTGCTCCAGAAGCTCAAGACGGATGCCGAGGCGAAGCTCGGTGAGAAAATTGAGGAAGCGGTCATCACCGTGCCGGCCTACTTTGACGATTCTCAGCGCCAGGCGACCAAGAATGCGGGCGAGATCGCCGGCTTCAAGGTGCGCCGCATCATCAACGAACCGACCGCCGCGGCACTCGCCTATGGCCTGAACCGACAGAAGAGCGAGCGCATTGTGGTCTACGATTTTGGCGGCGGGACGTTTGATATCTCCATCCTTGAGGTGGGGGATGACACGGTGGAGGTGAAAGCGACGGGCGGCGACACCCACTTGGGCGGCGACGATTTTGACAAGCGCATCATTGAGTACCTCATCAAGGAATACCAGAAGCAGGAGGGTATTGATATCTCCAAGGACGCGCTCGCCGTCCAGCGTTTAAAGGAGGCCGCCGAGCGGGCGAAGCACGAACTCTCCACGGCCATGGAGAGCGAGATCAACCTTCCCTACATCACCTCCGGACCCGATGGGCCGAAGCATTTCCTCATGAAGCTCACGCGGGCAAAACTTGAAGACCTTGTGCGCGATCTTATTGAGCGCTCCCTTTCCCTTGTAAAGGAAGCGGTGACCGCCGCACCCCCCAAGGGTGCTGGCCTCAAGTTTTCTGATATCAACGAAGTGGTGCTCGTCGGCGGCCAGACGCGCATGCCGGCGATCCAGGAAGCGGTGAAGAAACTCTTCGGCAAGGAACCCCACAAGGGAATCAATCCCGACGAGGTGGTAGCGGTGGGCGCGGCGGTGCAGGCGGGGATTTTCCAGGGCGACGTGAAGGATATCCTTCTCCTGGACGTGACGCCGCTCTCCCTCTCCATTGAGACCCTGGGCGGCGTGGCAACCCCAATGATCCAAAAGAACACGACTGTCCCCACATCAAAGACGCAGGTGTTCTCCACCGCGGCCGACAGCCAGACCTCCGTGGAGATCCATATCGGGCAGGGGGAGCGCCCCTTAATGTCGGACAATAAGACCCTCGCGCGCTTCATTTTAGATGGCATCCCCCCCGCACCCCGCGGCCTTCCCCAGATAGAGGTGACCTTTGACATTGACGCGAACGGCATCCTCACGGTTTCCGCGAAAGATAAGGCCACCGGCAAGGCGCAATCGGTGAAGATAGAAGCGACGACCAGTTTGAACAAAGAGGAAGTGGAGCGCCTGAAACGCGAAGCGGCGGAACACGCGACGGAGGACCAGAAGAAGCGTGAGGCGGTTGAGGTCAAGAACCAGGCCGAGTCCCTCATCTACGTGGCCGAGAAGAGCTTGCGCGAGGGAGGCGAGAAGGTGCCGAAAGACGTAGTTGAAGCGGTGAAGGCAAAAATCGATGTACTGAAAGAGAAGCAGTCGAAGGATGATCTCCCGGCGATCCAGGGCGCCATACAGGAGCTCTCGCAGACGCTCCAGAAAATAGGCGAGGCGCTCTACAAAGGGCAGCAGCCGCCGGAGAAGAACGCCGAGGGCAGCAGCGGGCCGACCCAACCATGAAGGATAACTACACGGTAGTGAGGCAGTCCAAGGAGGAGGAGGCCGACCGGAGCGGTTTGAAGATACTTTTCTTCGGGCTCACGGGGGCGGCACTCTGGGTGCTCACCGCCTACGCGGTTCAATTATTTTTCACCACCGCGGAGGCACGGTACCTCGTAGGCGGACTCGCCGCAGGTTTTTTCTTCCTGGTGGCGCTCATCCTTGAGGGTTTTTTTGTGAAAAATGGATTGCTTCTCAGGGCCATCGCGGCGTTGCAGGGGGTGGCGCCGCTCGCGCTCTTTACGGAGTACCTCTATCCCGTGCCTTCCATTCCCCTTATCGCCGGCGCGGTGCTCGCGGCGGCGTTTATCGCGGGCGGCGTGGGGCATGGCGCGCACGTCCTCAAAAACAGCATGAAGGTTAGCTTCATGGCGGTCACGCGGGCGTTTCTCCCCAGGCTCCTCACGGGGGTGCTCCTCTTCGCGACGGTGCTCTTCTACCTGAACTACTTCGCCTGGGGCGGTTTCAGCGATGCGCTCGGGCGAAAGTTGGTGGACCAGTTTCTCAAATCCTCCGAGCCGGTGGTGGGACTCGTGTGGAGCGGCGTGCGGCTTGATCAAACGGTGGGCGAGGTGCTCGCGCGGGTGGCGGAAAAACAGCTTCGGAATATGCCTGCGGTTGATCAAAAAATGGTTCGGCAGTATTTAGCGGGGGATGAAATGAGTTTTTCACGGCTCACCCCAGAGCTCCAGAAACGGACGGTGCAGGGTGCCGCGGAGGCGCTCCGCGTCGCGCTCGCCGCGCGGCTGGGCCCCATCGCGGGCGATGAAAAGGTGACCGACGCGGCGTACCGCATCGCCGCGGGCTATGCGACGCGCGTTTCGCCGGGGACCCAGACGATTGCGGGGGTTCTCCTCGCGCTTGCCCTCTTCCTCTCCCTTCGGGGTTTCTTCTCGCTCTTCCTCTGGCTCGTGGCGTTCGTGGCGTACCTCTTCTTCAAACTCCTCGTCGCGGTGGGTTTCGCGCGGGTAGTGACGGAGTCCGCCACGCGCGAGTTCGTTATTCTGTGAACGCTGATTTATGCTGATTTTGGCGGATTTATGCGGATAATTCGAAACGCGGATTAATGACGATGACGATAACAATAACCCGAATTTATTCGTATCATTAGCATGTATTCGTATATTAGCATCGCATAAGCGAAGCGTATGAAGGACTACTACCAAATTCTCGGCGTTTCCCGCACTGCCTCCGAAGAGGACATTAAAAAGGCATACCGGCGTCTCGCCCATCAATACCACCCTGACAAGACGGGGGGGAGCGACGCGAAGTTCAAGGAATTGAACGAGGCATACCAGGTGCTGGGGAATCGTGAGAAGCGGACCCAGTATGACCGCTTCGGTACCGTTTTTTCCTCCCAAGGCGGAGGGGGCCCTTCGGCAGGCTCAGGGTTCGAGGGCTTCGGCGGATTCAGTCCCGGAGGATTCGGGTGGAACGTGAACATGGGGGAGGACCTCGGGAACTTCGCCGATATTTTTGAGAATATCTTTGAGCACTTCGGCGGCGCCCCACGCCGGCAGACCTATACGCGCGGTGCCGACGTGGAGATTGTACAAGAGCTTACCCTTGAGGAAGCGTTCCGCGGCGTGCGGCGGCATATTCGTTTCTCGGCGCACGTGCCGTGCCATGTATGCGGCGGGGTGGGATATGATAAGGCGAAAGGGCTTTCCGATTGTACCACCTGCAGGGGGCGCGGTGAGATACGCGAGCAGCGCCAGACCTTCTTCGGCAACTTTGCGCAGGTGAAGGCGTGCCCGACCTGCCGCGGGCGCGGCGAGGTGCCTGTAGCATCCTGCACCGCCTGTAAGGGGAGCGGGCGCACGGCGGGAACGCGGGAGGTGGAGCTCTCCATCGCGCCCGGGGTGGACGACGGGCAGGTGGTGAAGCTCGCGGGGCTCGGCGAGGCGGGGGAGCATGGCACGGGGAGCGGCGACCTCTACGTGGTGGTGCGTGTGAAACCCCACACGGCGTTTCGCCGGAAGAAGAATGAACTCTTCACCCAAAAGAACGTCCAAATCTCCGATCTGCTCCTTGGGAAGAAGGTTGAGCTCACAGATATAAGCGGTGAACGGTTTTCCGTGGCTGTCCCCGCGGGCTGGAATCTCCGCGAGGAATTGCGGGTGCCTGGGCGCGGCATGCCGCGATTTGGCTCATCGGGCCGCGGGGATCTCCATGTGACGCTTGACGTGAAACTCCCCAAGCACCTCTCCGCGAAGGCGAAGAAACTTTTGGAGGAGCTGGAGGGAGAGGTATAGGAATCAGGTCTCACGTCTCACGTGAGGCCCAGTTCCTTTTTCACCTTCGGGTCAATGTCGGTGGTGAAGAGAGTATGGAGCTCCTGCGGTTTTACCCATTTGATTTCTGCTACCTCGTGCGGTTCTTGCGGTTCCGCCACTGGCTGTGGCGACTTGAGTTCGCAGAGATGGTAAACGATGGTGATCATGAACTGCGGGTGGATGCGGAGGGAGATCTCGCGCCGCACGGCCACATCGTAGCCTGTTTCCGAGCACACCTCGCGCTCCGCACACTGCGCCCGCGTCTCGCCATACCGTTGTTTCCCGCCGGGGAACGCCCACTCAAGCACCGCGCCGCCGCTCCCCGTTTCTTTTCTCTTGCGGCGTATCACGAGCACCTCTCCCTTGGGGCTCACCACGACCCCCAGGTTGATGAAGTTTTTGCTCTCTGCCGGTTCTGCCATAACGTCCTTGCATTATACCCCGGGGGCACGACAACTTGACAGTGGAACGGCAGCTGGTACCATAGATTTACTCCGTAGAAAGCGGGCACCCCGAGTTTAACGAAGGGAGAAGCCCCGCCGAGGACGTCCGGCACAGCGCTGGGTCACATCTGCGGAGCAACCGCAGATTTTTTGTCTTTATCAGCATAAATCAGTTTAAATCCGCATAAATCAGTGTCTCGTTTATCAGCGTAAATCAGCCAAAAATCAGCGTATATCAGCGTCTTATGAAAACCAAAGCACAAAAGCAGCAAACCGTGGAAACCGGCGTGAAAGATTTGAAGTGGAGCGAGACCGTCATCGTCGCCGACTTCACCGGTATCCCGACCGCCGAGATGAATGTACTTCGGAAATCGCTCCGCGCCATGGGCGCGGTATTCCACGTGGTGAAGAAGCGCCTCCTCAAGATCATCTTTGAGAAGGAGGGTATCGCGGTGGATCCGAAGCAATTCGCGGGCCAGACGGGTGTGGTATTCTCGCCGAAGGATATGGTGGAGACCGCCGGCGCGGTGTATCGCTTCGGGACTCGCCTCGCTGCCAGCCTCGCCGGGTCTAGGCGGGGAGCTTCGGCGAAGCGGGAAGGGAAAGTATCTTTCAAAATCCTCGGCGGGCTTGAGGTGAAGGAGAAGAAATTCATGGACGGGGCGGACGTGGAGTGTATCGGTGCGCTCCCGGGCCGCGAGGCGCTCTTGGGGCAGTTGGCGTACATACTTACAGCGCCCATCAAAAAGTTTTTATTTGTCCTGAATGAAAAAATAAAAATGGTCGAGAAGTAACTAACAACTAATAACTGATAACTAATAACAAGAATGCGTGGTGAGTTATAAGTTGTATGTTATAAGTTAAATTTATGGAACATAAATTTTCAGACATTATAGAAAAAGTGGAGAAGATGACGGTGCTGGAACTCTCCGAGCTCGTACACGCGCTTGAGGAAAAGTTTGGCGTCTCGGCTTCGGCTGCCGTAGCCGCTGGCGGAGGCACGCCGGCCGCAGCTGTGGAAGAAAAGACCGCGTGGACGGTGGTATTGAAGGCCAGCGGCGACCAGAAGATCAATGTCATCAAGCTTGTGAAAGAAGCCACCGGGCTGGGTCTCAAGGAGGCGAAGGATATCGTGGATGCCGCTCCGAAGAACGTGAAGGAGGGGTTGAAGAAGGAAGACGCGGAGGAGCTAAAGAAAAAGTTTGAGGAAGTAGGAGCTACCGTCGAGCTGCAATAGTAAGGAGGTCCCGATTCCGTTTCGCGGAATCGTGGATCCTCGATTCGGTAACCGAGTTTTACCCTCCTCCGCAGAAAGCCACGGGTGCCCGCCTTGCCGAAGCCTTGTGCCACCGCTAAAGCTTTAGGCGACACGCGGTCGGCGAAGCGCAGGTCAGCCCATGGAGCTTCACAGTCATGCGGATGATATTAACAAATTACACGGCCGTGTAATTTGTTAATATAGGGTGTTTTGTGGAATTTTAGCACCGTCGGGCCCGGTTTAGACAATCTCGTCTTCCCGTGCCTTGAAGAATTTGATGTATGGCAGGAGCTCGAGCGTCTCCAGCGCCTCTATAAAGTCCTTTGGGAGTGGAGCGGGGCCGAGCCACACGCTCTGTTGGAGTTTTATAAAACCGAGATTTAAAAGTTCACGACGGAGCCACTCGCGTTTTCTACGGAGCCGCTCCGGTATGTCGAATGCGATGATGAGCGTTTTTTCTTTTGCGGGTTCTTTGATTTTCCGTTTGGTGCGGGCAGGCAATCTGAGCGCGAGTTTTTCGAGCCCTTTTTTCGTTGCGGTCCAAATACCGTTATCGTTTTTAACGAATCCCATGCGTTTGAGCCGGGAGAGCGTGACGTGAATGGAAGCATCACGGTAGCGCGCCGTAAGCCCTCGGTCCTCATGTATTCCCATAAGCTGTCGCCGTATGAGGCGGTACCCTCCGTGATAATCCAAAAGCACCGTAATGATGTCATCCGCCAAGCTCATATTTTTGTATCTTCATTTCTTACTCCTTTACTTTCGTATAATATAATATATTAACATTTTACACGGCCGTGTAAAATGTTAATAGTGCACAAAGCAGGATCTTTGATGTGGGCCAAGAGGTCGTTTGCAAAAGCGTTATAGTTTCGTTTGACGCGCACCCCGCTTAGGGGTAATTTCAGGGTAGTTCCCGTAAACCAAAAACAAGAGAAAGGGCCGGCGATGAGCGTTGCGTTGCAAACCCGGACCGAGGAGCGCATGAACGTCCTCAAGGATGCCATTGTGGCGAGCGTGCGCCGTACCCCACTCTCCATGAACGGGGTGATGGAAAAGCTTGCTGGGGCGCGCATTGATTGGGACTACAACCGCGCCATCATAGAGCGGCTCGTCCACGAGCTCTGCGAGGAGGGGATGGCGATAGGCCGGAATGGCTCCGTTGCCTGGAACCATGCGCGCGGCCTCTGCCACGAGGACGATGGAAAGGGGACGTGCCGGTGCTGCGGCGACCTCCTCATGCGGGGGAAGGGAGGGCGTCTCGTGTGTCCCTCGTGTATGTTCAGATAAGGTGCCGTTTTGCAGGATTGCAAATTCGGCACCTTTTTGTTTTACTGAAAAGCAGCCGCGCCCTTAGCTCAGTGGTAGAGCGTTGCATTCACATTGCAAAGGCCGCTGGTTCGATCCCAGCAGGGCGCACGAAAAATCTAACGGGGTGAGGCGTGGAGCGGTCCGACCCAGGTCGGACAGGCCGTAGGTTCCCGTGTCCATCCGAAGCTTTAGCGAAGGAGGAGATCCTTACAGGGCGCACGAGAGGTGGGTATCGGTGATTTGATAAGTTAAATTCAACAATATGGCAGCCCCGTCTAATTTCCTGGGCATTCCAGCGGTGGATCCGGCCGAAGCGCGGGTGGTTATTTTACCCGTACTGTTTGAGGAAACCACTTCTTACGGGCAGGGTACCGCCGCCGGGCCCGGGGCGATCATAGAAGCCTCGCAGTAGGTCGAATTGTATAATCCGGAACTGGGAGAGGAAGTTCAGGAGCTAGTGAAGATAGCTACCCTGCCCAGCGTGAGCGGCGCGCGGGAAGACATAGGAGAGACGGCCGCCAAATGGACCGATAAATTTTTAATCTCCCTAGGTGGCGAGCACTCTATTACCCCCGAGCTGGTCAAACCTTTTTTAAAGAGGTATCCCAACCTCTCAGTTCTCCAGATTGACGCCCACACCGACATGCGCGATGAATGGGAGGGCTCGAAAAATTCCCACGCGTGCGCTATGCGGCGCGTGCAGGAGCTTGGGGTACGAAACATCGTTCAAGTCGGCATCCGCAACACAGCTAAAGAAGAACAGCAATACCTGAAACTTGAGAATATTTTCTTGGGCGATACGTATGAGCTCAACCGGATATTAACCAAGCTCACCACTGACGTGTATTTAACTTTTGACGTTGATGGTTTGGACGTTTCCACTATGCCTGCGACCGGCACGCCGGAGCCGGGCGGTTTGAGTTACCGCCAAGCGTTGGAAATAATCAAAGCTGTGGCGCAAAAGAAAAACCTCGTGGCCGCGGATTTTGTTGAACTCTCGCCCATCAAAAACGTTCCTGCCTACGATTTCTTGGTTGCTAAATTGATATATTCTTTGATAAGCTATTGCCATGCCAAAACGTAACAAAAAAGAGTTGCTTAAAGAGCCGATTGAGCACATCGACATCAAAACATTGGATGTCGCGAGGTTAGTCGGTTCATACGCCAAGATGTCTTTCTCGGCGCGAGATTTGGCTCGAGCCGCAGATATATACGATAAGATGCTCTCTGACAAAAATGTTTCGGTCTGGCTCACCGTGGCCGGCTCTACGAGCGCCGCCGGCTGCATGCAACTCTACGTTGACCTGGTCAAAAATAACATGGTTGACGTGATTGTGGCCACCGGAGCCACTATTGTGGACATGGATTTTTTTGAGGCCTTGGGATTTCGGCACTACAAAGGCACACCCTTCATTGACGACTCTCTGCTCCGCAGATTATACATTGATCGCATTTACGACACCTTCATCGATGAAAAGGATTTGCAGGTCTGCGACAAGGCCATAGAAACGATCGCCAACTCGCTGGAGCCCCGGCCGTATTCTTCGCGCGAGTTTATCAAAGAAATGGGGCGGTACCTGACAAAGCACAGCAAAAAGAAAAATTCTTTGGTGCAGGCTGCGTTTGAGCACAAGGTGCCGATTTTTTGTCCGGCCTTTTCCGATTCCTCGGCTGGATTTGGCCTGATTCTGCACCAATGGAAAAATCCGAAAAAACACGTGAGCCTCGATTCGGCCAAGGATTTCTTGGAACTTACAAAAATAAAAATAAAGAGCAAGGATTCCGGTCTTCTCATGGTAGGCGGCGGTGTGCCGAAAAATTTTGCCCAAGACACGGTGGTGGCTGCCGAGGTGCTGGGCTTTAACGTCCCGGTACATAAGTACGCCATTCAAATCACGGTGGCCGATGTGCGCGACGGCGCCTGCTCCTCCTCCACGCTCAAAGAAGCTTCTTCGTGGGGCAAGGTTTCCACCGTCAACGAACAAATGGTTTTCGCCGAGGCCACTATGGCTCTGCCCATACTTGCGGCACATGCCTACCAAGCCGGCCACTGGAGGAAACGAGCCAAAAGGGAATTCAGCAAATTGTTTGCGGATGAATAGAAGATTCATCGAGCCCCCAGCTTTACCCGCCTAAATTTTGCGGAGCGGAACTTTGGCGGGAGAGCCAAGGTTCGTTTCCACCACACCCTCGTTCAAGAAGCGGCGGTAGCCGCTCGGAGCGACTTTTTTCTAATGGAGTGAACAACTTGTTGATAAGTGACGAGCGGGAATTTTAAGAAACGTAGGTAAATAAATAGTTTTTTCTTTATCGGACACCATGAGTGCTCCGGTTTTTTATTTTTGACTCGTGAGGATTGGTGGAGTAGATTATCAGAGAAGTGGGGAATTGTGGATAACTATGTGGATAAGGCCCAAATCTGGGGATAAGTCCCGATTTTGCCCGAACGGAGTGAGGTTACAAAATCGAGGACCCAGCACATAAGGCATTTTGCTATGAATGTTTCAAAGGAACAAAAACCGATCGCTTTTCGAAAGAACCTTATGTGTTGGGTGCTCAATTCCGTAGATAATTTTTTTTCGTCGGCCAACTCAAAAATTTATACGTAATTGGCATGCTCCTAGGAGAATACCGTCACAGCGTGGACCCCAAAGGGAGAGTCGCCATCCCCGCGAAGTTCCGCGGGAATGTGGGAAGCGGCGCCATCATCACCCGCGGCCTGGATCACTGCCTTTTTGTCTTCGGTGCAAAGGAATGGGAAACGCTCGCCGCAAAACTCACCGCGCTCCCATTGGCTCAGGCGAACTCACGCGCCTTCGCCCGCCTCATGCTTGCCGGTGCTTCCGACGTGGAATTGGACGCGCAGGGGCGGATTTTAATTCCCGACTACCTCCGCGCGTACGCGGGCATTGTGAAGCAAGCGGTGGTGGCGGGCGTGATGAACCGAATGGAGATATGGGATGAGAAAACGTGGGATGCATACAAGGCAAAGACAGAGTCCTCATCCGATGAAATTGCGGAACAGCTCGGAGCACTCGGTATATAACCGATAACCAATAACTGATAACTAATAACTTATGACTTTTAACGACACAACGTTCTGTTGATACCGCGGGAAGCGGCCGTCTCGTTGTTAGTTTTTCGTTATAAGTTATTAGTTAATGCCCCATATTCCCGTTCTTTTACAGGAGGTGATAGGGATATTGGATCCGCGGCCCGGCGGTTTCGTGATTGACGGTACGCTGGGGGGCGGCGGCCACGCGAGAGAATTAGCAAAGTGCGTAGGGCAAAGCGGAACGCTGCTCGGGGTTGATTGGGATGCAGATGCGGTGCGGAGGGCGAAAGAAACGCTTGGCGCTCCGGAAATCAAGCGACTGGTGATCGTACAGGGAAACTACGCGGAACTGCCAGCGGTGCTCGCAAAGGAGAAACTCCAGAAGGCGGATGGCTTGCTCCTTGATCTCGGGCTTTCCTCGGACCAGCTCGCGGGCTCGGGGCGCGGATTCAGCTTCGAGGGAGATGAACCGCTGGATATGCGCTACGACACGAAGAGCGGCAACCCGTCCGCGGCGGAGCTTTTGAACCGCTTGCGCGCGGATGAGCTCGCCGATATATTTTCCAGCTACGGAGAAGAACGGAACGCGCGGCGCATCGCGAAGGCCATAGTGGAAGCGCGCCGGAAGGAGAAGTTCCTACGCGTGTCGCAACTCGCGTCCGTGATTGAAAGCGCGGTTCCGAGACACGGCAAGACGCATCCCGCGACCAAGGTGTTCATGGCGCTCCGCATCTTTGTGAATCGCGAGCTTGAGAATCTTGAAACGATCTTAGAAAAACTTCCGGCGGTAGTGCGGCGCGGCGGAAAAGTCGCCATCATCACCTTTCACTCCCTTGAGGATCGTATCGTGAAACACCGGTTCCAGGAGCTCGCCAAGACCGGACGGGCAACGCTCCTCACCAAGAAACCCATCACACCTACCAGAGAAGAGATTTTTAAAAATCCGAGAAGCCGTTCGGCAAAATTAAGGGCCATAGTGATGCAATAACCAATTTCTAATTACTAATTTCTAATCAATATCAAATGACCAATGCCTAACTTTGTAATTTAGACATTAGAAATTCATTAGAAATTAGGTCAATTAGACATTAGAAATTTTCAATCATGACCATCATCCAACCCCACAAGAACAGGCCCCTCATGCGCTTTCTCCTCCTGCTTTTTCTTCTCCTCGCGGGAGGCGGCGCGTTCTGCATTTTTGAATACAATGCGGTTGCGGAAGCCCGCCAGGGGATCACCGCCGCAAGGGAGGCGGCGGTGAAAGCGCAGGCATCAAATGCGGACCTCAAGGATACGCTCTACCGCATGATTGACCCGGGCGTGTTGCGGGCGGCCGCAGAAGGGGGAGGACTTACCCTCGTGCGCGATCCCCAATATCTCCAAAGCGCCCCATGGCTTTCCGCTTCGTCACGCTAACCGCGGGATTTTCCCTCCTTTTCGGGGTCTTGGGGTGGAACCTCTACCATCTCCAGGTGCAGCAGGGCCCGTACTACGTAGAACGCGCCCAGGCCCGCACCGAGGCCCAGGCGGCGCTGGAGCTCCGCAGGGGCGAGATCTTTTTCACCGATAGGAGCGGTACCGACATTCCCGCGGCCCTGAACCGCGACTATCCGGTCATCTACGCCTCGCCGAATGAGATACACGATCCCGAGGGGGTCACGGAGCGCCTGGCGCCCATCCTGCATCTTGATCCAAAAGGCCTCACGGCGGCACTCGGCAATGCCAAGAGCATGTTCAAGCTCCTCGTGGATAAGGCCTCTCCCGAAGTCGTGGATGCGGTCGCTAAGGAAAATATCGGCGGGGTTTATGTGGGGGATAAACAGCACCGATTTTACCCGTTTGAGCGTCTCGGCGCCCAGCTCATCGGATTCGTTGGGATGAATGCCGACATCGCGACCCCCGCCGGCCTCTATGGCATTGAGAAGCTTCGCAATGAGGAGCTCGCGGCGGGAGACGACGTGCATCTCACCATTGACCGCAACCTTCAGGCGGAGGCCGAGCAGAAGCTCGCCGAGCTCATCCCGCAGTATCGGGCGACCGGCGGCACCATCATCGTGGAGGAGCCGAAGACGGGGAAGATTCTCGCGCTTGCCTCAAAACCGGATTTTGACCCCAACGTGTACGCGGATTCCCCGATCAATTCTTTCCTGAACCCCGCGGTGCAGTACCTGTACGAGCCGGGGTCGGTGATGAAACCGTTTACCATGGCGGCGGCCATCGGGAGCGGCGCGCTCACCCCAACCTCTACGTTCACCGATGTCGGCCACATCACCCTGAACGGGAAGACCATCAGCAATTTCAATAACAATGCGTACGGCACCATCACCATGACGAACGTCATTGAGAATTCGGTGAACATGGGGGCTGTCTACGCCGAATCCAAGGCGGGGAACCAGCGTTTCTATGAATACCTCACGCGATTTGGATTCGGGGAACCCACCGGCGTTGACCTCCCAGACGAGCTTGCCGGAAATTTGAAAAATCTCGAGCGGAAGGACGCGCGCCAGATTGATTTTGCGACCGCCTCCTTCGGGCAGGGGGTTGCCGTCACCCCCATCCAGCTCATAAATGCGTTTGCGGCTATCGCGAACGGGGGGCTCCTCATGCGGCCGTATGTGGATGCGCACGCCGCGCCGTACGTGGTGAGGCGGGTGATGGACGAGGCCACCGCGCGGGCGGTGGCGGGGATGATGGAATCGTCGGTTGTGTTCAATAAATTGGCGGCCATCCCGAGTTTCCGGGTGGCGGGGAAGACGGGAACCGCGCTCATCCCCAACTTCGCCACCGGCGGCTATACCGGTGAGCTCATCCACACCTACGTGGGGTTCGCTCCCGTCTCTGACCCGCGCCTCGTGATACTCGCCAAGATGGACCGGCCCCAGGTTGGGGAGCTCGCGGGGCTCACGGTGGTGCCCGCCTTCCGCGACCTTATGGAGTTCGCCTTGAACTACTACAGCATTCCGCCTGATAATTTAAAGACCGTGCCTTCGGCGCCATGATTATGCTCAAACGTTCAGCGCTCAAACTACTGGGCCGCGTGCTCAAGATACTTGCGCGCCTCACGGTGCGCCGCTATCACCCCGGCATTGTGGGGGTTACTGGGAGTGCCGGGAAAACGTCCACCAAGGACGCCATCGCGGTGGTTTTGGGGCGGAGCCGGCGGGTGCGCGCGGCCTCCAAGAGTTACAACAATGAGATCGGGTTTCCGCTCACCATCTTGGGCGAGTGGGAGGGAAGCGGCGGCATTTTTTTCTGGTGCCGTGTGCTCGCGGTCTCTCTCGCAAATCTCATTGGGCGCGCGGAGAGCTACCCGGAGGTGCTGGTGTTGGAATACGGCGTGGACCGCCCCGGCGACATGCGGTTTCTCCTTGATACCGTACGCCCACACATCGGGGTTTTTACCGCCATGGGAGCCATTCCGGTGCATGTGGAATTCTTCGCGGGACCCGATGCGGTGGTTGGGGAAAAAGCGAAGCTCGTCCGCGAGCTCCCAGCCACCGGCTTTGCGGTGCTGAACGCCGATGATGAGGCGGTGCTCGCGACCAAAGCGCTCACCCGCGCGCAGGTGATGACCTTCGGTTTCGGCGAGAGCGCGCACGTGCGCGTGGTAAATTTCGCAAATCACACCGAGGGGGAGCATGCCGCCATCACCTTCAAGATTTCCTACGGGGGGAGCGTGGTGCCGGTGCGCCTGGAGGGTGCCGTTGGGCGCGCGTATGCCTATGCCGCCGCAGCCGCCGCCGCGGTGGGGCTCGTGTTCGGTGAGAACCTCGTTTCCATCACGGAGACCCTCCGCGGATTTCAGGCGCCCCCCGGGCGTCTCCGGGCTTTCGCGGGGCTCCGCGGCTCCCTCATTATTGACGGTACCTACAATGCCTCTCCGCTCGCCATGCGGGAGGCCCTGGAAACCCTCAAGGCGGTAAGTGCGAAACGGACCATCGCGGTTCTGGGCGATATGCTGGAAATAGGAAAGTACACGCTTCAGGCGCATGAGGAAGCTGGCCGCGCCGCCGCGAAGTGCGCGGACATACTCGTGACAGTGGGGCTCCGCGCCAAGTTCATCGCCGAGGCGGCGGCGAAAGCGGGCCTGCCCGTCCGTAGCCAGGCGAAGGAGGGATTCCCGCCGCGCGCCATCCACGCGTTTCTGACCCTCGGGGAGACCGCGGAATTTTTGCGGGGCACGCTGGCGAGCGGGGATGTGGTACTCCTCAAGGCCTCCCAGTCGGTTCGCTTGGAGCGGGTGGTGAAGGAAATAATGGCGGAGCCGGGAAAGGCGGCCGAACTCCTCGTGCGCCAAGAGAAAGAATGGCTGAAAAAGAAGGGCTTGTATGATGAGGGCGAGTTGGGTTAGTTTATTAGTTGCGCTCCGCTTACACGATGCTAATATACGAATTGATGCGAATGATGCGAATAAATTTGAATTACTCGTAGAAAATTTGCAGATTCGGACGTATTCGTAGTTTTGCATCGCGAAGGCCCCATCGTCTAGTGGTCCAGGACACATGGTTCTCAGCCATGGAACAGGAGTTCGATTCTCCTTGGGGCTACAAAAAGACAAAAAATAACCAAAGCTCTTGAGGTTAGCGTTGATGATTTAATTAAATAATCGTAAAATAAAACTATGAAAAAACTATTCACTCTCATTACATTATTGCTAATTGCATTATTAGCGGTATTTTCTTTCGTTCCCAAGTCAGTATTAGCAGATGGCATGATGATTAGACCCGACCCTTATTCAGATCGCTGGGATTATTCAAACGAAAGCAATCAACAGGCATTTATCAACTATGATAATGGCTTGCAAAAAATGATTATTAGCGTTGGACTCGAAGGTGAAAATAGCAATGGCGTTGTTTGGCTTTTCCCTGTTCCTTCCGACCCGAACAAAGTGGCGATTGATGTTGTAAAAATTTTGCCCCAGTTAAGCGGTGAAGAAATTTCAAAGAAGGCAAAATCAAATTTGGACGATACGACAAAATTTTTACAGATGACCCAAATTTATACGATTCCTTTTGTATTACTTTCTCGAACATTGGGTACAGCTGGAACAAATGGGTTTGGTACTCTCGGCGCGCCAGAGGGTGCTGGCAGAGGCGTTGAGCCAGATGTTGTAGTTTACGAGCATTTGGAGAAAGAGGGTATTACTTCGGAGATTATCACTGCCAAAACCGCTTCTGGTCTTTATGATTATTTAAAAAATAAAGGATTAAAAATTGAAAGCGGTTCTATTCCGGTTTTAGATAACTACATTGGCAAAGAATATTCTTTTGTTGCTTCTTGGATAAGCTCTCCCGAAAAAAATATATCTGCTCAAAATAGAGGTGTATTTGTAACATTTCCAACAAAAAATATTTATTTTCCAATGTTACCCACAAGCGTTTATGGAAGCAAAACCGTTCCGGTAACAATTAGAGTAATCGGCCATGTTTCACCAAAAGTATTTCAGGAGATTAAAAGTTATACAAAAACAGAATATTATATTGGTAGTTACGCCAGTTTTGCCGATGACTTGAAAAATTTTTACAGCGGACAAAATCAAAACATCAAATATACTAAAATAGAAATCAACGCACCTTCAAAATTCTTAACTGAAGATTTATGGATAATCAACTTTTCGCCTATAAAAACTTACTACTCGACTTTTGTTGCTAAACATCCCGCAATTAGCGCGATACTTTTGCTGATAATAAGTTCATTGATGACAGGCATTTTAGCAGGTTTGATTGCCTTCAGAGCATTGAGGAAAAACATATTTAAGCTTGGGCTTATTGGGTTATCTAACTGTTTATCAATTTTTGGCTTATTGATAACAACTGCGCTTGTTGGTACAAAGGAAAAAAATGAAAGTATTGAACCAGTACTTACCGAAATAAAACAAAAAGGTTATTTCTGGAGAAGAAAACTTGCGACTATTCTATTGTTGGCTGACTCGCCATTTTTAGTAATTTTTCTTTTTACTATTCCTAGTTTGATAGATTTGTTTGGCCCGGGTTCCCCCTACACAACAGCAAAGCTTATATCGGTATTAGTTTCAGCTGCATTAGTTCCAGTTGCAGTATTGGTATTTTCTTTAATAATCAGAAGAATAAAACCGGAAGATAAAAATTTGTTTGAACAGCTTAAATTAAACAATTATTCATCGTGGTCATTCCAGCCGAAAGACAGAACGAAAATTATATTTGTTCCTCTCTTTTCAATCTCATTCCTGATAGTTTCTTGGTTGTTAGTTAAATTGGTTGAATTTACAGTTTAGAAATTTAAGGCGGCGTGCCAGTTTCACTGGCACGAAAAATTGCGGCGGCGAAAAAAGAAGCGGCAAAAGCGAGGGCGGGCCCAGAAGGAGAAACTTCGTTTCCCTACGGGGGGTAAACCCCGATAGTATAAATCCTTCGGATTTAACTCGGATTTAACTATGGGGCAGGCAAAAATTTTGCTTGCCGCGCTGTGCCCCGTAGTGAAACGAAGTTTCTACTACCGGGGTAGCAAGCCAAAGGCTTTGCTATGGGGCCCGCCCGACTTGTCCGCCGAAGTTTTAACGCAGGTGGGGCGTTCAGTTTCGGTTCTGCCGCGCGAAGCGCGCCGTCAGTTTCGTTCTCAGCCAAAGGCTGATCCGCCTTTGGCGGAAAATCGTCACTCGCCTCGCTGAAGCTCCAGCGAAGCAGGTCGGCGCGGCAGTTTTACCCGCGCACCAGTCCGCCTTAGGCGGACGGTGCGGGGTTCCCTGCCTACCGGTCCCGAGACTCTCGATGAGAGTCCCGAGGACTCAAATCGGAGCAGGCGGGCCTGCCTGCGCAGGCAGGCGCTCCACGTAACCCCGAATGGAGAGAAGCTACGGGCGGCCTACTCCGCCCCGCTAAGCGGGGCTACGAAGGCTGGATAAGCCCGTGGCTTCTCTCTGAGTTTGTCAAAATGAGCTGCCCATTATTTTTTAAATTGCTATGACGCGTCATAGCAATGCAATGTGGCAGTATCATAGAAGTAACAGTACTATGACATGTCATAGTGCGTGGTTGTTTCAGGTGTCTCATAGTGACCAAGGATATGTTTCCAGATGGATTGTCACGCGAACTATGCCATGGCTGAATTGCGGTGACATAGCTATTATAAGAGCGTGCGGATGTTTACCGGTGCTATGACGCGTCATAGCAATGTGGCAGTATCATAGAAGTAACGGTACTATGACGCGTCATAGCGCTATGCTATAGCGCAGCACCCAAATTTATACTGCCCCCAATCTCAGACATTTTCGTCTGCCTGTGCGTGTACCTGTCTGCGTGTACGCACAGGCAGACGCACGCAGACAGGCGGGGAGATTTCCCTGCCTGCGACCGCGGTCGGAGCAAAATGCGCCGTGCCCCGTAGTAATCCTTACTTTACTACTGGGGTTCGGACTAATTCAAGAATACTGCACTAGAAAAAAGTAAAAGGTTTTGGCTCGCCTCGCGGAGTTTATCCGCCCTCTTTTGGCGAGCTCGGCGACCAAATCGTAGGGAATTTTGTTTGATTTATTTTCCTGTCTATCATAGAATGCATTTGGTGTTCGCTTTAAAATCCGCTGAATAACCTCTTAAAATCTGGACATCCGCCCGTAGCTCAATTGGCAGAGCAGGGGACTCTTAATCCCAAGGTTGAAGGTTCAAGTCCTTCCGGGCGGACACGGTAGAAAAAAACTCAAAAATCGGCTATACCCCGTTAGAAGTTTTGGTGCACCCTCCTGAAAAATTTCGAACGGATGTGTAGAGAATGAATCAGTTAACAACTTTCCGTTGAAAAATCACTTCTAACGGGGTATAATATGCGCCGTTTATGGCTACGGTCACACCGGAAACCCCGCTTTCGGAAATTCACGGAATCCCGCCGCGGTTCCTCCTGAAGCTGAAGCGGCTGGGCATTGAGACCGTCGGCGAGCTTCTCCGCCACTTCCCCACCCGCTACGAGGATTTCTCCCAAATTTATAAAATTACTGATCTCATCCCCGGCCAGGAGGCCACCGTGCAGGGTGAGATAAAGGACATAAGCGGCCGCCGCACGTGGCGGCGGCACTTGTTTTTAGTGGAGGCGGTTATCTCGGACGACTCCGGCTCCATCCGCGCGGTGTGGTTCAATCAGCCGTACATCAGAAACGTCCTCCAGCCGGGGCGCTTGGCCAGCTTCGCCGGCAAGGTGAGCGCGAGCAAAGACGGGGAGCTGTACCTATCGAACCCAACGTACGAACTTATCAAACACGGATTAACGCGGAATGATGAGCAGATTGACGCGGATGACATCAGCGAAAATCTGCGTGAAAATCTGCGTGAATCAGTGTCGCCAATACATACGGGGCGCATCGTGCCGGTATACCCCGAGACGCGCGGCCTCACCTCCAAAGGCATCCGCTACCTCATAAAACCGCTCTTGGACGAGGTGCGGGCGGAGGAACCGATCCCCGACGCAATCCTCCGCCGCGAAGGGTTCCCGGAAATCAACGCCGCCCTCCACAATGTCCACTTCCCTAACGACATCGCTGACGCGCTCGCCGCCAAGAAACGCTTCGCATTTGAGGACCTCTTCTTCCTCCAGCTCCGGAATCTCCGCGAGCGCCTCCGCCTCGCCAAGGAGCATGCCCCCGTGATCGCCACCGATATACCACATGTGAAAAAACTCATCGCGGAGCTCCCCTTCACGCTCACCTTTTCACAGAAGGCGGCGCTATGGGAAATTCTCCAGAACCTCGCGAAACCCCACCCCATGAACCGGCTCCTCCAAGGCGACGTGGGGTCGGGAAAAACCGTGGTGGCCGCAATTGCCGCAATCGAAGCGGCGCGCGCCGGCTACCAGACCGCCTTCATGGCACCGACCGAGATACTCGCGCGCCAACATTATCAGACACTGCTGAAGCTCTTCGGCGAATTTCCCGCCAAAGGCGAGTCCCCGCTTGACGGACGGGCAGGCGCCTCCGGCGGAGAGGGCGGCGTGGCACTCCTTACTGGGAGCGAGGCGCGCGTCTCCTACGGCCGCGGGCTTCAAACGGAGATGAAAAAAACAGAACTCCAAAAGGCCATTGCGGGCGGGAGGGTCGCCATCGCCATCGGCACGCACGCACTCATCCAAAAAACGGTCACGTTCCCCGCGCTCGCGTTCATCGTGGTGGACGAACAGCACCGGTTCGGTGTAAAGCAACGCGCCGCGCTCATCGCGCGTCACGATGACCATAACTATGACTATGACAGAAAAACGCCGTCATTGTCATCGTCATTGTCATCGTCATCGTTTATCCCTCACTTCTTAAGCATGTCCGCCACCCCGATTCCGCGCACGCTCTCCCTCACCGTCTTCGGCGATCTGGATCTCTCACTCATCACCGAACTCCCAGAGGATCGGAAACCAATCATCACGAAGGTGGTAGCCCCAGAACACCGCGCAAAGGCATACCAGTTCATCCGCGAGCAGGTACACAAGGGGCGACAGGTGTTCGTGATATGCCCGAGAATAGAACGAACGACTAACGACCAACAACTAACGACGTACGCGCTCCGGACACTCGAAATGAAAAACGTCACGGAAGAATATGAGAAACTGTCAAAAAAAATATTCCCCGACCTTCGTGTGGCAATGCTTCACGGGCGGATGCTCGCTAAAAACAAAAGCGCCACCGGCGGGAAACCTACCAAGGAGAAGGTTATGAGGGATTTCGCGGACGGCAAAATTGATATCCTCGTCTCCACCTCGGTGGTGGAGGTGGGCGTTGATGTACAAAACGCCTCAATAATGATGATCGAGAGCGCGGAGCGCTTCGGTCTCGCCCAGCTCTACCAGTTCCGCGGGCGCGTGGGGCGCGGCGCCCACCAGTCCTTCTGTTTTCTCTTCACCGAAGCCACAGGGAAAGCGGCACAACAGCGATTGAAGTCCATCGTGGAAGCGAAAAATGGATTTGAACTCGCGGAGAAGGATTTGAAAATACGGGGACCGGGAGAGTTCCTGGGAGAAACGCAGTCAGGGATGCCGGACCTCGCCATGAAGGCAATCCAAAACCCGGAGCTCGTGAAGCGTGCCCGCGACGCCGCGGTAGAAATTCTGGAGCCCGACCCAGCTCTCAAGAACTACCCAACGCTTAGCGCGCGCCTCGCCGCGTTTGAGGCGCGCGTACATTGGGAGTAATAATACGCTGGGAGCAATAAAGACCTCTTAAAAGTTTTCGCGGTTTTCCCCAGTTATTACGCCATGGCTTTGTAACTGGGGAAATAAGAAAATGAAAGGAAATAAAATGAACTGCCACGCCCTCACCGGCGTGGTTTTTTTTGCGGTTTTCCCCAGTTATTACGCCATGGCTTTGTAACTGGGGAAAATGAGATTATTCTAATGAGATTATTCTCTAATGAGATTATTCTACGGACTTGAGACTACTCTACGGACTTCAGCGCTTCACGCTTCAGCGAACGGAGATGCTAAACTTCCGCTTGAGCAACGCAACAATTTTCTTCATCTCCGCATCCACCTCCGCCGTGGAGAGCGTGCGGTCATCCGCCTGGAACACGATGCGGAACGTGAGCCCCTGCTTCTCCTTCCACAAGGGTTTGGTGTACTCGTCAATCAGATCCACGTCGCAGATGAGCTTTTGGTTCGCAAGCTGCATTTCCTGCATCATGTCGCCCACCTTCGCATCAACTCCTACGACTACCGAGACATCGCGCATGACCGACGGGTAGCGCGAGAGCGGCCTGTATTCGGCCTCACCTTCCGCCAGCTCAACCAATGCGCCAAAATCAATCTCCGCGACTGCGGCGTGCCCCTGCTTAAACGGTTTTGGGTCTAGCCCTAAAAATCCTATTTCCTTTCCATCGCTCTCAAGAGAGAGAGCTTGGAGAACCGTTGAACTGTACCCAGGCGCCGGAGGCAGTTTTTTCAGAGGGACCATCCGAAAATCTACGAGCCCCATGCCTTTGCACGCCGACGTGATGATCCCCTTGAGGGTAAAAAACACATCACGTTCCTGCCCAGCCACCACAATGCCGAGTTTTGTCTCCTCAACTATTTTCCCTTTCCGATCGCGCCCGAACACTTTCCCTATCTCAAAAAGACGAAGGTGGCTGAAATATTTAAGGTTCTCGCCTGCGCTTCGGCGAAGGCCAGGGAGGAGCGAGGGGCGCAGGTACGCAAACTCGCTGCTGGGGGGGTTTTCAATCTGTACGGCGCTGTCCACCGCGCCTCCCGCTTCCTCCCGGGAAATCATGCTGTGGAGATACACCTCATCCACACCCAGCCCAGAGAGCACCCGCCGCACCCGTTCCTTCTCGCGAATCATCTCGTCCTCCTCCGCCACACCAAGCACCACCCGCGGCGGCGCCGCGCGGAGCGCGTTCAAACCCATGAGCCGCACCACTTCCTCGGCGAGATCCTCGTGTGTGGCGATGTCCATGCGGAATGGCGGCACCTCCCACACATCTCTTTTTGTTTCCTGAAATCCGAGGCGGCGGAGCAGTTCCGCAGCCCTCTCGCGCGTAACGGCGGTCCCGATGAGCCGGCTAAATTGTGCGATGTCGAACTTGAGCAGCCGCCGCGGCGGTGCTTTCCTTTGCGAGTCAAAACATTCGCCGGGGCGCGCACCCGCAAGCGCGACGAGGAGTTCGGCCGCACGCACCATCCCCGCTTCGGCGAGCGCGGGAGCAATGGCATGCGAGAAACGCGTGGAGGCATCTGTCGCTAAATTCAGCCGTTTTGATGTGCGGTAGATGCCGGTGTTCTCAAAATTCGCCGCCTCCACGATGAGGCGCGCTGTCTTCCCGTCCACCTCCGAGTCCTTACCGCCCTTCACCCCAGCGAGGGCAAGCGGCCCGCGCTCATCCGCGATGACAAGCATCTCCGGATCAAGCTCATACCGGCCGCCGTCAATGGTGACAAGGGGTTCGCCCCGCTTCGCGCGCCTGATGAAAATGCGCTTTGGCGCGCTCCCCGACAGTTTGTCGTAATCAAATGCGTGGAGCGGCTGCCCCATCTCCAGCATCACGAAGTTCATGATATCCACCACGTTCACGATGGGGCGGAGACCGCAGGAGATGAGCGCCTGCTGCATCCACGCCGGGGACGGCTTCACCTTTATCCCCTCAAAGTAGCGGGCTGTGTAGCGCGGGCACCGTCCGGGATCCTCCACCCGCACGGCAAAATGCGCGCCCCCATTCCTTTCCTTAGGCAAGGGCATCCCCGCCGGCGCCTTGAGCGGGAGATTGAAAATAGCCGCAAGCTCGCGGGCGATTCCCACGTGGGATGCCGCATCGGAGTAGCGGTTCGGCGGGGGCGCTGCCTCAAAGGCGTCCATCGAACCGTCCTCCGCCTCAAAGGCGTGCATGGTGAGCGCATCCACGCACCGCGTCTTGGCGGGGAGCTTCGGCACCATCGTTTTTATGAGCGAGTAGGAAAATTTCATCCCGTTAGAGATAACTAAAGTTATTGATTATGCGACTTATTAATAGTCAAGAAGGTGAAAAAATCGATTGATAGTGAAAAAGCAGCTGTTTTTACGGTTGCCCGCGGCAACCTATCTCTAACGGGATTCATGTTTTCAGGTTGCCTCTTCCCATTCCTCGTCGAAGAATCGGGGTGGCCTTATTAGTGATAAAGGCGAAAAAATCTTTTTGGCTTGGCGAAGCACCAATCCCCATATTTTCTCCGAAACCGACCGTTTTCTCCTGATAACTATGGAAATCTTCTTGGGAAATGGTTCCATCCTTTACCTTCTCCCAAATTTCCATGTCCTCAATCGATAAATCGTCAACCTTCAACTCGGATTCAGGAAAAGAGGAGAAGTAGGCGGTTTTCTTAGTTTCTCTTTCTTCTCTCATGATTTCCTTTATTTCATTTCTGAAACTTGTCATTCTATCCTCCAAATTCTCAATTTTTTTATCCAGCTGTTCCATAATCTTAGAACTGTCTGATGAACCTAAGGTCACCGTTGTAGAACAGGCGGATGTCGGGAACCTTGTATTTGATCATGGCGAGCCGGTCAATGCCCATCCCGAAGGCGAATCCATGGACCGCGTCGGGGTTGTAGTGCACCGCGTCAAACACGTTCCGGTGGACCATCCCCGCCCCCATCACCTCAAGCCAGTCCGACTGACGACTGACGACTGACGACTGACGACTGTCGTTCGTTGTTTGTCGTTGGTCGCGAGTCAATTTAATATCCACCTCAAGCCCCGGTTCCACGAACGGGAAGTAGCCGGGCCGGAAGCGGAACTCCAGACCCTTCCCGAAGAGCTTCCGGAAAAACTCCTCCACCACGAACTTGAAATTGGCGAGCGAGACGTCCTCACCCACCATGAGCCCCTCCAGCTGGTAGAAGTTGATTTCGTGAGACGCGTCGGTCGCCTCGTAGCGGAACACGCGGCCCGGCACCACGATCTGGAACGGCGGCTCGTGCGTTTCCATATAGCGCACCTGTACCGGGGAGGTGTGGGTCCTCAACAAAAGCTGCTGGCTTTTGTTGAGAAATTTCGAATTTCGAATTTCGAATTTCGAATTTTTTTGGTTGCTCTGCAACCAAAGTGTATCCCACATATCCCGTGCGGGATGGTCGGGTGGAATGTTCAGCGCGTCAAAATTGTAATAAGCCGTTTCCACCTCCGGACCTTCCACCACGGAGAAATTCATGGAGCGGAAAATGTCGCGGATATCCTTGTCAATCCTGGTCAAGGGATGGAGGTGGCCGCGGCGGAGCTTCTCTCCCGGCTTCGTCACGTCAAGATGAACTCTGTTTCCCTCATTGCCCCCCAGTTCCGCCTTCTTGCTGTCTACGAGAGATTCAAGCTCGCGCCGCAGCACATTCGCCGCGGGACCGATTCGCTTCCGCTCGGCGACGGGCAGGTCTTTGAGAGCCCGGAGGAGCCCCGTGAGCTCGCCTTTCCGTCCCAGATATTTCACCCGGACTCCCTCAAGCGCTTCGGCGTCGGCCGCTCCCCGTAGTGCTCGGATGGCTTCCTCCTTCAATTTTCCGATGTCCCTCATGTTTCAAAAAATTTCGTTATTGTCCCGCCGCTGGCGGGATACTGAATTTCCTGCTCAAATTTTCTGCATTTTCAATTTGAAAATTTGAACGAAATTCGTGTTGCGGGGGCGGGAGTCGAACCCGCTAGCCTTGAGGTTATGGGCCTCACGTGCAGCCGTTACACTACCCCGCAAAATCAGTATACCACCTGCATTTTACTCAAAGCAATAACTTGCCGTTTGAAACACCACGGGCTATCCTATTTCTGTTTGCGGCTGGGTAGCTCAATGGTAGAGCAGACGTTTCATAAGCGTCAGGTTGTGAGTCCGATTCTCACCCCAGCCACCAGATGACTGAAACGCAAAAGACAAAACTTGTCGCGACCGCACGAGGACTCATTGGCCGCCCCTACAAATACGGCGCCACGCCGGAAGAGGCGCCGGATTATTTTGACTGTTCGTCATTCACACAATACCTCTTCGGACAGATTGGGATTGAGTTGCCGCGAAGCACTATCCTTCAGGCCGACTGCGGCGAGGCAGTTAACTCCAAAAACATGGAGCCGGGTGATCTTCTCTTTTTCCGCGGCACGAGAGGGTTTTACAACACGCAATTTCCTCAAGGCATCGGGCATGTTGTTCTCTATGTCGGCGATAGGAAAACAATACACGCGGCCTCCCGCCGAATCCAAGAGCAGCCCCGTGTGGTTGAAGAAGGCCGGGTGGAAGAGCAGATCTTGGAAGAGGTGATAGAAAAACTGAAGCCGCTTGTGGTAATCAAGCGGAATTGATACGATGGAGTCGCTTGCAGCCGTGGTGTAGCCCGGTTAACCCCGTACCAATCCTCGCACAACTCGGATGGCACGGGGCACGCACGTTCCATTAACATACATCAGCAGATGCCCCCTGCCTGTCCCGCACAAAGCGGACCCGTAGTGTAGCCTGGAAACACGTCTCCTTGTCACGGAGAAGATCACGGGTTCAAATCCCGTCGGGTCCGCTTTGTGCAGAATCACGCCTGTCCGCCGTAGTTCCAAGCGGAGGCGGAGGGAAGATCGCGGGTTTTCCCGCCATATCCGCATAAATCCGCGCTCAAAAATCAGCATCAATCAGCATCCAATAATCCGCATAGATCCGCGTTTTCTTTATCAGCATTAATCAGCGACTTCATAATCAGCATAAATCCGCGCTCAAAAATCAGCATCAATCAGCATCCAATAATCCGCATAAATCCGCGCTCAAAAATCAGCATCAATCAGCGTCTGCTATATGAAAGCCGTCATCTTGGCCGCCGGTGAGGGGGTCCGCATGCGGCCTCTCACCCTCACAACGCCTAAGCCGCTCCTCCACCTCGCCGGGAAACCGCTCCTCAAACACATCGTGGAAGCGCTGCCGCCGACCGTCAGCGAACTCATCATTGTGGTGGGCTACCGCGGAGACCAGATCAAAAATTACTGCGGCAATGAGTTTCTTGGGCACGCCGTGCATTATGTGACCCAGAACGAGCGGACCGGCAATTACCGCGCCCTCGAACTCGCAAAACCGTTCCTCGCGCCTGACGAGCCGTTCGGACTTTTCTTCGCGGACGATCTCATAGACCGCGCCTCCATTGCTAAATGTCTCTCCCGTCCCCCCGCTATCGTTGCATCGCGCGTAGCGCACCCCGAACGATTCGGGGTCATCACTTTGAACGCCGACGGCACCGTGGAAGAGATCGTTGAGAAACCAAAGGTGCCGCATTCCAACCTTGTTACCACCAGCGCATACGCTCTCACCTGCGATATTTTCCGCTACCAACCGACACCGCACCCCTTAAACGGTGAGTTCTACCTCGCGACCGCTCTTGCTCAAATGGCGCGGGAGTATTCTATCGCCGTGGTAGAGACAAAGTTCTGGATCCCCATCGGCACGCCGGAAGATCTCGCGCGCGCAGAGGCGATTCTCAAAGAAGATCAGACAGCGCGTTCGTAAAACTCCCCCACCGCGAGCACCTCATCGTCGCGGAACCGCTTCCCGATGAGCTGGAATCCCACCGGCAGTTCCTTGCGCTCCGCGCGGTAGCCGTCCACCGGCATTGAGAGCGCGGGAATCCCTGCGAGGTTCGTCTGCGTCGTAAAAACATCGGAGAGGTACATGGCGAGCGGATCCAAAATTTTCTCTCCTATTTTGAACGCCGGCGTTGGGGTTACGGGCGCCAAAATCACGTCCACCGATTTGAACGCCTCATCAAAATCACGCGCGATGAGCGCCCGCACCTTCTGGGCCTTCGCGTAGTAAGCGTCGTAATAGCCGGCTGAAAGCACGTAGGTACCGAGGAGGATGCGCCGCCGCACCTCCGCACCGAATCCCTCACCTCTCGTTTTAAAATAAACATCCTGTAGGTTGTGGGTTGTGGGTTGTGGGTTGTGGGTTCTCCCGTACCGTATGCCGTCAAATCGTGCGAGGTTCGCCGACACCTCCGCCGGCATAATGATGTAATAGACCGAGAGCGCATACCTGGTGTGGGGGAGGGAGATCGGCTTCATCACGAGCCCGAGCCGTTTCAGTTTTTCAATCACCGTCTCCATACCGCGCGTGACCGCGCCGTCAAGTCCCGCGGTGAAATATTCTTTGGGGATGCCTATGCGGAGCGCCCGAACCTCATCCGGAGAAAGTGTTTTGAACGATTTGCCTGGAACGCTCGTCGCATCTAAAGGATCTTCGCCTCGTATTGACTCAAAGAGTATCCGCGCATCCGCCACCGTTTTCGTGAGGGGGCCGATCTGATCCAAGCTGGACGCCATCGCAATGAGGCCGGAGCGCGAGACCGAGCCGTAGGTCGGGCGAAGCCCTACCACCCCGCAAAAAGCGGCGGGAAGACAGATGGAACCGCTCGTGTCGCTCCCGAGCGCCGCGACCGCCATCCCTGCCGCCACCGCGGCCGCCGAGCCGCCCGAGGAACCTCCCGCGACGCGCGTGATATCGTAGGGGTTTTTGGTCACCCCGAACGCGGAGTTCTCGGTAGAGGACCCCATCGCAAACTCGTCCAGGTTGGTTTTCCCGATAATGATTGCTCCCGCCTCCTTAAGTTTCGCCACCACCGTTGCGTCATAGCTCGCGACGTAATTTTCTAATATCTTTGATGCCGCGGTGGTCTTTATTCCCTCTACTAAAATGTTGTCCTTGAGCGCGATGGGGATGCCCGCGAGGGGCGGGAGCTGCGCGCCGGTCGCGATCATCTCATCAACCGCTTTCGCCTTGGCGAGAGCGCCTTCCCTGTCAAGCGAAAGAAACGCGCCAATGTCGCGATCGTGTACCTCGGCCCACCCGAGAAATTCCTCGGTGAGCTCCGCAGCAGAGAACCGCTTCTCTAAAAGTCCCTGCCGCACACCGGCGATTGTTAATGTTTTTAATTCCATAGACGCTGATTTATGCTGATTATGGGGACGCTGATTTATGCTGATTATGGGGACGCTGATTTATGCTGATTATGGGGACGCTGATTTATGCTGATTATGGGGACGCT
>Ga0210018_1000144_pt1 | contig 32059 bp, 18 predicted proteins | sample CryGeyCG2014_010_2_FD_183967 | JGI IMG/M metagenome (GOLD analysis project Ga0210018, IMG submission 183967) | Groundwater microbial communities from aquifer - Crystal Geyser CG09_land_8/20/14_0.10 (SPAdes) (version 2) | ecosystem: Environmental > Aquatic > Deep subsurface > Groundwater | place...
TATAAACGACCTTATAAAAGCAACACCCAAGAGCATGATTTGTGGAGAGACCACTGTTAAATGGCAAAACAAAGGCGAGTCGCAGGTCAACGCAATAGATAAGCCAAAGAATGTTTGCGACAGCATTTTTGAAAAGAAAAGTTTGGGGGACATTACTGGAGTGCCGCAAATTAACGATTTAATTAAAACATTACCTTTGCCAAAAATAGATAAAAATAAAGTTCCTCAAGAAAACAGCGACTTTTACAGGGGTTATTGTTATGTTACTAAGGCCGCTTGCGACCCCTTAGGTTCTATCTTTCAATCACCAACACTAACAACAGGTGACGCTTTAAAGCTCTTAATTACAGCAAGTTGCCAATACACTAATAAAAAGTCCAAGAAAGAGCCCAACGATATAAATTGTTCTGGAAAATGTTTAACGGATGAAGGTTCAATGAATGTTACCCCCTTGAAAGACGCTTCTTCGCAGCTTGAATGCTCAAATGCTTTAGAGGGTATTTGCAAGGGCTGTTGCGTGGCTACAAAAGACACAACCGCCTTGTCATTATTTAGAATAATGTTCAGGGCAAAATATGGCATTGAAAGCCAAAATAATGTTTCTGCTGACTTTAACGATGAGATACAAACCTATAAAAAGCTTTACCCGGCCTTAGGCGTGCAACTGCAAATAGAGCTGAAGAAAACAGCGACCTTAAGAGGAGTAAGTGCTGGGCAATGGCAAGATATCATCGCAAATCCAGACAATACGGTTGTTGTCTTAAAAGATATTTTTAACTATGTTAGCAATAAAACCTTAAATGTCTTAATTGATATCCCGTTTGGGGTAGTCAAACCAATGGAGGTAAATGGCCCAACCATTACGGGTAAAAGCTACACGACTAACTTTTTAAGCAGAACCCCGAGCCAGTTATTATTTGAAGATGTTTGTTATATGATAGTTCAGGACTTTGAAAATGATCCAGCAACAAAAAGGTGGGCACTGTCAACTGTTTACCAAAACGAAAGGGCAGGTATTGGCCAGGACTTGCCTTATTCTATGGAGAGTTTGCGAACAGTTAATTTATCTAAAGTGATTGATAAAATTATAAATGAGAGTGGTTTAATAGAATCAGCGACAATACCTTATATTTTCTGCAAGGTTCAAAATAATACCCCAGCTGAAATTTTAGGTATCAATGAGCCCCTAATGACTTTTGTTCGGCCAAAAGAAATGCAGATAATGTTTCAAATTATTGAGGATTATTTAAACGAGCCCGGCGACAAGCCCCAATGGTTAACCGAAATGATTTATGTCTTAAACAATACTTCAGCACTAAATTACCTTTTGACAAAAGCTCAAGAAGTAGAACGGTCAATGCACCCAGATCAAACGATATTTAATTTTCAGTTTGCTATAACCCTAAGCCATGCCGACAAAATGGCGATTAATCTTGGCAATATCCCGCAATCTTTAACCAGCGCCTTTACCGCGCGCGGATTAGCCGCACCGGCATCTCTTGTTTTCCCTTTATTAGAAACAAACCCTCTTCATCCACTTAATGCTAATTTCAGCGGGCCAGATAGTATGAAAAATTTTGGTAAAGAAGTTGGGCTTTTAGATGGTAAATATTTTATAGGGTTAGCGCCTTATTTTAACACAGGGAATTGGCAAGTGAATGTTTATACCTTTACCATTGAGCAAGCGCAAGCGATAACCCAAATAGCTCACTATCTAACAACGCCTTTAGGGGTTTTAGCTAAAGAGGCAATGGGGGTTCAAGGTAATACGCCGATTATCGCTTTAATTTGCCAAGACCCGTCAATGATGATTTGGGTAAACAGCGCAGAGGTAAGCCAGTGTGATGTGGGGCTTGATTTGTCAGGACTGAATGCTTTAGCTGGTTTTTTAACAAAAATGCCAGTTGACCTTTTGCCTTTAATTAAAACGCCGGTTATTCCAGCTTTAAACTCAACCTTAGGCACATCCCTAATTGACTTATTGGCTGAAAAATATGACTGGCTAAAGAAGCCCTTGATAGATACCTTGGGCCCAAAAGTCGGGCTTGACAAGGCGCTTTACTCATTAGGAGAAGCCGGAACCGCTATAACTTCAGCCCTGGATAAGTCAGCGGAAAAGACAGAGGAGTTTATTAAAAAGGCCTCGGGCGTAGCTGACACGGCTTTAATTGAAGCACCAGTTGGTGCTTTGTCTGGGGTAGTTGATTGGGTGACAGCTCAAATCGCTAATTTGTTTGGTGCTAAATTAGCCGATATGGCCACTGAACAGATAATGGGCAGTTGTGTTAAACAGCCAGCCGGGACAACTTCCTGTAAAGCAAATGAAGTTTTAAAAGAGGTTGTTGATGAAGGAACCGGCGTTAAAATCATAAATTGCTGTACTTTGGGCCAGCCCGCTGTTTGCGAAGCAAAATGCAGGCCAGTGCCAACAGAGGGCTGTAAAACTAATGAAGGCGAAACAGAAGATGGAGGAAAATGTTGTTATAGTTTAGACAGGGACGATGATAAAGGGGGTTTTGAATTTATCCTTGACCCTAAGCCCGATGGCTGTGCTATTTGTCGCTTAAAGAGGGCGGATGTTGGGGGTAAGTGCAATGCCAATGAGTTTGAAGCAATGTCTGGCGACGACAATGTTTTGGTCTGTTGCCAAGAAAGAAGTTCTGTTTATAAAGATTGCAGAGCGAAAGATAGCGCCTGTAAAAGCGACGAGGTTCCAGTTGGAAACCCAGCGGATAGGTGTTGCAAGAAGGCATCATTGGAGTGTTGCTCAACAGTACTTGAGTGCGTTAACAGAAAGTTTAGCTATAGCTTAGATGGTTTAGCGGATAGTTTTGCTCGGGGTAGTTTGCCTTTAAGCTCACTTCTAAAATGACGAAATTAAATAAAATTGGGAATGATAATTTATTGGCAAACAGGTAGGTCCTAATTAAAATCAAAAGAAATATTTCCTATGCTTTTTAAAAGTAAAAATAAGATTAAGTCAGCTATTGTTACAGTGGTTTTGTTTTCCCTGACACTCCAGATGATTCCTGCACCACAAAGGGCAATGGCTTTTGATTTTGGCGAGTTTTTAGACAAGATTTTTCAAAAAGTTCAAATCCCCAATGAGTTTGAATTAACTGAAAGGGGTGGTTTGAAGCTGGGCACTGAAACAAGAAATTACTTAGGTATGTTTGATTGTATGTTTAAGCAATCCTTAGACGGAAGTATTGGTTTTTGCGGGTGTGATTCTTCTTTTCATTGTGGTTATACGAATGCTTACAAGTATACCCCCAAAGCAAGTTGTGCAAGCGAATGGAAGCCGGGCGATGTTTGCATAAGCCCTTTCTCTACTTTTAAGTTAGGCGAATGGCAAACTGATTTAACCGAACAAACCGAATTTGGCAGGGCTTTGGCCGTGCCTCAGCCCAAAGCACCAAGGGAGTGCCAGTTAAAAATACCATTGCCTGAAGACGATTTTTCAATGTCAGTTGAAGAGAAATCAGCCCACCAAGCGGCTTGCAATTACTTTATTGCCTTAGAACAAGCCGCCGCTCAAGAGGTTTTTGCAGTTAAGAAAATGTACAATAATACTGACCCCTTGTCAGATTGCTTTTTCTTACGCAATTGCAAAAGCAACTGCTCATTAAGGTTTGGCGAAGTAAGGTATGATATTACGGTTCTTGATATTTTAAAATTTTTAATCCCGGGCGGAGTTTTCACTTATATTCAACAAATTATGACCATTGTTTCAACGATTCAAAAGATTGCCAGGATTGCTTCCACAATTAAAGGGGTTTTAGTTGATGGCGCTTTAGTTTTAAACGATATTTACGATATTGTTCAAAATTTTTCTTCGTTAGCTTCGGCTTGGGAAAATATGGGTTTAAAATGGAAAGACGCCTTATCTGTAATCACTGGGCCAATTGGTTGGGCTATCAATCAAGAGCGCCTAAAAAAGGGCTATGACGGGTTTTTGGGCCTAATCCAAAACTTTTCTAACAATATGGTTGAATACTCGGGGGCTAAAACCCAGGCCTTACAGGTGGCTGACCAATCAGTTAAGGACTTAACCGCCATTATTAGCGAGGGCAAGCCAGATGAGACAAACCCAAGCAAGGGTATCGCTGGCTTTAAAAATGAGCCGGAAATTGGCTTTTTGTTCGCCACTGATAAAGCAGGAAAAAATGGAAAGGATAATTACGATAAGCGAGTAATGTTTGATGGCATTATTAAGGACTATCAGAACGCTTTTATTAGCATTCGCGGTTTACTAAACAACATCTCTGCTATTGGCGATGTCGTTGGCACACAGTCAATCACGGAAAGAAGAAATATCGCCAACGATCAGTGCTTTGATTGGTTTAAGGTTTTTTGTACTTGTCATTCTAATGATAAATGCAGAAACCTTAATAATGATTTTGATTTTGACGGCTATTGGCTAAAGAATCGGAATATGACCTTTCTTAATTTTCTAAAGAAGCACCCCGCTTTTGAGCAAGACCTAAACGAATCAAAAGTGCAAAAGTGCGAGCAATGCTGGAACCAGTATGACTCTTGTATGAATCAGTATTGTTCAGAGGGAGTAAGCCCTGACGAAGTTAGGTTTGTTGCTTTTGACACGAACAATCCAAACAGCAACCACACAGTTGCTCTTATTTGCGACCCAACTGTTAATTCTGAATGTGAATATGCTGACAATATAACAAAAGAGGCCAGAGAAACCGCTAAAAAAGTAGCTCCGGAGCTTAACTGTTCTTCTTATGCTTGTATTGTTGACCAAAACAATCGGTATATCCCCAAAGGCGTTGTTGTTTCAGGAGAGACAAAGCTGTGGTTTAATGAAATGAAAACCTCTTTTGGCGAAGTTCAACGGCTTGCCTCTCTTTTTAGTGTTTTTGATGTGGGGTATGTTCAAGGGAAGATTAATAATGCCCTTTCGTTTGTTCCTGATTATAAAAACGAAGACAAGGGGATTAATATACCAAAGGGCGTGTATCTTTTTAACGAGCTAAATTACTCTAAAGCGCCTTGGCGTGTCTTTTGGGAAGATCTATCAATGGCTACTGCTGGTTTAAGTGCTACAGAATTTTACGATAAAACAAATATAAAAAGCAAGTTCTATTGGGGCGATGACGGAAAAGCTGATATGGAGCAAAGGCATAGAAATGCAATTTCTTATGTTGTCTCTGCGATTCCCTCGTTTGTATTTATTGCTTTCCTTGATGAGAGCTTTGCAAAATTTAATTATAAGTTTGATGAGGGCAAATACGACTCAGCCGTTGATAGGGCGTTATGCAACCCTCCAGCGCCAAACTTCCAGCAGCAATGTTTTTTGACAATAAGCTTTAACCCTGTTGTTAATCAATTTAAAATCGAAAAAAATGGAGATTTCAGTTGCCCTTTTATACTACCTCAACATGTTCAGCAGTGTTTGTTAGATATTAGAGAGTTTTTACAAGAAAGAACTGTTTTTAGTGCCGGGCTGATTAGTAATTGGGAAAAAAGCGTTACCACTACAGCCGCTTCTTTAAACATTACCTTAGGCGCTTTACAGGGAGATGCCCCAGTAAATAGCAAAACACCCCTTGAAAGGTTTTGGAATTCAGCTAATTGGTGCACCAATGATGTTAATTCTTGTTATGGCGGGTGGAAATCAAAATTTGAAACTTCTTATAAGTCAGAGTTGGCTGAATTGCCTGACTGGGACGGCAGAATTGAGGCCTTTTTCAGGAACGCTTTGCCGGTTGATGGCCCAACCTCAAACATTGAAAATATCGCTGAAGCGATAACTGACTTTAACCTATCGCCCGAGAACTCTATCTTGGTTTATTATATTATTAAAGCGCGGCAGTATTTCCAGGACTTAGCTGATACTAATAATGCCAATGGCTTTGAAGCCCGCATTGACGCTATAATGTTGGCTTTGAAGTGCGGGCAAGGCGGAACGAATTGCGATCAGATGTGTTCTAATTTTGAACGGGATTGTTTTCAGGGTTGCGACAATTTAAACAATAGCATAACTTATAATGAGTGTAAGGATGTTTGTAATCAGCCAAGCTTGGCAAGTTTTATGCCAAGACTGCGAACTGTCATATATTCCGCTTGTGATGATGTTTGTTTTGATAGGTGCGACGATAGAGGGTGCAATCAAAACGATTGTGAAAGTGCTTGCGAGGAGGGTCAAAAAAAGTGTGCTTTTGAGTGTCCTAGTATGTTTTTCGATCAAGCAGGAGGAGATAATAACGAGACCTGCCAAAAGTTGCAGGAATTGAAACAGAAGATAGATGATTTTTTTGCTTCAAAGGATTATCAGAACTTTGACGATTATTTGAATCAAGCGAAGAACATTTTAAGGAAAATCCAAACAGCATGGGAAACTCCCTTAAAAGCTGGTAACCCAGCGCAAATTGCTCGGGGGTATTTAGAAAAAATTATCAGTTTGATTTATTGGTCTAGAATGTTAGTTGAAGATAATAGAGATGAAACCTGTTTACGGCTTTTAAAAGACGACCCAGCATGGGAAGCGCCTGTGCCTAAAATAATTGATTTGATTGGTAAAGTAAATAGTATTATTCACGATATAATGGAGTTAATCTACGACCCAGCGCTTCAGGCGTTACAAGCTTCTGATAAAGAGAAATTACAAAAAATTGCTGATGATTTGCAAGAGCCAGCTACATTGGTGCAAACGAATATCTTAGATGAAATAAATAATAAGGTTGGTACGGATTATGGTAAAACCTGCGACGATAGCCCAACAAGAACCGATTTTCTTAACAGCGTTACTTGCTTTGAACAAAAGAAAAGTAAGCGGTCTTTGTGCCAAGTGCTTTCTTTCTTAGATGTGATGGATATTTTATTCGCTAGCCAAGAAAAGATAACCGAGACCAAGCAAGCCATAGAGGTTTTAAAACCGCAAATTAAAATGGAGTTTAACCAAGCGGGCATAACCGACAGGAAAGCCATAGAAATGATGAAAGGCGACCCTTTAGGCAAGTTTCCGTTTTGGGAAAAAGACGGCAACGGGATTAAAATAGCGGGGGTGCCAATTAAGGGTTTTGCTGACTTTAAAAAAGCGGTTGACTTAAACCCGATTGCCTTCTTGCAGGGTGCTTACAAGGCCATTAGCGATAATTTAATAGAGATTGCCTTAGAGCATAATTATTATTATAAAATAGAGAGTAACGGAGCCAAGAAAAAAGTAGCTATTTTTCCTAGAAATCCTGACTTGGCTACTTTTGCGTCCTTTGGGAGCATCCCTAATGTTCAAAAAGAAACACGGGCAGGCTTGCTTCTTGAAGCAAAAGCACTTATCGCCGATGATGATGTTTTTGGAGGAAATGCTAGGGTTGACGAAGATAGAAGAATAGATTATGGTTCAGCCCTTGATCACTTCAGGACGCAAAACATAGTTGACCTTGGCAGGAGAGTGTTTGGCGACAACAATTTAACAACCGCGTGTAAGCTTATCTCGCCTATTTTGCAAAGCGACCCAAGGGATACTTTAGCTATGTGCGAAACTCGCGCTGCTGATTTAATAACTTTAGTTCCCGCAGAGCAAAAGGCCTTAGAAGTAAAATGCAAAAATCTTTTGAATGTTGATTTAAGTATTTTAGATAGACAGCCAGATGACATTCAAACAGAAATTGATCGGCTGAATAAGCAAAGAATTAAAGCTGGAGTGGGCGACATTGCCTGCCCGGATAAGTGTCCGAGCGGAGCCAATTTGCAAAATACAACCTGTCAAAACGGCTTAACTTGTGCTGATACTGGGAATTATTTGCTTGCGGCAAGCTGTTTTACCTGCCCTCTTCCAAACCTAAACAATAATGCGAATCTTGATGGCCAGCATTTAGGCAATGGCGATTGGTGTTGGCCGCCTAAAATGTCCCCTCTTGATAGAAATGGCTATACCCAAGGGTATCAAGCTGTCTCGGAATTCTGCAAGACAACCGAAGGGCAGTTAGGTTATTTAGGTGGAGCGGGGTTAAGTAATATCTGTTCTATTGTTGACCTGCCAACTGACGAGGCAACTTGCAATAATGAAACAGATGCCAATTTAGAAGTTATTCAAAAAGCGGTTGACGCACAATTAGAGCAATGCAATGAAATGGAAGCCCAAAAGGCCTTTGAGAAAGAATGTCAGTATATTGATATGCTCATAAAGCATGTTTTCAATGGTTCTTGTAATCTTTCAAGCTGTTCTTCTGAAGAAAATGAGGATTTTGCCAACGGCGCTGACCCGACAAGGTGTAAAGAAAGGTGCAAGGAAGCCAGGGATACAATCAAGCCAGCACTTTGTTTTCAGTTAACAGGCAAGACAAACTGCAGTATTCCTGATTTATCTTTAAAAGGCATAAGCATTGATTTAGATCCCGATTGTACACAAATAGATGTCAAGGGCGAGGGCGAACTGAACGATGACGAGAAGGGGTTCTGTTTGCTATTAGAGGCAAGGGATAAGGCGCTTAACGCATGTTCATTTGGGGCAGATAACATTAAACAACCCCTTGACGAAGTAATGAAAATCTTTTCTATTTTAATTGGTATCAGATCTGCTACTAAATTATATAATGGAGTTCAATCTTTTGTGGGCGATGTTAAAAAAATGTCAGATAGCTTCAGTAAACTAATTAAAGCGATTAAAGGCGATGGTGGAGAAGGTGAAAAGAAAACAAAAGGCATCCTTACCCAATTACAAGACGCATGGGAAGGTATGAATGAAGAAAGCGGGGCAGGCGGTTTAACGATAACTCCCCTGCAATGCAACTCGCATCCAGCGGAAAGTTATTCTGATTTAACCAAGCAAAAGGTCTCAGGGCCACAGGGAGGGCCAGTTTGCCCGGATGTTTCTGACTTTTTTGGCCAAGCAGAGACCCAGTTTGGCTTAATTAGAAATAATGTCAAGCAGATCGATTTATCTAGAAAAGACATTGAACAAAGGTATTTGCCTTTACCCTTTAAATTAAATATTCACTTGTTTGATAAAAAAGAAGTGGTTTTCCCTTCAATCAACGAATTGCACGACACGGCCTCGGCCATTAAGCAAAAAGCCCAGTTTGTTTGGGCTTTGGCTTTTGCGGTAAATTTTGCGGCTAAAAACTGCACTTGCGGAGAAAGTTATTGTAAAATGCCGTTTTGTATTTCGGGCTTGCCTTTAGCTTTTGGCCCAATTTCTAACGCTTCGTGCTATTTAACTTGGGTTTTAAGATACCCTATGTTAAAGATAGCTGAAAGCTTGGAAAGTGACTTAGAACAAATAGAATGACGAATAAATGACGAAACCAGAATCACGAATGACGAATAAAAATGTGCTATAATAAAAGTATAAAGTTATGCGAAAAGAAAACTTAAAATTTATTATTTCTCTATTTGGAATTGCTTTAATTACTATTGGAGTGGGGTTTTTGCTTTTAAAAGAAAAAGTTCCTCAAGGGGCACAAGCTCAAGAAAACCTTAGCGACGGCGAGTGGACATGTAGGGTGATAGTGCCAGAAGGCCTGCCTTTACAAAGGTCATCTGAAATTTTAAACGGGGTTTATAAAGAATATATTAAAGCGGCTGGTTATTTGGAATCAGCGATAAGCTCGGGGCAGTTAACCGCTGGGGCTTTAAGCCAGCATAAAGATGTTTGCGATTTTGCTAAATGCGTTGCTGAAGCAGACAATATCGCTCCGGATTTAATTTTAGGGGTGAAGCCCTTGCTTTTTATGGATTTTTTGAAATTTGACGGCTTGAGTGTCAGGCCGCCAATTTGTGCTAAAAAAGATTGTGTTGGCGACCCGTGTTCGGTGGCTGTTTTAAACGCGACAATAGAGGAAATGAAAATTACCCAAGAGGCCTTAAAAGGAAGTTACGAAAATATCAGAGCTATATTTTTAGATAAAACCGAAACCGTAACTTATGATTTAGCCCAAGACCCGAAGGATATTGGCAATAAATTAACTAAAAAAGAGTTTGTTGAACAAAGTATTGAATGGGCACAAGAAGAGCTAAAAATTTGCGGCTTAACCCAAGCGGAAAGAGCACTTGCCAGTGAAGGTAAAATCCAGCAAAGAAAGGAACTGCTTTGCTTGGAGGCGTTAAGCTCGGGCTACTATACTAGGCCCAAGCCCTGGAGTGAAAAATGCGAACAGGAGTGTGTTGCTGGCCTAAATGAAGATTGTGTTAAGTGTTTAAAAGAATGCCAGGGCGACTCTTTTTTAGCCAAGTTAAATTGCGAGATGTATCGTTTACCGTCTGATGCTAATTGCGAGCCAGCAGAGGTGTGTTGTGTAACAGAGTGTGCGGATAATTCCTTGATAGGGCAAGTTAGTTGCGAGATTTGCCGTCAGAAACCATGCAAGCCGGGCAATCTTTGTTGCGGGGAGGTTTGCTCGGAGGGTTTTAACGCGGCTTGCGAGGCCTGTTTATGCAAAGACCCGCTAACCAACGAGGACTTGCCAAAAGACGAGTGCTTAATGAAGGTATGCGCTGGTGCCTTAGAGAATTTTATGTGTTGTTATAAATGAAAACCTCTTTTCTCTTTTTAATAGCGATATTAATAGGGGCAGTTATTTTGCCTATTGTTTGCTTAGGGCAAATTGATTTAGAGCAGGATTATCCTTCGTGGTCAAAGAATGCACCTAACTTGCAAAGCATTGTTAAAAATAACTCATTGGGTGAGGTGATTAATTTTTTTGTCACTTGGGCGATTATTATTTCTGTTTTACTTGCGGCCTTGTCTTTGGTTTATGGGGGAGTGATGTATTTATTTTCAGCTGGCCAGGTCAATAAAACCACCAACGCTAAAAAAAGAATCAGAGAGTCGTTTTATGGGCTTTTAATTTTGGCTGGCTCTTTTTTAGTTTTACAATTTATTAACCCGCAAGTAACAATTCTGCAAATTAAAAAAACAACTATTTCGTCAGGCACTGTGCTTTTTAGCGAGCAGGCCTTTAAAATAAGCGTAACTGGGGCGATTGAGGGCTTTGCTGAAAACAAGACCTTAGAGCAATTAAGCGAAGAGGGCAAATTGGTTTATTTAAATGGTTCTTTCCCTGATTTAACTAAAAGCGATAGGTTTGGCGATTTAGTGGCTGACGACTGGGACCCAAGCAACAATACGCCTACTTCAGCTAATTTTAGGAAGTTTTCTGTGTATGCTTTGGGCTTTTGGGGTGAAAAAAGCGCTGGGGTGGAAGTCCATTTGTTTTTAGATAAAAACTACGCAGGCAAGGAGACAATTTTTACTGAACAGGGCCGGGTTGAAAATGAAGTTGTTAAAGACACACCTATACTTTTAACAGAGGGGTCTGGTATTAGTGTTCAAGTCATTCCCTTAACCAGCTTAGCTTTTGGCCAATCGCCCATTAACCTTGAAGACGGGGGCTCTTTAACAAAACCAAACATACCAGTTATCACTTATGATAACAATAACAAGATTTCAATTAATCACCCCCCTTTATCCGCTTCTTTGAAGGGTAAAGGCATTGGGGTTAATCTTTTCGCTGATTTAGCGACCTCTTATGGCATGCGCTATTTAAACGAGGATTTCGCTGACTTCCGGCTTTTTGACTTTGACGATAAAGCCATTCAACTTGAACTTATCACCAAAGACCCAAAAGGAAAAGAGCCAGACAAGAACTTAATTGTCCTTGTCTCCAGCGGTTATAATTTTCACGATGAGGGTAAGGTGATGTTTACTACGAGAGAAAGGGGCGTTAATCCGCTGGATGGCATTATCCCGACACTCTATTTTAATAAAAAGTTTTATGATGATGATGGATTTGATATGAAGACAGGCGTCAACGGCATTTTCAAGGGGGCGCAATATAATTTTTTTGCTGGAGACATAGCGGCATCTGGCAGAGCACTTGCAGAAGACCCTAGTGGCACCCCTGATTTAAATAAGATCTATGCTAAGTTTGCCACTCAACCAATTCAAATAATAGGCAATGTTAAGCCCTACGACCCAAGCAATACAACGCCAGAAACTGGCTCTATTGAAACAGCTAACCACCAATATGGCTCGATGGTGGGAGCTTCCTCTCTTCAGCTTTTTGAATTAAGCGATAATCTTAATGTTTGCAAATCTGTCAAGATTTGTAATAGTCCTTCTAAGCAAGGGCATTGTTTAGTTTTTACCAACGAACCAATTACCCAAAAAGAAGATATGCTTAATTTGCCAATGCCTTGGTATATCCCAGTTAATTTGCCAGATAAAATTACAGCAAGTTTTCCTACTCACGCAGGTAGTTTAGATTATAGCGTCAAGTTTAATGACAATATAAAATCAATTGAAATAGACGGTAAATGTTTGGTTGTGCTATATAAACACAGAATTATTTATAGTGGCGACAATAGTGCTGTTTTTAGCCAATGGGACGGGGGGCAGAATTACACCGAGGCCTTTACCCAAACGGTCAACGACCTGACCTCTTCAGCTGGAGGGGGTTATCAAATGGGCAGGTGTGCCCAGCACTTTGCTGATTCTTTGACCTTGGGAGACATTTCAACTTGTGCTTCCTCAATTGTTGTTTTCCCAATTAAGTAAAGCAATTTTAAAAAGTGAAAAAAATGAACGATCGTTCAATTTTTTCACTTATGAATTATGAGCTATGAATCAAAAACAAAACCCTCTTTTAAAAAGAAATTTTTTTTATTCTTTTTGTTTTTTCTTTTGTTCCTTCTACCAACTACCAACTACCTCCTACTTACTAATTGCTTTGCTTTAGAAGGCGATTACCCTAAAATAGGTGCTTTAACTATAGAGCAAGTGACCAAAAAGACGGTTGATCCAACTCATTTAATGAAGTTTGCCTCTAATTGGGTAATAGCAATTGCTGTTTTAATGATTTTTGTTAACATCATTTATGCTGGCATAGCTTATGTTCTTTCATCAGGTAAGCCCAACTCGGTTTTAAAAGCGAGAACAAGAATAAAAAATAGTTTTGTTGGGCTTTTTATCGTCGCTTTCTCTTATTTAATTTTGCTTACCCTAAACCCCCAATTATCCATTTTTCAATTAGAAAGAAAGTCAGTGCCTGTAGGCGTTTTGCTTTTATCAGAACAGGGCTATACCCATTTAAAAGAAGGGGCTGATGTTTTGGACCTACTTTCAGAAGAAGAGGTCTACCCCTTAACCCATGATATATCCGACGCGAGTGGTGTTTTAGGCGATTTGGCCGTGCAAGCGTGGGCGGGGGCTGGTGGTTTGGTGCCAACCCTGCCGACGGGTAGCCAAACAGCAACAGCAGCAATAGTCAATTTTAGTAAAACCCCTTTATATGCCATTGTTTTTTGGGGGGAGATGGGTGATGATTCAAGAGTTGTTTTTTACCCTAAAGCCAATTTTGAAAAAAATAAAGACCAAGCAGAGAATAAGCCCGTTTACTTTGACAAACGAGGCCAAGTTAACGAGCAAGGTGAGGTAATTTCTGGCAAGCAAGCCCAAACAGTTAATGTTGGGGGCTTAGTTGTGCCTGTGGTGGTTATCAGCACTGTTTTGGGTGATGGTTTTTTCAAAAGCGAGGTTGATTTTAAAACCGCCTCTTTAACAACCTATCAGAGTTTTTCAGCTAAAGAAAAAGAGAGTACCGAAACAGCCAAAAGATTGGTTTTACACCCGCCTCTGTCAATTGCTTTAAAAGTTTATAGCCCTGGGATTTATTTATATTCTCTTGATAACGAAGAGCTTTATTTAAACCAATCAGCCCCTGATTTACGGGATTATAATTTTGACCAGCAGGCCTATTCTATTAGGGTGCAGAATACAAAACGGCTCTTGTCAGGTAGTTTAAACAAGACCATTCTCGGGGGCAAGTACTTTGCTGTGTTGTTTAGCGATTTTAGATACACTGGCTCATCAAAGGTATTTTTTCCTAAGATTCAAGCGGAAGGGTCTGGGGATACAGTCGCCCTTGTTGATTCCAAGGGTGTCCCTTTAAGTAATAAATGTGATCATCAAGGATGCAAGAATGTTAATGAAGTTTTATTTACAGGCACTGTTAGCAATCAAACATTGGATCCAAGAGTTGCCTTGCCATCAGTGCAAGAGGTTTATCAAAAAGCGATGACAGATATTAAATATAAAGAGTTAAACCCCAAGGGCAATGCCCCAGAGAATAAGGCGATAAACATTTTTCCTAATAAAAAGTCCCAAGACCCTGTTTACGAGCCCTCTATTGAAAGATATGGCGAGTTAGCTAGTGTTTCGTCTGTGAGGATTTTTCAGTACGAAGACGACTATTCGGCTTGTTCTAAAATCGTTTTATGCACCCAAGAAGGTGGCTCTAAAAACCCAGATAGCAAATGCTTGGTCTATCTTGACCCAAACTCAAGTGAATTTAAAGAACAAAAGTTAGTTGAAAACCAAGTTGAATACCCCATGCCTTTATATGAGCCGATTAATTTGCCACAAGAGGCCTATGTTTTTGGCGGGATTAATAATTTAAGCGGGTATTATATTTTCAACTTAGTTAGTTTTAGCGATTCTATCAAATCAATTGAAATTGAACCAACTGACGGTAAGTGCTTAGTGGGCTTGTTTAGCAATGTTTTAAAGTTTGACAATGCTAACAATTTTAAGAGTTGGGACAACGAAACAACTGGTGTTTCTAACTTCTTTACCCAAACAACCCTCACTTTGACTCAAAGCTCTGAAATTGGCAAGTGTGGCAGGGCTGGGGGCATTTTGAAAAACCAGCCCTGCGCTTCAGCGGTTGTCGCTTTTCCTATAGAGCCAGTGGTAATTACAAATGTTGCAGGTTATGGTGGGGCTTATACCGGGTCTGTCGGAGTAGGCGAGGCGAGCATAACGATTAGAAGGACGGGCTGTTCCTCTAGTCGAACAGAAGGAAGTTTGACCTTAGAGACAACCCAGGGCCTTGTTGGCTCTGCTACTTTAGAACTTCCTTGGAAAAATAATGACAATTCTGAATCGCCAACCGGGCCTTCAGCTATTCCTTCGGGCAGTTATACTGGTTTTATGCGCTATGACGCTCACGATGGCCATAATAATGTTGTCAGAAGAATTCAGCTTAATTCTGTGCCCAATAGAGGCGGGATTCAAATCCATTCTGGAGCCAATGTAGGAGATACCGAGGGTTGCATTTTGGTCACAGAGGCAGGCAAAGAAGAAGATATTGAAAAAGCGGTTATAGCGGCAGGAGCCCAAAAGAATATCAAAATCAGTATTATTAACGAGTGTGGCAGTTGGTAAAGATAAACTATAAACTATGGGCTACGAATTAAAAACAAAAAACCCTTTTAAAAAGAAATTTTTCTTTTTTCTTTTGTTTCTTCTACTAACTACCAACCTGCCTACCGGCAGGCAGGACCACCTACTCCTTACTAGTTGCTCTGCTTTAGAACAACAATATCCCGAAGTTAATTCAATGAAATTAGAAACCATTACCCAAAAAGCCCAGCCCTTACCGCAAGTGATTAAATATTTCACTACTTGGGCGATTGTGATTGCCTTAGCAATGGTTTTGGGTTCTTTAATTTATGCTGGCATAATGTATTTAACTTCTTCGGGCAAGCCAGAGAAAGCCAAGACAGCCAGAGACAAGGTTAAACAAGGTTTTTTAGGGTTAGCCATTTTAGCTATAGCTTTTTTAGTTTTGCAGTTCGTTAACCCGCAGTTAACCATAATGCAAATTGAAAGAAAAGAGGTTTCAAGTGGCGTTGTTTTATTAACTAAAGCCGGCTATGATGACTTAAAAAATCTCGACAGCTCTTTGTCAGTGATGGATTTAGTTGACGAAGGGTTAGCTTTTATTTTAACAACTGATAGTTTTGATTTAAAAGAGCAATTAGGCCCTTTAACTGTTGAAGAGTGGGTCCCGGGAGCTGACCCAGATAGTGGCAACGCTTCTGTGAAAAAGGTTAACTTTGCTGGCATTCCTTTATACGGCCTTTTGTTTTGGGGTAAATTAGCTCAAGAAGCTAGGGTTTTTGTTTACCCATTACCTAACCAGCAAATTATTGAAGGCAGCCCAAGCGACCCTTTAAAAAAAGAATTAGAGGGCTATGCGCCTTTTGTTTACGATAAAAAGGGTAGGGTTCAAAATAATATCTCAACTGGGGCGGAAGCCCTTTCTAAGGGCGGTTTTGAAATGAGCTTTATCCCGATTGATTTTTTTGACTTGACCCAAACAACTCAATTTTACCCGATAACCGTTGCTAATTATCAGTCATTGAGCCAAGAAAGTAAAGAAAATCTAACACCACAAAGCAGAAATGTCGCCTCGCCTCCGCTTTCGCTTGCGATTAAAACCTATGAGCCAGGGGTTTATTTATACGCTTTAGGCAACGAAGAACTCTTTTTAAAGCAAACAGAGACCGATTTAAGCAAAAGGGATTTTGCTAAAAAAGCCAAATCTATTCGTTTGCAAAACGCACAAAGTATTTTAATTAACGGAGACGAAGGCGATTTTTTCGGGGGTCGCTATTTTGCTGTTTTGTTTTCAGAGATTGGCTTAAAAGGCGAAGCCAAAGTGTTTTTTCCCGAGATGAATCCCGATAACTTAGCTAACATGGCTGTTGAGTTTGACAAGGGGGGGGTGCCTTTAGCTGATTTGTTGTTGACTATTTGTGCTGGCGACCCTAATTGTCAAAAAACTTTAAATAACCTTTTAGCAGAAAAAAATACAGGCAACCCCGGCGTAATTGAAGATCTTTTAGTTTTAAAGGATTTAGCTGATTATCAAACAGCAATGCAGGGCGTAAGGTTCACTGACCACCTAACAAGGGGCAATATTGCGGGCAATAATCCCGAAGAAATTTACCCACCAATTAGAAGCGAAGAAGCAGACCGCTATGGTATTGTTAAAAGTGTTGAGTCAATAGCTGTGTGGCAATTTTCTGAAAGCCCGAATACCTGCGATAGCATCGCCTTATGCACAGAAAAGGGTGGCACTTCGGGCAAGGGCGACTGCTTAGTTTATCTTAACCCTGCTAAAGCTGATTTTTTTGCTTTAAAGCCACGGCAAGCGATTTATCCCCTGCCCCTTTATGAGCCAACTAATTTGCCCAAGGCATATGTGTATAAGCCAGATCTAAAAACAGCGAATATGCCAGACGGCTCATTGGCCTTTGTTTTAACGGACTTTAATGACAAAATAAAGTCAATTGAAATTTCGCCAACGGGGGGCTGTTTGGTCGGGCTTTTTGAAAATAAAACCCCTTTTAAAGAAACCGGCATGAGTAGGTTTTTTGACTCGTCAGTTATGGATTTATCAACTGACCCAATTGGCAAGTGTGGTAGCATTTTGTCGTTTAATCGCTATCAAAGCCAGTCCTGTGCTTCTGCTGTTGTGGTTTATCCAACAATCCCTCAACAATTAGCCAGCCATACTCAAACCCCAAGTAGCGACATAGACACTGGTTTTTCCAGCGACGCCCCTTTTATGTATAACCCGAAAGACACCATTGACAAAGTCGATGCCAGCTTAAAAAGGTTTAGCCCGCTCAAAGGAACATTGGTGAACGATATAAAAATAGCTGTTGCGAACAATCCAGCTTTCAAAACTTATTTACAAGGCCAAAAGATAACTTTAAAAAATGGCAATTTGGAGAATATAGACGTCTGTCTGTTTGTTCAAATGCTTATTATTCAAGAGTCATTAGGCAAAGAAAAGGCCTGTTCGGTTGACAAAGACAATAATGCTGTTGCTTGCGGGTTAATGCAAGTGCAAAAAACAAATACGCAAAGTTGTGATTCCTGCGATTATACGGTTTTGTCTAATCTTAACAATGGTATTGCAAAGCTTTTGAATGGCAAACAAACCTGTGGAAATTCAGCGGTTTCTTGTTTCTCAGTTAAGCTAGACAGCTTTTGGCCTTATTTAATTGTTAATTACAATACTGGCCAAACAGGCAATTATAAATCAAACGACTGTAAAGAGCCCTGTTCTGCTTATTTAGAAAGTGTTAACGGGGGTTGCTTTTTCCCCGCTTTGCAAGTTAATTTTTATCCCACAAGGGTGGAGTGTCCTATTAGGAGAAACCAGTATAATATTACTTACAAATATGTTTTAACAATGAAAGACGGCTATTCCTATTTAAGGCAACTCCAAACAGCCAACCCAACCCGATCCGACCTTGCCACCTGCCGCTAATGCCTTTAAAAAAAAGAAGATAAAACGTATAATAAATTATGATAGAAGAAAACAAAAAACAACCAAATAAGAGTGAAAAGAGTCAAGAGGGGAATAATCAAGAAACGGGCGATCAAGAGCCTTTTGCTGGGGCGAATAGGGCCGCCATGGCAGGAGGTCAAGGTGAATCAGCTTCTTCGGACGAACCAGACAGCCAAGCCGAAGAAGAGGGTGCGCCAGACACCAAGATTTTAGATCCCGGCGGGATTATGATTTTAATTATTGCTTTTGGTTTTGATGTTTTGGGTTGGATTTGTGCCGCTTTAATTGCCGCTTTTGGGATTGGGGTTATTTTAGGCCAAATTGTTAATGTTTTTGGTTTTTTGACAATTGCTTTCTTGCTAAAAATGCACAATAAAGATAAGGCCGACGACATCTTGCAAGATAAGGTTTGGGATATTATGAAAACCCTGTTTAAGAAAAATAAAATCAACAGCATCGCTGAAATCCTGCCCGGCATTGGCGACATTTGGCCCGGCTTTACCCTAATGGCCTACAAGGGCTTGTCTTAAAAAAGAAAAAATCTCGTTTAGTTTTTTATTTCAAAGCGATTAAAATGTTTCTTTGTAGGGGTCAATTGTTTTTTCTTTTTTTTCGGGATATTCTTCATCGTTTGATCCGTTCTCTTGAGCTGGCTTTTCAACTGGTTTTTGCCAGACCTGTTTTTGGGCCTGCTCTTTTTTTATTTGATAAACTTGGTTTAGTTGTGCTTGCACTGGCAGGAAAATGAGATGATTTACTTCTTCGTTGATTTTTTTGGTTACTCTATCTTCAAAAACCTCTGGCTCTAAAAGCCCGAGCAAAACGTCGCCTATCTCTTTTGCCAGGTCTGAAGATTGAATGTTGTTTAAATCGTTTTTTTGAGCTATTTGTTCAATAGCCCCGGCTGTTTCTTCGCTGAAAATAGCATGCTTTAATTCTTTAGGCAATTTTTCAAACATTGCCCATCTTTGTTCTTTTGTGGGTGTCATATTTTTTAGGGTTAGATTATTTTATTATAAAATAAAAAAACATAAGCAACAATCTTGACTTTTCTTATTTTTTATGTTATGGTTAAAAAATTGTTTCTGAAGTGCATTCACCCCCCAAGTGCAACGGGTCAAGAAGCTACACCCAACAACATATTTGAGCTGAAAAGCGACTAAAGTGCAGAAATTACCGCATTTTAGCTGTTTTTTAACAAAGCGGTGAAGTGTAAATCTTGAAGCCACTTTGGCTTTAAGTCGTTGCACTTCAAAACGGAATTCGCGTGAACATTAAAAATTTATACTGGAGGATTATAATGGCTAAGAAAAAAGAAGAACAAGAAGAGAAATTAGGCGGTGGCTGGTGGTTGTTTTGGTTTATTTTTTTAATAATCATAACAATCGGTGGTTTTGTGTTGTTTGGAATTATTAAGGGCAGGACACAGTTTGTACTCGCTCTATTTTCTTTAGGTCTTGGTGGGCTCTTCGTGTTTTTTTGGAGGGCTGGATTTAAGGGTTGGTTAGTATTCAGCGTTATAGTAGCTGTTTTATGGATTACCACTACTATTGCTTCTAATGTGTGGTGGTTAACAGGTTTTTATTTGACTGGCTGGCTTAATGCCTATTTATTTATTGTTTTAGTTGTCCCCTTATATCTTGCTCCTCGAGCCTTATGCTGGTCTTTCATTGAAGAGGCACGCTCAGTTATTTTTTTAAAGGGTGCTAAATATGATTTCCATGCAACTAACTACGAAGGGTTCTATCAGGATAAAGAAGGGTATATTCGCAGGATTACGCCCTCGTACCCGGCTCCTTCACAGAAAATAACCATTAGTCAGCGCTTGTGGGGTGGTATTCGTTGGTTCGGAATTGTGCCAATTCATGAGAGGGCTGTCTATCACCAAAAATGGAATTCTTTTAGAGAGAATGAGCCAGGCAAGGTTAAGAAATATGACGAAGAGCTTGATTCTGTTTTTTTGCCTCTTGATTATTATGTTTTTCAATACGAGAGGCAACAAAATGAAGCTATTGAAGATTTAAACGGGGTGCCTGTTGTGGGGGTCGTCTTGGTTATTCCTGTAAGGGTCTTTCACCCTCGTCTTGCCATCTTTTCTACAACAAGGTGGTTAGAGGCGATGTCCGCAGTGGTTTGGCCAATTTTAGAGAATTTGATTTCTAACTTCAGATACGATGCTGATTTATCAAACATGATAGTCGGCAAGGGAATCAAAACTGCCATTAGAAAATCTAAAAAATCGACACCCGCCGTGCTTGGGGGTATTACCGTTAAAGAAAAAGCTGACCTAAGAGAGATTTTTTGGAATCTTTTTAAGGAAGCGGTAGAAAATAACAACACATTTATAGACAAAGCAGAAATGCCAGAAGAAAGCGAAGAGTGTTTTTCTGTCTTTGGAGTTATGCCATACAAAGATGGTATTAGAATTTACAAGATTGATCCTGCCGAAGAGTATCGTCAAGCTAGGGCGCTTGAGTACTTAGAAGAACAAAAAGGAGTTGCGGCTGTTAAGAAGGCTGAAAAGCAAAAAGAAGTTATTTTAATTACCGCGAAGGCTCAAGCAGATGCGGCTAAAATAAACGGTCAGGGAGTGTCTGACAATCTTGAAGCGATAACTATTGATTTTGTTATGAAAGCTCTCAGGAAAAAGCATAAGAAGCTTTCAGACGAAGAGTTTGAAGAGGCGTTTGAGCGAGGTGATTTAGAAAAAGAGTATGAATATTTACTCAAAATGGCTCGCCAGCTTCAAAGCATTAAAGAAGGGCAATTTTTTGAAGTTGAACATCCGGAAGGCAGCATAGAGGGAGCGCTATTAAGCATTCTGAAAAAAGAGAAAAAAGTGCCATAAAAATAAAATAAACAGGCAATACTTAATTGAGTATTGCCTGTTTTTAAGTATATTCTTTAAATTCTTCTCCTGCCCATCCCTCTTTTTTTAGGTTTTTTATTAGTGGGCTGCGTTGTCTCTTCTTGTTGCTCTTTTTTATCTTCCGCTTCTTTTATTTCCTTTTTTTGTTCTTCTTCTTTTTTGCGCTTCTCCTCTTCTATAAGTTGGGTTTGCTCTTGTTTTAAGCTCTCTTCTAAGTCATCAATTTTTTTCTGGGCATCTTTTTTTTGTTTGTTGAGGGCATCAATATTTTGCTGGTCATTTTTTGCAATTGCCTGCACTGATTGCTCTTCAAGGTCTTCGTATTCTTCTTTGGCTTGCTCTAATTGTTCAAGTGAAGAGGCTGTCTCTTTTTTTTCTTCTGTTTTCTTTGTTTCACCAAAAGGGTAATCAATACCTAAATTTCTAGCTGGGGTATTCTTGTAGTAGTTATGTAATTTTTTATTATGCTCAGAATAATAGTCACCCGGGTGAGCATCGATGCCTGCTTGTGCCGCTTCTATTGCCTCTCTAGCAAACAGGGTGGCGGCCTGGGAAACTACGGACTGGTTGCCGAATTTTTGGAATTCTTCTGATCTAAGCATCGCCATTAGGTCGGGCTTGCTAACAAACTCAACATCTTTTGACTTAAAGTTAGCGATTGTTTTTCTAAGCAAGATTTCCCAAGCTCCATTTTCTTTCGTTTCATCTACTGAATCTAGTTCCTTTGGTAGACCTCCGTCAATTTTATTGCCTTTTGTATCTTCTCCTTTACCAAACAAAGCCGCGTCTGCTACGCTAAATTTCATGCCAGCCCTGTCTAACGTGTCAAGCGATATTTTATCTTTGTTTTCTTCATAAACCTCATGAAAAAGAGATTTTCTCTTTAAGGAGTCGTCTTCGTTTCTTTTGTCAACAACATCAATATACCTTAATTTTTTAAAGGTTTCAGGGTCTTGCTTAAGTGCCCTAACTAAAATCTTTTTGATCTTACCCCTTTCTTTTTCGTTGTCCATATCAACAACATCGCCAAAATTACCGTCTTTCTGAATGCCATCTAATATTCCGACTAATTTGACAGGGTCAAGTGTTGATTGCCATAAACGTCTCTGTGTCTCTAATGATTTACCAGCAGTTTCAGTAGAGGAGGTTTTAATTTGAGTTGTGGCTACGCCTCTCGCTTTTTCAGCGACCTTAGATCTTGTGGATTCCACAACTCTGCCTCCCCAATAAGTGGCACCTAATGTGGCGGGAATGCCAGCTATTCTGACAACTTTCCTAATGGTTGATTTTCCCTTGCCTTGTGCTATCTCCTCCTCAGAATACTTGCCACCTAAAGCGTATCTCCGAGCCTGTTTTAAGGCGCCGGCAACCTTATGCTCTTTTTCCCATTCCTCAAACTCTTTTGTGCCTATTTGCGGGGCCTGTAACCTGTTTGATAGGCCTGAAGCAGCCCTTGTCCACGTTGCGTTTTTGGCGAGATTACCAACGTTTCTTGCTTTATCTGCTGTCCATTTCTTAGTTGTTGTTCTGACTTTATTACTGGCTTTTGTGGCAACGCCGATTATGCTCTTTGTACCCATGGCGTTTATCTTGAGGGTGGCTAAGAAGCCAACAATAGCAAAGCCGCAACCCATTAGCATTGGGGTGATACTAGCAAAAAAGCTAAAGTCAACCTCGCCTCCGCTTGGGTATTGGGTTTTGAAAAGTTTATCTGCTTGAGCGAAAACATGGGTGGACAAGTATAAAAAGAAACCGGCTGGCACAATAATTGTTGCCCATTTAATAAATAAATCCCACCACATTTTAAAGTATTTTTTACTGCTATCAAATATCCAAGCAAAGAAAGCGATGGGCGATAAAATAACCAAAAACCAAAGCATTATTATTCTGACAAGCAAGAGCAAGGCGAATAAAGCAAAAACAACCATTAAAACAAGCCCAAAAATAAGAACTCCAAATATGTTCATAAGCTCGCTAACATTTTTTTCAAAATCCCAAGAAAGCATTGCGTCTAATCCCATTTTGCTTTTTAGAGCGTCTTTCGCTTCATCATAAGACACGCCACTTATAAAGAAGTTGGCAATTATGTTTGAACCATCAACAATAGCTCCGCAAATAATTGGCGTAAAATTAATTAAAAGAGCGATTAATAAAAGGTTTGTAAATGTTTTTTTAGTGTTAAAACTGCTTAAATCCAAAGCAGTCATTAAACCAATATAGGCCAAGCCCAAGATAAAAAGCATATTAGTAAAATCCCTAAGCGTTGTCCAGCCGATATCAATAATGGGGTTTTTGGCTGGGTTGGTTAAAGAAAGCCCGTCTGGCAGGGGGTTGCCCAAAACCCACATTAATATCCCATGAGCTAAAAGCATTAGGGCGTAAATTAACCAAGAGACAAACCCCAAAGTTACCTTAATAATATTAAGAGGGAGAACAGTCAGCCCATCTGTCAAAAACCCCCAAATATTAAATGCTAGCGCTTGTTTTAGGGGTAGAAAGATTCCTAATAAGCAACAAAAAATAAAACACCCCAAAATTATTTTAGAAAAAAGTTTTTGTTTTTTGAAAAATGTTAAAAACATTTTATTCTCTTATTATAACAAACTAATGCAAAGTCAACAATTGTTTTGCGGGCGGGGTTGGGGATAAGTCAGTTCCTTATTATTGCAACATTTGACTTTTGGGGGCCAGCTTGATACACTTAAAGTATGTTGGAATTAAACAAAGAACAAAAGAAAAAGTTAATAGAGCAAATTGCCAAAAAGTACGGGCTCACAATGCTTTTGCTTTTCGGTAGCAGGGTTGATGGTACTTTCCGCAAGGACAGCGATTTTGACATTGCCTATTTAAGCAAAAAAAAGCTTGATTTTTTACAAGAAGCCAAGTTAAGTATGGCATTATCTCCAGTTTGCGAAAATGAAAATATTGATTTATCTAACCTTGAAACAGCATCGCCCTTGTTGTTGTATGGCATATTTCAAAATTGTAGAATGCTTTTTGTTGATGATCCATATAGGTTTTATTCTATGCGGGTCTACGCTTTTAAGCAATATGTTGAAGCACAACCGCTTTTTGAGTTGAAATTCCAAAGGTTGCAAGAAAAAATAAAATCATACCAATTATGACATTTGAACAAAACTTTGTGACAGCGAAGCTGAGTATGATAGCGGACTATTTAGAGGATGCCGAAAGGATTTTTGCTCGCGGATACGAAGATGTGTTGAAGAATGTTGAAAAAAGATTGGCAACTGAAAGATTATGCCAGTTGCTTGTTGATGCGATGCTGGCTATTAATCATCATTTTATCAAAGAGTTAAACCTTAAGGTTAGTGATGACCTACAGGGCACATTTTATATTTTGGGCGAGAATAATATTTTGCCAATGGATTTTGCGAAAAAAATTGTTCCTGTGGTTAGTATAAGAAATCGTTTGGTTCACAAATACGAGGAGATTGACAAAGAGCTTTTTGTGCGTTCTTTTTTTAAGGATAGAGATGATTTTAAGAAATATGTGCAATTTATTAATGACTATATGTTAGTGCATCCTCTTTGATGGTTTTTGGTTAAGCCAAGCCAATCGGAGACAGAGAGTTCTTGGGGGCGTTGGTTGGCAAGTAAGCCAGCTTGCTTTAAAAGCAGGGTGGTTTTTTCTTTGTTTAAAACAAGGCCCCTTGATAAATTATTAAGCAGGGTTTTACGGGGGAAAGCAAAGCCGGCATTAACAACCCTCTGAAAAGAGGAATAACCATCAGAGAAAACCCCTTTTGGCGGGCCTGGGAATTCTTGGTTAAGAGTTTCTTGGATGTTAGTGAATTGAATAATAGTTGAGTCAATTTTTGGTTCGGGGAAAAAGTTACCCTTTTTAATATTAGAAAGAATTTTTGGTTCAGCAAGCGCCTGGCAAAAAACAGCTAATTTTTCCATTTGTGGGGGTTTTGTTGTTATTCTTTGAGCAACTTCTTTTTGCAAAATAACATTTATTGTTTGGGGCGGGTTGGGGCTTTCTAAATACTTCATTAAAATAGCAACCCCTGTGCTAAAAGGCAGATTACCAATTAGTTGGTAGTTGGTAGTATGTAGTATGTAGCTAAAAGCCCTTTTGCCTAAAGCGTCAACGCAAAGCACTTCAATATTTTTTATGTTCGCTTCTTTGATGTTTTCCTTTAAAAGAGAGCAAATGGTCGAATCAACTTCAAGAGCAATAACTTTTTTGGCCAATTTGGCTGTTTCAAAAGTTAAAGCCCCTAAGCCCGAGCCTATTTCTAAGACAATATCATCTTTATTTATTTGGCAAAGCTGAACAAATTTTTCTGCTAAGCCCTTTGATAAAATAAAATTCTGCCCCAATTTCTTTTTCGGAGTTATTTTGTTTTCAGAGAGGGTTGTTTTGACTTTAAAAGTGTCTTGTTGCATAGGAGTCGGAGGAGGGCAGACCTCCTTTGAAAACTTTAGAGACCCAGTTTTGGGGAGGTCTGCCCTCTAGGTGTGGAAAACCCCTTGCCAAACTTTTATAATTTGCTATAATTTAAATAAGAAAAGTTTACTGAGGGCAGACCTCCTTTTAAAACTTTTGATACCCAGTTTTCGGGAGGTCTGCCCTCTGAAAAAACCTATTCCTAAACCTTTACAATTTATCTTTAAAACAGCCAGGAGAATCACCATGTCTCCTTTTTTATATTTAGGCCTAGTTTCTTTGGGCTTAGCTTTGGTTTTTGCCCTTTTTCTTTGCCCCAAACAAGGCGAAGCCGTGCTGAGTCAAAATGCCTTAAATCAAGGCAATTTTCTTTTTTCTAAAAAAGCTGAAAATAGCATTTTAAGTAATAATAACATTGTAAGCTCTGTTTTCCTAGAGCCAATTGCCCCTGCTTTCTTAGTTGAAAGCAAAACAGTCGCTTCTGTGGTTGATTTTTCTCCTAAGCAAGAGCCTCAACAATATATAGTAGTTGCGGGCGACACTTTAGCTGGTTTGGCTGAAAAGTTTTCTATTTCACTTGAGACCTTGCTTTGGGCGAATAATTTAACTTTAAGTGCTAAATTAAAAGTTGGGCAAGAACTTTTAATTTTACCTGTTTCTGGGGTTTTGCATATTGTGCAAAAGGGTGATACCTTAAGCCAGATAGCCAAGCTTTACCAAGTAAAAACAACGGAAATTATTGAGTTTAATGGTTTAGGAGAATCAGGTGCTATTTTTAGTGGGGATTTTTTGATTGTGCCTAACGGTAAGAAGCCCAAGGCAACAGCAACTTACACTACAGTGCCGGTCCCGCAAAGTTATTTTATTGTGCCTATGCCTTCACCCGTAGTTATTTCTCAGGGCTTGCATTGGTTTAATGCCGTTGATTTTAACAACAATAGGTGTGGCGACCCGGTCTTTGCTTCAGCTGGTGGGACTGTTCAGCGAACGGGCTATACTGATTTAGGGGGTAATTATGTCCGCCTCTTGCACCAAAATGGGGTTGTTACTTACTATGGTCATTTATCTAAAATAGCTGTTTCAGTTGGTCAGGCAGTTTCGCAGGGTCAGATTATTGGCTATGTTGGCTATACAGGCGTGACTATACCAGCTGGGCCCGAGGGTTGCCATTTGCATTTTGATGTTCGGTTTGCCACAAACCCATTTGCTCAATATAAGGTAGGAACTACCTTTTAATCGGCTGGTTTTCTGAAAGAAAGTGCTTCTTGAATATGCTTTTCTGTGATAGAAGGGCTTTCTTCTAAGTCAGCGATTGTCCGACTTATTTTTATTATTTTGTGATAACTCCGAGCTGACAATTTACCAGAGTTAACCCATTGTTTTAAAATTTCTTCTGATGCCCTACCTAAGGGGCAGTATTTTTTTATTTGACTTAATTGCATTTCAGAATTAGTTAGAATATTTTCATTTTGAAAGCGTTGTTTTTGAATTTTTCTGGCTACTTTAACTAAATTAAGTGCCTCTGCTGTTTCTTGGTTGTCACTTTCTTCAACTAATTCTTCATATTTAACGGCATTCGCGAAAGCAAAAAGGTCAATTCTGTCAATTAAGGGCCCGGAGAGTTTTCTTCTGTATGAGGCAACTTGGGAAGATAAACAAGTGCATTCTTTTTGAGGATCGTCTAAGTGTCCGCAAGGGCAGGGGTTGGCCGCCGCTATTAAAGTAAAGTTAGCTGGAAAAGCGATTGTTTGACTTGCCCTTTGAATTGTTATTTCACCTGCTTCTAAGGGTTGCCTTAAGGCCTCTAAAACATCGCGATGAAACTCGGGAAACTCGTCTAAAAATAGAATACCCCTGTGGGATAAGGTAATTTCACCCGGCCTTATTTTTGGAGAACCCCCACCAATTAAGCTACTCGCTGAAGCACTGTGGTGGGGAGCCCTGAATGGCCTTTGTTCTAAGATGAGTTGATTTTGAGCAAGAGTGCCTGTTAAGCTGTAAATTTTAGCTAGCTCTAAAACCTCTTCTGGTTCAAGTTGGGGTAAAATAGAGAGAACTGATTTAGCTAAGAGAGTTTTGCCAGCCCCGGGTGGGCCCTGTAAAAGCAAGTTATGTGAGCCAGCGGCTGCTATTAAGAGAGCTTTTTTTGCTTTTTGTTGCCCTTTTATCCAGCCATATTCAATTTGGCCTTGTTTTTTTACTTCGTTTATTTTTGGAATTAACGTTTCTTCACTTTTTTCATTAGGGGAAAATTTGCCCTGAAGATAAAGCAAGACCTCAGTTAGAGTAGAAAGCCCAGTTATTTTGAGGGGTTGGGCCATAGAATTGTTTTTATTAGAGTAAAAATTAACTAAGTTAGCTTCTTTTCTATTTTGTTCAGGCACTATTATTTCTTTATAGTTTTTTTCTTTAGCCAATAAAGCAAACAAAAAAGCCCCTTTGATGGGCTTTAAAGAACCGTCTAAGGCCAGCTCTCCGAAAAAAAGTTTGTTTTTGAAATTAAAATTTGCTTGCTCTGAAGCTGTAACAAAGCCAAGGGCAATTGGTAAGTCGTATAAAGCGCCTGTTTTTTTAATATCAGCGGGAGCTAAATTAATCAGGACTTTGCTATTTTGCAGGTGGGGCGGTTTTAAGCCCGAGCTTTTAAGAGCTAAAGAAACTCGCTCTTTGGCCTCTTTGATGGCGGTATCAGCTAAACCAACAATAGTAAAAGACCGTAAGCCCTTATGGACTGAGACCTCAACTTCAACTAAATTAGCTGAAAGCCCGTCAAGATAGCCAGAATTGAGTTTTGCTAACATATACCAAAATTTACCAAAATTTCTTTTAAAAAGCAAGAGTTATTTTGTTTTTTCTTCTGAAGTTGTTTCTGGGGTTCCTTTGTTAATTTTTTTACTTGATTTCTTTTTAGGTTTTTCAGGTGCTTCTGTTTCCTCTTGAGCGACAACTTCTACAGATTCTTCTTTATTAGCTTCTGTTTCGCTTAAACCTCTAACATCAATCTTCCAGCCAGTTAATTTAGCTGCTAATCTAACATTCTGCCCTTCTTTGCCAATAGCTAAAGAAAGTTGCTCATCTTGAGTAATGGCCTGGGCCTTGTTTTTAGGCATTACTATTATTTCCATGACTTTAGCTGGGGATAAAGCGTTGGCTATAAATTTCTTTGGGTCGTGTGACCATTCAATCACATCAATTTTTTCCCCGTTGATTTCATTAATAACTGCTAAAATCCGAGTGCCTCTTTGCCCGACTAAAGCACCAATTGGGTCAATCCCTTCTTCTAAGCCAGCCACAGCCACCTTTGACCGAGAACCGGCCTCTCGAGCGATGCCTTTAATTTCAACTTGGTTAGCGGCTATTTCTGGTACTTCTAATTCAAAAAGTTTTGAGATTATTTTAGGGTAGGCCCTAGAAAGGACAACCTGTGTCCCTCTTGAAGATTGCTCTGCCTCTAAAACAAAAAGCTTGAGCCGTTGCCCGGCCTTGTAAACTTCGTTGGGGATCTGTTCTTTTTTCGGTAAAACCCCGGCGGTTCTGCCAATATCTATAAAAATAACATTGGGTTCAATTCTCTGCACTATACCTGAAACAATCTCGCCTTCTTTATCTTTAAATTCTTTGAAGGTTTCTTCTTTTTCTAATTCTTTTATTTTTTGTAAAATAACCTGTTTGGCTGTTTGAGCGGCAATGCGACCAAAATCGGCTTTGGCCTCAAGAGCAATTAAAACCTCTTCATTTATTTTAGCTTCTTTATTAATCTCAAGAGCTTCGTTTAAAAGGATGTGCCTGTCTGGATTAAACCTAATTTTTTCTGTTTGATCTGCCTCTCTTTCTGTTTTTTCTGTTATGGGTTGTTCTTTTAAGCTGATGAGTTCTTCTTCTGTGTAAAGCATTGAGGGTTCAACTACTTCTTTAACTTGCCAAAACTTAAGCTCGCCTGTTTTTTGGTCAAGCTGGGCCTTAACTTTTTGCTTTTTCTTACCATATTCTTTTTTGTAAGCTGAAGCTATGGCCTCTTCAATAACTTCAATAATTTTATTTTGAGGGATACCCCTTTCTTCCGCTATTTCTAAAACAGCTGAAGTTAAATTTTTTAAATCCATATTATTTAAGCTCTAAATTCTAATATCTAATTTCTAAACACTAAACAAATTAAAAATTCTAATTCTCAAATGTTCCAAATTTTTACCTTTTAAAAGGAATGTTTTTGGCTTCGATTTTTTTATTTGATATTTTTTAGGGTTTAGGATTTTGAATTTAGGGTTTTATTATTAAATAAAGGTTGTTCTCGCGAACCAACCTTTGATAAAGTATACCAAACTAAAAAGCCCTTGTCAAATTAAAGCTGACCAAAAACCCATTAAAAATTATCTTCAAAAGCGTTTTCATAATGCCTTAAATCAAATTCTTTTTCGCCTTGGCCTTGTTTTTCAATAGCAATAATGTCTATTTGGCAAGCGGTTTCTGGGCTTATCTTTTTAAAATCAAAGTAAAGTTGAATCATTTTTCTAAGCTGGTATGCTTTTCTTTCGTTAAGCTCGTCTTCTGGGAAAAAGGGTTCTTCTGGGCCTAGCTTTTCAATTGTTTTAACTTCAACAAAGACCAAAACATCTTTCTTAAAAGCTATAAGATCTATTTCGCCCCATTTTTGTTTAAAGTTTTTTTCTAAGATTTTATACCCCTTGTTTTTTAGATATTCCTCGGCTTTTCCCTCCCCCCACTTACCCAATTGATGCGGTTGATACATAGATAAGTTAATAATTAAGATGATAATAATTTCTACAAGAAAATTGGTGGACCTGGGGAGAATCGAACTCCCGCCTTTCCCATGCGAAGGGAATGTATTACCACTGTACTACAGGCCCGTTAGAATAACTTATCGAGCGAAGCGAGTTTAGTTATTCTTACGCCCGCCGAAGTCCGAGCAAAGCGAGGGCGTAGGCGGGCTATTCCTTAAATTTTGCCAAGTTTAATGCACTTTCTTGTATTCTCTATGAAATTCTTAAAAAAGTAAAGGTTGTGAAGCGTTAACAAGCGCATGCCAGTTATTTCTTTAGCTCTTATTAGGTGCGAAACATAGGCCCGAGAATAATTTTGGCAAGTAGGACAAAGACAATCCTTTGAAAGGGGGTTTTTGTCTTGCAAAAAGATTGATTTTTGCAGGTTTATGTTTTGGGTTTTGCTTAAAATGGCTACGCCATGCCTGGCAACTCTTGTTGGGTAAACGCAATCAAAAAGGTCAACTCCTTTTTTGATTGCTTTTTCAAAGTCCTCTAAATGGCCAATACCTAATAGATGGCGAGGTTTATTTTCGGGTAGAAGCGGGATTGTCCAGTCAAGGATTTGGTACATTTTGTTTTTTGTTTTACCCAACGAACCCCCAATGCCAAAGCCGTCAAAATCAAGCGAGCCAATAAACTTAGCACTTTTTTCCCTTAAATCTTTATACTCCCCGCCCTGAATAATCCCAAAGAGCATCTGTTTTGCCATTCGCTTTTTGCCATTCGCTTTTTGCTGTTGCTCAAGGCAACGCAAAGCCCAGCGGTGAGTTCTTTCTAAAGCTAATCTGGTATAATCCTTGTCGTGTAAGGGAGAGGTGCATTCATCAAAAGCAAAAATAATGTCAGCTGCTAATTCTTGTTGGATTTGGATTGAAATTTCTGGTGAAAGAAACAATTCCTCCCCAGAAAGGTAGTTTTGGAAATAAACGCCCTCCTCTTTTATTTTCAAAAGCGATTTTTTCTTTCGCTTGCTTTCAAGGAAGGAGCTAAGCTCCTTCCAGTTTGCTGTTTTTTTGGCTTTGGCTTTCCCGGGAAAAATTTTAGCTATTTTGCCAACCCCGTGTTCTAACCCGCTACCCAAACTAAAAACCTGGAACCCTCCTGAATCCGTTGCTACAATACCTTTAAAGTTCATAAAATTATGTAGGCCGCCCATTTTTTGGACTATTTTACTCCCCGGCTTTAGCATTAAATGATAGGTGTTGCATAGAACCGCCTCAAACCCAAGGGTTTGAATGTCAGAGGAATCAAGGGTTTTTAGGTTAGCTAAGGTGGCCACTGGAAAGAAAGCGGGCGTATGCAAAACCCCGTTCGGAGTTTTAATCACTCCCAACCTTGCCTTTGATTTCTTGCTTTTTTGTAAAACCTTAAAAGCCATAAACTTCCTTTACTTTAAAGGAAATTACCCTCAAAAGCAAGCCCTGCAAGGCGGCCAGATGACAAGCTAAGGCCTGTGAATAACTTTTTTCTTGACAAGGTTTTACGGATAGGATATAGTAAAGTTACCTACACCATAGGTATGGGTATTACATTAATAATTAACAAGCAAAAATATGCAAATGAACAAAAGAGAAAAGGCCTTAATCGCTTTTAAAAAAGCGAATAGTTTATTGAGCAAGGTCGTTGAGATGATGAGTAACAATGATTATTGTATTGACATTATGCAACAAAACTTAGCGGTTTTGGGGCTTTTAAAATCAGCCCACCAGCTTTTAATGGAAAGCCATTTAAACATTTGTTTTAAAAAAGCTATGCAAGTAAGCTCGGAAAAAAGAAAGCAAGAAATGATTGAAGAAATTTTAAAAGTAACTAAATTAGCTAATAAGTAATAATAAACAAATATATGAAAACAAAAGAACATCTTTATTTCGTTAAGGGCACTCATTGT